>MDSW01171229.1_pt1 | contig 29239 bp, 22 predicted proteins | sample 811171 | NCBI WGS metagenome assembly MDSW01 (sample SAMN05326641, study PRJNA326480) | marine metagenome | isolation source: seawater | place: Atlantic Ocean: North West | collected 2012 | reverse complement strand
AGCAATTTAGATAGGGGTTCAAGCCAATGAAAATGCCTGATCCGGATAAAACTATCCTCGCAAAGCGTAATGAAATAATTGGCGCTATGAATAAGATAGTTAAAAAAGATAATGTTATAGTAGAAAAGAAGAAATTAGCCGTTTATGAATCCGATGGATTAACGGCCTACAAACAGTTGCCATTGATTGTTGTATTGCCTGAAACAGTTGAACAAATTAGTAGTGTTTTATCTTATTGCCATCAGAATAATGTTAAAATAGTTCCTAGAGGAGCTGGCACGTCCCTATCTGGTGGAGCCTTGCCCTTAGCAGACGGGATTACTCTTGGGCTAGGTAAATTTAACCAAGTGCTTGAGGTTGACTACGATAATAGATGTGCCCGAGTTCAACCGGGCGTAACAAATCTTGCTATATCAAAAGCAGTTGAGGGTAATGGATTCTATTATGCACCCGATCCTTCCAGTCAGATTGCATGTACTATAGGAGGAAATGTTGCGGAAAATTCTGGTGGTGTTCATTGCCTTAAATATGGTCTTACCACAAATAATATACTTGGTCTCGAGATCGTTCTTACGGATGGAGAAATTCTTCGTTTAGGCGGAAAACATATGGATAGTGAAGGCTATGATCTTTTGGGGCTGATGACTGGTTCAGAGGGATTGTTAGGGGTTATTACTGAGGTTACTGTTAGAATTCTGCCCAAGCCCACCACCGCAACTGCACTTATGGTTAGTTTTAATAGCTCTGAGGCTGGGGGTAAATGCGTCGCTAATATTATCAGTGCTGGCATTATCCCTGGAGGTATGGAGATGATGGATGGACCTGCTATCGCAGCTGCGGAAGCTTTCGTACAAGTTGGCTATCCTGTTGACGTTGGCGCTTTACTATTAGTTGAATTGGACGGTCCACCTGAGGAAGTAGACTATCTTATAGAAAAAGTGTCTTCAATCGCTGAGGCGCTTGATGCTATTTCTGTTAGAGTTAGTGAAAATGAAATGGAGAGAGAAAGCTTTTGGGCCGGTCGTAAAGCAGCATTTCCGGCGATTGGCCGTATGACACCTGACTACTATTGTATGGATGGAACTATACCACGTAATAAATTGCCTTACGTACTTGAGAGTATGGATGATATGTCAAAGAAATATGATTTGCGAGTAGCTAATGTATTTCATGCCGGTGACGGAAATTTACACCCACTAATAATGTATGATGCTAATATCCCCGGTGAACTAGAACGTGCGGAAAATTTTGGAGCAGATATACTCAGGTTATGCGTAGAAGTAGGAGGTGTTCTAACTGGAGAGCATGGCGTTGGTGTTGAAAAACGCGATTTGATGGGAGAAATGTTTTCTGAAATTGATTTAAATCAGCAACAGCGGGTTAAATGTGCTTTCGATCCAGAACAAATTCTTAATCCTGGTAAAGTATTTCCTACCTTACATAGATGTGCTGAACTTGGGCGTATGCATATTAATCGTGGAAAATTACCCTTCCCTGATCTACCACGGTTTTAGGACAGATGACGAAGGTATTAAAACCAGAAAACCCAAATCAGGTCTCAGAAATTATTGAATGGTCTTTAGGTGATGAGCTTCCACTAGACATTGCAGGAACCAATACAAAACGTAATCTGGGTCGGCCTATTTTGGGAAAATATGGTGATGCGGACAACCGTGTGATCGGCCATACTTTAGAATTGTCGCAGTTAAATGGTATATTACTTTATGAACCAGAAGAGCTAGTTTTGACCGCTGAAGCAGGGACACCTATCTCAGATATAGAAGCTGCTATAGCAGTTAATCGACAACAACTAGCCTTTGAACCAATGAACTTAGAAAGGCTTTATGGTAATGAGGGTGGTACTTTGGGAGGAGTTATTTCTTGTAACCTATCCGGTCCCCGTCGTTTTAAGTCGGGAGCGGCCCGAGATCATATTTTAGGAATTAAAGGAGTTAGCGGCCGAGGTGAATTATTTAAGAGTGGTGGGCGTGTTGTGAAAAATGTTACCGGTTATGATTTATCGAAATTGATGACTGGTTCCTATGGTACTTTAGCAGCTCTAACGGAGATTACTATAAAAGTTTTGCCGTCACCGGAAGATACTAGAACATTGATTTTGATTGGTCTTGATGATGAATTGGCACAACAGGCTATGACCGCTGCTATTAATTCTAGTCATGAAGTCAGCGGAGCAGTGCATTTGCCATTAACTTTAGCCATACAATCTTCAGTTGCAAATATTTCTTCTTCTCAGACAGCTATTACTGGTCTAAGGCTTGAAGGTTTTGGTCCATCAGTAGATGCTAGAATAGAAGCTTTACGTATTAATTTAAAAAAATATGGAGATCTAGAAGAGCTAGATAGAGAGGACTCCGTTGTTTTTTGGTCTGAGGTAAGAGATGTTAGACCTTTTCAGAAAGAAAACCGTGTCTTGTGGCGAATGTCAGTAACTCCTAGTTTAAGCCCACTGATTGTTAAAAATATTAGGTCAGAGTATGAAGGGGAGGCATTTTATGATTGGGGCGGAGGACTTATTTGGTACTCTATGAACCAGAGTTCAGAAGATTGTGGTGCACAAAAAGTACGTTCAACGATCCAAAACAATGGAGGAGGGCATGCAACGCTTATACGTGCAGATGACATAAGTCGTTCGCAGGTCGAGGTATTCCAACCTCAACCAAAGGCTCTTGCTGCTCTGTCATCAAGAGTTAAAAAAAGTTTTGACCCCAAACGCATCATGAACCCAGACAGAATGTATTTGGGGGTTTAAGGTTTATGCAAACAAACTTCTCAATACTGCAATTAGCAGATTCTGATACTGCTGCTGTTAACGATATTTTACGATCTTGTGTTCACTGTGGCTTTTGCACTGCGACATGCCCAACGTACGTTTTACTTGGAGATGAATTAGATAGCCCACGCGGTCGAATTTACCTCATGAAACAGATGTTTGAGGATGAGGCGCCAGCGACTAAAGAAGTTGTAACACATATAGACCGCTGTCTTTCCTGTTTATCATGTATGACCACTTGTCCATCTGGTGTTCACTATCAGCACTTAGTTGATAAAGGAAGGCAGCATATCGAGGAAACTTATAAACGTCCGCTCCCTGATAGAATAATTCGCTGGTTCCTTGCTTCAATCATTCCATACCCCTCAAGATTCAGGCTCATCCTATTATTAGGAATTATAGGACGCTTTTTAAATCCGATTATGCCGAAGTACATAAGTTCAATGTTGACCTTAGTTCCTGATACTTTGCCTAAGAAGTCCCCGCTGGATAAACCACAAACAATAAAAACAAAGGGAAAATATTATAAAAGAGTTGCTCTTCTTAATGGCTGCGCACAAACTGTGCTTGCTCCACAAATTAATGAATCCACCATTCGTTTATTGTCGCGCTTTGATGTAGAGGTAGTAATTTCGGATGGAGCAGGCTGTTGTGGGTCACTCGCGCACCATTTAGGTAAAAAAGATCAATCAATTAATCAAGCAAAAGCTAATATTGATGCGTGGACCCTCGAAATTGAATCAAGAGAATTAGATGCATTAATAATAAACACTAGTGGTTGTGGCACTCATGTGAAGGATTACGGGTTTATATTTAGAGATGATAAAGATTATTCAGAGAAGGCTAATAAAATATCGGAAATATCACGGGATATAACCGAATTTATGGGTGAATTAGACCTCAAATTTTCTAGTTTAAAGGGTATATCTGATCAACGTGTAACTTATCATTCAGCTTGTTCAATGCAGCACGGTCAAGGGATTCATAATCAACCATTAAAGCTTTTGTCAGCCGCTGGTTTTGATGTAAAGGAGCCACTTGAATCACATTTATGTTGTGGTTCAGCTGGTACATATAATATTCTACAAAAAGAAATGGCTGATAATTTAGGCGATCGTAAAGCCGCAAATATTTCTTTAACCAAACCCACCGTAGTGGCAACTGGAAATATTGGATGTATAACACAATTAGCAGATAAAATTGATGTACCAATTGTGCATACTGTTGAGTTACTTGATTGGGCTACAGGTGGTCCTAAGCCATTTGGGATTAAATAGAAGTAGTTATGGTTGAAAAAAAGAAGGTTTTAAGTATAACAGTTGAAATTTTTTCTACTTAATTTTCAATTCATAAAACACTTATTAAACCTAAGATTAATATTTAAATAATTATAATAAAATAAAAGAAGGTATACATAAATGAAAAACCATGAGCCCAGCTTCGCTGATAGGTTGGGTACGGCGGCTAAGGCAAAGCAAGCCCAACTTAAAAAGGCAAAAGCAAATAATCCTGCTAATCAACCTGGTTTTGCAGAGAGACAGGCAGCGCGGCGTGCTGCCTCTATTGCCCGAGAGGAACGTTTAAAGGAAAGAAAAGCAGCTAAGGAAGCCGAGAAAATTCGCAAATCTGAAGAAGAAGCTGCCAAAAAACTTGCTAAAGAGATAGCTTTAAAAGCTGAGCAAGAGCGGCTAGAAGCCGAGGCTATAAAAAGAGAAGAGGCTGAGGCGGCACATGCAGCTGAACGTAAGGCAGAACGTGATCGCAAATATGCTGCTCGTAAAGCAAGAAAGAGAAAATAAATAGGTTCTATTTTGATGTATTCTATTTGCTTTTCAAATATTTTGTTGTTCTAAAGGTTAGTCGTCAAAATGCTCTGGTGTGTTTTCAAGTGTTTTGAGAAATCTAATGGCTGGCCACTCTTTTATTGCATTATCTAAATGCCACTCATTGCGAGCTAAGAATACAGGTGTTTGATCGTGATCATCAGCTATAGATGATTGATTTTTATCGCTAAATTGCTTTATTACTTGAAGGTTGTCCGATTCTAGCCAGCGAGCTGTGTAAAGTTGGATAGGTGTAAATTTTACTATAATATCGTACTCAGTTCGAATTCGGTCAGCCATAATTTCAAATTGTAGTGCACCTAATACGCCTACAACCCAGTTTGAACCTAGTCTAGTACGAAATGCACGAGCTACGCCTTCTTCAGCTAGTTGAGTTAAAGCACGAGATAGATGCTTAGCTCTCATAGGATCAACTGTATCAATAGACATTAGAAGTTCAGGTGCAAAGGACGGGACACCAGAGAATTGTATTTCCTCTCCTTCTGTCAGGGTGTCTCCAATTCTTAAATTACCATGGTTGGCTATACCAATAATGTCACCAGGCCACGCTTCCTCTGCCGTCTCACGTTCCTTGGCTAAGAACATCATGGGGTTCTGTAAATTTACAAGTTTTTTATTTCTGACTGAAATTAACTTTATACCGCGTTTGAAATTACCAGATGTAACACGAAAAAACGCCATTCTATCTCTATGCTTAGGGTCCATGTTTGCTTGAATTTTAAATACGAATCCTGAAACTTTATTTTCTTCTGGTAAAACAAAACGTTTGTTTGAGGAGCGCCCTGCAGGCGATGGTGCTAGGTTAACAAGACCTTCAAGTAATTCTTTTACCCCAAAATTATTTATTGCTGAACCAAAAAAAACAGGGCTTAGGTTACCTTCTCTATAAGCATTAATATTTAAAGTAGGGCATAAGCCTTTAGCCATCGTGAGTTGTTCGCGCAATAAAGCCACAGATTCTTGAGGTAGAAGTTTATCTAATTTATTATCATTTATTCCCTTACACTGCTCTGGCTCACTTAGTGTATTATCTGCATCCCCTCTTTGTGTCATCATAACATGGTCATTGATAACATTGTAACAACCGTAAAAATTACGTCCCATACCTATCGGCCAACTTACCGGTGTAACTTCTATTGCAAGAACTTGTTCTATCTCATCTAGTAGATCAAATGGATCCCGCCCCTCTCTATCAAGTTTATTTATAAATGTAATTATGGGTACATCTCTTAAGCGACAAACTTCAAACAGTTTGCGTGTTTGCGACTCAATTCCTTTAGCTGCATCTATTACCATTACTGCTGAATCAACTGCCGATAAAGTACGATAAGTATCTTCGCTAAAATCCTCGTGTCCAGGTGTATCTAATAAATTGAATACACAGTTTTGATATTCATAAGTCATAACAGATGATGCTACTGATATACCTCTTTCAGTTTCTACTTTCATCCAATCTGAACGGGAACGCCTTGCCTTACCTTTTGCTTTCACTGCTCCAGAAAGTTTTATTGCTCCGCCAAATAACAAAAGTTTCTCTGTAAGCGTAGTTTTACCTGCATCAGGATGGCTAATAATAGCAAAGGTGCGTCGACGAGCTATCTCGTCTTCGATTCTTGTCATATTACATTGGAGATAATTCTATTAGCATCAAATTAATATAGAGATATATTATCTTTTTTCTAGAGCTTAGATTACCATTTTTATCGGAAACGTTATTTATGTAACTTCAGATTAGCATTTTATAAGAACTTTAGAGGATTGAAAAAGTAAATGACTAGTAATGACATGATCACTTTAAGAAGTTGGCAACAATTAAGTGATGAAATTCAAAAACGAGCGGATGCACAAAGGTACCCTCTCACTGGAATGGATCCTGGAGATGTTACTGAAGCACTTGCTAATACCGCAACACTCAATCGCGATGCCTGGGCTAATGGTTGGTCAGTAATTGGGGATAGATATCTCAATCTTGCTAATAAACAAGTTAAATCTAACCGTTCTTTAGCTTGTTCTAATTATCTAAATGCTTGGCGTTATCATGGTTTTGCAGCTTGGCCAACACAGAATACAGATAGTAAAAAAATAGCCTTTAACGCTTCTATGGATAGCTTTCGTAGTTATGCATCTCTGGTGTCACCTAATATAGAACGCATAAAAGTTCCATTTGAAGACAAACATGTTATATTTTATATCCAGTTACCTGACAATGCCTCTCGTCCAGTTCCTTTAATATTATCCTTTGGTGGTTTAGATAGCTACAAGGAATATATAGTTGAGCGATATGGTCCAGATTATTTGGCGAATGGTTTTGGCTATGCAGCCCTCGATATACCGGGAACAGGAGAATCACCTATTTTGGCTTCTCCGGACGCAATACGTATGTATAAAGTAATAATTGATTACCTTCAAAGTCGTGATGATATTGATTCTAAACGTTTAGCAGTGCAGGGAGTTAGTCAAGGTGGTTATTGGGCAGCACGTTTAGCTATTGCAGAAGAAAAGCGTTTAGCTGCGGCAGTCTTTTGGGCAGGACCTACTCATTATACATTCCAGCGTGAATGGTTAGAGCAGAGTACAAATACGAATGAGTATTTGTTTGATTATCTACCAGCGCGTTTATCTATATATGGTGCGAAGAGCTGGGAAGAATACCTTGAAAAAGTTCCTTTAATGTCAATAAAGGCTTTAAAATTACTAGATGAACCAACCCCAGAAATGTTATTAGTCGGTGGAGAAAAAGATTCTCAGACTTCTATAGAAGACCTTTTGCTTCTCCAGCGCCATGGTCAGGTAAAATATACTTGGTTAAATCCATCTGGAGGACATCTTGGCCGATCTACCGAGTGGCCGGATGAACGTATCTTACAAGAAGTAATAATACCGTTTTTAAAAATAAGGTTAATAAATTAGTCAAAATATATTTCTTTATATATTTTTATTAACCTTTACCTTCATAGACTTCCACAACTCTACTGGCATCGTCCTTTCCCCACCCAGCTGCTTCAGCACGCTCAAACATTTTTCTTGCAGCTGGTACTACCTGAAGCTCTATTCCATGTTCTTTCGCTAAATCAATAGCTAGACCCATATCTTTAACAAATATTTCAACTGCACCTTGTGGTTTAAAATTACGCTTAAATAAGCGCGGGGCCAGTTGATTTAACATTGCCCCTCTTACCGAACCCTTTGAAAGGCAATGCATCATCACATCATGCGATAAGCCCGCCCGTTCCCCAGTTAGTATCATCTCACAAATCAAAGCTGTAGAAGAATTAACAAATAGGTTGGTAACCACTTTCATTACACTTCCACTTCCCGCAGGTCCTGTGTAAGTTGCATCGGCTGATAAGCTATCTAAGATAGGTTGTACTTCCCTAAATGCTTCTTCTTTACCTCCTACCATAAAAGTAATTGTTCGCTCATTAACTGCTGGATGAGACCCAGATATTGGGGCATCAAGCATGTCTATGCCGATTATATTAAGTTTTTTTGCAATTTCTTTACTGAAAGATGGTGGCATAGTACTCATCTCTACATGAATATGACCGTTTTTTAATATTTTATCTATTCCATTGATGCCAAATAAATTTTCTTCTATATGTGATGCTTTTAGTAAAATTGAGAATGTAATATTACTTTTCTCTGCTATCTCTCTGGCGTTTGCTACAGGAATACCGCCTTCTTTTTGCAGCAATTTGATGCGGTCAGGGTCGATATCATAGCCATATACTGTGTGACCATCCGCTATCATTTGTTTTGAAAGTGCTAGCCCCATCTTTCCGAGGCCTATCATACCTAAATTTTTATTCACTAACTGTATCCTTTATAAACTTTTGTTAATAAATCTGTTATGGCTAAATTAAACGGTTAAACAATAAGTTCTTATAGTAAAGAATATTTTGTACGCTAATTTTATGTTTTATTCTAGAATGGCGTCTAGGTTCTTAATCATGGTTATATATTTTATCTATAAAGATTCTCACTTCCTAAATTTTTATAGAGATGCGAAACAAACTCCCCGTAGCCATTGAACAATTGTGTCGGTATTCGATCATTTTTACTACCACCAATCATCCATTCACTAGCCTGACTCCAACGAGGGTGATCAATTTTAGGGTTTACATTTGCCCAAAAACCATACTCTTTGTTGGCAAGTGATTCCCAAAAAGTTTTTGGGCGTGTTTGGGTGAAGCTGAAACTAATAATCGACTTAATAGATTTAAATCCATACTTCCAAGGTATCGCTAATCTAAGCGGTGCTCCATTTTGGGGGGGAACAGGTTTCCCATACATTCCAGTAACTATAAATGCTAGTTCATTGATCGCTTCGTCAATAGTAAGAGCTTCAGTGTAAGGCCATGGGTACCAAAATTGTTTGAGACCTGGCATTTCTTTTTTGCTTTCTGAAACTGTGCGCATTACGACAAATTTTGCGCTAGCTGTAGGTCTGGCTATCTCCACTAGCTGTTTCATAGGAAAACCAATCCAAGGGACGGCCATTGCCCATGCTTCGACACAACGGTGACGATAAAGTCGTTCTTCTAAATCTACTTTTTTAAGTAAATCCTCTATATCTATCTGAAATTCTTTTTCAACCAAACCATCTACCGAAACCTTCCATGGATTCGTAGTTAGCTTCTGTGCTTGTTTCCAGATATTTTTATGGGAGCCAAATTCGTAGTAATTATTATATGTAGTAGCATATTTTTCCGATGTTAATGGTCTATCAAGAACAAATTTTTCGTTTCTTGGTGCTAATTTATTGACAAGAGGAGAATTAATATTTTTTTCATATGCATCTGTTCTATAAGTTGTTGCAAGTAGTGCTGAGGTGGAAAGTAATGAGCCCGCTGCTATTGCCTTAGAAATTTGCCTTCGGTTAATAAATAGTTTTTCGGGGGTTGCTAGATTTTCAGATAACTCCCAACCGCGCTTAACTTTTATGAGCATGAAACCCTCGAATATTTATCTGCTTTACTGAGGGAAAGATGTACATTCTTTAAAGATAAGGCAAGTCATCATTATTAGTTTATTTGTTAATCAACAGTTTTAGAATTATCTGCAGATGTAAATCTAGGCTATTTGAGATTTTAAGTTATTCTTTAATGGTTGATCATGAATTGGCCAATGCAGTAGGGCAGCCAGCACACCCAATATTATAGAGGCATACCATATAGCGTCATAAGTCCCAGTCTTATCATATGCTATCCCACCTAACCAGGCGCCAAAAAACGATCCAATTTGATGACTAAAAAAAACAAATCCAAACAACATACCCAGATGTTTGGCTCCAAAAATACGAGCTACTACACCGCTGGTAAGTGGCACAGTAGAGAGCCATAGAAGACCAAAACCTATAGAAAAGGCATATATTGTCCATTCTGTTTTAGGCAAAATGACTAAAGCAGCAATAAGGGCTGAGCGACCAATGTATATAAAGCCTAGTAAGTTTTTTTGTCTGTATTTTTTGCTGAATTCGCCGGCTAAATATGTACCAACAATATTTGCAAAACCTATTATTGTAAGGGCTATAGCCCCTGTTTCAGAAGTCATTCCATTAGAAAAAACATATCCAGGAAAGTGTGTTCCTATAAAAGTAACATGGAATCCGCATACAAAAAAACCACCTACCAACAAAATATATCCTGAGTTGTTAATTGCCGATTTGATCACTTCCATTAAACTCATATCTGGATCATTATTATTATTTGTTTCGCTATGGTTTAGCAATCTACCTAAAAGTGCCATAAGCAAAACAATTACCGATGATATCACAAGAGAAAAATACCATCCTGTAGAACCTATGAGAAGTTGACTAAAAACGGGTAATACCATCGGGCCAAGAGCGCCTATGGTGCTAACTAGGGCTACAGCGTATGTCCGGTTATCAGGAGCAACTGCTCTAGAAACAGCTCCATAAACGACAGCTATGCCTGCTCCACTCATACCTAGTCCCACAAGAACTCCGCCTGTTATAATCAAATCAGTTGGAGTAATTGCGTTTGCCATGCCAAATACACCAACCGCATACACTATGGCACCTCCGAATATAACTTTTCCTGACCCGTAACGGTCTGCCAGTCCTCCAACAAAGGGTTGCGCTATTCCCCAAATTAAATTTTGAATTGCCATGGCAAAGCCAAATAAACCTCGACTCCAATCCAGGTCTATTGTCATTGGTACTAAGAAGAGACCGAATGTCTGACGAACACCTAGAACAATTGCTAAAACTAAAGCTGCAGCAGAAATCGTGTAAACTTGATGTCGCGTCATTGCTGGTGTCATAATTTTTTCCAACATGTCATGAAGTTTTTTTATGAAGACCGGGCCCATATATTGGGCTCGGCCTCCATACTCTATCATTAATTAATCAAGAGCCAAAATATTGAATTTTAGCTAGCAACATGTGCCTTGGGAGGGAGAGACACATTATTCAGATAGCCCTAAATTCATAATAGATTAATAGATATACTTTTTCTGTGGTTTTTTCATGTTCTCTTTTTGATTATCAGCTATGCAATTTAATCATACCTCTGTAAGGTGAGATACCAATATTTTAAAAGCGTGTTTCAGATACCTTTCTAACTAGAAAGTCTCTGAACACTCTAATTCGTGAAGAGCCTTTTAACTCTTCTGGGTATACAAAGAAAGCATCGTAGCCCGGGCCTTCGAGCTCCGGTAAAACTCTTACCAGACTGCGTGATTCTCGTGCATAAAAATCTGGTAAACCTGCTATTCCAACGCCTGCTTCTACTGCTCTAAAAATGCCATAGAGATTGTTTAAGGTTAACAATTTCTTTGGATTTGATCCTATAGCTTCACGAACTGCATTACGTAACCAGTTTAAATTTGGAGCAGGCTGTATGGTGTCGTCACTAAATATAATTAATTTATGTTGATGAAGATCAACAATTTTATCAGGCATTCCGTGTTGTTGTAAGTATTCAGATGATGCATAAACGTGAGCTTTTACTCTAGTTAGACGACGTTGTATCAAATCTGGTTGTTTTGGAGTGGTTAGCCGAATTGCGCAGTCTGCCTCTCGCATAGATATATCAAGCTCTTCATCTGAAGTAATTAGTGTAACCTCAATATCGGGGTAAAGGTCTATGAATTCTTTTATTCGCGGCGTTAACCAAAGTGAACCAAGGCCTACTGTAGTTGTTATTTTCAGCGGACCTTGGGGTCTATCCTTGTTATCATTTATTTGAGCTTCAGTCATTGTCAATTTTGCAAATACTTCGTGCACTGTTCGGTATAACGCTTCACCCTGCTCGGTTAACAAAAGACCTCTGGCGTGGCGATGAAATAGTTTACAGTTAAGGCTGTCTTCTAACGAGCTTATCTGACGGCTAATTGCTGATTGGCTTAGATGGAGGCTTTCGCCCGCATGGGTAAAACTTCCAGCTTCAGACACTGTATGAAAAACTCTTAGTTTATCCCAATCCATAGGCATTAAAAAATCCCTTTAACTTCTTGATTAACAAGTAAAATAAAGGATATTTAAGAAAAAATTAGACATCGCTTTTTTAGACTTCTTTAGAAGCTAAAAATTTTTCAGCCTCCAGTGCAGCCATACATCCCATGCCAGCAGCGGTAATAGCCTGACGATAGACTTTATCTTTAACATCGCCAGCGGCAAATACCCCAGGTATATTAGAGGCTGTACTGTCTGGTCTTGTAATTAGGTAACCTTCATTGTCCATATCTAGATGCCCTTTAAATAAATCTGTATTAGGGATATGACCAATTGCGATAAAAACTCCATCAACCTTAATATCTGTCATTTGCTCTGTTTTAACGTTTTTAATGCGTGCCCCAGTAACGCCAAGGGGATTACCGCTACCCGTAACTTCTTCCAGCGTAGAATCCCATATTACCTCAATTTTATTATTGCGCATAAGACGTTCCTGCAAAATTTTTTCTGCTCTAAATTCATTGCGCCGATGGATAACCGTTACCTTAGACGCGAAGTTAGTTAAAAACAAAGCTTCTTCTACAGCGGTATTTCCTCCACCAACAACCATAACTGGTTTTTCACGATAAAAAAACCCGTCACATGTAGCGCATGCTGACACACCGTATCCACTGTATTTTTTCTCTGATTCTAGACCTAACCATCGCGCAGATGCTCCTGTTGTTAATATCAAAGAATCGCCTGTATAAATATCACCGGAATCGCATGTACAAGAGAACGGATACACAGAGAAGTCGATATTGACAACAACATCATTAATAATATTTGTTCCTACGTTTTTAGCTTGAGCTTCCATCTGTTCCATTAACCACGGCCCTTGAATTGCTTCGGCAAAACCTGGGTAGTTTTCTACATCAGTAGTGATTGTAAGTTGTCCGCCGGGTTGCATGCCGTGTATCATTGTAGGTTTTAAGTTTGCTCTTGCTGCATAGACGGCTGCTGTACAACCGGCTGCTCCTGAGCCGATGATTAATACTTTTGAATGATTTGGTTTGGGCATTTAGAATTTTTCCTAAAAACATATAGTAAATCTAATTTCTTAATACTTTTTTAGTTAAGGTTTAGATAAATTTTATAAATGAGATAATTTGAAAATTAAGCATGATATAATTTTAATGATATTTTTTACATATAAGTGATTAGTTTAAAATGTAATCACAGTACGGATTGATTTTCCCTTTTTCATTAGGTCAAAGGCATTATTTATATTTTTCGCAGGCATTACATGTGTTATTAAATCATCAATATTAATCTTTCCATCCATATACCATTCCACAATTTTGGGCACATCCGTGCGTCCTTTAGCCCCTCCAAATGCTGTGCCTTGCCAAACCCGACCAGTGACCAATTGAAATGGCCTTGTTGAGATTTCAGCACCCGATGGTGCAACTCCAATTATAGTGGATTTTCCCCAACCTTTATGACAGCATTCAAGTGCTTGGCGCATTATATCAGTATTCCCAATACACTCAAATGAGTGATCTGCTCCTCCATCGGTTAAGTCAATTATGTAATCGACTAGGTCGTTTTCTATTTCATCTGGATTTATAAAATCAGTTAAACCAAATTTTTCCGCAATTAATTTTCGGCCAGGATTTAGATCAACACCAACTATCATATTAGCTCCAACCATACGAGCTCCCTGTACTACATTAAGACCTATACCTCCAAGGCCAAATACTACTACATTATCTCCTGGTTGAACCTTAGCGGTGTTTATTACCGCGCCGAGACCTGTTGTCACTCCACACCCGATATAGCATACCTTTTCGAATGGGGCGTCTTTTCTGATTTTAGCTACTGCAATTTCTGGTAAAACTGTATAATTAGAAAATGTTGAGGTACCCATATAGTGAAATATTTGTTTACCACGTAAAGAAAACCTTGAGGTCCCATCTGGCATAAGGCCTTTACCTTGAGTGTCCCTTATAGCTTGGCAAAGATTTGTTTTTCCGCTTAAACAATAGCTACAGTTCCTACACTCAGGTGTATAAAGCGGGATAACATGGTCTCCCGGTTTTAAAGTTGTTACTTCTGACCCTATCTCAACGATTATTCCTGCACCTTCATGGCCTAAAATGGCAGGAAATATTCCTTCAGGGTCGGCACCAGATAGAGTAAACTCGTCAGTATGACAAATTCCACTTGCCTTAATTTCAACTAAAACTTCATTACTCTTTGGACCTTCTAATTGAACAGTTTCCATGACGAGTTTTTGACCTGCTTCATGTGCCACGGCAGCTAATGTATCCATAGCCATCTCCCTTAGAATCTAAATTAAAATAAAATATTCATATGTAATCTATTAGCTAATGAAAAATCATCCAAGAGTCCTAGAGTAAAGTTCAAACATCTTTGTCCAAGTGGCTTCTGCTGCCTCCTCATTGTAAACCTCTCGTTCAGGAAAGGCATATCCATGCTCTGTTCCTGGGTATGTTTCTATTTCGTATACCACGTTATAATCCTTACATGCTTTAGTAAGGTCTGGTATGACATTTTCTCCTATCCAATGATCGTGTTCAGCGAAGGCAAGATATAGCTCACTTTTAATATTAGGGATTTGTAGATGCGGTGAATCATCGTTTTCTGTAACTATCCATACACCATAAAGAGATGCAACAGCTGCGAAACGATCCGAGTAAATTCCAGCTACTGTGACAACAAATGCTCCGCTCATACAATAGCCCACACATCCCATTGGTCCGTCAGAAGCATGTTGTTCACTATCCAAGAATTCCAAGATTTTAGCTGTATCTCTGCTTACAGCAGAATTACTAAGGCTATGCCATGCTGCAAAAATCATTTCGCCCATCTTTTCATTACGGTTTTGTAGATTAAACCGGATATTTCCTAGGCGATAATATAAATCCGGTAGTATGGCATAATAACCCTGTGCCGCTATTCGGCGAGCAAAATTTCTTAGTTCTTCTCGTATTCCGGGTGCATCCATATACAGAACTATTACCGGATGCGGGCCATTATTATCAGGCCAAACAGAAAACGCATACATTTCTCCATCATCAGTGTTAACTATTGATTCCTTCTCACCCATATTCATTTTCCCTTCTAAAATCCGAACATGTGATCCAGACTGAACGCTTTTCCGCAAGCTGAAATTAAGCCATGATAGCCAAATAGTCTGCAAGTAGTATCCCGGATAATTATATATCCATTGTTAACTCCGTCTATTTGATAAGCAGCTTTGCGTTCATCTTCTTCGAAGATTTCTGATATCAAAAAATATTTTGAGCCTCCACAAGCTATATTTATTTTACGACTTGCTATTTGCTTCCCGCTGCTAGCGTATAAAATTACTTCGGTATTCGATTCTGTATGCCAGGGTGTAGATGCAGGGTATATTAGATGACAAAATGTATCAGCTCCTTCACCTCCAACTGCTAAACTTGATATACCCATGCTTGACGCAGTTCGTAAAAATAAACGGGTGGTTAGACCTGGGGGATTACTGGAGTAAGATTGAGGTTCTCCGTTCCATGTTAGGACTGTATTAAAAATATGTGCCCCAAAACTAGATTCTGCGACATGGCCTGTAGCTTTATCTTCATAACGAATTAAAGCATGTAGCCAGCCGTCAACACTATGTGTTGCAATAGAAAAATTATATATTAATTCAACGTGGCCTGCTTTCTCATCTAGACCACAATCACCAATAATATCACTAGTTATCTCAAAGCTATCAGTTCGGAGAATTTCCCCAAATTCAAATTCAGCCACTTTTTTTCCTAAATAATTATAAAAAAGAGCTGTAATTGGAAGTTTTTCTTGGGTTAATGCCATTGGTGTAGGTAGAATCGTTGTAAGAAACTTACTGGCGGGAAGTATTGGGGCAGGCAAAAGGAATCCTTTGCCCATTAAATTACTTATTTTTTTTATTTCTGGGTCTGGTGACAGGTCTACCCGCTCGATATTAGCGTGAGCTAAACGATGTTTGATAGTGCCATCAGTGAAGCTTTTTAATATTTCATAACGTGGTCTTGTAAAGTGTTTGCCTGCAGTTAATTCGATTTGTTGGGGCCATATAGCATTAGGTAGTAAGTCAGATATAGATAGAGGATAGCTACCAAAGGGGGGGATTTCTTTATTTAGAGAAGCTGCTTGGTTATTGTGACCCATTAAATTTATTCTAACCGCTCCTGCTGGTATCGGCGCCGGATGGCTATTTTGTATCCAAATAATTACTTTTTCATCAGATTTAGGAGCTGGTATTCCTGCATAAAAGTCTGCAGGCCAGGCATTTGAGTCATGTGTACAGGAAAGGTCTAGTGGATTATCACTATATGTATCTAAGGCATATTTAACTATATCGTGGCCTTTCACTCCTAGGACATGGACTAGAAGTTGGCCGGTAAAATCACCTAATTGAAAGCGTTCGCGTATTTCTGCGCTATCTATAGTAATTCCTACCGGAGAATCTGTTATCTTTTGATCCCATTCAGCAATAATTTCTCCATTATCGTCAAATAAAATTAACCAAAAGGTTATGTTTTTTGAACCGTAACGATACCAATAATTAGCAGAAACTAAACGGGTATGTAGACTATTTCCATGGTCGTCCTTAATGTCTCTGAACCATGCAAAGTTAGTCGCAAAATTAAGTGAATCTAAATAACGCGATTTATTAGTTAATCTATTTTCGTTTAGTCTGGCCTCATCAAGGCTTAGAACTTTACATTTGCTTGGCACCAGATGTTTTATGTCGGACAAAATTTTAGTGGTATCAAATGCTATTATAAGAACAAAGTCAGCTTCTGAGTAAATAAGATTAGTTATAGGTTCTGATGTGCACCCAAGAATCTGTTTTCCGATATTGTTTAGATCTTGTACATACACATCTGCGATTGTTATTTCATTCGATGAATATATTTCAAAAAAACCATTTGCAAACCCTAGTGGATCATAGATAGCTACCTTGTTAGCCTTAGATAGCCGTTTGAGTAATTTTATAATTAGAGGCGCTGACGCAGGATGGCCAGCTGCCTTAAAAAATGGGAATCCTCCGTCAGAGTTAGAGAAGGTATCTATACATAGAGCCATAGTAATTCCATCTAATTATATCCAACCAATTAACTTTTTTAAGTTAGCCGTTAAGGTATGCCTTATTTGCTCACGTATCTTGTATTTATGGCTTCGCACCCAATTTATCTGAATCGTTTGCCTTTTTCCTTCAAATTTGTGATGACCATGCCAAGCGTTGGGTCGGCAAACAAATGCAACAAGGCTGCCAGCATCAGGAGGTATCTCGGCGACGTAATCATCGAGATTATGATTATTTTTTAATAGTCGTAATTTACCGCCTGATATGTCCCAAGAATCATTTAGATAGATAAGGGCAGTGACTAACTTTTCTTTGGAATCCGCATGAATTTTTCCGTCGGAAAGCCGGCATTGACCCCGGATAGTTATAATTATTGGTTGATTGGTTAGCTTAATGCCTAGTTTATTTCCTATTAGCTCCGAAAAACCCTGGGAGTGCAGTTCCTCGATCAATGATACGAAATTAGTACCACTAAGTTTTTTATTTATCGGGTGGCTTCCTGGCTTTTCTATTTTAGGAAAATCATTAAGAATCATTTGTAGAGCATCACTCCTAATAACCTTCGGTACAATCAAGTGCTCAAAGGGGTCAAGATTTGGAGATGCAGTATCTATCGCGTCTAGATCTATGGCTACCATACTACTTTTTTAGACTGGGAATACCAGTAATGCAAAGGAGATTATTATTTAATTAGACAGTTTATACATTTTTTATATTTGTACGAAGTTTAATTTCAGAGGCTGCTTTAATAGTGTCATTCGGAATTTGATAGCTCCAATGCTCTATAATATCTTTAAATGGTCTGGTAATTTTAGCTTCGTTCATTGCTTTATGAAATCTTGTAAACTTCTTAGACCCTCCGTCCAATTCAATGGTGTATACAGGTTTTCCTGTAGCTGCTGCTTCACTAATCATATTTACGGAGTCATTAGTTGCGAAGATAAAATCAGCATGGGCTAGGTATCCAAGGTAGGGATTTCTGCCATCTCCTTTCCAGAGGATAGCCTTATTATTAACTAACTTCTCTTTTAGTTTTTCATTTATAATTTCAACTATATCTGTTGGTGTACGTGGCGAAGTTGTTATAGCTAGACCGTATTCATATGTTTCTGATATGTTGAGTAGTTTGTCTGCAATGTCTATGGCAACTTTTTTGTTCATTTGATAAACGGCATTATTTCCTCCAAGTAAAACGGTAACAACAGGTTGTGGTAATTTGGATAAATCATTACAAAAATCTTTTTTTGCTAGATTTAATGTGTCTTTATTAACTCTATTAACTGAGCCCAATGTACTAAATACATTGGTGCCGCTCAGTTGATCGTGTTTGGGAGCTATCACTAAATCAAATTCTTTTATCGCTAATCCAGGGTTCTGTATTTGTACACAAAAAGTTTTACCTTGACTTAAACGTTTCACTGCTATGGCTAACGCAACCGATTTACGGCCAGTCCCTATTATAAGGTCCGGCCATGGAGGAGAAATGCGATCACTAAATTTTGATAATATATATAACTGTTTTGGGGTTATTGCTGGTGGCATCCAAGCCCATGGTTTTGATAGAGCAATATCTATTTGCTTTGAACGTTCTTTTAGAGCTTCAGTAAGGCCCAGGCATTGATTAACCATACCCGGACGGCCATCTGTTAGGATCCAAGTGCTAAATCTTTCAGTTGTATGGCGTGATTCAATGGTTTTTTTCAATATATACTCGATTTATTTTAAAATAACGTAATGTAACAATTGTAATATTATTTCAATTTGCTAGCATCAATCTGCTGACTTATTTGCACTTAATATAGGCTAGTTGCTCGTGATTCCTATCAGTGAGATTTATATTAATTGATTATTGGGGGTATTTTTTCAAGATGACAACTTCTGATCATTCTATAAAAGAATCTGATAAGCAGATTAAACTAGATGCAATAGACCGTCGTATATTACGTCATTTAAGGGATAATGGTCGAATGACTAATGTTAATCTAGCTCGGTTATCAGGTATTTCTGCTCCACCATGTTTAAGAAGAGTGAGAGCTTTGGAAGCTGCAGGATTTATTAAAGGCTACCATGCAGAATTAGATGGAGAAATGTTAGGTTTCGAAGTTTCATTCCACGCTTTAGTAGGCCTTGATAGTCAAGCTGGAGAAGTTCTTTCTGAATTTGAAAATCAGGTCGGAAGCTGGCCTGAGGTGCGCCGTTGTGATATGATACGAGGGGGTGGTGATTTTTTACTCCGAATTGTTGCGCGTAATACTTCCCATGAAAATGAGCTAACTACTAGATTAACAAGTGTATCACATGTAACAACAGTCCAAACTTTTCAAGTAATTCGCACATCGAAGCATCATTCTGGGGTTCCGGTTTACGGTCTAGATTAGATGAACCAATACTTATTGGACTAATCTATTATCCAAACATTATTTAAACCTGACCGAAACAATTTCATAATATCTCATTCCGTTTGGAGTTTGGACTTCAATGTTATCATGTGGGTCACGTCCGATAAGTGCTTTTCCTAGAGGAGAAGCAATAGATATTTTATTCTTTTTTATATCGGCTTCAAATTCTCCAACTAGCTGGTAAGTAATTTCGTTGCCTGTATCCTCATCAGAAAGTTTAACCTTGGCGCCAAACCTTGCAGTTTTACCTTTTTGCTTTGAAGTATCTATAATTTCTGCACGCTTTGTAGCGTCCTCTAATTCGCCTATTCTACCTTCAATAAAGCTCTGTCTTTCACGCGCAGCATGATATTCGGCATTTTCTGACAAATCTCCATGCTCACGGGCAGCCGCTATAGCTTTAATTACAGCTGGCCTTTCTATAGTTTTTAAATTTTTTAGTTCTTCCTGAAGGATTGCGTGACCCTCAGCGGTCATTGGTGTTTTTTCCATGATTTTAGTCTAAAATTAAAAAGTTGAAGTAAAATTACTAATAAATAACCTTATTGAAGTTATTGCTATGATTAAATCACATAATACAGATTTTTAAATACCACTATTAAAGTAGGCCTGCAGAGGCGCAACTTCAAGGCCACCCGAATTCATTGATTGAATAACCAACAAGGCAGCATTTGCACCCGCAATAGTAGTATAATACGGAATATTTTGTGTTAAGGCTGTTCGACGCAAACTATAGCTATCAGCAATAGACTGATTGCCTTCGGTAGTATTAATTACTAGGTCGATTTCATCATTAGTCATTGAATCTACTATGTGTGGTCTACCTTCTAGAACTTTATTTACAATTTTTACAGGAATGTGGTTTATTTCGAGAGCTGCTGCTGTTCCCCTTGTAGCAAAGATTTTGAAACCTAATTCAATTAGTCTTTCTGCAAGAATAAGAGCATTCAATTTATCTCTATCTCTTACAGATATAAAAACATTTCCCGAAATGGGTATTTTAACTCCACTTGCCAATTGAGATTTAGCAAATGCATGACCAAAGTCTTTATCAAGTCCCATTACCTCTCCTGTTGATTTCATCTCTGGTCCCAGTATCGTGTCTACTCCTGGGAAGCGAGCAAAAGGAAAAACAGCTTCCTTAATAGCCACATGAGAACTAACTGGAGCTCTAGGTATACCATGTTCTCCAAGTCCAAATTCGGATAGTAATTGATTGACCATAAGTCTTGCTGCTAATTTAGCTAGTTGCACGCCTGTGGCTTTAGCAACAAAAGGAACGGTCCTACTGGCTCTAGGGTTGACCTCGATTATGTATATATTTTCATCTTTGACCGCAAATTGTATGTTCATTAAACCTACAACTTTCAATGCTTTTGCCAAGACTTTTGTTTGTCTCTCTATTTCATTTAAAACTAAAGAGTCTAATGTAAATGGTGGCAAAGAACAGGCACTGTCTCCGCTATGAATACCAGCCTCCTCGATATGCTCCATAATTCCAGCAATGTAAATATCTCCGCTGCCGTCTGCCAGAGCATCAACATCCACCTCAATAGCTTCTTGAAGAAAACTATCTAATAATACAGGGCTATCGCCAGAAACCTTCACTGCTTCTGAAATATATCGAATTACACCTTCCATATCGTATACTATTTCCATAGCTCGACCCCCTAAGACATAAGACGGTCGTATTAACAAAGGAAAACTAAGTTTCTCCGCCACAGAAATAGCCTCTTCAGCACTTTTTGCCAGGCCATTTTTGGGCTGTTTTAAATTTAATTTTTTTAGTATCTGCTGAAAACGTTCTCTATCTTCAGCTAGATCAATAGCATCGGGGGAGGTTCCTAAGATATTAATGCCGTTTTCATGAAGTGCGCTAGCGAGTTTAAGAGGTGTTTGTCCTCCGAACTGAACTATAACCCCCTTTAGACTGCCAGATTTCTGTTCTAATTGACATATTTCAATTACATCTTCAGTAGTTAAAGGCTCAAAGTAAAGCCGGTCCGAAGTGTCGTAATCGGTGGATACTGTTTCCGGATTACAGTTTATCATTATCGTCTCATACCCTGCTTCATGAAGAGCGAAAATGGCGTGAACACAGCAATAATCAAACTCAATACCTTGCCCTATACGGTTAGGTCCTCCACCTAGAACAATAATCTTTGGTTTTTCACTTGGATCTGCTTCACATTCACCTGGTTGCCCTATGTAACCCTCATAGGTGGAATACATATACGGTGTTTGACTTGGAAATTCGGCAGCACAAGTATCAATTCGTTTATAAACAGGTTTAACCGAAAGGGCATTACGTAGATTTGTTACTTGGGATTCAGACTGATTAGAAAGCTCAGCTAGTCTTGCATCTGAAAAACCCATTTGCTTTATATATAACAAGCCATCGTGATCTTGTGGTAAACCAGATGTACGTATTTTATTTTCAGTTTTTATCAGGCATTCAAGCTGTTCTAGGAACCAAGGGTCGTAATGAGTTACTCTCTGGATTTCATTAAGTGATACCCCGAGTCTAATTGCTTGAGCAATAATAAGTATTCGTTCGGGGGTTGGGTGTCCAAGTGCGGCACGAACGGAATCAATGTCATAGGTAGAATTTTTTTCTGAAAGATGTGAATTAGGAATTTCTATTTCATTAAGTCCTGTAAGTCCTGTCTCTAATGAACGTAGAGCCTTCTGTAGGCTTTCCGTAAATGTACGTCCAATCGCCATCACCTCTCCAACTGACTTCATTGAGGTTGTTAGTAGGGGTTTTGTACCGGGGAATTTTTCAAATGTGAAACGAGGAATCTTTGTTACTATATAATCAATTGTAGGTTCAAAGCTTGCTGGTGTAACTCCAGTAATGTCATTGTCTAGCTCGTCTAAAGTATAACCCACCGCTAATTTGGCAGCTATTTTTGCTATTGGAAATCCTGTGGCTTTTGAAGCCAATGCTGATGAACGGCTTACCCGAGGATTCATCTCAATAACAACCATTCGACCGTTTGATGGATTTACCGCAAATTGTACATTAGAGCCCCCTGTATCAACTCCAATTTCACGCAAGCAAGCAACTGATGCATTGCGCATAATCTGAAATTCTTTATCTGACAAAGTAAGTGCCGGGGCTACTGTGATAGAATCGCCAGTGTGAACTCCCATTGGGTCAATGTTTTCTATGGAACAAACTATAATACAATTATCAGCTTGATCACGAACTACTTCCATTTCGTATTCTTTCCATCCAAGAACTGACTCTTCAACTAGAACCTCAGATGTTGGTGATGCTGCCAGACCACCCTCTATGATTTCGAAATATTCATCCTGGTTGTAAGCAACTCCGCCGCCGGTTCCAGCAAGAGTAAAACTTGGCCTTATTATAGCCGGCAGGCCAACTTTAAGTAGGCCTTCTTCAGCCATTTCTCTATTTTTAACCAGAATGCTTATTGGGGATTCCAAACCAATGTTTGACATTGCTTCACGAAACTGTAGCCGGTCTTCAGCTTTGTCTATTACATCTGCTTTGGCCCCTATCATCTCAATACCAAGTTTTTTTAAAGTTCCATTTCTTTCTAGAGTTAGACATGTATTTAATGCTGTTTGTCCTCCCATAGTAGGAAGAATGGCATCAGGGCGTTCTAATTCAATAATTTTAGCTACGATTTCAGGAGTAATTGGTTCAATATAGGTGGCATCTGCCATCGAAGGATCCGTCATTATTGTTGCCGGATTTGAGTTGATAAGTATGATCCGGTAACCTTCTTCACGGAGAGCTTTTACCGCCTGAGTTCCTGAATAATCAAATTCACATGCTTGGCCAATTATGATCGGACCTGCTCCAACAATCATGATAGAAGATATATCGCTACGTTTAGGCATGTTTTTATTTTTTGTCCTCTATCATCTTTATAAAATATTCGAATAAATATTGAGAATCTTGGGGGCCAGGTGAGGATTCGGGATGATATTGAACAGAAAAAGCTGATTGGCTTTTAACTTTTAGTCCTTCAATACTTTTATCAAACAGAGAAATGTGTGTTGGAAGAACGTTATTAGGCAAGGAATCACTAACTACAACAAAGCCATGATTCTGGCTTGTTATTTCTACTTTGCCGGTTAGCAATTCTTTGACCGGATGATTAGCACCTCGATGTCCGTGATGCATTTTTTTTGTTTTTGCACCCAATGCTAATGCCATTAACTGATGGCCGAGACAAATACCAAACATAGGGATACCATTAGCCAGCAATTCTTGAATCATTGGTATGGCATATACTCCAGTTGCAACTGGGTCACCAGGCCCATTTGAAAGAAATACGCCATCGGCTTTATAGTCTAGCACTTCCTTTGCACTAGTTGATGCTGGAACAACAGTAATTTTGCAACCAAGTTCAGCTAAAGACCTTAAGATGTTATGCTTTACCCCAAAATCAATTGCAATTATGTGGTGTTTTGGTTCTTTCAATTCGAAATAACCTTCCCCTATATGCCATCTTGTTTCGTTCCATTCATATGCTTCAGTGCAACTGACCTCAATGGCCAAATCAAGGCCTTCTAGGCCTTGCCAACTATTTGCTGCAGTTTGTAACTCTTTAAGGTTTATACTATTTGCAGGTTGATGACTAATTGCTCCGATTGGCGACCCACCATCTCGGATCATTCTCGTCAACCGACGGGTGTCTACACCTGTGATTGCTATTAAATTTTGAGATTTTAGCCATGAATCGAGAGCCATTTCCGAGCGCCAATTCGCAGGGTTTGTTATACTACCACGCAGGATACAACCTTTTGCTGAAGAAAAATTTGCTTCTATATCATGAGAATTCGTACCTACATTTCCTATATGTGGAAATGTAAAATTAATAATTTGTCCAGCGTAAGAGGGATCAGTTAATATTTCCTGGTAACCGGTGGTTGCAGTATTAAAACAAACTTCACCGACCATTGTTCCCGATGCACCAATTCCTTTAGCCCAAAATACAGTTCCATCACGTAAAACCAGGGCACCAGTTGCCCAGTTTGGCTGGTTTGATTCTTTGCGTGCACCCTCAGCCATTTAAATGGGGTCCTATAGAACGTGTTTGCTGTCGCCCTACTTAATAATACGGCTTATATTAATGTTATAGCCAGTACAATATTTAACAGGCGAAAATTTTTTGGTGTTCTAGGCTAGCCGCTGTGAGTCGTCAAGTTTTGAATGTAATAAAAATAAACAAGAAAAACAACTAGTTAGGTCATAAATCTAAGTTTGCTATAGTTATACAAATCCGTTAGGTTCTGTAAAATGTTCAAATATAGAAAGTTAACATGCTAAGAAATTCTATTCCAGAGGCGCTGAGGGTAGCGCTTAAGCAACAAGATAAGCGTTGCATTTCAACAGTGCGCTTAATTATGGCGGCTTTGAAAGACCGAGACATTGCTGCTAGAGGCAAAGGCGATACTGAAGGTATATCTGACGACGAGATTCTACAGATGCTGCAGACTATGGTAAAGCAGCGCCGAGAATCCATTCAAATGTATGAAGATGGAGGCCGAAAAGAACTGGCCGAGCAAGAAGCGAAAGAGATTACAATTATAGAACGCTTCTTACCTCAACAATTGGATGAAGAGCAAATAAATCTAATCGTTGAAAAAACAATAAACGAAATTGGTGCAGATAGTCTTAAAGATATGGGGCATATTATGAGCGAATTACGTAACAATTATGCTGGTCAAATGGACTTTTCAAAAGCTAGTGGACTTGTTAAGCAAAAACTCAGTAATAGTTAATAACTTCGAATTAATAGTTATCCCCAATTTCTGTGTAATTAGTTATAATTAAGTAACATTATAATCGGTTTATAAAGTTTACTATTGCTTGATATATAGCAAACCTAATATTCTGTACTTTCTGTTTAACCTAATTTAACAACATAAAGCTGTTTCATGGCAGTTCCTTCACAATTTCTTGATGAGCTTCGCGCCCGTATTACGGTTTCAGAGTTAATCGCAACTAAAGTTAAGTTAGTTCGACGTGGTCGTGAAGCAACTGGCCTATGTCCGTTTCATAATGAAAAAACACCGTCTTTTACAGTTAACGATGAAAAAGGTTTTTATCACTGTTTTGGCTGCGGAGCCCATGGAGATATTATAAGTTTTATTATGCAAATTGAAGGACTTAGTTTTCCAGAAGCTATTGAAAAATTAGCTGGGTTTTCTGGGTTACCCATACCTAAGGATACTAAAGAGAATAGAGAAGAGGTAAAAAAAGTTTTGTCTCTTCAAGAAGTGATGGAAAAAGCATGTAATTGGTTTGAAAATCAGCTACGTAAGCCCCATGGAGATAGAGGACTAACATACCTGCTTGGTCGTGGCTTTTCAGAAACTACGATTTCTAAATTTCGTCTGGGGTTTGCTCCAGATGGGCGAGGAATATTTAGGCAAGAAATGTTAGAAATGGGAGTTAGTTTAGAGCAATTAGTAGATTGCGGCTTAGTAAAAAACAATGAACATTCTAATTCACCACGCGATTATTTTTTTAACAGAGTAATTTTTCCAATATCTGATAGAAGGGGAAAAGTTATTGCCTTTGGTGGTCGTATTTTAGGAGAAGGCCAACCTAAATATCTAAATTCTCCGGAAACTAGATTATTTAGCAAAGGACAAGTACTATACAATTTGGTTGATGCGCGGGCTGCTTCTAGGACTACTGGAACTATTATAGTTGTTGAAGGGTACACAGATGTAATTGCATTAAATCAAAGTGGAATTCAACATAGTGTTGCTCCCCTAGGTACGGCACTTACCGAAGAACAGATACTTGCTCTTTGGAGAGTGGTGGATGAGCCATTATTGTGTTTTGACGGAGATAATGCTGGGCGAAGAGCGGCATTCAGGGCTGCACAAAGGGCCTTGCCCTTGCTGAAACCTGGAAAATCGTTGAGATTTGTATCATTACCCTTGGGAGAAGACCCTGATAGTTTAGTTAAAACACGCTCTCGCGGAGGATTTGAAACTCTATTAGGTAAGGCGCAACCCTTAGTGGATGTAATTATCGATTTAGAAGTGGGAGGTAATAAATTTACCACACCTGAGCAGCGAGCTTCTTTAGAAAGCAAGCTAAATAATCATATAAAACGTATATCTGATAGAAGTATTCAATATCATTATCAACAAAGAATACGCAACCAACTACGAATAATTTTTGGTAAAGAAGATGGAATTAGCTCTCACAATAAATTACCAAATAATAAAAATAGATTTATAAAAACTAATAGTCTTGTCCCTCGTGGTGATTTAACAGCTATGAGAGAACGTCAAGAAAAGGTGCTAATTTCAATTCTAATAAATCATAATGAGGTTGTTCATGGATTTGCAGAACAATTAGCAGACGTAAGTCTTAGCAACAGAGAGCTTGACAGAGTATTAAGGGAGATTTTAAACGTGGCTGGTGATCAACCAGACCTTGACAGTGGGGCTTTGCAAGACCATCTCAATGAGTCTGGTTATCAAGATATACTATTAGGTATACTGAATGCAAAAATATATAGACAGGCTAAGTTTGCCTCTCCTGAGGCGCCATTAGATGTGGTATCTAATGCTTTGGTAGAAATTATTGCATCTTATCGAAGCAATAGTCTTAATAGTGATCGTAAGGCTGCGAAAAAGGAACTTGCAGATGAAATGACTGCTGAAAATAGTGAACGACTTTTGGAGATAGTTCGCGAACAATCAGGACCGGGTAGACTATAAATATTTTAGATAGTAACTTAAAATATATATTTATCTATAGATTAAGGGACAAAAATGGCAATTAAGCAGGAATCAGTGGCGGAAAATATGGAAGACCGCGAAGGGATGTCTGATGGACCACTGATGGATAGTTCTGTTCAGGCGGTCAAGAAGATGATCGCTAAAGGCAAAGAGCGCGGCTATATTACTTACGATGAGATAAATGAAACTCTGCCTCAAGAGCAGGTGTCGTCTGAGCAAATAGAAGATATTCTAGCTCAACTTTCGGAAATGGGGATAAATGTTGTCGAAGGTGAAGAGAAAGAAGAAAATGAAGTTCCGTCAACTACATCTAGTTCTGGTAAGAATGATGAAAAAACTTCTACTTCGACGCCTGCAGCATCTGAAGATATAGGCCGCACTGATGACCCGGTACGCATGTATTTGCGAGAAATGGGTACGGTCGAGTTGTTATCACGAGAAGGCGAGATTGCTATCGCTAAGCGTATAGAAGCTGGTCGTGAAAAGATGATAGGAGCTATATGCGAATCTCCATTAACAATACGAGCAATTATTCAATGGCGTGATGCTCTGCATGATGAACGTATATTATTACGCGATGTAATTGATTTAGATGCAACTTTGGGTGCTGAAAACCCTACTGTAGATAATAGTGTAAATGGCGGTCCTGGGTCTAATGGTCTAAATGGTCCGAGTACAGGGCCGATAAGTCAAAGTAAATTGTTGGCTGCAAGACTAGCAGCTGAATCTAACAACTCTGTAAGAAAAAGTGATTCTGATGAGGATGGAGATGATATTGACGAAGATGATGAAGATGATGCGGCAAACTTATCATTAGCGGCAATGGAAGAACGGCTAAAACCTGACGTTCTTAAAAATTTTGATGAAATTAATAAGACTTATAAAAAGCTGCGTAAACTTCAAGACCAACGCCTTGCCGGTATGAAAAAAAAATCTGAAGAACTTACGAGTGCCCAGAATAGGCGGTATATAAAGCTACAAGATGAATTAGTAACTATCATGGAATCAGTAAGGCTTAATAACGCTCGCATTGAGACTTTAGTTGATGAACTTTATGGTCTTAATAGACGCCTCACGAACTATGAAGGTAAATTATTGCGTTTGGCGTTAGAATCCGGTGTCAGTCGAGTTGAGTTTCTAGATCAATATATGACGAATGAGCTTGAACCAAGATGGATAAGTCGTATTAGTCGCCTTAAAGGTAAAGGCTGGAATAAGTTTGGTAGTACTAAGTCCACACAAATCAGAGAGATTCGTAAGGAGGTATCAGAAATATCAACACGTGTTGGTTTACCAGTTTCTGAATTTCGTCGAATAGTAAGCACAGTACAACAAGGAGAAAAAGAAGCTAGCCGCGCTAAAAAAGAAATGGTTGAGGCCAACTTGCGGCTAGTTATATCTATAGCTAAGAAATATACAAACCGAGGGCTACAGTTTCTTGATTTAATTCAAGAAGGTAATATTGGTCTAATGAAGGCGGTTGATAAGTTTGAATATAGACGCGGGTATAAATTTTCTACTTATGCCACTTGGTGGATTCGCCAAGCAATAACTCGATCTATAGCTGATCAGGCTAGAACGATTCGAATACCAGTACACATGATTGAAACGATAAATAAGCTAGTGCGAACGTCACGCCAAATGCTTCATGAGATTGGTAGAGAACCTACTCCCGATGAACTGGCTATTAAGCTACACATGCCTTTAGAAAAAGTCCGAAAGGTTTTGAAAATAGCAAAAGAGCCAATTTCTCTTGAAACCCCAATTGGTGATGAAGAGGACTCTCATTTAGGCGATTTTATTGAAGATAAGAATGCTATATTGCCTATTGACGCAGCTATTCAGGCTAATCTGCGTGAAACGACAACAAGGGTGCTGGCCACTTTAACACCTCGTGAAGAACGTGTTTTGCGCATGCGTTTTGGT
>MDSW01030637.1_pt1 | contig 29253 bp, 26 predicted proteins | sample 811171 | NCBI WGS metagenome assembly MDSW01 (sample SAMN05326641, study PRJNA326480) | marine metagenome | isolation source: seawater | place: Atlantic Ocean: North West | collected 2012 | reverse complement strand
CCAGTTGATATATTTCCATATTTCATTAAATTATTTTTTTTAATAATATTATCATATATAGTAAGTATTTAAATTTAACCTAATATTTTTTTAATATATATAATATAATGGAATTACCAAAATCATATAATCCATCAGAGGTAGAAGTAAAGTGGTATGATCATTGGGAAAAAAATAAAGTTTTTTCTCAAAATGATTCTTCAAATACTTTTACAATAATGATTCCACCGCCTAATGTAACAGGAATTTTACATTTAGGTCATGTATTAAATAATACAATCCAAGATATACTTATAAGAAAAGAAAGCATGATGGGTAAAAACACGTTATGGTTGCCAGGCACTGATCATGCTTCTATAGCAACAGAAACAAAAGTTACTAAAAAATTATTATCAGAAAACATTAATAAAAAAGAGATAGGTAGAGAAAAATTTATTGAGCATTCATGGGATTGGACTGAAAAATATGGTGGAATAATAATTAATCAATTAAAACGATTAGGCTGTTCTTGTGATTGGGATAGATTAAACTTTACAATGAATAAAGAATATTATGATGCTGTAATTCATGCATTTGTTAGTCTCTATAATGATGGATATATATATAAAGGTGAGAGAATGATTAACTGGGATCCTGTTGGTTTGACAGCAGTTTCTGATGAAGAAGTTTTTTATAAGGAAAAAAATGGAAAATTATGGCATATTAAATATCCTATAAAAGGTTCGAATGATTATTTAATTGTTGCAACAACAAGGCCAGAAACAATGCTTGGTGATACTGGTGTAGCAGTAAATCCAAGTGACTCTAGGTATAATGACCTCATAGGAAAAAAAATTATTTTACCTATAGTAAATAAAGAAATTCCAATTTTTTCAGATGAGTATGTTGATAAAGATTTTGGAACAGGATGTGTTAAAATTACACCGGCACATGATCCTAATGATTTTGAAATGGCACAAAGAAATAATTTAGAGATTATAAATATTATGAATGAAAATGCATCTTTAAATGAAAATGTTCCAGATGAATTTCAAAATTTAGATAGATTTGAAGCTAGAAAAAAAATTGTGCAAAGACTTGAAGATTTAGGATTATTAGATAAAATTGAGGATTATAAACATAAAGTTGGGTACTCAGAAAGAACGGATGTTATAATTGAACCACGTATCTCTAAGCAATGGTTTATGAAAATGAAAGAATTAGCTAAGCCGGCTTTAAAAGTTGTTAAAGATAAGAAAATTAAATTTCATCCATCAAGATGGGAAAAAATATATAATCACTGGTTAAATAATATCAATGATTGGTGCATTTCCAGACAGTTATGGTGGGGACATCAAATTCCAGTATGGTATAAAAATAAAGAAATTTATTGCGGTGTTAATCCACCTGATGGAGATGGTTGGACTCAAGATGAAGATGTTTTAGATACTTGGTTTAGTTCATGGATTTGGCCGCTTGCAACATTGGGTTGGCCAAATAAAACAAAAGATTTAGATAAATTTTATCCAACACAAGATTTAGTAACAGGCCCTGATATTATATTCTTTTGGGTTGCAAGAATGATTATGGCAGGACTTTATTTTAAAAAAGAAATTCCATTTTCAAATGTTTATTTTACAAGTATTATTCGAGATGAACATGGTAAAAAGATGAGTAAATCATTAGGAAATTCTCCAGATCCAATTGAACTATTTGAAGAATATGGCGTTGATGCAGTTAGAGTAAGTATTTTATTGATTGCTCCTCAAGGGACAGATGTATTGTTTTCTGTAGATAGATTAGAACAAGGTAGAAATTTTATGAATAAGCTTTGGAATTCATCTAGATTTTTAATGATGAATATCAATGATGATATTAATATAAAAACTTTTGAAAAAATTGAAATAAAAAATTTAGAATCCATTGATTTCTGGATTATATCAAAAATGAATAGAACAATTGATTCTGTTAATAATCAATTATCATCTTATAAATTAAATGAGGCAATCAAAACAATATATAATTTTGTATGGAGAGATTTTTGTGATTGGTATATTGAATTTTCTAAAATTAGAATGTATGGAAATAATAATGAAGAAAAAGAAACAACACTTTCAGTTTCAGTTTATGTTTTAAAAAACATATTACAATTACTACATCCTTATGCTCCGTTTATAACTGAAGAAATTTGGTCATTTTTTAAGACAAAAGATGAAAGTATTATAGTCCAAACAAAATGGCCAATTGTTAACCAAAATATGATTAATAATGAAATAGAAGAAGAATTAAGCTTTGTAATGAATATTATTTCTTCAATTAGAAATATTAAATCCGAGCTAAATATATCTCCTAAAAAAGAAGCTGAATTAATATGTCGTGGCCCTGAAAATAAAATTAATATTATTAATAATAATAAAAAATATTTTCAGTCTTTAACAAAAATAAAATCAATATTATTTGGACAAGAAATTAATAAACCAAAACAATGTTCAACTGCGGTTGTTAATGATGTGGAGATATTTTTGCCTTTAGCTGGTTTAATTGATATTGATAAAGAAATTAATCGTTTAAAATCTAATATAGAAGATATGAAAGGTAGGATGAATTCTGTAAAGAAAAAAATAGATAATAAAAACTTTATTAATAGAGCTCCCGAAGATATAGTTAAACATGAAAAAGAAAAATTTAGCAATTATAAAAATGATTATGATAAGCTAGTTGCAAACTTAGAAAGCTTAATATCATAAAGTTATTAATTTGAATAATTCTAATTACACATTTGATAAAAATACAGATATAAAATTTTTAAAAAGTGTTGGTCCAAAACGTGCTCAAGCATTATATCAAAATGATATCTATATTATTTCTGATTTATTAAAGCATTATCCCCGAAGATATTTAGATCGAACAAATATAAAAAAAATATCAGATTTAACTGTTAATGAAAAAGCAGTTGTTGTTGCAAAAGTTATTTCTATGAGTGTTAAGCGAACAAAAAAAGGTCAGTTTTTTCAATTAACATTGTCTGATACAAAGCAAACCATACAAGGTTTATGGTTTCATGGGGTATCATGGATTATGGAAAAATTTAATGAAGGTGATATTGTCGCTCTTTATGGTAAAATTGAATTTTATCAAGGGTTTAGAATTATTCATCCAGAATTTGATATTTTGGATGCAGATGATGATCCAATAAATACATCAAGAATTGTTCCTTTATATTCATCCAACAATGTATTAAAAAAAGCAGGATTTGATACTAGAGGTATTAGACGTTTATTAATTCAAGTTTTCAAAAAAAATAAAAAAATTCTTTTAGAATTTTTCAATCCATCAATATTGAAAGCGGAAGGTCTTATCGATTTGAATAAATCATTTTATTTAATTCATAATCCTATTGATCAATATTCTATAGATACAGCGCTTTATAGATTAAAATTTAATGAGCATTTTTTCCTTCAATTATTAAAGGCATTAAATAAAAAAAAGATAGAGTCTTATAAAGGAAAAGTATATAAAGAAATTGGACAATATGCTATAGAAATTTATAAATCTTTAGATTTTAATTTAACTGAATCACAAATTAAATCTCTTAGAGATATTAGATCAGATTTAAAATTAAAAAAACCAATGAATAGATTAATTCAAGGAGATGTCGGATGTGGAAAAACGATTGTTGCAGTTATTACGGCAGCTATTGTTGCTGGTGATAATTCTCAAATTGCAATTATGGCACCAACAGAAATTTTAGCTGAACAACATTATAATAGTTTTGTAAAGCATTTTAAAAATTATGATATTTCATGTGAATTATTAATCAGCAATATAAATCAAAAAGAAAAAAATGATATTTATAATAATTTAGAAAATGGTAAAATTAATATTATTGTGGGTACTCATGCATTAATTCAAAAAAAGGTTAAATTCAAAGATTTAGGACTTGCTATTATTGATGAACAACATAGATTCGGAGTAGATCAAAGAAAGGGATTATTAGATAAGGGTAATAATCCAAACGTTTTATCTATGACAGCTACCCCAATACCAAGGACTTTAGCTTTTACTATTCATGGTGATATGGATATTTCGTGGATAGATGAAATGCCTCAAAATAGAAAGCCAATAAAAACAGAATTAATTTATGAAGAAAATATTAATACTGTTTATGAGCATATGAAAAAAGAGATGGATAAAGGCCATTATTGTTATGTTGTATATCCTCTTATTGAAGAGTCAGATAAAATGGATTTAAAAGATGCAAAGTCTGGATTTGAATCTTTACAAAAAATATTTAGTAATTACAGGTTAGGCTTTATGCATGGAAAATTATTAAAAGATGAGAAAAATATATTAATGAATAAATTTATTAATGGTGAAATTCAATGTTTAATTTCAACGACTGTAATTGAAGTTGGAATAGATCATAAAATGGCAACTATTATGGTTATTGAGAATTCAGAACGTTTTGGATTAACTCAATTACATCAGTTAAGAGGTAGAGTTGGTAGAAGTACGTTACAATCATATTGTTATCTAATTCAAAGAAAAAATACTTTTAATTCAAATCAAAGGTTAAAAATTATGGAGCAAACAATTGATGGATTTGTTATATCTGATGAAGATTTGAAATTAAGAGGTCCTGGAGATTTTTTTGGAACTAGGCAGCATGGATATTTAAATTCTGGTTTAATAAATTTTAGTCAAGATAGAGAAATTATAAATAGAGCACGAAATCTTGCTTTTAAAATTATTGATGAAGATCCTAAGTTAAAATTAGAAAAAAATAAATTAATTAAATCAGAATTCATGATAAATTATAAGGATATGTTAGAGTTTATTAATATTGGTTAATAATGTATAAGAATATAAATAAAATATTATTAGGGTTATCATTTTTTATTCCTCTAATCGTTTATATTTTGACGATGGCACCGACAGTATCTTTCTGGGATTGCGGGGAATTTATTGCTACATCTTATATATTGGGAGTACCGCACCCACCGGGAGCACCATTTTATTTATTGCTTGGTAATATTTTTAGCTCTTTACCACTTTTTGATGATATAGGAGCAAGGATTAATTTTATTTCTCCTATTGCAAGTGCATTATCTGTAATGTTCTTATATTTAATTATTGTTTATTTAATTGAAGAATATAGAGGTAAAACTAAAGATAATTTTGATGCAATTATTAATTATGGCAGTGCTTTTATTGCTTCTTTAACATTTGCTTTTACAGATTCTCAATGGTTTAATGCTGTAGAAGCTGAAGTATACTCTGTATCTACTTTTTTTACATCTATAGTAGTATGGATGATTCTTAAATGGTCAAGAAATCATAATCAAAATTGGAATTTAAGGTATTTATTAATTATTATTTATATGTTAGGATTAGCAATTGGAGTTCATCTTTTAAATTTATTAACACTCCCCTTTGTTATGTTAATTATATATTTTAAAAAGTTTGACTTTAAGCTCAAAACATTTTTTATACCGGTTATATTATCATTAATTATTTTTATAACAATTTATATAGGAATTATAAAAGGCATTCCAGATTTAATGAATAAACTAAATGGCAATTTATTTTTTATTATTTTATTGCCAATTTTAATAATGATTTCAATTGGATTGTTAATCTTAAAAAATAAAAATAGATCTTTAAAGATATATGCATATTGTCTTTCAGCTCTTTCCTTCTGTCTAATGTCTTTTTTAATTGCAAATTCTTTACTAATTAAAAGTCCATCACAATTGTCAGATAATATTCATATAGAATTAATTGATATTCAAAATAAAATTGATTTATATGATAAGGAAATATATCAACTAACAAATAAAATTGATAATAATCCTGGAACTATTAATCAACAAGGATTGAGAGATAAAGTTAATTCAATTATTGTAACACGAAATAATGAAGTTGATAAATTTAAATATTTATATGATGATTATATCATTTTTGAAAAAATAAAAAATAATTTATCATTTATTGATCTTTTAAAATGGCAATCTAGAATAAACTTATTCTTAATAGCATTATTAATAGTATCAATTTGCTTTATATTTTATCGTTCATATACAGTCTCGAACCATCAATTTGAATTAGTTAATAAATTTATATTTTCAAGTCTGCTATTAGTTTTAATCGGTTATTCAACATACATATTAATATTTATTAGAGCAGAACAATATCCCCGTATAAATGAAAACAATCCGAATACAGTTGACAGAGCTTTATCTTATATGAACAGAGACCAGTATGGAGATTGGGAAATTCTGAATTGGAAGTCGACTATGTTAAGGCCAGAAAATACAAATTGGAAAAGATATACATTAGATAAAAATAATCCAACATTTAATGAACAAATAAGTTTTTTCTTTAATTATCAAATTAATGAAATGTATTTAAGATATTTTGCATGGCAATTTATTGGTAGGGGTGATAAAGAAAATTTTCCATGGTATATAAATGATTTAAATGGAAATTTGATTGGAAATGAAAAATTAGATGGAATAAATATATTTAGATATGGTTTGCCATTGGCATTTTTATTGGGTTTATTTGGTTTGTTTTTTCATTTTAGGAAAGATCCCAAAAGAGCATTTTCAGTTTTAAGTTTGTTTTTAGCTACAGGATTATTGATTATAATTTATTTGAATCAATATGATCCTCAGCCAAGAGAAAGAGATTATTCTTTTGTAGGGAGTTTTTTCACTTTTTCAATTTGGATAGGAATTGGATTAGCAGCTATGCTAGAAAAAGTCAAAAATTTTGTCGAAAATAATAATATATCATCTATTATTTTATCATCTTTTTTAATAATAATATTTATTTTTATGCCAATGAAAATTTTAGCAACAGATTATTTTGAGCATAATAGAAATGATAATCATGTTGCATGGGATTACGGATATAATTTGCTTAATTCTTGTGAACCAAATGGAATCATTTTTACTAATGGAGATAATGATACCTTCCCATTATGGTATTTGCAAGAAGTAGAGAATATTAGACGAGATGTTAAAGTTGTAAATTTGAGTTTATTAAATACACCATGGTATATTGAACAACTAATGGAACATGAGCCTCAACTAAAATTTGATTTTAGTAATGATATGTTTAGTGATGATCTTTATAAAATTGATCCTTGGTATGCAACAGAATCTGCATTTGAATTATGTGGTAAAAAATTTAATGATGATGAGTCATGGAATAAACTAGAATGTGAGTTGAGTGTTAATGGTAATCTTGTATCTTTTAATATTAGACCAACACTTATAGGTAGACTATTAAGAGTTCAGGACTACATGATTTTAAAAATAATTAATGATATAAATGTTGAGAGACCAATTTATTTTGCGGCAACAGTTGCTCCAAACAATCAAATAGGATTGGATCGTTATTTATCAATGGAGGGGATGACATATAAAATTATTTTAGACAAGGATAAAAATAATATTGATCCTATAAATTATAAAAAAATGAAACAAAATTTAACTCAATCTAACTTAGATGAAATAATTATTTCTAAGAATGATTATAAAAAAACCTTAGATAACAATCAGGGTGTATATAGATATTCAGGTCTTAATAACAATAATATTTACTTCAATGACAATATTCAGCGTTTAGTTCAAAATTATAGGATTGGATTTATTCGCTTAGCTCAAAGTGATATTAAAAATGGTAATTATTCTGAAGCAGAAAAATTAATTTCTATGATGGACGAATATTTTCCCCAAGATATGCTTAATATCGAACCAGGACTTGTTGTATTGATAAGTGATTCCATTTATGGAGCTTCAAATAATAATATAAAGCAGTTAGAGATTTTAAAGCGTTTATTTAATAAAGAAATTGACATCCAAACTGAAATATATCTTCTTCATAAATTAGCTGAGCTTGATGATGTTGAATTTGTTAAAAAAAGAGCAACACTTTTATATACAGAAAAATCTGATAATTTAAATTTTGAGCTACAGAAATATATTGGAGATATTTTATCTGATAATTTAGAATCTTCTGATTTTATTTCTTATTCTAATAAAATATTTGAAAATCATAGACCTATTGGATTATTGTATTCTGTCGTTAGAGTTTATGATGAATTAGGCGAATCAGAAAAAGCAATTAGCCTTATTCAAGATTTTCTTGATGAAAATCCTGATAATATTGAGCTCATTCAATTATATGATTATTTAATTCAAATTAATTCAATTAATTAATTATGAATAAAGTTTCAATTATTATACCTCATTATAATAATTTTCCAATTCTTGATCAATGTTTAAAATCACTAGAAAATATTACATATAGTAATTTAGAAATTATTGTTATTGATAATAATTCATATGATGATAGTTTTCAAAAAATTAAAAATAATTATAAAAATTTAATATTAAAGAAATCTTTAAAAAACTTAGGATATACTGGTGGTTGTAATTTAGGGGCAAGTTTTGCTACAGGTGATTATTTGTTGTTTTTAAATAATGATACGGTACAAGACCCTCATTTTTTAAATTATATGGTTGATAGTTTGGATAAAGATGAAAAAATTGCATCAGTTCAATCTAAAATAAAAAATTTTAAAAATAAGGATTTATTTGATTATGCTGGTGCATGTGGTGGATATATTGATTATTTAGTTTTTCCCTTTTGTAGAGGGAGGATATTTAATACTGTAGAGAAAGATATTATGCAGTATGAAGAATCTAGGGATGTATTTTGGACTTCAGGTACTGCTTTTCTAACTAGAAAGTCTATTTTTATAAATATGGGTGGTTTTGATGAAAAATTATTTGCACATATGGAAGAGATAGATTATTGTTGGAAATGTAATCTAGCTAATTATAAATGTATTGTTAATCCAAAATCAGTTGTTTATCATGAAGGAGCAAAAACTTTAGGCTATGATTCTCCATATAAAACATATTTAAATCATAGAAATAGTATGATTTTATTATTAAGCAATTATCAATTTATTAATGTAATTAAAATATTTCCATTAAGAATAATTTTAGAAATTATTTCATCAATAAAGGATTTATTTAGTTTAAAAATAATGCATTTTTTTTCTCACTATCTTGCGATTATATCCTTATTTAATATATTCTATTTATTTAGAAGGAGAAGAATAGTTAGAAAAATAAGAGTTAATGATGATAGTGATTTGTTTAATAAAAAAATTATTTATTCAAATAGTATAGTATGGAGTTATTTTATTAAAAGAAAATATTTTTTTAATGATATCCTTAGCTGATGATTGTGCCGAGGAAGAGACTCGAACTCTTACGCTGTTAAGCACTGGTTCCTAAGACCAGCGTGTCTACCAATTCCACCACCCCGGCAACTAAATCAAGGTTCAAATTTATATTATTTCATATATTAAAACATACTTAATAATTAAAACCTAAATTAAAAAAATAATTATTTTGCTTCCCATTGTAAATAGGATTATTTGTTGTTGTCCACATAAAATTTAATGGTCCCAGTATGGATTTAATTCTTAAACCAAATCCATAGCTTCTTAGATTATTATATTTTTCTCCATTATGTTTAAATTCAGATTCATATACATTATTATATAACAATCTTATTGTAGTACTATTTTTATAATCTATATTTATTTCAAGACCATGTGAAAACATTTTATTTACAAACAGACTAAATTGACTATATGAAAGCGTTCTATCATACGGTATATAGTGTATACTTTTATATTTTAGAAGATTATCACTATGATTTAAGTTACTATGAATTATATCTCCATAATATTTAATTCTATATACATGAGATATAGGTATGAAATGATTGAATTCTAATTTTCCTAAATAGTATTTATAATTATCATTATTTTGTTGGAATGAATATTTATATTTATATCCTGCTTTGGGATAAAGTATATCATCAATTTGATCTATATTTAAATTGAAGCTATAATACTGAAGGTTTTCTAATTCTGAAGAATCTTGATAGTTTATTTTTTGTTTATGTATTCCAAAATCAATAAATCCATACTGTTTAAGATTAAAAATAGCATTAAATGAATAATCTCTAACGTATATATTTTGTTTATTAATAGAATTATCTGGATTATAAAAATTAATTTCTTTTTTTATATTTTTCAGATTAATAACAGGAATAAATTTTGATTGATAATTAAAATTTTCAATATAATAAATACTCATATGATTTTCTTTAATTGTATTACCAATTTGAACTTGGTTAGTAATTCTAAATTTGTCTATTGGTTTATTGATTAAATCAAATTTTATATCACCAATAATTTTATAATAATCATGCCATCTCCCAGCTAATTTCATTTTATTATTAACATTTTCTTTTATATAAAATTTTAAATCAACTTTATTATTACTATAATTATTTAATTCGTATCGAATATTATTAAATAAATCTAAGTTATAAGCTTTATCAATATTATTTTGTAATAAATTGAAATCTATATTTTCACCTTTTTTTATATTTAAGACTTCTTTAATAAATGATTTTGAAAGTTTTTTATTGCCTTCAATTTCGATATTATTAATAGTCATTAAAGGTATTTTTTCAATATGTATAACTAGATTATATCCATTGTAGTCTTTTAAAATTTTATAACTGAAGTTTAGATATTTTTTAGATTGTCTTATATCAGATATTCGATTTAAAAAAGAATTTTTTGATATATAAAAAGGTTGTAAAGATTCTGGGAAAATTTCTGTCTTATTAATATTGTCATTTGATTCAATCATTATATTATTTATTGTAAAATAATCTTCTTTTATAGATGATAGAATAATTGATTTATTTTCAATATTTAGTTGTTTCTGAAGGGCTAAGAATTTATCAATATTTTTATAGGCAGCTTTCTGACCACTTTTATAAGTTTCTTCAAGTGATTTTCGATCATAGGAGCTGCCAGATTTTAAATTTTCTGGTTCTATAAGTATATCTGCATGATATTTATTTTCTAATCTTTTTTGTATACCATTTAACGATATTGTTTGACGTAAAATATCAAAAACAGTATTTATGTCATTAGTTTTTTTTAATGGTTTTGAAACATTCACACCAATAATTATATCAGCTCCAATATTTTTAGCGATATCAGTTGGAAAATTATTAGATACTCCTCCATCTATAAGAAGATAACCATTATCATCGACTGGGTTGAAAACTGAAGGAATTGATGAGCTAGCTCTTAATGCTTTTGATATAGAGCCATCTTTGAAAATAATTTCTTTACCTGATAATAAATCCATCGCATTACACCTAAATGGTATATTGAATTTATCAAAATCATCTAGTAATTCATAAACAGCTACTTTACTGTTAAGATCCATATAGCTTGTATGCCCACTTGTTACTGCCATTGGAGCTTGAGGAGCAATACCTGAAAAATTAAATATAACTGGATATTTTTTATAATCTTCTTTTTGGAAAAAGTATAAATCTTTACGTTTTTTATAATTTGAATAAATAATATCCCAATTAGTTTTAAAACCTTCGGACAATATCTCATCACTAGAATAGCCCATTGAATAAAGAGCTCCAGTAATTGATCCTATACTTGTTCCAATGATGTAATCTATTGGTATATTTAAAGAATCTATAATTTGTAAGGTTGAAATCTGAGCCATCCCTTTAGATCCACCCCCAGATAAAACAACAGCAACTTTTTGCTTATTCTCAGCAATAATGCAAGTAATTAGACTAAAATATAGTATTGTTACATATTTTTTCATTTATTAAGTTTAAAACTATTATAATTAACTCTGTAAATTATAATAAATTTAGAACAGTAATTCTAACCTTAAATAAAATGAGAGTAAAATGGAATTAAAAGAAGAAATAATTAATGATATTAATAATAATAGAATTATGCTTTATATGAAGGGCACTAAAGATCGTCCAATGTGTGGTTTCTCAGCAACTATAGTGAAAATATTAAATTATTATGAAGTTGATTTTGAAGCAACTAATGTTTTAGAAAATCCAAATATTAGAGTTGAGTTATCAAAGCATTCTAATTGGCCAACAATACCACAATTATTTGTTGAAGGTGAATTAATAGGTGGTTGTGATATAGCATTAGAAATGCATCAGCAAGGCCAACTTAAATCAGTTTTAGCAAAAGATATTTAAGATAAAATTTTTATTATTTTTAATAAATTTTTTCTCAATAAATCAATTTCTTCTGATGTATTATAATAATATAGGCTTACTCTATTTATAGACTCTAAATTAAATTTATTTAAAATTGGTTGGGCACAATGATGTCCAGCTCTAATACAAATTCTTGATGTATCTAATAATTTTGCAACATCATATGCATGTATTCCATTAATTGAAAATGATATAACTGGACCATTGTTTTTGTTATATGAATATAATTTAATTTCTGGTATAGATTGTAAATTTTCAATTAAATATAAATAAAGTCTATGTAAATAATCATGCATATGGTTGTAGTTATATTGTTTATAAAATTTAATTGCTTCACCTAGACCAATTGCCTGAGCAATATTTGGAGTTCCAGCTTCAAACTTAAATGGAGATAAGCTGTATGTTGATTTATCCATACTAACGTCTTTAATCATATGTCCACCAGTTAAAAATGGTTCCATTGAATTAAGTAAATCATTTTTTCCATAAAGGATGCCTACACCAGTTGGACCCATTATTTTATGACCAGAGAAAACTAAATAATCGCAATTTATTTTTTTAACATCTATGGGTATATGAGAAATACTCTGCGCTGCATCAATTAAGGTGAGAATGTTTTTTATATTAGCAATAGAAATAATTTTTTCTATAGGATTTATTGATCCCAATACATTTGACATATGCGTTATTGATATCAATTTTGTTTTATTTGTAATCAGGTTTGATAAATTAGAAATATCTAATTCACCTTTATTGTTTAAGGGAATATATTTTAAAATAAGATTAAATTTTTTAGATATTATTTGCCATGGAATAATATTGCTATGGTGTTCCATTTCAGTAATTAAAATTTCATCATTTTCATTAAAAAAATTAAATCCTAGACTATAAGCAATTAAATTAATGGACTCTGTAGTGCTTTTTGTAAAAACTATTTCTTCATTTTTAGCATTTATAAATTGTGCTATTATTTTTCTTGAATTTTCATATTGTAGAGTTGCGTCTTCTGCAATTTGATAAGTTCCTCTATGTACATTTGCATTAGATTTTTTATAAAAATTAGAAATAGAATTAATAACTGAATTTGGTTTTTGAGTTGTAGAAGCACTATCTAAATAAACTAATTTATCATTCATTATAGGGAATTCTTCTCTGTATTTATTGACATCAAATTTCATCTACATCATCCCTAATTTTAATTTTGCTTCTTCTGTCATCATGTCTTGATTCCAAAGGGGTTCCCATACAACTTCAACTAATACATCTTCTACAAAGCTAATACCTAATACCTTATCTTCTACATCTTGTGCAATTACTGGGCCCATACCACACCCAGGAGCAGTTAAAGTCATTTTAATCTTTATTTTATATTTACCAGAATTTAATTTTTCAGATTTTAAATCATAAACTAATCCTAAATCGACTATATTTACTGGTATTTCTGGATCATAACACATTTTTAAAATTTCCCAAATATGTTTTTCATCATAGTCCAATATATTTTCATCTTTTTCAACAATCTGTTCTTCTTGACCAATAGATTTTGCAAATTTACCATTTACTTTAACAAGATTGCCATTAACATATAAAGTAAAATCACCTCCTAATGATTGTGTGATTTTTGCTCTAGTTCCTTTTTTTAACTTTATCGCATCTCCTGATGGAATTAAATGAGCACTGCAATCTTCTAAAACTTCTATAAAATCATCATTTTTCATATTCATTAATTTGTTCTTTTATTTTATTTAAGGCATTTAAAAATCCATTTGTACGCTGACTTGTAATTGATTTATCAAGCCCTATTTCAGATAATATTTCAATAATGGATAAATTAAAAATTTCATTTTTTGTTGAATCATTTATAATGTATTCTAAAATACTAAGTAATCCTTTCACAATAAATGCTTCAGAATTTGTATGTATTTTATATTTACTTTTATTTTTTTTAACATATACCCATGCAAGTGAGGCACAACCTGGAATTTTATATAAATCTGATTTATAGGTATTGTCAAAAGAATCATTCTTTTTACCAAACTCAATTATTTCTGTATATTTATCCAAAGGGTCATCAAAGATTGAAAAAATATTTTTTATTTCATTCATTCTTGTACTAATCGACATTTTTAATCCATGAATTTATTTGTTCTGTTATTGTTTTTAGTGCTTTTTCATCATTTATTTCATCTACCAAATTAGATAAAAAACTATTTAGTAGTATTTTTTTTGCTTGTTCAAGTTTAATTCCTCTAGATTGCATATAAAATAATGCATCAGCATCAATCTCACCAGTAGTAGAACCATGTGAGCATTGCACATCATCATTATTTATAATTAATTGCGGATTTGATTGAATAGATGCACTTTTTGATAAAAGCATATTTTTATTACTTTGTGATGCTTCAGATTGGTTGCATTTTTTATTTATAGTTGTTTTAGCATAGAAGATTGCTTTAGAAAAGTCGCTTAGGATATTATTATAATTAAGATTACTAATAGTGTGTTTTTTATTATGATTTATTTCTACATAATTATCAATATGATTTTTTCCATCAAGCAATCCAATCCCATTAAAATTACATGTACTATTTTTTCTGTTAAGACTAATGTAGTAGTTATTCTTAATTAATTCTCCAGATATATTGATAGTATAAAAATTTAGCGTTGAATTTTTATTTATGTTTGCACTTAAATTTAAAATTTTTGTAGCATTAGGCTGATTTGAGTGAATGATAAAGTCAACAGTTGAGTTATCATCTAAATACAATTCATAAACTGAATTGTTTTTTATATTTTTTATATTTTTTTCATTTAAAAATACTGTTGATTTGGAATTTTTATTAAAATTAAAAATTAATCGATCATTAGTGAAATTATCTTTTGAGTTTGTTTCAATATTATTATCAATAAAAATATATTCGTTATTAGAATTTTTTTTTATCTCAAAATAATATCCATTATGGAAATAAGCTGTATTGTATAAAATAAATTTATTTTCTTGAGGTATTATTTTATTAAAAAATTTCAAATACAGCTCTTTTTTTTCTTTAATCAAGTCTCTTAAAGACAGTATTTCGATTGAATCACTTTTTTTTATAAAAAATGGATTTTTTGAAATATTATTTTTATTAAAATTGAAACCTGCTAAATAATTAAAATTAGTATACTTCCATTGTTCCTTATTTAGGAATTTGAAAGTATTAATTTTATTAATTGAATTATTTTTTAATTCTAATTTATTTTTCAAGCCAACCATAACCTTCTTCTTCTAATTTTAATGCTAGTTTTTGATCTCCAGATTCAACTATTTTTCCATCTAAAAGCACATGTACAAAATCTGGATTCAAGTATTTTATTATTCGATAATAGTGTGTTATTAGTAAAAATCCATTATGATTAGTTCTAAAACTGTTAATTCCATTAGAAACAATTTTTAAAGCATCTATATCAAGTCCTGAATCTGTTTCATCTAAAATAACTAATTTAGGTTCTATTAAAAGCATCTGTAATATTTCAAATCTTTTTTTCTCTCCACCAGAGAAGCCATCATTAACTGATCTTCTTGCAAAAGATTCATCAAGACCAACTAGCTTCATTTTTTCCTTAAATATCTTTATAAATTCACCTGAACTATATTCTTCTTTTTTTTGATATTTCCTAATTGAATTTACTGACGTTCTTAAAAAATGCATTGTATTTAAACCAGGGATTGAAACAGGATATTGAAATGACATAAAGATTCCACTAAGAGCTCTATCTTCTATACTCATTTCCAATAAATTTTTATTATTATATGATATTTTACCTTTATTAATATTATATCCTTCTTTACCAGCAATTATATTTGAAAGAGTACTTTTCCCCGTTCCATTTCTACCCATAATTACATGTAACTCACCTTTATTTATATTTAAATTAATATTTTTTAAAATATTTTTATCATTAACACCAACATTTAGATTATTTATTTTTAACATTTATCCTACCGAACATCCTTCCAGGCTTATTTCCATTAATTTTTGTGCTTCAATAGCAAACTCCATTGGTAATTTTTTAAAAACATCTTTACAAAATCCATTAATAATTAAAGATATTGCATTTTCTGTTGAGATCCCTCTTTGATTACAATAAAAAAGTTGATCTTCACCTATTTTAGATGTGGTTGCTTCATGCTCTATTTTAGATGAAGCATTTTTTATATTTATATAAGGCTGTGTATGTGCACCGCATTTATTACCTATCAATATTGAATCACATTGAGAAAAATTTCGTGAATTGATAGCATTTTTCATTATTTTAACTTCTCCGCGATATGTTTGCTGACCATGACCAGCAGAAATCCCCTTAGATATAATTGTGCTTTTTGTATTCTTGCCTAAATGGATCATTTTAGTGCCAGTATCTGCTTGCTGATAATTATTACTTAATGCTACTGAGTAAAATTCTCCAATTGAATTATCTCCTTTTAAAATACAACTTGGATACTTCCATGTTAAAGATGAACCAGTTTCTATTTGTGTCCATGAAATTTTTGAATTAACCCCTCTGCAGTGTCCTCTTTTTGTTACAAAATTGTATATACCTCCCTTACCATTTTTATCTCCAGGATACCAGTTTTGAACAGTTGAGTATTTAATTTCTGCATTATCTAAAGTAATTAATTCAACAATAGCTGCATGTAGTTGGTTTTCATCTCTCATTGGAGCAGTACAACCTTCTAAATAACTTACATATGAGCTATCATCAGCAATAATTAAAGTTCTTTCAAATTGTCCTGTATTTGCAGCATTTATTCTAAAGTAGGTTGAGAGCTCCATAGGACATTTTGTGTTTTTAGGAATATAAACGAAAGAACCGTCACTAAATACTGCTGAATTTAAAGCTGCATAATAATTATCTGTTGCAGGGACAACAGTCCCCAAGTATTTTTTTACTAATTTCGGATATTTGATAACTGCTTCAGAAAAAGAACAAAAGATTACACCGGCTTTCTTTAAAGTATCTTTAAATGTTGTTGCAATTGAGACACTATCAAAAACTGCATCAACAGCAACATTAGATAGCATTTTCTGCTCATCTAATGGAATCCCTAGTTTATCATATGTTTTTAATAATTCAGGATCAACTTCATCTAAACTTTTTAATTTCTTTTTTTTTGGTGATGAATAATAACAAATATCATTAAAATCAATTTTAGGATAGTTTAAGTTTTGCCAATTTGGTTCCTTCATTTTTTCCCACTTATGATATGCCTTTAGCCTAAAATCTAATAACCATTTAGGTTCATCCTTAATTTCAGATATAGATTTAATAATATTTTCATTTACTCCATTTGGTAATCTGAATTCATCTATATCAGTTTTAAATCCATATTTGTATTCGCTATTTGAAATATCTGTTATTTGTTTTTTTGTTTGTTTAATTTTATTCATTTCATTTAAAAGGCTATATCTTTAAGTTTAACTTTACTTAAAATATTTTTAATATTTTTATTGATTTTATTAATTGGATCTTTAATGTTACAACAATCAATCAAGTTGCAATCTTCATTTGTTGAGCATTGACTTATGCCAATAGGTCCTTCAATATCTTCAATAAACTGAATTAAGTTTATATTCTTGATTGAATTATTAATTAAATAACCACCTTTAGGTCCTTTTATTGCATTAATATAATTTTTCCTAGATAGCTTTTGTAATGTTTTAGCCATTATCTCTTTAGGAATATTATATTGATTAGCAATAAAGTTTGATGAGCATAGAGATTCTATATTGCTCATATGTTTTATAGCTATCAATGCATATTCAGCTGTTTTAGTGATTTTTAACATGTTGTATACGAGTTATTTTATCGCATATAATTTAAATAGAGAATAAATGTAATAAAAGTTTTATTTAATGAGGTTTAGTCCACGTTTAATAACTTTAGATTCAGAGCTTTTTTTATTTATAAATTTATCAAATGATTTTTTAATTTTATTTGTTATTTCTTTATTTGAATATGTATTAGATATTTCTAATAATTCATATAGAATTAACCACTCATCAGGATATTTTTCAATAGCTTTATTAAATATTTTTAATAACTTTTTATCTGAGTATTTTTTAATCAAATCTTTAGATTGTTTATGTAATTTATTTAATTCATTATTATTACATGGCTGCTTTTTATTAAGTTGCACATATTTTGATTTGTTATATTCACTTTTATTATAATTTAATTTATCTGCAACTCCTCCATATACAGAATTAATTGATTCTCCGCAAATCAAATCAAAATCTCCCCATTCAGGTTTAAATAAAATCTTGCTATTATATTTAACAGTACAATTGTTAAACTTAATAATAATAATTCGTGATAATTTTTTATTAATTTCTTTTATAGTACCTATCACTTTTATTCCACTTAAAAACTCTAATTTAATAGTTTGATCAATTTTTATGTTTAATCTTTTAATTTCATGATTTGATAATTTATCAATAGATTTATTATATGCTTTTAATTTACCGATAGGACAAGAATATCCATTAATGTGATACTCAGTTCCATGATTTTTTAGTTCTTTTTTATTAAAACTTAATTGTGTTTTTCCGGTAGTTTTAATAAAAACAGGAATATTATTTTTTGATATAAAGCTATCAACAATACCTGATATTTGAATATTATGATCAATTTCAATCGTGCATAATGTTTTTGCTTTTATTGCTTCTTTTAACCCATACTCACCTCCGATTTTGTATGACATTTTATTAGAAAGTTCTTCTAATATCTTTGAAAGATGTTTGAAGTTTTTTGTAACAAAGAGTTGAGGTTGTTGTTCAGTTATATCATATTTATAATTAATACAATCAATTGAAAAGGGTATTTTTTTAATAGTATTATTTAAACAATTTTCACTTTCTTCAACAGAAGAAAGAAGACCAGCACCATAAATTTTATAACTATTAATATCTCCAATCAGACCATATTCGACTGTCCACCAATTCATTCTTGAAAGTAATGCAGATTCACTTGTATATGTAATATTTTGATATGCTTTTTTTAATTTGATATTATATTTTTTTATATCATCCGTAGATGTATTAGGTTTTTCTTTTATATCTGAAAGAGCTCTAATTGCGTAGTATAAATCCATATCTTCAGATGACATAATGGCTTTATTGGCAACTTCTCCATAATTAATTAGATAGTTTGAATAATCCTTATTAGCAATAATTGGAGCATGTCCTGCTGCTTCGTGCACTATATCAGGAGCGGGGGTATATGTCAAATGTTTATGAGTTCGCATGTCCGCAGCAATAGGGAGTATTTTAAGTGACTGGAATTCCATAAATACATTAGGTGGAATAAATCCCCTAACAGGAATTGCTGTCCAGTTAAATTTATTAAGTTTCTTATTAATATTGCTGATCTTTGGAATTTTATCTAAAGAAATTCCTGTTTTATTTAGGCCATCTAGATAAATTTCATGACCATGTTTTTTAAAAAAATCAATAGAAATTTTCATAATAAAACGCCAAGTTGATTGATTTATTTCATTATATTGAGAGTAATCTTGCGTAACAATATATTTTTTTAAGTGTTTTGGTATTATATTTTTTATTGATTTCATATTACTATAAAAAAGTGCTTAAATTTAATCAATAATGTTTATTTTAATTAATAATTTATAATTACCCTTTGACTAACCTAATAACATACTCTTTTTTAAGAATTCTTAGTTTTATCTTATCATTAATCCCTAGAAAATTTTCTCTTTATATTGGCTCTTTTTTTGGATTGTTTATGTACTATATTTTTCCCTTAAGAAGTAAAGTTGCAAAGATTAATTTATCTATAGCATTTAAAAATAAAAATAATAAAGAAATCAATATTATTTTAAAAAATACTTATAAGCATTTTGGGAAATTAATAATTGAATTTATTAGAATGCATACTATTAGATTAGATAATGCAATAATTAAATTTGATAAGAAGTATGAGAGTCATTTATTATCTGATAATGGAGTAATATTTATGACAGCTCATTTTGGTAATTGGGAAGTTATTACATCGTTACTTCATAAATATAAACATATTACTGCGATAGCTAGGCAGCAGAAGAATAATGGGGGCAATAAATTTTTCAATGAATCTAGATTGTTGAATAATGTTACTTTAATTTCAAATAAAGGTTCCAAAAGAAAAATGCTTAGAACTTTAATTGATAAGAAAATATTATTAATTGCAAGTGATCAGAATGCTAAAACGCATGGAACTTATATTGATTTTTTTGGAAAGCCTTGCTCTATACCAAAAGGTGCAGGGCATTTTTATAGCTCTACTAAGTCAAAATTATTAATTGGTTTTTGTATTTTAAAAGATGATTCAACTTATTTTTTAAAGATTAAAAATATTGAATTGAAAAATAAGTCTGAACAAAAACAAGATATAATTGTAGAAATAAATAAGATATATTCAAAAATGCTAGAAGATATTATAAACGAATATCCTGAACAGTATTTTTGGTTCCATAAAAAGTGGGATAAAGGAATTTATAAATAATGATTTATGAAGCATTAAATGAAAATATAGATATAGCAGTTCAATCTCTTTTAAATGGAGAAATAATAGTTTATCCAACAGATACTTTATATGGATTGGGAGTGGATGCAACAAATGAAAAAGCAATTAAAAAATTAAATCAATTAAAAAAAAGAACTCAACCTTTAAGTATAATTGTTAGTTCATATAATATGTTGTATGATTTATGTTTTGTTGATAAAAATAAAATTGATTTAAATAAATATTTTCCAGGTCCTTATACTTTGTTATTTAATAAAAAAGATAAATTACCTAATATTTTAACAGTGAATTCTAAAAAAATTGGAATAAGAATGCCTGAATCAGATTTTGCAATTAAATTAGTAGATACCATTAATAAGCCAATTGTTACAACGAGTGTTAATATCCACAATGAAGATTCATTAAATGATATATATGAAATAAAGAATAAATTTCCAGATTTAAATATTTTTTCAGGTATAGTAAATAAGGGTTCAAAAGGATCTACAATAATTGATTGTACAAAGGATTGCATGACTATTGTAAGACAAGGGGACGGAATTTGAAAACATTAAGAAGATTACTGTCTTTTTTTAAACCATATAAATTTATTTTATTTATATCAATTTTAGCTTCAATATTATATGGTTTATTTAATGTTGCTTCTTTGTGGATTGTTGGCACATTAATAGGCAATCTATTTGGTTCACAGACATTAGATAGCCAAAATATTGATGGTCTTAATGGTAAAATTAATTCTTTTTTTTCAAATTTAATTTCTTCTGAATCACAAATTGTCCAGTTAAAGATGATTTGTATATTTTTATTTATAACATTTTTATTTAAAAATATATTTTATTATATAAACTGGGTTAGCATTTCTTACATTCAATTAAATATTATTAAAAATTTAAGAAATAAATTTTATAGTTCTATCCAGAGATTTTCTTTGCAATTTTTTGATAAAAATAAAACTGGTGAAATACTTTCTATTATGTTGAATGATATCAATTGGATAAAAGTAGCATTTAATAAATCATTACAAGTTTTTATAAATGAATTAATAAATATTATTATTTTAGTTTATATGCTATTTTTGATAAGTCCTTCTCTTACATTATTAATCTTGTGCACTGTCCCTGTTTCTGGATTTCTTATTTTAAAAATAAGTCAAAGTATTAAACGTAAAGTAAAGCGCGCAAGTATTAAAATTGCTGATATATCAAGTTATGCAGAAGAAAAAATTATTGGAATCAAAATAGTTAAAGCATTTAATATGACGTCAAATGAAATTTCAAATTTTATAAAAGAAAATTATAAGTTTTTTAGATTAGAGTTTAAACATCAGAGATTGTTTGGTCTTACAACTCCTATAAATGATATTATAGGAGTAAGTTTAGGTGTTTGTCTTCTTTGGTATGGTGGGCAAGAAGTTTTAGTCTATAATAAGATGTCTTCTGATGATTTTATGAGATTTATAATATTTTTATTTGCAATGCTACAGCCTGCAAGGAAACTTGGAAATAGTATAGCAACAATTCAAACTGGGTTAGCATCATCTGAAAGGTTATTTTTTATGATAGATCAGCCTTACAGTAGAAAAGATGAAAATAATTTAGAAAAAATAGAAAAATTTGAAAATAAAATTGAAATTAATAAGTTAAATTTCTCATACTCAAATAATTCAAGTAATATTTTATCAGATATTAATTTGAATATTAATAAAGGAGAAAAAATTGCTCTTGTAGGGACAAGTGGTTCAGGTAAAACAACGCTTACTAATCTATTGTTAAAATTTTATGATTTCAATTCTGGAGATATAAAAATAGATAACAAATCATATAATCAAATTAATACAAAATCAATACGAAACTTAATTGGTCTTGTAACTCAAGAGCCTATATTGTTTAATGATACTATAAAAAATAATATTACATATGGGCATGAGGATGTTCCGATTCATAAAATAATTGAAGCTTCTAAAATTGCGAAAATTGATGAATATGTTTCCTCTTTAGATAAAAAATATGATACTTTGATTGGTGAAAGAGGCTCCTTATTGTCTGGTGGTCAAAAGCAAAGGATATCTATAGCTAGAGCAATTATAAAAGATCCACCAATATTAGTATTTGATGAAGCAACATCTTCGTTAGATTCAGAATCAGAACAAAAGGTTCAACAGGCAATTGATAATCTTGTTAAAGATAGAACTGTAATTATGATTGCACATAGATTAACTACTATTAAAAATGTAGATAGAATTATTGTATTAAAGGATGGTAAGATTAAAGAAACTGGTTCTCATGATGAGCTGATTGAAAAAAATGGCTATTATAAAAAATTATATAATATTCAATTTAAGGATAAAAATGAATAGTGCAATAATTTTAGGAGGTGGTTTTAGTGAAAGGTTTGGAGCTGATATTCCCAAACAATTTATTGAATTTAATAATAAAAAAATTATAGAATATTCTATTCATACCTTTTTAAACAATAATTTGATTAATGAAGTAATTATAGTTGTTCCCTTTCGATGGATAGATTTAATTAAGAAAAAATATAAGCAGTGTAAAGTAGTTGAAGGGGGTTCAACAAGATTTGAATCTATGCTTAATGGCTATAATCATATATCTAATCAATCAAAAAATATTTTAATACATGATGCTGCACGCCCTTTAGTCTCTCATGAAATTATTGATAAATGTATTAATCATTTAAATAAATATGATGCAGCATGTCCTTATATAGATATTGTAGATTCTATAATATCTAAAAATAAAAAATCAATAAATTATTTAAATAGAGATGAAATAAAAAAAATTCAAACTCCTCAAGGATTTAAAAAAAATATTTTAGATGATTTTTCTAGAAAAGAACCTTTTGGATCTGATGATATTTCAATGGCAATTCATTATAATAAGGATATATCCGTAAAATTTTTTAAAGGTGAAATTAAAAATTTCAAAATTACTAATAATATTGATATGCATTTATTTAGGGGAGTTATAGATGCAATATGATTTATCAATTATAATAGCTCATTTTAAGCCTAGGGATTTAATCAGTAATCCTTTAATTAAAACAATTAGTGAAATTAATAATCAAAAAGGTGAGTATAAGATTGAAATTGTTATTGCCGATGATGGTTCTTTGTATGATTATCCTTTTGAAAAAAAATATTCTTCTATAAGTTGCTTTAAAGAAAAAGATGTTTATCTTTTAAATGATAAAATTTTAAAAGAATTTTTATTAGCGCAAAGTCTTGATATAAAAGGTATATCTAAATGGGTACATTATCCTAAAATTAATAATAGTATGAATAAAGCATTTATTACAAACTGTGCTGTTAATATATCCAAAAGCAAAAATTTATTATTACTAGATGATGATAACTATTTTATATCTAAAAATTCTATAGAGAGCTTAGTTAAGTTATTTGAAAATTATGATTTAGTATTTGGACAAATTAAAGATAATAATAATAGATATAGAAGCTATGATAGCCATAGAGTTCAAGGAACGACCATAGGAATAAAAAAAAATATATTTAATAAAGTTGGAGGTTTAGGAGAGTGGACATCAGAATTTTCTTGTGCGGTTGATTCTGATTTTTGGATAAAGCTCTATAATTATTATAATGAGTATAAAATTAATGGATGTTATACAAATCAAATTTCTACTTATGATAGTTTTTCAAAAAGATGGAAAAAATATACAAAATTTTTTAAAGAAATTAGATTAAAGAAAAAGTTTAATAAATTATATAGTTGTAAAAATTATAAAAGCTATAGATCGAATTATTCTAGACAAAAAAAGTTGTGGCTAGATAATTTAATTAAGTAATTAAATTCATGATTATTGAAAAAACAAATATAGATGATGTTAAATTAATTAAACCTAAAATTTATAATGATTCTAGAGGTTATTTTTTTGAATCATTTAATCAAGATTTATCAAAAAGTCTTAACTGTGAATTTGTTCAATCTAATGAGTCCCTTTCAACATATGGAGTTATTCGTGGAATTCATTTCCAAAAAAAACCATTTGAACAATCAAAATTAGTCAGAGTTATAAAAGGTGAAATTCAAGATATAGCAATAGATTTAAGACCTAATTCTAAAACATATAAAAAATATGTATCTGTAAAATTAAATGATATAAATAAAAAACAACTTTTTATACCAAAAGGTTTTGGGCATGCTTTTTTAACACTTAGTAAAGAAGCAATAGTTTCTTATATGGTTGATTCAATTTATCATAAAGATTATGATTCTGGTATTAGATATAATGATAAAAATATTTGTATTAATTGGGATATAGATGAGAAAAAAATTGTTTTATCTGATAAAGATAGAAGCTTACCTTTTTTATAGAAAGATTAGTTTATTAAATGAAAATCCAATATTATCAGTGTAACAGCAATGGGAATGATTTTAAAATTATATTACATAAAAATAATCTTGATTATTCTGTTTTTTCAATAGATACAATTAGAAAAATATGTAGTTATAAAAGGGAATCATCTGTAGATGGTTTAATTTTATTAAACTATAAAGAAGATTTGGCTTTTATGGATTATTTTAATAATGATGGAAGCTGGGAAACATTTTGTTTAAATGGAGCAATATGTTCATCATTAGTATTAAAAAATGAATTTAAAAAAGATAATTTTGATATTATTTCAAATAAAATAAGATATAAAACAATTAATTATCAGGGAAATATTGTTAGAGTTCAAATTGATAAACCTGTTTATAAAAAAAAGGACATAAAAATAAATAATGCTTGTGGTAATTATTTAGATTCAGGAGCTAAGCATTTAGTAATAAATTATGATGATGATTGGAGCAATAAAGAAGAGTTGAAGAAAAAAATGGAAAAAATGAGGTATGATAAATTGTTTTATCCTGATGGAATTAATGTTAACTTTTATAAACAAATAGATTTAAATACCATTCAAGTAAAAACATATGAAAAAGGCATTGAATCGCTTATGAATTCTTGCGCTTCTGGAAGTTTCGCTTGTGCATATGATTACAGTAAGAATAGTAATATTAAATCAATAAAAATTATTAATGATGGAGGTAATTCTGAGATTTTATTTGATAATAATTATAAAACAAATTTTTTTTCATCTAAAGCAATAATTGAATTTAAAGGAAATATTGAGGTATAAGGAATGAAAGTAAATAATATATTAGATACAGTAGGGAAAACCCCTGTAGTACGCTTAAATAAAGTAGCACAAAATTTAGATTGTGATATATATGCTAAATGTGAATTTTTTAATCCTGGAGGTTCTATAAAAGATAGGATTGGGAAGCATATGCTGGAGATGGCTGAGAAAGAAGGGCGAATTAAACCAGGCGATACATTAATTGAGCCTACATCTGGCAATACTGGTATAGGGTTAGCATTATCTGCAGCTGTTAAAGGTTATAAAATGATAATAACAATGCCTGAAAAGATGAGTAAGGAAAAGGAAGTTGTTTTAAAATCTCTTGGAGCTAAGATTATTAGAACTAGGACGGAAGCTGCTTGGGATGATCCAGATAGCCATATAGAGATAGCAAAAAAATTAAATCAGGAAATTCCGAATTCTCATATTTTAGATCAATATTCTAATGTGAATAACCCTGATGTACATTATGAATTTACAGCAAATGAAATTTTAAATGATATGGGTGAAGATTTATCTATGTTTGTTGCGGGAGTAGGTACAGGGGGCACTATTACAGGAGTTGCAAAAAAATTAAAAGAAAAATTGCCAAACATTAAAATTATTGGTGTGGATCCTTTTGGCTCAATTTTAGGTGGAGGAAATGAAGTATATTCATATAAAGTAGAAGGCATTGGGTATGATTTTTTCCCTAATGTTTTAGATAATAATTTAGTTGATGAATATATTAAAATTAATGATAAAGATTCTTTTATCATGGCTAGAAGACTTATTAAAGAAGAAGGTTTATTAGTAGGTGGCTCTTCAGGGGGAGCTGTATGGGCAGCTTTAAAAGCATCTAAGAATCTTAATAAAAATCAAAAGTGTTTAGTTATATTGCCTGATTCTATTAGAAATTATATGTCAAAATTAGCTGATGATGATTGGATGGAATCTAATAAATTTATTTAATTCTTTCAATCATGTTTCTATATATAAGTTATTTAATTTTCTCAATATATATAATTAGTATCATTTTTTTTATTATTGGGATTTCTAAAATTAAAGATAATCATCATCGTCCTTCAAATTATGATGATATTTCCATAATAGTTTGTGTTAGAAATGGTGAAAAATCTGTCTTAAATATATTGAAAGATTTAAAATCACAAAGTTATAATGGTAACTTAGAATTTATAATAGTAGATGATGATTCTAATGATAATACTAAAAAAATTATTAATAATTTTATTTTAGGCGATCAAAGATTTAAATATCTTAATACTAAAGATTATCAATCGGATTTAAAACACAAGAAAAAAGCTTTAGATTATGGAATATCTAAATCAAAATTTGATTGGTTGTTATTTACAGATGTAGATTGTAGGCTTAATAAGTACTGGTCTTTAGAAATAAGTAAAAATTTTAATAAGTCTAATTATATAATTGGTTTTTCTGAAGTAGAAGAAAGTAAAACTATAGCCTCTAAATTTCAACATATTGATTTTAAAATATTAATGGTAGCTAATTTTTCATCAGCAGCCTTAGGGTTTCCTCTTGCATGTATAGGCCAAAATCAAGCATATAGTAAAAAAATCTTTAAGCAGAATAAAGGCTTTAGTAAAATTAAAAATTTATTACAAGGTGATGATTCTATATTTATGCACCTTTGTATGAAAAATAAAAATTGTAAGGTTTCTTATAGTGCACATAAAAATTCTTATGTATTAGCTAAAACGCATTTATCTTGGAAGAGTTTAATTATGCAGAGGATTAGATGGGCAGGTGATGCCAATATAATGTGGAGATATAATAAGCTCCTTTATATTATATCATTATCAACATTTTATTCAAATTTGCTATTCATCTTATTATTAAGTAGCGCAAATTATTATAGTTTTTTTATTTTATTTTTGATGAAATATTTTTTTGAGTATTGGCTTTATATATTAAGCTGTAAAAAACTAAATCATGATATTAACAATACATTATTTCAATTATGGTTTTTTCTACAAATTCCATATATAATTATTGTAGGATTAGGAAGTTTTTATGCAAGCAACTTAAAATGGAAGGGTAGATAAATTAGATATAAATGGTTAATAATTTTGTTTTACTCTTTCTTATTTTCATCAAATTTAGATTATAAGATTAAATTTTTCGGCATTTATGTAGCTGATTGTAAAGTTAATATATCAGATACTACAGTCTATAATACAGATGCCATTAGACTTGATTATAAAGTCAGAACGAAACCCTTTATTGATAATTTTTTTAATATTGATAATTATTATACTATAATTATAGACAAAAATAGATATAATACCCTGTTTTATAAAAAGAAGACAATTCAGCCTCATGTAGTTAATTATGTTGAAACTGAAATCATTGATAATAAGATAAAATATAAAAATAGTAATATTTATTTAGGTAAAGAAGATTTTAATATTTTTTCAATTTTATATTTAATATCAAATAATAAAAAAGAATTTATGGATAGTATTGGTCAAATTGAAAGGGAAGGTAAATATTATGATTTTTCCTTTTTAAATGAAAATAATTCTTATGAGCTAATATTAAATGATAAAAACATAGAAGATAAGGGTTTAATTGAGCATACTGATATTTTTTTATGGGGCCTATTTTTACCAAATACTAATAATTCTATATTAGTTAATGATAAAGGTTATATCCAAGAGTGTAGATTTAAAAAAGGATTATTATCTGTGAGTGCTATAATTAATATAAAATAAAAAAGCCCTATAAATAGGACTTTTTTATATTTACTTCCGACGAGAATTTAATATCGTTTTCTAACTATATTACTTTTTTTTCCACCACGTTACTACAAGTACTAATGCAACTAGTCCAGCTAAACCACCTTGATCAATACTACCCATTAGCTTGCCAATTCCACCAATAACCCCAAAATAATCATCCCAAATTATACCTGATAAAATTCCAAAAACTATTAGAGCTTTAAGTAAATCTGTTAGATCATTAAGCCACGTAGTAACTGTTGCCATTGCTTTTTTCATTAATTGCCTCCAAATTAGATTAATTTGGTTTATGGGCAATAACTAATTATTGCCCATAAACTTGGTTTTGTTAGTCTTTAGTCCATGAATGAACAAAAAACACAAAGTGCAAGCAAACCAGCTAATCCACCACCAAGGAACATATTAACTAAACCAACAATACCACCTATAACGTTAGGTAACCCTGTTGGCCATACAATAGCTGCAAACACAAAAAATACAACAACTGTTTTTAGAAGGCCAGTTAAACCACCTAACCAACCATTAACATTTGATAAAGCATTTTTCATTGTCTTTCTCCTTTATTGTTTCCTTAACATCTAAAAGTTTCATGCACTTTTAGAATTCTTCAAAAAAACTTTAAAT
>MDSW01014283.1_pt1 | contig 29262 bp, 25 predicted proteins | sample 811171 | NCBI WGS metagenome assembly MDSW01 (sample SAMN05326641, study PRJNA326480) | marine metagenome | isolation source: seawater | place: Atlantic Ocean: North West | collected 2012 | reverse complement strand
GACCGAGGGCACCGCGGAGCGGCGAGCTGGTCAGAGCCCCGCCACAGCTCCCCGGTCGCCGGTGACGTAGCCGCCACACCCCGCAGATGTTGGATAGTCGAGTCGAAACGACAGGAGAACCTCCCGCGGGGGAAGTGTCCCGGGGAGGGAGTCTGCTTTTCGACCGACCGGGACACTTCCCCCGCGGGAGGTTCGATTAGGCCCAATAACGACCCAACGCGAGGGGCCTCCCACGTGGAAGGTTCAGTTAGGCCCAAGAACACCCCAAGGTGAGAAGCGACCCACCCGCACAGCCCGGCCCGGGGGGCGGGCGCGAAAACCTAACGCAAGCTGGCGTTGATGTTCTGCAGCATCTTGTTGCCCGGGCAAAGGTCCGTCTCGTCGAGCTGGTTCAGCGGTCGCTGCGAGGTCTGCATGATATCGTGCAGGTCGCGCGAGTCCTCGTCCAGGTAGATCAGCCCGGTGAGGATATTGCCCGAGCCGCGGTGCTCCTCCAGGGAGACTATCGCCGAACTGCGGTCGAAGGGGTTGAGCGATTCGTCCGACTTGTACAGGCGCAGGGAGGAGCCGTCGTGCATGGTCACCTCGTGGGCCACGCCGGCCTCGTACTGCGTGGTGATCTCCTTGTGCATGGGCACGAAATCCACGGTCCCGGTGGCTTCGGCATGCTCGCGTACGAAATCGTAGCTCTTGGTCGACTCGGCATTGTTGTTGAAGGTGACGCAAGGCGAGATCACGTCGATCAGGGCGAAACCGCGGTGGGCGATGGCGGCCTTGATCAGCGGGACCAGTTGTTCCTTGTCGCCGGAGAAGCTGCGCGCAACAAAGGTGGCCCCCATCTGCAACGCCGTGGCGCACAGGTCGATACTGTCCCAGGGGTTGGGATCGCCCTTCTTGCTCGCCGAGCCCTCGTCCGCGGTGGCCGAATCCTGACCCTTGGTCAGGCCGTAACAGCCGTTGTTCATGACGATGTAGACCATGTTCAGGTTGCGCCGGGCAATGTGGGCGAACTGGCCCATGCCGATGGACGCGGTATCGCCGTCGCCGGACACGCCCAGGTACAGCAGTTCCCGGTTGGCCAGGGCCGCGCCTGTGACCACCGAGGGCATACGCCCGTGTACGGAGTTGAAACCGTGGGAGTGCCCGAGGAAATAGGTGGGCGACTTGGAGGAACAACCGATTCCGGACAATTTGGCGATCTTGTGCGGCTCGATGGACAACTCGTGGCAGGCCCTGACGATTGCCCCGCTGATGGAGTCGTGACCACAGCCCGCGCACAGCGTCGAAATGGAGCCCTCGTAGTCCGCCTTGGTGTAGCCGAGGTCATTGACCGGCAGTTCCGGGTGGCGAAATTTGGGTAGCTGGTAACTCATGAGGACTCTCCGGAGGCGCTCGCCGCCACGTGCCTGTGCAGGGGCGTCACGTTGTCGCCGTTGAGATGTTTCTTGATCTGCTTGCGGATGTTGCGTGCGCTGATCGGCGTGCCGTCGAAACAGAGCACGGATTTCAGCTTGTCGGGGCCGAACTCGAACTCCGCCATGAGCAGGGTGCGCAACTGCGCGTCGCGGTTCTGCTCGATGACAAAGACCTGTTCGTGATCCTCGATGAAGGCCTTCACATCGGCATTGAAGGGGAAGGCGCGCACGCGCATGGCGTCCATGCGAATCCCCTCCTCCGCCAGGTAATCCAGGGCCTCCCTGGATGACTCTTCCGAGGTGCCAAAGTAGATCACCCCCAGGTCGGTGTCCTGGCCACAGGGAGTAATCTCCGGCGCAGGGACATGCTCATTGATGGTCTCCCACTTGCGCAGCAGGCGCAGCATGTTCTGCTCGTATTCCTCGCCGCGCTCGGTGTAGATAGCATATTCGTCGCGCGAGGTGCCGCGGGTGAAAAAGGCGCCCCTGGTCGGGTGCGTGCCAGGGTAGGTGCGGTAACAGATGGCGTCGCCGTCGACGTCGAGGTAGCGGCCGAAGTCGAAGCCCTCCTCCAGTTGCTCGGCGCTGACCACCTTGCCGCGATCGTACTTGCGCTCATCGTCCCACTGCAGCGGCGGCGACATGTTGTCGTTCATGCCCAGGTCGAGGTCGGACATGACAATGATCGGTGTCTGCAGGCGTTCCGCCAGGTCGAAGGCCTGTGCGCCGAAATCGAAACACTCGCCTGGTGTGGACGGGAACAGCAGTACCTGCTTGGTGTCGCCGTGGGAGGCGTAAGCGCAGGCCAGCACATCCGCCTGCTGCGTGCGCGTGGGCATGCCCGTGGAGGGCCCGGCACGCTGCACGTTGAACAATACCGTGGGGATCTCGGCGAAATAGGCCAGGCCGAGAAACTCGCTCATCAGGGAGACACCGGGACCGGAGGTGGCGGTGAATGCCCTGGCGCCGTTCCAGGCCGCGCCGATAGCCATGCCGATGGCGGCCAGTTCGTCCTCCGCCTGCACGATGGCGTAGTTCCTGCGCCCCGTACCCGGGTCGATACGCATGCGCTTGGCGTATTTCTCGAAGGCGTCCACCACCGAGGTCGACGGCGTGATCGGGTACCACGCGGCAACGGTGGCGCCGCCGTAGATGGCGCCCAGACCGAGGGCGGTGTTGCCGTCCAGGAGAATCTCGTCGCCTACCTTGTCGCTGCTCTCCACGCGGATACCGATCGGGCACTCGAGATTGGACTTGGCCCACTGGTGCCCGAGTTCCAGGGCATGGATATTCGGCAGCACCAGCTTTTCCTTGCCCTTGAACTGGTCCTCCACGAGGCTGGTCAGCACCTTGAAGTCCATGTCCAGCAACGCCGCCAGCGCTCCCACGTAGATAACGTTCTTGAACAGCTGCCGCTGACGCGGATCCTGGTACTGCTCGTTGCAGATACGCGTCAGTGGAATGCCGATGATGGAGACGTCGTCGCGCAGCAGGCGCAGGTCCAGGGGTTTGGTATTGTCGTAGATGAAATACCCGCCCGGTTCCAGTTCCTGGATGTCCTGCGCCATGCTCTGGGGGTTTACCGACAGAGCGATATCGACGCCGCCGCGACGCCCCAGGTAACCCTTGTCGTTGACCCGCACCTCGTACCAGGTCGGCAGACCCTGGATATTCGACGGAAAGATGTTCTTCGGCGAAACCGGGATGCCCATGCGAAACAACGCCTTGGCAAACAGGTTGTTGGCGCTGGCAGAACCCGTGCCGTTAACGTTCGCGAACTTGATGACGAAGTCGTTGACCGATTCAATACGCTTCATTGTGCCTGTCCAGCCTGGGTAACGTTGTAAAGAAACTTCTGCATATCCCAGGCGGTGGTGGGACAGCGCTCCGCGCAAAGCCCGCAGTGCAGGCAGACGTTTTCGTCCTTGACCATGACGCGACTGGTGGGCAGCTTCGCGGAGACGTAAAGATCCTGTGCGAGATTGCCGGCCGGAGCCGACAGCCGCGTGCGCAAGTCCTTCTCCTTGCCGTTACTGGTGAAGGTAATGCAGTCCGTGGGGCAGATGTCGACGCAGGCGTCGCACTCGATGCAGCGCACTTCATCAAACACTGTCTGCACGTCACAGTTCAGGCAGCGCTCCGCTTCCTTGTAACCGGTGTCCGGGTCGAAACCCAGTTCCACTTCCATCTTGCGGTTGCTGAGGGTTTCCTCCAGCGGCGCCAGTGGCACAATGTAACGCTTGTCCGTCTCGATGGCGTTGTCATAGCTCCACTCGTGCACGCCCATCTTCTGGCTGGCCAGGTTGACGTCCGGCGCGGGACGCTTGTCGACGTCCTCGCCGCGGCAGTACAGGTCGATGCTCACCGCCGCCTGGTGACCATGCGCCACCGCGGTAATGATATTCTCCGGTCCAAAAGCGGCGTCGCCGCCGAAAAAGACCTTCTCATTGGTGCTCTGGAATGTCGTTGCGTCGACCACAGGCATGTCCCACTTGTCGAACTCGATGCCCAGGTCGCGCTCGATCCAGGGAAAGGCATTTTCCTGGCCGATGGCCATGAGCACGTTGTCCGCCTCCATGAACACCAGGTCCTCCCCGGTGGGCACCAGGCTGCGCTTGCCGTCCTCGTCGTACTGCGCCTCGACCTTCTCGAAGTTCATGCCGACCAGGCGCCCGTCCTCAATGACGAATTCCTTCGGCACGTGGTTGTTATAAATGGGGATGCCCTCGTGCATGGCATCCTCTTTCTCCCAGGGCGAGGCCTTCATGTCCTCGAAGGGGCTGCGCACCACCACGCGCACATCCTCGCCGCCCAGGCGCCTGGCGGTGCGGCAGCAGTCCATCGCCGTGTTACCGCCGCCCAGCACCAGCACGCGCTTGCCGATGCTGTCGGTGTGCTCGAAGGCGACGCTGGACAGCCAGTCAATGCCCAGGTACACGTTGTCCATGGCGTCTTCCAGGCCGGGCAGGTTCAGCCCCTTGCCGCGCGGCGCGCCGGTGCCGACGAAGACCGCGTCGTAATCCTGCTCGAGAATGGACTTGAGGCTATCCACCTCCACGTCGAAAGTGGCGTTAACACCCCGTTCGAGAATGTAGTTCACCTCCTCGTCCAGCACCTCGATGGGCAGGCGGAAGGAAGGAATCTGGCTGCGCATCATGCCGCCGCCGGCAAACTGGTTGTCGAAGATATCGATGATGTAACCCAACGGCGCCAGGTCGCGGGCCACCGTCAGCGAAGCCGGCCCTGCGCCGATCAGCGCGATGCGCTTGCCGTTTTTCTTCTTCGGAATCGCCGGCAGGCGCCCGGCAATGTCGTCCTTGTTGTCCGCGGCGACGCGTTTCAGCCGGCAGATCGCCACCGGTTCCTCTTCGACGCGCACGCGGCGGCAGGCGGGTTCGCAGGGACGGTCACAGGTACGGCCGAGAATGCCCGGGAAGACGTTGGAACGCCAGTTGATCATGTAGGCGTCGGTGTAGCGCTGCGCCGCGATCAGGCGAATATACTCGGGGACCGGTGTGTGCGCCGGACAGGCGTACTGGCAGTCCACCACCTTGTGGAAATACTCTGGATCTTTGATATTAGTCGGCTTCACTACAACAGCTCACAAAGGACATATTTTTTATAGGGTAATAACGCACCCCGCGCGAGACTCGCTAGTGTGTCACAAGTCGCTCACCTTTTCATTACGTGAACTGTGCAAATCTCGTTATTTTTCCAACGCTTAGCGGTCAACGATGGCAATGGTGTTCAATCTTGAACTGCGCGCGCTCAGAACCAGCCGAAGAACCAGCCATCGTCCTTGAGTTCCTCCTCGCAGGCGGCCAGTTGTGAGCGGTATCGCCCGGCGCGACTTTCCACCTTGCGCGCCACTTTCATCAGCCAGGGTTTCTTGCGGTAGGTGGCGCGATTAAAACCACCGTGTCCTTCGTGATACGCCAGGTACAGTCGATAGGGATCGCTGCGCGAGATGCCGCTGCGCTTCGCCGACTGCGCGTTGTACCAGCCGACGAAATCGATGGCGTCGGCGAAGTCGTCGCGGTCCGCGCCGTAGCGCCCGGCGTTGCGCTTGTACTCTGCCCAGGTGGTCTTCTTCGCCTGGCTGTAGCCGTAGGCGCTGGACGGACGCGGGCCGGGGATGAAACCGAGGATCTTCTTGCGCGGCGGCTTGGCCTTGGCCTGGAAGCGCGACTCCTGGTAAATGATGGACATCATCACCGGGATCGGGCTGCCCCACTCGTCGCGGGCGTCCGCGGCATCGTCGTACCAATCGTCCTTCTCGCGAAAGATGCTGCACAGATTGTCGGGATTCTGCGGCGGGCTGGTGGTGCAGCCGACCATGCACAGGCACAGCAGGAGCAGCAGCGCGCGGCTCACGGCGCCACCCCGTGTTGTGCGAGCAGGTCCAGCAGGGCCTGCTCGTCGATGACCTCGATATCCAGCTCCCGCGCCCTGGCCAGCTTCGAGCCCGCCCCGGGGCCGGCCGCCACCGCGGTGGTTTTTGCCGACACGCTACCCGCGACCTTGGCGCCGAGCCCCTGCAGCGCCGCCTTCGCCTCGTCGCGGGTCAGCGCCTCGAGTTTGCCGGTGACGACCCAGGTTTGCCCGGCCAGCGGCTGTGCGTCGGCGCTGATCTCGAGGTCCGGCCAGCGCACTCCCGCCGCGCGCAACTGCCGCACCACCGCCATGCTCGATGCGGAGTCGAAAAATTGCACCAGGTGGTCGGCTACCACCGGGCCGACATCAGGCACCTCGAGCAGGGCTTCCTCGCGCGCGGCGCAGAGTTTTTCCCAGCTGCCGAAGTGGCGCGCCAGGTTGAGTGCCGTCGCCTCCCCCACCTCGCGAATTCCCAGCGCGTAGATGAAGCGCGGCAGGCTGGTTTGCTTGCTCGCCTCCAGGGCGGCAACCAGGTTGGCCGCGGATTTCTCGCCCATGCGCTCCAGCGCAGCCAGCTGCGCCTGTGTGAGCTGGTAGAGGCCGGCGACATTGTCCACCATGCCGGCGTCGACCAGCTGCTCGACCAGTTTGTCGCCCAGCCCGTCGATATCCATGGCGCGGCGCGAGGCGAAGTGGCGGATCGCCGCCTTTTGCTGCGCCGCGCACACCAGCCCGCCCATGCAGCGCCATACCGCCTCCCCCTCCGCGCGCTCCAGGGGCGAATCGCAGACCGGGCAGGTGGCGGGAAAGACGATGCGCCGCGCGCCGCGCGTCCGGCGCTCGCGCAGCACCGAGACAACCTGCGGGATGACATCCCCCGCGCGACGCACGATGACGGTATCGCCCACGCGCACATCCAGGCGCTCGATCTCATCGGCGTTGTGCAGGGTGGCGTTGCTCACGGTGACGCCGCCGACGAACACCGGGTCGAGTCGCGCCACCGGCGTGATGGCGCCGGTGCGCCCGACCTGGAATTCCACACCGAGCAAACGGGTCAGCTCTTCCTGGGCGGGAAACTTGCGCGCGATGGCCCAGCGCGGCGCCCGCGACACAAACCCCAGCTCCTGCTGCAGTGCAAGCTCGTTGACCTTGAACACGATGCCGTCGATATCGTAGGGCAAGGCGTCGCGCCGCGCGGCCAGCCCCTCGTAGTACTCGGCGCAGGCCTGGATGCCCTGCACCACCGCGGTGTCGCCGTTGACGCGCAGGCCCCAGTCGCCCAGGCGCTCCAGCACCTGGGAATGGCGCGCGGGCAACTCGCCGCCCTGCACCAGGCCGACGCCGTAGCAGTACATCTGCAGGGGCCTGCTCGCGGTAACCTTCGGGTCCAGCTGGCGCAGGCTGCCGGCGGCGGCGTTGCGCGGATTGACGAAGGTTTTCTCGCCGCGCTCGCGCGCAGCGGCGTTCATGCGCTCGAACCCTTCCCGCGGCATGTAGATCTCGCCACGCACTTCCAGCAGGTGCGGGTAGTCATCGCCGTGCAGGCGCAGGGGAATACTGCGGATGGTGCGCACATTGTGCGTGATGTCCTCGCCGCTGTTGCCGTCGCCGCGCGTCGCCCCGCGCTGCAACACGCCGTCCCGGTACAGCAGGCTGACGGCAATGCCATCGAGCTTGGGTTCGCAGGCGTACTCCAGTTCGCCCCCGGGGTCGCCCAGGCGCTCCAGCAAACGCCGGTTGAAACTGAGCATGTCCTCGGCGCTGAAGGCGTTGTCCAGGGACAACATGGGAACTTCGTGGCTGACCTGGCCGAACTGCTGCAGCACTTCCCCGCCGACGCGCCGGGTCGGCGAGTCGTCACTGGCCAGCTCCGGGTGCGCCTGCTCGATTTCCCGCAGGCGCAGCATCGCCCTGTCGTACTCCACATCGGGCACGCTGGGCTGGTCCAGCACGTAGTACTGGTAGTTCCAGGTATCGAGTTTTTCGCGCAGGGATTGCGCTTCCCGCACCACTTCAGCCGCCGCCATGGCCGTTCGCGCCGGTTCAGCGCGCCCCGGCCAGGAGGCGCCGCTCCAGCTCGCGAATCTGCTGGCGGCTATGCTCCGTGGTCTGGCGCGTGAGCACGCTGCGCGATTCATCGAGCACGTCCCCACCGAGGTTGCGCGCCACGGCCTGGGCTGTCTCCAGCATATAGTCGTAGGCTTTCATCATGTCCTCGGGGCCCGGGAGAGTGAGGAAGAACACCAGCCCGGGGGTGTTCATCTGCGCCATGTTGTCGATATCGAAGACACCGGGCTGCATCATGTTGGCGACACTGAACTGTATCGCGCCGCGCCCGGCCTCGAACTCGTGACGATGGAAAAAGCTCATGTCGCCAAAGCGCAGGTCACAGGCGAGCAGGATGTGCAGGATGTCTTCGCCGCGAAAGCCGGCCGGGTCCCGCGCCACCACGTTGAGCATGAAGACTTCCGGGTCGGGGTCGCGCGGCAGCTTGCCGGCCTCGCTCTCCTGCGCCGGTTCCTGCTCGCCCGCGCTGTCCAGCCAGTCCAGGTTGTCGTCCGCGGTATCGGCGCTGCTCACTCCCTGCACCAGCGGCACATCGTCGCCCGCCGCCTCTGCGACACGCTCGCGCTCAGCGGAAGCCGCGCGCAGCAGATCGCCGCGCTCCACCACCCGGGCGCCGCCGTTGGGGAGCTCCTTGAGCCAGGCCAGGTCGGCGTCGCGCTCACTGCCGGCGGTGTCGGGGTCGACCAGCTTGACCTTGACCGGCGAGGCGCGATCGGCGCGAATCCTGCGCCAGGCATCCAGCAACACGGCCACGATCAGCAATACGCCGACAATGACCATCCAGTCCCGAACCGTTAAATCCATCACGCCCCTGTCGCCTTCCTTCCCGCTCGCCAGTGCCTCGTCGCGCCCGCCCCGTCACGCCCCGTGGTGTGTCAACTCGCCGCCAGTTCCGCCGCCTCGTCCACATCCACGGTGACCAGGCGCGACACGCCCGGCTCATGCATGGTGACACCCATCAACTGGTCAGCCATCTCCATGGAGATCTTGTTGTGGGTGATGTAGATGAACTGCACCTTCTCGGACATCTCCTTGACCAGCCGCGCATAGCGGCCGGTATTGGCATCGTCCAACGGCGCGTCCACCTCGTCAAGGATACAGAAAGGCGCCGGGTTGAGCTGGAAAATGGAAAACACCAGCGCGATGGCGGTGAGCGCCTTCTCGCCGCCGGACAACAGGTGAATCGTGCTGTTCTTTTTGCCGGGGGGCCTGGCCATGATCGAGATGCCCGTATCCAGCAGGTCGTCACCGGTCATCTCCAGGGAGGCGCTGCCGCCGCCGAACACCCGCGGAAACAGCTCGCCGAGCCCCGAATTGACCCGTTCGAAGGTATCGCGGAAACGATTGCGGGTTTCCTTGTCGATCTTGCGGATGGCGGACTCGAGGGTTTCCAGCGCCGTGGTCAGGTCCTCGTCCTGCGCATCCAGGTAGGTCTTGCGCTCGGACTGCAGGGTGTACTCATCGATGGCGGCGAGGTTGATCGGGCCGAGGCGCGCGATACGGTTGGCGAGTTTTTCCAGCGCGCGCTGCCACTCCGGCTCGTTGGCCCCCTCGGGCAGGGCGGCGAGCACCGCCTCGAGGTCCTGTTCGTCTTCGCGCAGTTGCGCCTGGATGGTCTCGCGCTGCACCTGCAGGGTCTGGTTATCCAGGCGCTTGCGCTCCAGTTCGGCGCGCACGCTCTCGGCGCGCTGCTCTATCATCGCGCGCTGCTGTTCCGCCTCGCGCAACTGGTGCTCCACCTCGGCGACCTGCTGCCGCGCCGCGCTCAATTCGCCCTCCGACTCAAGTCGCCGCGCGAGCTGTTCCTCCAGCTCGGCCTGCAGACCGGCCAGCGGGCTGTCGTTCTCGGCCTGGGAACGGGCCAGGCTCTCGCTGCGTTCGCGCAGCTGCAGGACCTGCCTGTCGGTGCGCTCGATGGACTCGCGCATGGAGGTCAGTTGCGTCTCCAGCGAACGGTGACGCATGGCGACCTCGTGGGCGGCGTCCTTGTCCTGTCGCGCGCGCTGTCGCGCGCTGTCCAGGGTGGCGCGAATCTCGTCGCGCTCGGCCAGCAGTGCATCGCGCTGGCGCGAGTCCGCCTCCATGGACTCGATGGACTCGGACAGCAGACGACGCGCCTGGGCGACCGCCGCCTGCTCCTGTTCGAACTGCTCGCGCAGTTCGGCGACCTCGGTCTCGATGCGCTCCCGGCGCATGTTCACCTGTTCCACCTTGGCGCGGTGCGCGGACAGTTGCGCACCCAGGTCCGCGTGCTCACGGGTGCTGGCCTGCAGTTCGCGCTGGCAGGACTGGCGCTGCTCCTCGAGGGACTTCAGCGAGGCCTGCGATTCCTGCAGCGCGCGCAACAGGTCCTGTTCACGCCGCTGTTCACGCTGCAGTGACTCGCGCAGGGTGTCCAGTTCCTCGCGGCGGCGGATCACGCCCTCGCCGTCGCTGTCACCGCGCGTTACACGCAACCAGTTCACGCCCAGCCAGATACCGTCGCGCGTGACCACCGACTCCCCGGGGGCGAGTTGCGCGCGCATGGCGATGGCCGCGTCGAGGTCGTCCGCGGCGTAGACGCCGGCCAGCAGGGCCTGCGCCGCGGCGCTGCCGCGCACCCGCGCGGCCAGGGCGGTGGCCGCCGGCGCCGCTCCTGCGGCGGGCTCTACCAGCAGCAGGCGCCCGGCTTCCAGTTCGCCGATATAGCTGCCCAGGGGACCGATACTGTCCACGCAGACCGCCTGCAGGCTGTCGCCGAGCACTGTTTCCACGGCGCGCTGCCAGCCGTCGTCGACCCGCATGTCATCGAGCAGGCGCGCGTTGTCGGCCAGCTGACGCTGCGCCAGCCAGTCGCCGGCGCCCTCCCCGGCGTCGTCCAGCGCGGCCTGCTGCAGCGCCTCCAGGGAGGCGCTGCGCCCGCGCATCTGCTGGATCTTCGAGCGCGACTCGCTCAGTTCATCAGACAGTTGCGTGCTCTGCTCGCGCGCCGCCGCCACGGCCTGCAAGAGCGACTCGCCGCGCTGTTCGTGCCCGGCCATGGTGCTTTCCAGCTCGCCGAGCCTGTCCTGCAGTTGCGCCAGCTCCTCGTCCGCCGGGCCCGCGGCCATGGCGCTGCGCTCTTCGCCGAGCTGGGCGATGCGCTCCTGCAGGCGCTGCAGCACCTGTTCCAGGTGCTGGATACGCGACTGCTGCACTTCCGCCTGCTGCCGCGGCTCGGCGGCATGGTGATTGAACACGTCCCAGCGCTGCTGCCAGTCGTGCATGGATTCTTCCGCTGTCACCAGCGCCGCCGAGGAGGTCTCGGTAGCCTGCTGCAGGCGCTCGAGGTCCGGCGCCAGTTGCGCGTGCTCCTCTTCCCAGCCCTGCAGGCGGACGCGGTCCTCGCCGAGGTGGCGCTCCGCCTCCTGCAGCCCGCTGCGGGTCTGCTCCAGGTCCTCGCTCAGCTGGCGACCCCGCTCCTGCTGGTGCTTGATGGTCTGCTCGATGCGCGCCACCTCGGAGCCCAGCGAGTAGTAGGTCGCCTGCACCTTGTTGAAAGCGTCATTGCGCTCGGTGTGCTCCACACGATGCTGCTCGATCGCGGTGTCGACCTGCTGGTGCTCCGAGTGCACCGACTCCAGTTTGACTTCCAGTTCACCGATGGCGCGGCCCGCCTCGGTCAGGGCCGCGTCCAGCTCACGCCACTGCAAGGCCAGCAGTTGCGCCTTCGTTTCGCGCTCCTGTGACTTGAACTCGCTGTACTTTTCCGCCGCCTCGGCCTGGCGCTTGAGGTGCTGCAACTGGCGTTCGAGCTCGTCGCGCAGGTCCGTCAGTCGCTCGAGGTTTTCCAGCGTGCGGCGCATGCGCGACTCGGTTTCCTTGCGCCGCTCCTTGTACTTGGAAATACCCGCGGCCTCCTCGATGAAGACGCGCAACTCCTCGGGCTTGGACTCGATCAGCCGGCTGATCATACCCTGCTCGATGATCGCGTAGCTGCGCGGCCCGAGACCGGTACCCAGGAAGATGTCGGTGATGTCGCGGCGGCGGCACTTGGTGCCGTTGAGAAAATACTCCGACTGTCCCTCGCGAGACACCTGGCGTTTGGTGGAGATCTCCGCGTAGCCCGCGTACTCGCCGCCGAGGCGCCCCTCGGTGTTGTCGAACACCAGCTCGATGGACGCCTGGCCCACGGGCTGGCGATTCACCGAGCCGTTGAAAATGACGTCCGCCATCGATTCGCCGCGCAGGTTTTTCGCGGAGCTCTCCCCCATCACCCAGCGCACGGCGTCGATCACGTTCGATTTGCCACAGCCGTTGGGCCCGACAATCGCGCACATATTGCTGGGAAAATTGACGCTGGTGGGGTCGACGAAGGACTTGAAACCGGCCAGTTTTATGGTCTTTAGTCGCATTTTACCTTAAGTTTTATTGGTATCTTCCTGAATTATAAGATGTTTTTTCGGAATATACTCAAAATGCCCCGATCCCGAAACACAATATGTAGTGTATAGGCTTTGCTGCGACAACACTATGCCTGAAGCAAATAATTTCGCCGGGGCGGCGCTCAGGGAGTGTTTGGCGCCAGCACCAGCGTCACCGGTTCGGCGTCGACAGCCGGGGTCAGCGGCCCGGCCGTGCCCACCCAGGTGGCGTTGGCCTCGCCGGGCCGGCCGCTGGGCGACACCTGCGCGACCACCACGACCGACTCCGCCGCGGACAGTTTCTGGCCCGCCATGGAGTTGCCGTCGTCCAGGCGCAGGGTCGTGGGCAGCTGGCCCACCTGCAGACGCTGTACGGCGATCGGCATGCGGCTGTCGGACAGTGCGCTGCGCGCGAGCACGAACAGGGTGTCGCTGGCGTTGACCTGCGCGCCCGGCGGCAGGCTGAGGCTGACACTGACCCCGGCCGTGGCCGGCGTCGGCGTACCCGCGGGCCCATCCGCGGGCAGTGGCGCCTCGCCCAACTGCTCGCGCGCACTGGCGAGTACCCCGGCGATCATGCGCGCACTCTCCGAGTTCGGCGGCTCGGTGGCCAGCAGGCGCTCCCAGTATTCGATCGCCGCGCGGTAGCGGCCCTGTTCGTAGGAGGCCATACCGAGCAGGCCCAGGGCGGTGCGTTGGTGGGGATTGGCCGCCAGCGCCTGCTCCGCCTTGAGGCGGGCGCTGTCGTTGAGCTGCCGGCCGGCGGCGAGGTATTCCGCCTGCGCCGCGTAGGCCAGCGCCTGGGCGTCCTCCGGCACGGACTGCAGCAGGCTGTCGTAGGTCGCCAGCGCCGCGGCGTAGTCCTGCTGGCCCATGTAATAGCGCCCGAGCAGCGCCAGGTAGTGCAGGTTGTCCGGGCGCTGCGCCGCGCGCGTTTCGATCGCCGCGATCACCTGGTCCATCTGCGCCGGTGAAGTGTTCGCATCCAGCGACTGCAACTGGCGCGAAATGACCACATCGCCGGCGCCACCGAGCAGGTGGTACAGTCCGGCCGACGACAGCGCGACAAATGCAAAGAGTACCCAGCCCGGGAAACGCGTGTTGCGCGGCTGCACCGGCGCCTGAGCCTGGTGCGCGTCCTCGAGCAGGCGCACGCGGATGTCCTCCTCCAGGCTGTCGTCGCCCTCCCGGGCGAGCTCCTCGCGACGCAGACGGAACCACTCGAGATTGGCGTCCCTGGGATCCTCGATCACCGCGTTGCGCGGCGCGCGCGGGAACAGGTAGAAAATGCCACTGAGCAACACCATGGCGGCACAGACCAGGTAAAAGGCAGTCAAGGTTCCTCCCCGTCGCGCAACAGGCGCTCCACTTCCTCGCGCTCCTGCGCACTGAGCTGTTGCGGCTGCCCCGCGGCGCGGCGCCGCACGGTCGATACCAGCACCACCACGCCAACCAGCAACAGGGCCGCCGGCGCCAGCCACAGGGCCAGCGCCGCGCCGCCGAAACGCGGCCGGTAACGCACGAATTCGCCGTAGCGGGCCACCATGTAGTCCAGCACCTCTTCATCGCTGGCGCCCTCCTCCAGCTGGCGGTGCAGCTGGCGGCGCAGATCCTGGGCAATCGGCGCATTGGAATCGGCGATGTTCTGGTTCTGGCACTTCGGGCAGCGCAGTTCCTCGCTCAGGCTCTGGTAGCGCGCCTCCAGTTGCGGGTCGGAGAACTCGTAGGTCTCGATCACCGCCAGCGCCGGCGCGGCGGCCAGCAGCAGGAGCGCGCACAGCGTCGCGGCGCGCGTCACGGCGCGCCTCCGGCCGCCAGCAGCTCGCGGTAGAGCGGTTGCAACACACCCTGCCAGACCCTTTCGTCGACCACGCCGACATGGCGATACCGGATCACCCCCTGTGCGTCGAGCAGGTAGGTTTCCGGGGCGCCGTAGACGCCAAGATCCAGGCCGAGGCTTCCCTGGCGATCGGCGATATTGACACGGTAGGGGTCGCCCAGCTCACCCAGCCAGTCCAGGGCGGCCGCATCCTCGTCCTTGTAGTTCAGGCCGATAATGGGCACGCCGGCGTCAGCCAGCTGCTGCAAATAGGGGTGCTCGACGCGGCAGGAGACACACCATGTGGCCCAGACGTTGAGCAGGCTGACCTGCCCCACCACGTCGCTCTGGGTAACCTCGCCTTCGCCATCCAGGCGCGGCAGGCTGAACGCCGGCAGCGGCCGGTCGATCAGCGCCGAGGGCATCTCCTTCGGGTCCAGGGACAGGCCACGGAACAGGAACAGCGCCAGCAGCGCGAACAGGAACAGGGGCAGGAACAGTTTCAGCCTAGACGCCACGCGCGAGCACCTCCGGCGCCGCCGGCAGCGCGCGGCGCTGACGCCGGTAGCGACGGTCGAACAGGGTGGTGAACGCGCCGAGCGCCATGAGGATCGCCCCCAGCCACATCCAGCGCACCATCGGCTTGTAGTGCAGGCGGATGGCCCAGGCTCCCTCCGCGCCCACCGGCTCGCCCATGGCGACGAACAGGTCGCGGAACAGCCCGGGGTCTATCGCGGCCTCCGTCATCACCTGGCCGGAGGCCAGGTAACGGCGTTTCTGCGGCGCCAGCCGCGCCACTTCGCGACCGTCGCGGGTCACGGTAAAACGCGCCTCGTCGGCGACGAAATTGGGCCCGCGCACAGGCGCCAGTTCATCGAAGTGGAATTCGTAACCGGCCACCGCGCGCATATCGCCGGGGCGCATTTTCAGGTCGTGCTCCACGGTGTACTGGCTGGTGACGACGACACCCAGGATACAGGCGGCAAAGCCCAGGTGCGCCAGCAGCATGCCGAGGTAGCTGGGTGTGAGACGGCGCAGGCCGGCCGCCAGGGTGTTGCCGCTGCGCACGCGCAGCCACAGGTCGCGTCCCAGCCCCACCGCCAGCCAGGCCGCCAGCAGCACCGCCAGCGCCACCCAGATGTTGTAGGGGGCCTGCAACAGCGGCAGGGTCACGCCGCAGATCACCGCGGCCAGGGCGGCGCCCCACAGTTGCGTCCGCCAGCGTGCGGTGCTGTCCTGCTTCCAGCGCGATACGGGGCCGAGACCCATGAAAGGCGCCAGCAGCGCCATCAGCGGCACGAACACGGCATTGAAGTACGGCGGCCCCACGGACACCTTGCCCAGGCCCAGGGCGTCGACGATCAGCGGGAACAACGTGCCGAACAGCACCGTCAGCGTCGCCACCAGGAAGACCACGTTGTTCACCAGCAGCAGGCTCTCGCGCGACACCCACTGGAAGCTGACACGGCTGCTCACCGCGGGCGCCCGCAGGGCGTAGAGGACCAGCGAACCACCCACGACGATAGCCAGGAAGATGAGAATGAACAGTCCGCGCTCCGGGTCCGTGGCGAAGGCGTGCACCGAGGTGAGCACGCCCGAACGCACCAGGAAGGTGCCGAGCAGGGACAGGGAAAACGCGAAAATGGCCAGCAGCACCGTCCAGCTCTTGAACAGGCCGCGCTTTTCCGTCACCGCCAGCGAATGCACCAGGGCGGTGCCGGCCAGCCAGGGCATGAAGGAGGCGTTCTCAACCGGATCCCAGAACCACCAGCCGCCCCAGCCGAGTTCGTAGTAGGCCCACCAGCTGCCGAGCATGATACCCAGGCTGAGGAAGGCCCAGGCGACGTTGGTCCAGGGCCGCGACCAGCGCGCCCAGGACGCGTCCAGGCGGCCGCCCAGCAGCGCCGCAATGGCGAAGGCGAAGGCCACGGAAAAGCCCACGTACCCCATGTATAGCAGGGGCGGATGGATGATCAGGCCCGGGTCCTGCAGCAGCGGGTTGAGGTCGGAGCCATCTGCGGGCGTGCCCGGCAACAGCCGTGCGAAAGGGTTGGATGTGAACAGGGAGAACGACAGGAAGCCCACCGCGACCCCGCCCATCACCGCCAGCACCCGCGCCAGCACCGGCAGCGGCAACTGGCGACTGCACAGCGCCACGGCTGAACTCCACAGGCTGAGAATCAGCACCCACAACAGCAGGGAGCCCTCGTGGTTGCCCCACAACGCGGAAAACTTGTAGATCGGCGGCAACAGGCTGTTGCTGTTGTTGGCCACCACCTGCACCGAGAAATCATCCTGCAGGAAGGACAGCGCCAGGCAGGCGAAACTGAAGCCGACGAACAGCAATTGCCCCAGCGCCAGGCGCGGCGCCAGGGACATAGCCGCGAGATTGCCGCGCCAGGCGCCCCACAGGGGCACGGTAACCTGGATCAGCGCGATGCACAGGGCGATGATCAGGGCGAAATGCCCGACTTCCGGGATCATTTCGGCACCCCGGAGTGGTCGTAGCCAGACTGCTCCAGGGCCTCGGCGACTTCCGGCGGCATGTAGTTCTCGTCGTGCTTGGCCAGCACCTCGGTCGCCTCCAGCACACCGTTGTCGTTGAGTACGCCGGACGCCACCGCGCCCTGCCCCTCGCCGAACAGGTCGGGCAGGATGCCCGTGTACACCACGGGCACCTCGCCGCTGTAGTCGGTGAGGCGAAAACGCACGCTGAGATCCTCCGCGCTGCGCTCGATGCTGCCGTCGACCACCATACCGCCGACACGGATCGGCTGGCCCACCGGGGCCTCGCCGGCCACCACCTGCGCCGGCGGGAAGAACAGGTTGATATTGCCGCGCAGGCCGTACACAACCAGGCCGATGGCGGCGCTGGAAAAAACCACGACAAAAAGCACCAGCAACAGGCGCTGACGGCGGACTGGATGCATCAGGAACTACCTCGCGCGTTTGCCGCCACGGCCCGGGCGCGGCGCTCGTCCGCGGCCAGTTCGCGCAACAGGCGCCGCTGCCGGCGCAGTGGCAGGAGCAGGATCAGTGCAATCACCACCGCGGTCACCACGTAGGCGCTCCACACGAACACCCCGTGACCTTCCATGGCGAGCATGGCCTCGACACTGTCAAAGTACATCACTCTCCCCCGCGCGCCAGCTTGCGCACCCAGCCGGTGCGCGCCTCGCGCTGCAGCAGTTCGGCACGCATGTTGAGCAGCAGGCAGCAGGTGAACAACGCGTAGAACGCGCAGATCATCAGCAACAGCGGGTACAACATGCTCGGGTCGATGGTGGAATCGCCGGTGAACTTGATGGAGGCCGGCTGGTGCAGGCTGTACCACCAGTCCACCGACTTGTAGATGATGGGGATGTTCACCGTGCCGACCAGGCTGAGCACGGCACAGGCCTTGCCCGCGGCCTCCTTGTTCTCGTAAGCCTCGTACAACACTACCACGCCGAGATAGAGAAACAGAAGCAGCAACATGGAAGTGATGCGCGCGTCCCACACCCAGTAGGTGCCCCAGGTCGGTTTGCCCCAGACCGCGCCGGTAAACAGGGCGGCGAAGGTCAGTGCGGCGCCCACGGGAGCGGCCGCCTTCATCGCCACATCGGCCATTTTCATGCGCCAGATCAGGCTGATTGCCCCGGCAGTGGCCATCACGTAGTAGCCCGCCAGGGCGACCACCGCCGCCGGTACGTGGATGTAAATAATGCGGTAGCTGTTGCCCTGGCGAAAGTCCGGCGGTGTGAACAGCAGGCCCCAGACCACGCCCGCCGCCAGCGCCAGCAGGGTGAGCGGCAGCAACCAGCGCAGGATGGACCCGGAGATCGCATACAGCCAGGGAGGGGAACCGAGTTTGTGCAAGAATGACCACATGGCGGCGCAATTATACAGGCCGTGCTGCGCCGTACCAATGCGGCGTGATGGCGCAGGGCGCAAACCTACGCATCGATGCTGATACGCAGGCCGGCGGCCACCGCCAGCGGCGCCAGGGCGATCCCCAGCGACACCATGGCGCCGAGTATCGCCAGGTACGGCGCCACCGGCAGACCGTCCACCGCGGCCTGCACCGCGGCGCTGCCGAAAATCAGCACTGGCACGTACAGCGGCAACACCAGCAGGGAAATGAGCATGCCGCCGCGCCTGAGGCCCACGGTGAGGGAGGCGCCGATGCAACCGACCAGGCTGAGCACCGCGCTGCCCAGCAGCAGGCTGCAGACCAGGGCAGGGATGGCCGCGGCGGGCAGGTTGAGCATCAGCGCGAACAGCGGCGACACCAGCGACAGCAACAGCCCGCTGACCAGCCAGTGGGCGCCGATGTAGGCCAGCACACCCAGGTACAGCGGCTGCGGCGCGAGCAGCAGTTGCTCGAGGCTGCCGTCGTCGAAGTCGCCGCGAAAGACGTTGTCGGAGGTGAGCAGGCTGGCCAGCAGCGCGACGATCCACAGCACGCCGGGGGCGAAGCCGGCCAGCGCCTCCGGCGCCGGGCCCAGCCCCAGCGGGAACAGCGCCACGACCATGGCGAAAAACAGCAGCGGGTTGCCCATCTCCGCCGGGCGGCGCACAGCCAGCACCAGTTGCCGGCGCAGCAGCCGCAGGCAGAAGCGCGTGGTGGAGGGCGCGCTCACTGTGCCCCGCCCGCGCCCAGGCGCAGGCTGCGCACCTCGCAATCGACCTGCAGCGCCTGGTGGGAGGTCACCACCACGGCGCCGCCGCCGGCCACGTGGGCGGTCATCACCGCCTCGAGTTCGCCGACCCCGCCGCGGTCGATAGCGGTGAAAGGTTCATCCAGCAGCCACAGCGGCGCGCGACACAGGTACAGCCGCGCCAGGTTGACGCGCCGGTGCTGCCCCGCCGACAGGGTGTGACTGGCGACGTCCTCGTAGCCGCACAACCCGACCCGCGCCAGCGCGTCGTCGATGTCGGCGTCGCTCCAGTCGCCGGCGCCGGAGACGTGCCAGGCCAGGTTCTCGCGCGGCGTGAGCAGGCCCTTCACCGCACTGTGGTGGCCGAGGTAGAGCAGCGGCGCGCGGCGTTGCACCCTGCCGTCGAAGCCGTAGCGTGACAGGCCGGCGAGAATGCGCATCAGACTGGTCTTGCCCGCGCCGTTGGCGCCCTCCACCTGCCACAACTGTCCGCGGTGGATATCGAAACTCAGGTCGCGAAACAGTTCGCGGCCGCCACGCACCAGGCAGAGGTCGCTCGCCGCCAGCAACGGCGCGCCGGCACCGGATGGCACTAGAGGTTGACCACCCGGATGGCCGGCAGGTGCAGGTCGTCGTCGCGCTCCACGCGCAGGCCCTGGAAATCAAAAAGCTCGCGATCCGCCAGCTGCGAGGGAGCAACGTTGCGAATACTGCGAAAAATACTCTCGGTGCGCCCGGGGTACTGCCGCTCCCACTCGGCCAGCATGGACTTCACCTGTACCCGCTGCAGGTTCTCCTGGGAGCCGCACAGGTTACAGGGAATAATGGGAAAGTCCTTGTACGCGGCGAAGCGCGCCAGGTCCTTCTCCCGACAGTAGGCCAGCGGCCGTATTACCACGTTCTGCCGGTCGTCCGAGAGCAGCTTCGGCGGCATGGCCTTGAGCTTGCCGTTGAAAAACATGTTCAGGAACAGCGTCTCGACGATATCGTCCCGGTGGTGACCCAGGGCGATGCGCGTCGCGCCTATGTCGCGGGCGAAACCGTACAGGCTGCCGCGGCGCAGGCGCGAACACAGGCCGCAGGTGGTCTTGCCCTCGGGCACCACCTCCTTGACGATACTGTAGGTGTCCTTTTCCAGGATGTAGTACGGCACGCCGAGGGCGGACAGGTAGTCCGGCAGCACCTCCTCGGGAAAGCCGGGCTGCTTCTGGTCGAGGTTCACGGCAATCACCTTGAAGCTCACCGGCGCGCTGCGCTGCAGGTTGAGCAGGATATCGAGCATGCCGTAGGAGTCCTTGCCGCCGGAGACGCAGACCATCACGCGGTCGCCCTCCTCGATCATGTTGTAGTCGACGATGGCGTTGCCCACGTCGCGGCGCAGCCGCTTCTGCAACTTGTTGAACTCGGTTTTTTCCCGGCGGGACAGCTCGCGCACGATGGTGGCCGTTAGTGCTTGATTTGGCGCGCATTTTACTTGCATCGGCGGCGCGGCGTCCACTCCGGGGAGGAGCCCGCGGGCGCGCCTACCGAACAGGCCGGCCAGGGCGCCCACGGCGCCGGCGGGCGCGGGGCTCACTTGTATTTTCACGCCCGAGCCACGACAATGTGCGCCCCGCAAACCCCCTGCGATACCACTACTGACGAGGACCTCGCCCGATGAAAGACCCTGTTCGAGTGACCGTGACCGGCGCCGCCGGCCAAATCGGCTACGCGCTGCTGTTCCGCATCGCCGCCGGCAACATGCTCGGCGACGACCAGCCGGTCATCCTGCAATTGCTGGATATCACGCCGGCGATGGAGGCCCTGGAAGGGGTGCGCATGGAACTGGAAGACTGCGCGTTTCCGCTGCTCGCGGGTATCGTCTGCAGCGATGATCCCGACACCGCGTTCAAGGACGCCGACTACGCCCTGCTGGTGGGCGCCCGCCCGCGCGGACCCGGTATGGAGCGCAAGGACCTGCTCGAGGCCAACGCGGCGATTTTCTCGGTACAGGGCAAGGCCATCAATGACCACGCCAGCCGCGACATCAAGGTGCTGGTGGTGGGCAACCCCGCCAACACCAACGCACTGATCACCCAGCGCAACGCGCCGGATATCGACCCACGCAACTTCACCGCCATGACGCGCCTGGACCACAACCGCGCCAAGACCCAGATCGCGCTGAAGACCGGCAAGACGGTCAACGACGTCACCCGGATGACCATCTGGGGCAACCATTCCGCCACCCAGTATCCGGACCTGTTCAATGCCCGGGTCAGCGGCGAGGCGGCCATCGACCTGGTAGATCAGCCGTGGTACGAGGACGAGTTCATCCCCGTGGTGCAGCAGCGCGGCGCGGCCATCATCAAGGCGCGCGGCGCATCCTCCGCCGCCTCCGCGGCCAACGCCGCCATCGACCACATGCGCACCTGGGCCCTGGGCACCGACGGCGACGACTGGGTCTCCATGGGCGTCTACTCCGACGGCTCCTACGACATCGAGCAGGGACTGATCTACTCCTTTCCCTGCCGCTGCCAGGACGGCGACTGGAGCATCGTGCAGGACGTCGAGGTCGGCGAGTTCAGCCGCGCCAGGATGACCGCCACGGAAACCGAACTCAAGGAAGAGCGCGACGCGGTACAGCACCTGCTGCCCTGATCGCGCAACTCCCACGGGACGGGACCGGGGCACAACCCCGGTCCCTTTTTATTGGTGTAAGCTGTCGCTATGAGTGAAATCGCCCCGGAAAAGGCCTACCACCACGGCAACCTGCGTGCGGAACTGCTGGACACCGCCGTCGCGCAGCTGCGCGAGGTCGGCGCCGAGGAACTCAGCCTGCGCGCCCTGGCCCGCTCGGTCGGCGTGTCGCAAACCGCCCCCTACCGGCATTTCGCCGACAAGAGCGAACTGCTCGCGGCGATGGCCACGCGCGGCTACCGCGAGTTGCTGGAGCGCCTGCGCCGCGCCGGCCAGGGGGGCGACGACTGCCCGCGGGAACGGCTGCTGGCCTTCGCCCACGCCTATATTGGCTTCGCGGCGGACAACCCGCAGCTGTTCAAGCTGATGTTCGGGCCGGCCGTGCAGCCGACCCGGCGCTACCCGGAGCTGCGCGAGGCCAGCCGCGACACGTTTGGCCTGGTCCAGGAGATCCTGCAGACCGGCGTGGCCCGGGGTATTTTCCGCAAGGTGGATGACATCGCCTACCTGGCCAACGTGGCCTGGTCGAGCATCTACGGGCTGGCGACGCTGCGCGTGGACGCGCCGGAACTGTTCGAGCGCTACATCGAACTGCAGCGGCAGGTGGACCTGGGCGTGCAGATATTCCTCGATGGCATCTGCATACCGCCCGCGGAGCGTGCGCGCCCCGACGGGCACATACCGGCCTAGCGCCGCGCCAACGGCTGCCCGGCTGGCAACGGCAACGCCGGCACCCGATCGCCGCCTGGCGCGGGCAGCGGCCCGCCGACCACTTCGCCAGCTACAGCTCTCGCAATACCGCCACCGGCGGCGTCGAAACCACGCGGCGGCAGCTGAAGACGCCCAGCGCGGCGATCAGCAACATGCCGCTGCACAGGCCCAGCGGCCACAGCCAGGGCGAGGGGCTGTACTGCATATCCATGGCCTGGGTCTGCAGGATGTAGACGGACAGTTCCGCCGCCAGGGTCGCGAGCATGCCGGCGAACAGGCCCAGCGCGGCAAATTCGATCAGCAACCCGCCCAGCACCAGCCGTCGTCGCGCCCCCAGCGCGCGCAGGATGGCGCTCTCGTGCATGCGCGCATCGACGCTGGCCTGCACCCCGGCGACCAGCACCAGGGCTCCCGCCGCCAGGATCACCCCCAGCACCAGCTCCACGGCGGCGGAGACCTGGCGGATGATGGTGCGGATCTGGTCGATGACGATATCCATCTCGATCACCGTCACCGTGGGAAAACGCCGGATGAAGGTATTCAGGAAGACCTTGTCGGCGCTGTCCAGGTGGAAGCTGGTCATGAAGGTGGCCGGGTAGTCGGCGAGTAGCCGCGGCGGGAAAACGAGGAAGAAGTTCGGGCGCATCGACTGCCAGTCCAGCCGGCGGATACTGGCGACTGTCACCTGCAGCGCCTCGGAGCCGACCAGGAAGCCGATGCGGTCGCCGACCTCCACGCCCATGCGCTGCGCGTACTCCTCCTCCAGGGACACCAGCGCCTGGTCTGTGCCGGGTTCCCACCACTGCCCCGCCACCACGCGGTTGTCGGGCGGCAGCGCATCCGACCAGGTGAAGTTCGATTCGCGCTGGCGCCGGTCCACCGTCTTGTCGTCGGTTTGCAGCAACTCCTGCCCGTTCACCGACATGATGCGTCCGCGGATCATCGGGTACAGCGGCTCGCTGGCAATGTCCTGCGCGCGCAGCGCCTGTTCTATGCCCTGAACATCCTGTGGCCCGATGTTGATCATGAAGTGATTGGGCGTGTCCTCGGGCAACTGCATCTGCCACTCGTCGATCAGCGAGGTGCGCACCAGCAGCAGAACCAGCAGCAGCATGATGGCCATGGCGAAAATCACCACCTGCAGCGCGTTGGCCGCGCCGCGCCGCTGCAGCCCGGCCAGCGCCAGGCGCCAGATGCTGCCGGCGCTCATGCCCAGCAGGCGACCGCCGCGCAACAGGGTCAGCGCGAGCAGCAGGCCCAGGGCGCCGGTGAGGGCCAGGCCGGCGAGCACCGCCAGGGTCAGGCGCCAGTCCTGGCTGTACCACAGCATCAGTGCGCTCACCGCGGCAAAGCCGACGGCGTAGTCGGACAGGGTGCGCCGGTTCTCCTGCGGCATATCCCGGCGCAACACGCGCAGCGGACTCGCCAGGCCCAGGCGGCGCAGCGGCGGCCAGGCGAAGCAGAGCAGGCAGACCAGCGACGTGGCGCTGCCCACCGCGTAGGGGCGCAGCCCCGCGGGCCCGGGCTGTAGCGGCAACTGCGCGCCGAACAGCTCGAAGAACAGGGCCTGCAGCCCCCAGCCCAGGGCGCAACCGGCCAGCGTGGCCAGCGCGCCGAGCAGCAACAGGCTGCTGCCGTAGAGACGATTGATGCGGCCGGAGGTGGCGCCGAGGCTCTTCAGAATGGCGACGTAATCCGTATGCCGCTCGCTGAAGCGGCGCGCCGCCAGCGCCACCGCGACGCCCGCCAGCACCACCGCCAGACTGCCCGCCAGCAGCAGGAAACTCTCCGCGCGCTGCAGCGCGCTGGCGATGCCGGGCTGCCCCTCGTCGACGTCCAGCACGCTCTGGCCGTCCTGCAACCGCGGTTCCAGCCACTGGCGGAAGGCCTGCAGCTCCACTGCGTCGCCGGCGTACAACTGCCGGTACTCGACCCGGCTGCCCGGCTGCACCACCCCGGTGGCGGGAATATCGTCATAGTGCATCAGCAGGCGCGGCCCGTAACCGTAGAACGATGACGCCGTATCCGGCTCGGTGCGCGCCGCCGCCGCGACGCGGAAGCTCGCCTCGCCGATGGCCACGCTGTCGCCGACCTGCACATCCAGCAGCGGGAACAGGCGCGAGTCCAGCCACACCTCCCCTGCCCCGGGCCCGCGTCGCGCCGGCGCCGCATCGCCGAAGGGCGTAGCGCTGTAGGTCAACTCGCCGCGCAGCGGGTACTGCGGCGATACCGCGCGCACCGAGGCCAGGTACATGTCCTCGTCGCCGGCGAACACCATGGAGGGAAACATCAGGATGCGCGCCGTGGACAGGCCGCGGCCGCGCGCTTCCTGCAGCCAGGCTGCCGGCAGTTCGTGGCCACCGCGCACCACCAGGTCCGCCGCCAGGAAGCGGTGGCTTTCCATCTCCAGCGCATTCTGCAGGCGCGTGGTGAAGGCACTGATGCCGGACACCAATCCCACCGCCAGCACCAGTGCGGCGACCAGGATTCCCAGCTCGCCGCCGCGCCAGTCGCGGGCCAGCATGCGCGTCGCGGTCATGGACATCGGCTACTCCCCCACCAGCGCTCCTGCGTCCAGGCGCAGGCGACGCTGGCAGCGATCCGCCAGCACCTGGTCATGGGTCACCAGCACCAGCGTGGTGCCCTCTTCCCGGTTCTGCTCAAACAGCAGGTCCACGATATGCGCGCCGGTGCGGGTATCCAGGTTCCCGGTGGGCTCATCGGCGAACAGGATCGCCGGTCGCGCGGCGAAGGCGCGGGCGATGGCGACGCGCTGCTGCTCGCCGCCGGACATCTGCCGCGGGTAATGGTCCATGCGAGCGGCGAGTTCGACCCGCCCCAGGTAGTGCTCGGCCAGGGCCCGTGCGTCATCCTGGCCGTTGAGCTCCAGTGGCAGCATGACATTTTCCAGGGCGGTCAACGCGGGCAGCAACTGGAAGGACTGGAAGACGAAACCCACCTTTTCCGCGCGCACGCGCGCGCGCCCGTCCTCGTCCAGTGCCGACAGCTGGACATCGTCGATATCCACCCGCCCGCCGCTGGCCTCGTCGAGCCCGGCGAGCAGCCCCAGCAGGGTCGACTTGCCGGATCCGGAAGCGCCGACGATAGCCACCGTCTCCCCCGACTTGATTTCCAGGGTAATCCCTTTCAGTATCTCCAGCTCCGCGCCCGCCATGGGCACACGCTTACTGAGATTTTCGCTCTTGATCATGCAGTCTGGCCCCTACCACCTGTTACGCACGTTTCTCGCCGCCGGATGGCTGCTGCTGGCCGCCGGGGCCGCCCACGCGAGCGGCCAGACGATCCTGGTTGTGGGCGATAGTATCAGCGCAGCCTATGGCATGTCTCTGCAGCAGGGCTGGGTCAGCCTGCTGCAGGAGGAACTGGGCGAACAGCACACGGTGGTGAACGCGAGCATCAGCGGCGAGACCAGCGCCGGCGGCCTGCGCCGTCTGCCGCCACTGCTGGCGCGGCACGACCCGGACCTGGTGATCATCGAGCTGGGCGCCAACGACGGACTGCGCGGCTTCCCGCTGCCGACGCTGCGCGACAACCTGGCGCGGATGGCGCAACTGTCACAGGATAGCGGCGCCAGGGTGCTGCTCGTGCCCATGGAGATTCCCCCCAACTACGGGGCGCGCTACACCAGCGGTTTTCGCGCTACCTACGCCACGGTTGCGCAGGCCACCGGCAGCGCCCTGTCGCCCTTCATCATGGAGCAATTCGCCACCGACCCGACGTTCATGCAGGAGGACGGTATCCATCCCACCGCGCCGGCCCAGGCGATGATGCTGGACACACTGCTGCCCGCCATACAGCAACTCCTGGCGCAGTCCTCGTGAGTGACAACCGCTACCGCGCGCTGCAACAGGGCGACCGCGCACACCTGTGGCACCCCTATGCCAGCGCCGTGGATGCGCCGGACATGTACCCTGTGAGCAGCGCCCAGGGCGTACGCCTGCAACTGGCGGACGGGCGCGAACTCATCGACGGCATGGCCTCCTGGTGGTGTGCCATCCACGGCTACAACCACCCGGTACTTAACCGCGCCGTGCAGTCGCAACTGGCACAGGTGTCCCACCTGATGTTCGGCGGGCTGACACACGCGCCGGCGGTGGAACTGGCCGCGCTGCTGTGCGAGCTGACGCCGGCGCCGCTGCAGCGGGTGTTCTTCAGCGATTCCGGCTCCGTCGCGGTAGAGGTCGCCATGAAGATGGCCCTGCAGTACTGGCAGGCCAGGGGCCTGGCGCGGCGGCAGAAATTCGTCGCCCTGCGCAACGGCTACCACGGCGACACCTTCGGCGCGATGTCGGTGTGCGACCCGGTCACCGGCATGCACCACCTGTTTGGCGACGCCTTGCACCGGCAGTATTTCGTCCCCGCCCCGGAGGTTCCCTGGGGCGAGCCGTGTCCGGCCTCCGCCCTGGCGGCGATGCGCGCGACGCTACAGGCCCACGCGGCGGAGATCGCCGCCGTCATCGTCGAACCGGTGGTGCAGGGCGCCGGCGGCATGCGTTTCTACTCGGCGGATTACCTGCGGCAGCTGCGCGCGCTGTGCAACGAGTTTGACGTGCTGCTGATTTTCGACGAGATCGCTACCGGCTTCGGGCGCACCGGCAAACTGTTCGCGCTGGAACACGCCCAGGTCGTGCCCGACATCCTGTGCCTGGGCAAGGCCCTGACCGGCGGCTACATGACCCTCGCGGCGACCCTGTGCAGCGACGCTATCGCCGCGACCATCAGTGGCGGCGAAGGCGGTGCGTTCATGCACGGCCCGACCTTCATGGCCAATCCGCTGGCCTGCGCCACCGCCCTGGCCAGCGTGCGCCTGCTGCTGTCGCATCCGTGGCAGCGCGAGGTCGCCAGGCTGCAACAGGAACTGTCCCAGGGCCTGGCCCCCGCCCGCGACCTCGACGGCGTGGCCGACGTGCGCACCCTCGGCGCCATCGGCGTGATCGAACTGCGCGAGGCGGTGGACCTGCGACGGGTGCAACCCATGTTCGTGGAGCGCGGCGTGTGGGTGCGGCCCTTCGGCCGCCTGGTGTACGTCATGCCGCCCTACATCATGCAGAGCCAGGATGTGGCCGCACTCACTGCGGCGATGGTGGACGTGGTGGCCGCGCTCTAGCGCCGCTCAATAGGCCAGTACCTCGCCGCGCATGAAAGTGATGGCAGCGCCGCTCATGAAGACGCGATCGCCGCGCAGTTCGCACTCGAGATCGCCGCCGCGCGCGGATATCTGCCGGCAGCGCAGGCGCTCGCTGCCCAGTCGCCGCGCCCAGTAGGGCACCAGCGAACAGTGCGCGGAACCCGTCACCGGATCCTCGTCGATGCCAACCTGGGGCGCAAAGAAGCGCGACACCACGTCACACTGCTCCCCCGGCGCGCTGACGATCACCGGGCGCTCGCTGGCCGCCTTGAGGGCGGCGAAATCCGGCGCCAGCCCGGCCACGTCGGACTCGAACTCGTACACGCACAATAGCGGCCCGCTCTCCCCGGCCGGCGCGATCGCCTCGCTGGCCACCGCCCCCAGGGCGTCGCAGATGGCCAGGTCGACATTCACCGGTTCCAGCGAGCGCGCGGGAAAATCCAGCGTCAGGCCGCGCGCGGAGCGGGTGACGCGCAGGTCGCCGCCACGGGTGGCGAAGCGCACCTCGTCGCCGTCCAGGCCCAGGTGCTCGAACAACACGTGGGCCGCGGCGAGCGTGGCGTGTCCGCACAGGTCCACCTCCACCGCCGGGGTGAACCAGCGCAATTCGTAGCCGTCGCCGGCGGGCACGAAAAACGCCGTTTCGGCGAGGTTGTTCTCCATCGCCAGCGCCTGCATCAGCGCGTCGTCCAGCCAGGATTCCAGCGGCATGACCGCAGCCGGGTTGCCGCTGAAAACCCGGTCGGCGAAGGCGTCTACCTGGTAGATCGGTAAGCTCATGACTCCCCCTGTATTCATGACGGGCGCGCTTGTGCTATGCCCGGGGCGTTTAATATAGTGGTTGCGAGACCCCACGGCCAACCCGCCCACGGACCAGCATGACAGTGCGCCAACTCACACCCGCGCAACAGCGCTTCTACACGGTGATTTTCGGCACCGAGACCCCCGCCGGCAAGTGGTTCGATATCTGCCTGATCCTGGCGATCGCCGCCAGCGTGGTGGTCATCATGCTCGACTCCATCGCCGACCTGCATTTGCACTGGGGGCGCCTGTTCCTGCAGATCGAGTGGGCGTTCACCCTGCTGTTCACCGTCGAGTACCTGGTGCGCGTGTGGTGCGTACCCAATCGCCGCGCCTACATGCTCAGTATCTACGGCATCGTCGACCTGCTCGCGCTGCTGCCGACCTATCTCTCGCTGCTGCTGCCGCAGACCGCGCCACTGCTGATCATCCGCCTGTTGCGCATACTGCGCATCTTCCGCGTGCTGCGCATGTTGTCGCTGTTGCAGGAGGCAAACCACCTGGCCGCCGCCCTGCAGCGCTCAGCGCGCAAGATCTTTGTGTTCTTCGCCCTGATGCTGATCCTGACAACGATCTTCGGCTGCCTGCTGTACGTCGTCGAGGGGCCTGTCCACGGCTTCGACAGCATTCCCCAGGGCGTCTACTGGGCCATCGTCACCATCACCACCGTCGGCTACGGCGACCTCTCACCGCAGACGCCGGTGGGCAGGGCCATCGCCGCCGTGGGCATGCTGATAGGCTACGCGGTCATCGCCCTGCCCACGGGCATCGTCTCGGCCGAGCTGACCCGGGCGCAGGTCGAGGGCGAACAGCGCGAACGCAGCCAGTCGCGCAACTGCAGCAACTGCTCGTCGGTGGAGCGCGATATTCATGCCCATTACTGCCGCAACTGTGGGGCTGCGCTGCCCAGGCCGGGGCACGAACCCGAGGCCTGACGGCCGGGGGCGCTCACGCTTGCCAGGGTCAGTTCTCTGGCCCGGGGCGGAAACACTTTCTGGCCGTTTCAGGGACGGCTCCCTGGCCCGGGGCGGAAACGCTTTCTGGCCTCGGAAGGCTGGGATACTCGGCCTGAAAGCGTTTCCGCCCCGTGCCTGGAAGCATCGGCTTAGTCCCGAATTAGTCTGCAGGTGGTCTTCGCAAAGAGCCGGCCGCGCGCTGGGAAAAAGCGGCGCTGCACACTACTGGCGGCCCTCCGGGCTGCCCTCGGTCGGTCGCGAGCCGCGTGGGG
>MDSW01023099.1_pt1 | contig 29272 bp, 29 predicted proteins | sample 811171 | NCBI WGS metagenome assembly MDSW01 (sample SAMN05326641, study PRJNA326480) | marine metagenome | isolation source: seawater | place: Atlantic Ocean: North West | collected 2012 | reverse complement strand
CTTTAATAACTGCCTATTTAGCAATGAGTGCACAGTTTGAGAGCTGGAGACACCCACTTACAATTATGTTAACTGTTCCGATGGCAATATTAGGTGGTTTATTAGGTCTCTTAGTAGTTGGATCATCGCTGAATGTTTATAGTCAAATTGCTTTGATTATTTTAATTGGTTTATCAGCTAAAAATGGAATTCTTATTGTTGAGTTCGCAAATCAGCTTAGAAAAGAGGGAAAAAATTTAGAAGTTGCTGTTTTTGAAGCTGCATCAATTAGATTAAGACCAATTCTTATGACGAGTATATCAACAATTATTGGTGTTCTTCCCCTTATTTTAGGAACTGGTCCTGGAGCAGCAAGTAGACTAACAGTAGGTATAACAATATTTGGCGGTATGTTGTTTTCTACTTTTTTCACTTTATATGTGATACCGACTGTTTACACTATAGTTGGTAAAGGAACCCAGAGAATTGACGCCGTTGAAATCGAATTAAAAAAACAGCTTAAAAAATAATATACTTATTTTTATCTAGATTTTTTTTACAAATAGTTAATTGTTTTCTATATTTTAAAGCCATATCTTTAACTGATTTTGCATAAATAATAGCTTTTTTATCTTTTGAATAATTTTTATAATCTCCCCATCCTTTATAATAAGCCAGATATTGTCTGTAAGCATCTTTCTTAGAAATTTTTAAAATTTTATTAGTTTTATTTATATACCATCCAATAAAATCAACTGAGTCTTTAAATCTAGCTCTTGTCGCTAAAGGATTATTCGTTTCCCTTTTGTATTGTTCCCAAGTTCCTTTAACAGCTTGTGAATATCCAAATGATGAAGAAGGTCTTTTAAAAGGAATTACCTTAAAAAGTTTTTTTCTAGGTGGTTTAGCTAGCCAATTAAAATCACTTTCTTTTTTCACAAAAGCCAACTGTAGATGAATGGGTGCTCCCCATTTTTCGTATGAAGCTTTAGAATGCTTATACCAAAGGTATCTTTCCTCAAAAATTGCACAACTATTCTGAGTGTTTTTAGGAATAGATGAACAAGAAGATAGAAAAATTAATAAAAGAATAATTGTTTTTTTTTTAAAGAGAATCACTTGTAAATTTATACTAGATATCAGTTAAGCTTTCTCCATTTTTCTGGGTTAATAAATTTTCCTTTCCACAAGCCAAGCTTATTTTCTTTTGCAAATTCTTCATCAAGAACGTATTTTTTTGAATATCTTTTATATGCTAATGCATGACCATTTCTCACCATCCATTTATTCAGATTAATTTTATCCCTAAAACATGTTGCTAAATATCTTTTATACCTATCCTGAGAAGTAGAAATACATTTAATTTTTGAACTGCTGATTTTTTCTACTAAATTTTCTTTAGAAACCGCTCCACAATTATAATCTTCATAAAATGTAAAACCTACAATTAATGATATCTTGAATTTTTCTTTTTTACACTTTTGTTTCATTTCAGGTGCATCAATACCTTCAAGTCTTATTTTATAATTTTCGATACGAATAGTGTCGCCGTCTATTATATTAGGAAATCCGAATATTTCCTCAGATAATACGCTAGATGTTAAAACTAAAAATATTATTAATATACGCATAAATATTTTATTTTTTTATTTTTTTACTTAAATTAAATATCAAAAATGCAGTAATAACTCCTGCACTATTAGCAAATAGATCCATAAATTCAAACGCTCGATTCGGAACTATAATATGTAATAATTCAAGTAAAATTGAAATACAGAATAAAAAGGGGAAACTATATATCAGATCTTTATATTTTATGTTAATTATGAAACTTAGGATACTCAAATAAAAAAAGAAAATTAAATGATTAATTGAGGTTCCTATATGATTTGAAATTAGAATAGGTTGCTTCTCAGGATCACCATATAGAAAAAAACCAATTAAACTTCCTGGAAATAAGTATAGAAGTAATAGAGCCATTAAAGATAAGTAGTAGAGATATTTAAACAACTTTAAGACATTATTTTTCATTATAAATTTAATATATCACTTAATATCTGATATTTATCTATTATGAGTAAATTAATTCTTATAAGACATGGTCAAAGTGAATGGAACGCTCAAAATAAATTTACAGGATGGGTTGATGTAGATCTATCTGAGCATGGGGTGCTTGAAGCAAAAGAGGCTGGCAATTTAATCAAAAAAAAGAAAATAAATATAGATATAAGTTATACATCTTACTTAAAAAGAGCTATTAGAACTTTGACTACAATTTTAGATATTAATAAATTAGGAAAAAAATTTAACGCTTCTTGGAAAATTAATGAGCGTCATTACGGGGCTTTAACAGGATTAAATAAGAGCGAAACGAAACAGAAAATCGGAGAAGAAAAGTTTAACAATTATAGGAGATCTTGGTCTATTGCCCCTCCTCCAATAGAAGATAAAGATGGTTTTCAAAAAAAATATGGTCCTTTGAATTTAAGTTTGCCTGAAAAATTCATTCCACTTACAGAGTCTCTTGAAGATACATACAATCGTGTAATTCCTTATTATGTAAAAGAAATTAAAGGCAATCTAGCAAATAATAAAAATATATTGATCTCTGCTCACGGAAACTCTTTGAGAGCGTTGTGTAAATACTTATTTAATATTAAAAATTCTAAAATAAATGAACTAGAAATTCCAACTGGAAATCCTCTGGTCCTTGAAATTGAAGATAGTGAAAAAATTAAAGAATGCTACTATTTAGACCTAAATAGAAAAAAAGAAATCTTTTTTAATTAAAATTTAATATTTATAATTTTATCGTACACTTTTTTAGTATTTAAATGAAAGAATTTATTTTTACTTATTACTCCGTTTATATTTTTAGATGGAATAAGTCTATCCCATATACTGTTCATTGAAAATATTTTACTGTCAACATATCTAAAAACATTTCGATTTATAACCTGAACACCAGTATAAATATAATTATTATTATTTTTTATAAAAAGATTTGAATTTTTATTGATTGAAAAATCACCTTCAAATGATTTGTCAAAACTTAGCTTTTTATTGACCAGTAATAAACAAGTTTTTTTATCTTTAAAATATTTTTTTTCTAACTTTCTTAGATCAATTAAATTTTTATTTGTCCAAATAGTGTCAGGATTAATTACAAAAAAAGGTTTATCATCAAAATTTATTGTTGCATTAAAAACTCCACCTCCTGTACCTAAAGGTTGTTTTTTTTCTTCAAAAAAATTTATTTTAATTTTATATTTTTTCTTTTTTAAAAATTTCCTTATCTTATCGCCTTTGTAATGTAAGTTTATTGCAACATCTTTTACACCGTAATTTATTAAAAGATCCAAACATCTTTCTAAAAGATTTTTTTTTCCAATTTCTATAAGAGGTTTTGGTATTTTACTTGTGATAGGTTTAAGTCTACTACCAAACCCTGCAGCTAAAATCATTGCTTTTTTTATTTTCATATATTTAACTTTTCAAAAATAAATTTAATTCTGTTTCTAATTTTTTAAAAATCGGGTTTTTTAATCTTAATTTTATCAGCTTAATTGTATATGGAATATATTTCAAATAGTTTGATTTTTTATCTCTTATTTTTAATCTTACGAATATACCTAATATTTTTAAATTTCTTTGGACGGATAAAATATCAAAGTCATTTTTAGCATTTGTAATTTTTGATTTTTTAATTTTTGATTTTTTCAAGTAATAATCAAATAATTCTTTTTTAAATTTCAATGGAAGTTTTATTCTTACATCATCTATTAATGAAACAAGATCGTAAAAACGATTACCAACCACAGCGTCTTGACTGTCAATAATCCCGATATTTTTCCCAACCATAACGTTTGAGGCATGGAAGTCACGATGTGTGAAATGTTCATTTTTAAAGTAAAGTTTGGTATAAGCTCTTTTTAACTCTTTCTTTATCTTATTTTTTTGTACTGATTTTTTATTCTTAGAAAAATATTTTACATACCACTCAAAAAATAAATTTGACTCTTTTTGCAGAGATTTTATATCGTATTTTTTAAATTTAATTTTATATCCATAGTAATTATATTTCTTTTTAAGTTGAATTCTTTGAATTTTAATTAATATATCAATTAATTTTTTATAAAATTTAAATTTTTTTTTCTTGTATTTTACAAAATCAAGAAAAGTCTTTTGTCCCAAATCATTTATCTCTATAATACTATTAGAAAAAAATTGTTTTATTAAAATTGGCGCTTTAACATTATTGTTATTAAGTATTTTATTAACTAAAGTATAAACGATCAAATTTTGGTATTTTTCTTTGTTTGCTTTTACAATTATTGTGTTTTTTTTATTTTTTTGTAGTCTATAAAACTCCCTGAAAGATGCGTCTCCTGATATTTTTTTTAGCTTATAGTTCATTTATAGAAAAATCTTTCCATGACCCATATCCTTTAAAGTCAAATTTTCTGGTATTTTTCTCTTTCTCATAAAAAATATTTATTAGTAATTTATCTTTATAATTATCGAATACTAGTTTTGGCCATTCTATTATTTTAATACAAATTTCCTCATCATTTAAAATACCCAAATTTTTTAAATCATCTTTTTTTTCTATTCTATATAAATCGTAATGTTTAATGTTAATTCTATTTATTTTATACTCATATAGTAAATTATATGTTGGACTTAATACTTCAGTAAACTTAACATTTTCTACGCTTTGTGTATGGTGAATTAATTTTTTTGTAAAAGTAGTTTTTCCTACACCTATCTCGCCTTCAAGCAAAATACAGTCATTTTTCTTTACCCTTTTATATATTTTTTTTACTATTTTATCTAATTGATCTAAATTTTCTATAATCATCTGCCACTAAATTAGTAGCGATATGTGTCTGGTTTGAATGGCCCAGATTGTTTTACACTGATATAGTCGGCTTGCTCTTTTGACATTTTAGTCAGTTTTGCTCCAACTTTATCTAAGTGAAGCATTGCAACTTTTTCATCTAAATGTTTTGGTAATACGTAAACTTTCTTCTCATAATTTTTATAATTATTCCATAGTTCTATTTGAGCTATGACTTGATTTGTAAAGGATGCACTCATTACAAAACTTGGATGTCCAGTTGCACAGCCAAGATTAACTAGTCTACCCTCTGCAAGCAAAATTATTCTTTTTTTACTCGGAAGTTCAATTTCATGTACCTGAGGTTTGATTTCATCCCATTTATAATTTTTTAAAGCTTCTACCTGTATCTCATTGTCAAAATGGCCAATATTGCAAAGTATTGCTCTATCCTTCATGTTTCTCATGTGATCTGCAGTTACGATATCTTTGTTACCAGTAGCAGTAACAACAATGTCTGCATATTTAATTGCTTCTTCCATTAATACCACTTCATATCCTTCCATAGCGGCTTGAAGAGCACAAATAGGGTCGGTCTCTGTTATCATTACTCTTGCCCCAGCCTGTCTTAATGAGGCAGCACTTCCTTTTCCGACATCACCAAACCCCGCTACTATTGCTAATTTACCAGACATCATTACATCAGTTGCTCTCTTAATGCCGTCAGTCAAACTTTCTCTACATCCATATAAATTATCAAATTTTGATTTTGTGACTGAGTCGTTCACATTAATAGCTGGGATGAGTAATTCTTTATTTTTTTCCATTTTTTTTAAAGCTAAAACTCCAGTTGTTGTTTCTTCTGAAACGCCCCTAATTTCTTTTAATAAATTTTTATAATCTTTGTGCATCAAAGCTGTAAGATCCCCACCGTCATCTAAAATCATATTTGGTTTCCAGTCTTTTTTTCCTTCAATTGTTTGTCTTACGCACCACCAATATTCTTTCTCTGTTTCACCTTTCCAAGCAAAAACAGGAATTCCTGCCTTAGCAATTGCAGCGGCTGCATGATCTTGTGTTGAAAAAATATTACAGGAAGACCAACGCACTTCTGCGCCTAGTTTTATTAAAGTTTCAATCAACACAGCGGTTTGTATGGTCATATGAAGGCAACCAAGAATTCTAGCGCCCTTCAATGGTTTTTTATCTTTGTACTCTTTTCTTAATGCCATTAAACCGGGCATTTCTGTTTCCGCAAGAGAAATCTCTTTTCTTCCAAAATCTGCTAGCGATAAATCTTTTACTTTAAAATCTTCAGACATTATTCTTGGGTTTTTAACAATATAAACTTCCCTAATCAAGAGTGAACTAAAATTAAATTTTTGGTAGCAAAACTTCTATCTTGGCTCCTTTTTGATTTAATCTATTTGACGCAGCTATCGCGCCTTTGTGTAGTTCAACAATATTTTTTGCAATATTTAAGCCTAAACCAGAGTGTTCTCCAAAATTTGACGGTCTATTGCTATAAAAACGCTTGAAAATTTTTTGTGGTGAAACTTCATCAAAGCCCGGACCTTGATCTTTAATTGTCATGACAAAATTATTTGAAGTCTCTGTTAAATCAATTTCAATTTTTTGATCATTATCACTAAATGAAATGGCATTATCAAGTAAGTTAGCAATTACTTGCTCAAGTCTATTTTCGATGCCAATAATAAAAAATTTTTTTTCATCTTTATTTGATAAATTGGTTATCAGTTTTATATTTTTGTTCTGGTTTTTAAGATCTTGCCTAAAATCTTCAACAACGTTTAAAATAATTTTCATTAAATTAACTTTAGACATTTTCTCACTTGATAAAGATGCCTCATCCTTTAACATCTGAGAATAATCTGTAATTAGTCTTTCTATTCTCTCAACATCATGATTAATTATTTCCAATAATTTAATCCTATCTTCAGGTTTTTGAGTTTTATCCAAAAGTTCTGAGGCACCCTTAAGAGAGGCTAAGGGGTTTCTTATTTCGTGAGCTAATTCAGTCGAAAATGTTTCAGCTCGTTTTGTCCTTTTCTGAAGCTCTTTAGTCATTTCATCAATAGATTTTGTCAATTTTCCAACTTCATCTTCTCTTACAAAAAATTTTTGTATATCTACATTCTCGCCAGATTTATTCTTTATGGATTCTGTGAATGACACTAAAAAACCGATTGGCTTTAAAATATATTTATTTAAAAAAAGAGAAAATATCAAAATTACTAAAGCAATGGCCAGTACTGTTCTTATAATGAAATTTTTCCTCTCCTTAACAGCTATTAGAATGTCATTTGCCTCATCGGTCACGACAATAAAACCAATTCTATTGTTATTAATTTTCATCTCACTAATTGTGCTAACAAAAAAAGAGTTGTTTATTTCACTTTCGATTGTAATAGGCTCATTTTTATATTTTTTATTAATAATGTCTTTATAATCATTTAGTTCGTTTATTTTTTCTTCAACATTTTTAATATTATTATTATTTTTATTAATCCCCTCTTGTATTACTATGTCCGATCTTTCAAAAACACTTGTGTCTAAATCTAATATGTTTGTATCACCAATCAACTCTCCTTCTTTTGATAAGAATTGAACTCGGTCAAGACTTTGAAAAAGAAATCTAGTAGATAATAAAAATTGATTTATGCTTTTTTTATCAAAATTTACTCCAAGTCTCTCAATATGATCGGAAGTATTTTTGATTATTATAAAGTGATTAGACGAAGTTTTCTTTACCAAGCTTGGCTGGATAGCATTAAGATACAATATTGTGAATAGACCAAGCACTGAAAACGTTGATAAATTAAAAAGTAAAAACTTTCTTAAAATAGAGGATTTTTTTTTGTTTTTCATTAACTAACATTCCATCTATATCCACTTCCGTACCTAGTTTCAATCGCTGAAAACTTCTCGTCCACTCTCTTAAATTTTTTTCTAATTCTTTTTACATGACTATCAATGGTTCTATCCTCAATTTCAGTATTTTCTTTGTAGGCGATATCCATTAAATGGGCTCTCTCTTTTATCACTCCGGGTCTTTTTGCAAGTTCTTTTACAATTAAAAATTCAGTTGTTGTTAGTTTGTCTGGAAGAGCTTTTCCATTCCATTCACATTCAAGTTGAGAAGGATCAAGTCTTAATTTTCCGTGAGTAATAATATTTTTTGTATCTTCTGCTTTATCATCCTTCTTTCTTAATTGCACTCTTATCCTTTCAACCAAAACTTTCATTGAAAAGCCTCCAGATTTTTTTACAAAGTCATCCGCTCCTAATTTTAAACCCAAAAGTTCATCTACTTCCTCATCCTTTGAAGTAAGAAAAATAATTGGTATCGACATTTTTTTTCTTATTTTCTTAAGGAGTTCTTCCCCATCCATTCGTGGCATTTTTATATCTAAAATAGCTAAATCAGGGGGATTTCTAGTAAGACCGATTAAAGCGGAATCACCGTCTATATATGTTTGGACTTTAAAACCTTCTCTCTCAAGAGCTATGCTTATACTTGTCAAAAGATTTCTATCGTCATCAACTAAAGCTATTGTATTACTCATAATTTAATTTTCATAATTAAATTGTCAAAATTTAGGCCATAAAATAATTTTAATGTGCCTCTCCCCAATTATATCCTGAATTAACGTTAACTTCCAATGGAATTGAAAACATATGATGTTCAGAAGAAGATACAGAGGACATTGCTTTCTTAATCAATTTTTCATTGTTTTTTTGATTTTTTAATGAACTTTCAAAAACAAGTTCATCATGAATTTGAAGTAACATTTTGGTTTCAGCTATTTTTCCATTTTCTATCATCTTATCAATTTCAAACATTGCAAGTCTTATAATGTCAGCAGCCGATCCTTGGATTGGGGCGTTGATTGCAGCTCGCTCTTGAAATGATCTAACACTAAAATTTTTGTCATTTATACCTCGTAAATGTATTCTTCTTCCAAATATATTGTTTACAAAACCATTTTTTCTACAAAATTTAATTGTTGTATTCATATAATCTTTTATTTCAGGAAATTTTTTAAAATATTCATTAATAAAATCCTGAGCCTCTTGATTTGAAACTGCAATTTGCTTAGCTAGACCATACTGTGTGATTCCGTATATAATACCAAAGTTAATGGCCTTTGCTTTTCTTCTTAAATCTTCATTCACCTTATTAATGTCAACGCCAAATACTTGGCTTGCAGTTAATGAATGAATATCTTGATTGTTTTTAAAAGCTTTTTTCAACTCTTTCACATCCGCCATATCTGCAAGTATTCTCATTTCAATTTGATTATAATCTGCAGAAATCAAAGTATTGTCTTTGTCAGCAATAAAAGCTTTTCTTATTTCTTTCCCATCAGCAGATTTAATTGGAATGTTTTGTAAATTTGGATCGCTTGAAGCTAGCCTTCCAGTGTTAGTAGCTGCCAATAAAAAAGATGTATGAACTCTTTTTGTTTCACTGTTAATATGATCTTGAAGAGCATCAGTATATGTATTTTTAAGCTTTGTGTCTTGCCTCCACTCCAAAACAAGTTTGGGAAATTTGTGTCCAGAAAGAGCAAGATCCTCTAAGATTTTTGCATTAGTTGCAAGGCTTCCCTTTTTCGTTTTTTTTAATTTAGCAATTTTCAAATCATTATATATTATTTCACCTAATTGTTTAGGTGAGCCGATATTAAAAGTCTTCCCAGATATTTTATAAATTTCGTTTTCCTTTTTTTTTAATCTTTCTTCAAATTTTTTTGATAATTTTTTTAAATACGTGTCATTGATTTTTACGCCGTTCATCTCTAACTTAGATAGAAGCTTAACCATTGGTTTTTCAAACACCTCATAAATTTTTGTTAGTTTTTCATTGTCTAAACGGTTTCTTAATAATTTAAAAAGTCTAAGAGTAACATCAGCGTCTTCCGCGGCATATTTTGTAGCATCTCCTAAATTCACTTCAGAAAAATTTAATTGTTTTTTTCCGGATCCAACAAGTTCCTTATATGAAATTGTTTTATGTCCAAGATGTAATTCAGAAAGTGTATCCATATTATGTCTATTATTTCCTGCGTCTAAAGTGTAGGATAACAGCATGGTATCCTCAATAGGATCAATTAAAATTCCATTTTTTTTAAAAATTATCAAATCGTACTTAATATTTTGACCAATTTTTTTAATACTTGGATCCTCTAAAATTTTTTTAATTTTTTTTAATACGATATCTCCCTTTAGATTTTTTCCATTTTTATGTGCAATTGGAATATAGTAAGCTTCGTTTGTGTCACAACAAAAAGATACTCCAACAAGCTCTGCCTCGATTGGATTTAGTGATGTAGTTTCAGTATCTACAGAAATCTCTGATTTAGAGTTCAATTTTTTTAATAAATTATCTAGATCTACCTCTGTATTAATCATTTTATATTTTTCGGTATTAATTTTAGGATTACCAACGCTCTTTCCCTTTTCTTCTAATAAGTCATTTTGACTTTCTCCGTAAAAACTTATTGCTTGACTTAATAATCTATTGAACTCCATTTCTCTAAGAAAATTAAATAAATTTTCTTTTTTTATGTCTTTTAAAATAAAATCGCTCAATTTTTCCTTAACTGGAACGTCATCTTTAAGAGTGACTAGTTTTTTACTTAAAATTGCTTTATCTTTATTTTCAATAAGTGTCTCCCTTCTTTTGTTTTGCTTTATTTCATCGGCTCTTTCTAATAATTTATCTAAGTTTTTGTATTTATTGATTAATTCTGCAGCGGTTTTTATTCCAATGCCTGGTACGCCAGGAATGTTATCTGATGAATCACCAGCAAGCGACTGTACGTCTATCACTTGATTTGGTTTCACACCAAATTTATCTAAAACTTCTTTCTCACCTATTAATTTATTTTTCATAGGATCGTATAGTCTCACTTCTTTTGAAACTAGTTGCATTAAGTCTTTATCAGATGAAATTACTGTTACCTTCGCACCTAATTTTAAAATTTGCTTTACATAAGTTGCTATTAAATCATCGGCTTCATAATTTCGAAGTTCAATAGATGGCAAGTTGAAAGCTTTTACTGATTTTCTTATATATTCGAATTGGGGTGCTAAATCTTCTGGGGCTTCGCTTCTATTAGCCTTATAATCTTTAAAAATTTCGTTTCTAAAATTTTTTCTTGCAGAGTCAAATATAACTGCAAAATGCGTTGGCTTTTGTTTGCTGTCATCAGCACGTGCATCCTCTAAAAGTTTAAATAACATTGAACAAAAACCACTTACTGCTCCTGTAGGGAGACCATCGCTTTTTCGTGACAGCGGGGGCAAGGCATAATATGCTCTGAATATATATCCGGATCCATCAATTAAGTAAAAATGGTCTGTTTTTTTTATTTTACTCATTAGTTAACTTATATTACCTAAATTTAATGCTATAATAAAATTTTATGAATAAAATTGCCTTATCTGTTGAAAACCTTACAAAAGTGTACTCTAACGCTAAGAGCAAAAATTCAAAAATAAATGCACTAAATAATATTACTCTCAAAGTAAAAGAAGGTGAAATTTTTGGCCTACTAGGACCTAACGGAGCTGGTAAAACAACTTTTCTAAACATATTAGCTGGGACTGTAATAAAATCAGAGGGCAGCGTAAATGTTTGGGGTTTTGATCTTGATAAAAACCCTAGGCAGGTGAGAGCATCAATCGGAATTGTTCCTCAAGAAATAAACTTAGATGCCTTTTTTAGTCCCAAACAATTACTTGATTTACAAGCAGGGTTGTACGGTATTAGATCAAGTCAAAGGATTACTGACACTATACTAAAACTTGTTTCTTTAAATGAACAAGCTGAAAGTTATTCTAGAAATTTATCTGGAGGTATGAAAAGGAGACTTTTAATTGCAAAAGCTATGGTTCACCAACCCCCCATTCTTATTTTAGATGAGCCTACTGCTGGAGTCGATGTGGAACTAAGAAAAAATTTATGGGATAATGTAAAAGAACTCAATAAAATTGGCGTAACAATTATACTCACCACTCACTATCTTTTTGAAGCTCAAGAAATGTGTGATCGAATTGCAATAATTAACAAAGGTAATTTGGTTGCCCTAGATACTACAAAGAGTCTTTTAGATAGGATAAAAACCAAAAAAATTATTTTTAAATTAGATAAATTCGATCCAAAAATTAAACTTTCGATGCCTAATATAATTTTTAATATAAACACTAATGACACCATTATTGTCAATTATGAAAAAGATACAATAAATTTTGAAAACTTGATTAATTATTTAAAAGAAAATGAGCTTAAAATACTAGATATATCAATAAATGAAGGAGACCTAGAAGACGTTTTTATTAAACTAACAAAGAACTAGATAATTATTCAAAATAAATGTAATCTAAGATATGGAATTAGTAAAAAATTTTAAATATCAAACTGTAACAAAATATTTTTTAATTATTCTATTTTCTTCAATTTTACTCGCAATTTCAGCAAAGCTAAAAATTCCTTTTTACCCAGTTCCAATGACAATGCAAACATTTGTTGTATTACTAGTTGGAGTGTGTTTTGGGTGGAAGGCAGGAACATTGTTAGTATCTTTCTATTTGATCGAGGGAATTATGGGATTACCGGTATTTTCTGGGACGCCTGAAAAAGGATCTGGGATAATTTACTTTACTGGACCAACAATGGGTTATCTTATCGGATTTTTATTTGCAGCTTTTTTGAGTGGGTTGTTCAAATATAATAACAATATAATTTTAAACTTCTTAAAGTTAATTATAAGTGTAAGCGTAATTTACCTCTTTGGAATATTGTGGTTGGGAAATTTTATAGGCTGGGATAAACCTATTTTTAGTTTAGGTTTTAAGCCATTTCTACTAGCAGAGCTTTTTAAAATTTCTCTATTGACAATTATTGTTTCAATCTCAAACAAAAAAATCAATATAATTAGAAAATACTTTTAAAATTACCTTGGTGATCTTTTAGATAATATTCTTTGGAGCGTTCTTCTGTGCATCTTTAATCTTCTCGCTGTTTCAGAAACGTTTCTATTGCATAGCTCAAACACTCTGTGAATATGCTCCCATTTTACTCTATCTGCGGACATTGGGTTTTCTGGCGGTTTGGCTTTTGATTCTGGAGAAGCTAATAGCGCTGACTCAACATCATCAGCATCTACTGGTTTGGCAATATAATCTATGGCTCCGGCTTTAACTGCGGCTACAGCTGTAGGTAGATTTCCATATCCTGTTAACATGACAATTCTAGCGTCTGGTCTATTTTTGGATAGCGCCTTCACGACATCAAGGCCGTTACCATCATCTAATCTTAGGTCAATTACAGCAAAATTAGGTGGGGATTTTTTTACCATTTCAAGGCCTTCTACGATTGTTTTAGCCTCTTTTACTTGAAATCCTTTTTTTTCCATAGCTCTTGATAATCTGCCTCTTAATGGATCGTCATCATCTAAAATAAGTAGCGATTTATCTTGGAAATCACTCAAATTTAGTTGTAGAGCCTGTATGTTTGATTTTCTCATAAATCATATATGGTATCTCTGAGGGAAATTTCAACCTACTTCACCCACATATCTCATATGCATTTTTTTCTTTACATAAGGTAAAAAAAACCCTAAATGCGGTTTATTAAGAGTTTTTTATAAATTTTTTGAAAACTCTTTTGTGTTAATAAATTGGGGGACACATGAAATGGAAAAATTTAGTAACGTTAACGAATTAGTTAACACTCTTAAACCTGTAAATCCAGTATACTGTATACGCCCAGAAACCATAAAAAATTCAGTTAAAATTTTTAAAGACAAGTTTCCTGGAAAAGTTCTGTATGCGGTTAAAACAAACCCCAATGAGTTTATTATAAAAAATATAATCAAAAATGGAATCGATAGGTTTGACGTAGCCTCAATTAATGAAATAAAGCTTATAAAAAAATTATCTCCTAAGTCAAAATTGTACTTTATGCATCCAATTAAATCTAGAGAAGATATCTCATCAGCGTATTTTGATTACAATGTTAAAGATTTTTCATTGGATACGAGAGAAGAACTTATTAAAATTTTAAATTCTACTAAGAATGCAAAAGATTTAAGTTTATTTGTTCGGGTAGCAGTTTCAAATGAACATGCAGAGTTAGATTTATCCAGAAAGTTTGGCGCTTTATCAAATGAGGCTCTTGGTCTAATAAGACTTTGTAAACAACATGCAAAAAAATTAGGAATAAGTTTCCATGTTGGCTCTCAATGCATGCACAAAATTTCTTTTTCTAAAGGTTTAAAAGAAATATCAAATCTTATCAAAAAAACTAAGATCGTTCCAGATACAATTAATGTTGGGGGTGGTTTTCCGTCCATATATCCTGATCTTAAACCAGAACCTATAGAGAATTATTTTGAAGAAATTAGAAAGGGTCTTAAACATTTAAAATTAGATAAGTTACCTGAAATAATATGTGAACCGGGCAGAGCTTTGGTTGCAGAGTGTGGTTCAACAATAGTAAGAGTTAATTTAAGAAAAAAAAATAAATTATATATAAATGATGGTACTTATGGATCATTGTTTGACGCGGGTGTCCCTAATTTTATCTTGCCAACAAAACTAATTACTAATGGAAGAATACAATCTAAAAAGATTACCTCTTTTCAATTTTATGGTCCTACATGTGATAGTTTGGATTATATGAAAGGTCCTTTTTTATTACCAAACAATATTAAAGAAGGTGATTATATTGAACTAGGTCAATTAGGGGCATATGGATTGACTTTCAGAACTAAATTTAATGGATTCTACTCAAATACTATTGTCGAATTATGTGATAAACCTATTATGTCATTATACGATAATGCAAGTAAGATTGATTACTTAGTAGCATAATGAATAAAAAAACAAGCCCTGCATCTGGACATAATAAAAAGTCATTTTTAAATAAACCGATTCAGCATATAGATATAACTAAATTTGACTCAAGGGAGATTATTCATTCTATGAGCAAAATGTCGTTTACTTCTAGAGATACGGCAAATGCGGCAAAAATATTTAACGAAATGATTGAGGATAAATCTTGTGCAATTTTTTTAACTCTAGCTGGATCAACTTCTGCAGGGGGGTGTATGAAGTTATACTCTGATTTAGTAAAATTTAATATGGTAGATGCTATAGTAGCAACTGGAGCATCAATAGTAGATATGGATTTTTTTGAGGCTTTAGGATTTAAGCACTATCAAGGATCACAATTTGAAAACGATACAAAACTAAGAGATAATTATATTGATAGAATTTACGACACCTATATTGATGAGGATGAGCTTCAGGCTTGTGACCAGAAAATTTGTGACATAGCTAATTCATTACAACCTAAATCTTATACCTCAAGAGAATTTATAGTTGAAATGGGAAAATATCTAAAAAAAAATTCCAAAAAGAAAGGTTCTCTAATTGAAACCGCATATGACAATAATGTTCCAATATTTTGCCCTGCATTCACTGATAGCTCTGCTGGTTTTGGATTGGTTATGCATCAAGATCAGAACCCAAAAAAACATATCACCATTGATTCTGTTCGAGAATTTAGAGAATTGACTGAAATTAAACTCAGATCAAAGCAATCCGGTTTGTTAATGATTGGTGGTGGTGTGCCTAAAAATTTCATTCAAGATACAGTTGTATGTGCTGAACTTTTAGGTAAAAAAGTAGATATGCATAAATACGCAATTCAAATAACAGTAGCTGATACTAGAGACGGGGCCTGTAGTAGCTCTACCTTAAAAGAGGCAAGTTCATGGGGTAAAGTTGACATATCTAAAGAACAAATGGTTTTTGCTGAAGCCACTAGTGTTTTACCTTTAATAGCAAGCGATGCGTATCATAGACAAAATTGGAAAAAGAGAGAAAGAAAAGAATTTTCAAAAATTTTTTCATAAATGAAATTCTATAATCAAAAAGATGGTTTCTTAGGATATGACGCTGCTTCAAAGGTTAAAAATAAAGTTGTAATTATCCCATTTGGTTTAGAAAAGACCGTGTCTTACGGAAGTGGGACTAAGAACGCTCCGAAAGAAATTATTAAAGCTTCTCATCAGGTAGAATTATTTGATGAAGAATTAGAAAAAGAGCCTTATAAGACAATTGGTATAAAAACACTTAAACCTTTCAAAATTAAGAAAAATTTAAAATCTGCACTTGAACAACTTTCAAAAATAAATGAAAATATAATCTCAAAAAATTTACTTCCAGTAGTCTTGGGGGGTGAACACTCATTAACTAGCGCTTCCATAAGACCTTTAGTGAAAAGATATAAAGAGCTTTATATTTTACACTTTGATGCTCATGCAGATTTAAGATCAAGTTATAATGGAGAAAAAAATTCTCACGCAACAGCTATAAGAAGATGTTTAGATTTTAATAATGTAAAAATTATATCTTTTGGAATTAGAAATTTATCAAAAAGTGAGATGGACTTTTATCTGAAAAATAGAAAAAAAATAAAAATATTTTGGGCAAAAGACAAAAGCAAGTGGAAACTATCAGACATTCAAAAAATTTTTAGAAATAAAAATGTTTACATAACTTTTGATGTAGATTGTTTCGACTCTAGTTTGATGCCAGCAACGGGAACACCTGAACCAGGAGGTTTATTTTGGAGCGATGTTATCCCTATAATAAAAAAAATTTGTTCTATTTCAAATATAGTTGGTTTAGACTTAAATGAACTAGCTCCTATAAAGGGATTGAATTCTTGCAATTTTTTAACAGCTAAACTTACTTATAAAATTATTTCATATATATTTGAGTTTAGTCCGAAATATTTAAATCGTTAATTCTCCATTTTATTTTTACTCTTGCCCCTTTAAGTGTGCTATTATTTTCAAAAGATATAATAGCAGATTGTCTCTCTAGTAATGTTTTACCCAAAAAAGTTCCTAATCCTAGGCCAGACTTATTTTTTGTACTTCTTGATTTGATATAAGGATCTCCAAGAGTCTTGCGTATATCTTCAGGAAAACCTGGTCCGTCATCATCAATATTTATAAATACGTTTATATTATCACTAATTACAAAAATTATTACTTTTTGAGCAGAAAATTTGACCGCGTTTCCAATAAAATTTCTTAAACCGTATACTAATTCTGGTGTTCTTTTAATATTAATTTTATTTATATCCTTATCGGTGTTTAATAATATTTTTTTTTTGGTAGACTCATTAAATGACTTAATAATATCTTCAAGTAAATCTTCCAGTGTCATTTCGGTCAAGAATTCGTCATGAATAATTTTTTTTTGAGAAATTTTTTTAAGAATATCACTACATCTTTTTGTCTGGCTAATTAATAAATCTAAGTCTTTCGTATATTTTGACTCACCACCTATCTCCTTTCTTAACTCTTTAGAGACAACAGAAATTGTAGCTAAAGGAGTTCCTAAAGAGTGTGCTGCAGCTGCTGCCTGACCACCCAAGGACTCAAGTTCATATTCTTTAGCTAATATCTGTTGAAGCTTGCTTAAAGCGTCTGATCTTTTTTTGGTTTCACCAGAAAATCTTATACCAAAATAACTCAAAAAAATTAGACCTATTATTAAAGATATCAATATACCTGACACATAATAGTCAGGAAAAGATAAAATATACTCTTCCATCCCAGGAAGAGGCATATGAAAAAAAGTTAGGAAAAATAGTAAAAATATTGTAATTGAGCCTAAAATAATTGTACTTCCCATACTTAAAAAAGTTGAAGAAACTATTGTAGGTACAATAATCAATATTGAAAATGGATTAAATATCCCACCAGTTAAAAATAAAAGAACGCTAAGCAGAAAAATATCTAATACTAAGAATGAAGAAGAATATAAATCTTTTAAAAGAGAAGCTTTGATTTTAAATTGTAGAAACACATTTGATAATAACCCTAGAATAATAACCAAATGACAAATTAAAACTGGAAAATCTAAATTTAAAAAAAAATAAACTAAATTTATTGAAAATAGTTGTCCAAAGATTGCGATCCATCTAAGAAAAACTAAAGTTTTTTTATCTAAATTAAGATTTTCTTCCAGTCTAAAAAGAGTAGAAAAATCCATGGTAATTTAAATATCTAAATTTGCTACATCTAATGCATTACTAGTGATGAACTCTCTTCTTGGTGATACCTCATCTCCCATCAAAATACCTATAATCTTTTGATCCTCTTTTGACTTCTCTTTAGTACCGTTAGAATATTGTACTTTAAGTAAATTCCTATTATCAGGATTTAAAGTTGTATCCCAAAGCTCCTCTGGGTTCATTTCTCCTAGTCCTTTGAATCTTTGTATAGAAAGTTTATGCCTTTCTTCTTCCAACATTTTTTTAATATCTTTTTGTGAAAGTTTGTTAAGTTTGATATCTCTATTCGAATTATCTAGAATAAATTTTTCTAATGATTTCTCATCTTTTATATAAAAGCTTTTATTTGATTTAGTAACTTTAAATAATGGTGGCTGAGCTAGATATAAATTTCCATTTTCAATTAATTGATTAAAAGGATTGTTATTAAAAAAAGTTAGTAACAGTGTTCTTATATGTGATCCATCAACATCAGCGTCAGTCATAATTATAATTTTCTCATATCTTAAATTTTCAATTTTAAAATCTTTTGAACCAGTTCCAAGAGCATTAATTAAAGTAACGATCTCATTTGAGGACATCATTTTTGATAATGCTTTAGTTTCGTAATCACTGGAATTGCCATTTCTTTTGCCATTTATATTTACATAAGTGTTAAGTATTTTACCTCTTAGGGGAAGGACAGCTTGAAATTCCCTATTTCTGCCTTGTTTTGCTGATCCCCCCGCAGAGTCACCCTCAACTATATAAAGTTCTGTACCCTGACTTTTTGAGATTTGACAATCTGCCAATTTTCCGGGTAATCCTGTTATTTCAAAACTTCCCTTTCTTCTAATATTATCCCGTGCTTTGCGTGCAACATCTCTTGCAATTGCCGCTTGAGTTATTTTTTCAAGAACATTTCTAATTATTGAAGGATTTTGATCAAACCAAACTGAGACTTTATCATTAATAATGCTTTCGACTATTAATCTAATTTCAGATGATACTAATTTATCTTTTGTTTGCGAAGAAAATTTAGGATCAGACATCTTAATTGATAAAACTGCAGTTAAACCTTCTTTAATATCTTCGCCAGAAAGTGATAGTTTATTTTTTTTGTTATATTCATTTGAATACTTATTAATAATTCTAGTTAGAGCACTCCTAAATCCCAATAAATGTGTTCCCCCGTCTTTTTGATGGATATTATTTGTAAAAGCCAATACTTCTTCCGAATACCCAGCATTCCACTCTAGAGAGCATTCAACGCTTACATCATTTTTATTAGCTGAGATATATAAGGGTTTTTTAAAAACAGTTTTTTCATTTTTGTTTTGGAGAATGGGTTTTTTATTATTAATATATTTAACAAACTCTAAAATTCCTCCTTCATACTTATTTTTATACTCTTTTGTCTTTGAAGAAGATTTATCAAAAAGGGTTAGGCATATACCCTTGTTAAGAAATGCTAACTCTCTCATTCTCTTTTGAAGTGTTGAGGAGCTAAACTTTGTTGAGGAAAAAATATCTTTTGAAGGTGAAAAAGTAATTCTTGTTCCTCTTTTTTTTGTTTTTCCTATTTTTTTAAGAGGTTTGATAGAATTTCCATTTTGAAATTCCATAAAATATTCAACTTGATCTCTAAAAATACTCAGTTTTAACTTTTCCGATAAAGCATTTACCACCGATACTCCAACACCGTGAAGTCCCCCTGAAACTTTATAAGAATTATGGTCAAATTTACCACCGGCGTGCAATTGTGTCATTATCACTTCAGCTGCAGACATTTTTTCTCCCTTATGCATATCGATAGGTATTCCTCTTCCATCGTCCTCAACTGTAATAGTATTATCAGAATTCATTGTCACAATAATATTTTTGCAAAATCCACCTAGGGCCTCATCGATAGAATTATCTAAGACTTCAAATACCATGTGGTGTAAGCCCGTTCCATCATCTGTGTCTCCGATGTACATTCCCGGTCTTTTTCTAACTGCATCCAAGCCCTTAAGCACTTTTATGGAGGATGCACTATAGTCTTTATTTGAATTTGGTTGCGATTGTTTCGACATTTAAAAAATATTAATCTGCATTTATAACATTTTTTTTAAAAAATTAACAATCAGCCTAAAGTTTATTGCTCTATAAGTATTTAATACCAACAGTTTTAGATGATTTTTTAAAAAAAAAGTTAAAAATTCAAAAAAGTTAAATTTTCATAGGCATTATCACGTAAAAGCTATCCTTATCAGAATTATCGTGGATTAATACTGGGGAAGTTGAATTTTTAAATTTTAATTGTATATTTTTGCTCTCTATTACTGAAGCAATATCTAATAAATATTTTGAATTAAAACCGATTGTTATTTCCTCGTAATCATATTTTGCAGGTATTACTTCATTACCATCCCCTGAGTTGGTGCTATTAACTGATAGATTGAGTTTTCCTTTGTGAATATCTAGTTTAACACCTTCTTTTCTATCAATAGATACAGAAACAACCCTTTCGACTGAACTAATAAAGTCATTCAAAGGCACTAATAAACTTTTATCGTTATCTTTTGGTATAACTTTTTGATAATCAGGAAATTTACCATCTATTACCTTTGAGGTTAAAATGATTTTACCGATTTGAAATTTAATTTTATTCTCACTTAAGCTTATTACAAGCTTATTTGGATTTTCAGCCAGTAAATTGCAGAGTTGAAAAGCAGTTTTACGTGGTAAAATTATTGAGGAGAAATCTGAAGAGCTGTTTATTTCAATACTAGATGAGGACAATCTATGGCTATCAGTTGCTACCCCTGTTAAATAATTTTTATCCTTAAATTTTGTTAAATGTAAAAAAATTCCATTTAAATAATGTCTAGTATCATCATTTGAGATTGAAATCTTTGTTTTATTGAGGAGTGATAAAAATTTTTTATTATCTATTTCAATTTCAGATGATTGAAAGTTATCATCAAAACTTGGAAAATTGGTTGATGGAAGACAGAGCAGATTAAAGTCGGAATTTTGCGCCTTAAGGCTAAGTTTATTTTCAGATTTTAAATGGAAGTCTAACTCTGAATTTGATGGAATTTTTCTTAATATATCATAGAGTACGTTGGCAGAAGTGGTCGTAACACCTTCTTTAAGTATCTGAATATCTGAAATTTCATCATTAAATATAATGTCTAAATCAGTAGCTGTAATTTGTAACTTGCCATGACTTGCTTTTAGAAGAACGTTTGAAAGGATCGGCAAAGTATTTTTTTTTTCGATCACTCCTTGAACAAATGTTAATGATTTGAGTAATAAATCTCTTTTTATTTTAAACTGCATAGATATTAATTTTCTAACAGCAAGCTCCTGAGTTGAATGAGATTTTTTTTCATTTCTTCATCTTTTTCAGACAACTTTGTAATGGTCTTTACTGCGTGAATAACAGTGGTGTGATCTCTATTTGCAAATCTTCTACCTATTTCAGGTAATGATCTTGTGGTTAATTTTTTTGCTAAGAACATTGCAATTTGTCTTGGTCTAGCTAAAGGCCTAGATCTTCTTTGTGAAAGCATGTCATTTAGAGAAATGCTAAAAAAATTAGAAACAGCATTTTGAATTTTATCAACTGTAACAATTTTGTTCTGGCTAAAAACATCTTTTAAAATGTTTTTACAGTCGCTTATATTCAATACTCTTTTATGTACCCTGCTAAAAGCAATCACTCTGTTAAGTACACCAATTAATTCTCTTATATTCGTTTTAGTTTCCTGGGAAATAAAATTAATTACTTCATCAGAAATTTCAATAATTTCTTTAAATTGACTTTGCATAGTTTCAATTCTTTTTTTTATTATTTTCTTTTTTAACTCAAGATCAGGAACGTCTATATCGACTATTAAACCGCCCGATAGCCTTGATTTTATTCTTTCTTGAACTCTATCAAGTTTCATTGGTGGCCGATCAGCTGATATTACTATTTGTGATCCTTTTTCTATAAGACTATTAAAAGTATGAAAAAATTCTTCCTGTAAGCTTTCTTTGCCTCTTATAAATTGAACGTCATCGATAATAAATACTGATGATTTTCTAAAAAAATCTTTAAAATTAACCATATCATTTTTTTTGATAGATTTTATAAAATGATACATAAATCTTTCCGCAGATATAAACATCACCTCATTTTCAGATTGCAATTCAAGGCCAATAGCATTTAAAAGATGAGTTTTACCGAGCCCTACACCTCCGTATATATACAAAGGGTTATATCTTGAATTATTCTCACATACTTTTTTTGAATATGAAAGTGCTACTTCATTACTTGATCCTTTAATGAAGTTTTCAAAATTTAGGTTCGGATTTAACCTGTTATAGTTCAAAATCGAGTCTTTAATTTCAGTAATTTTACTTACTTCTTCAAACTTAACATCAACATGTTTTAAAGCTTTCTGATCTTCATTAATTTTAAATTCTATTCGATTTAAACTAAGTTTAAAGTTTTTTACTAATTCTAAAATTTTATCCAAATATCTTGAAACTATCCAGTCTCTAAAAAATCTAGTCGGAACTCCTAAGACAAGATAATCATTATACTCCTTTACTAAAGTTATATTTTTGAGCCAACTATTAAAGATTTCTTCTCCAAAATTTTTTCTAAGTTCTGATTGAAATTCGTTCCAGTTAATTGTTTTCTCTTCTTCGGAAACAAAAATATTTTGTGAATTTGTTACTTTGTTTTTCATGAATTAAAATTTAAATAGAAATCTAAAAAACCTTATTATTAAAAAAAATTCAACAAATTTTTTTTGTTTTGTAAAAATAAATCAATTTAGGTTGTATACTTAGCGCAAAAATAGAAAAAAAAATTTACAACTCATAACAGAATTTATTTTTCTATATTTAGTTTTAGGATCTAAATAAGCTAAAAAAAAATATCTTAAACAACTTTGAATTGTTAAATTATTTTATTTTTTTTGAAATTCTTGAAATTTTTCTTGAGGCAGTTTTTCTACTTATAATATTTGATTTAGCAACCTGCATTAGAATTGACTGAAATTTTGGAAAAAATTGTTTTATTTTTGCTTTATCACCACTTTTAAACAAGTTATCCATCTGTTTAATCGCTGATTTGTATTTACTTCTTCTAATTCGATTAACGGCTGTTTGCTTTTTAACTCGCCGTACTCTTCTGATTGCTGATTTTGTATTTGGCATTTTTAGAACTTTGTATATATGTCCCATATATTCGGGTCAACTCATAATTTTTGGCAAGAATTACAAAAAAAAGTTGATCTATTTGAAATCTGCAATTTTTTAATTTTGCCATTACAATTTATACGATTACAATTTTCATCCTTTTTACCATAAACGTTAAAAAACTGCTGAAAATTACCATTTTCACCTTTAGTTCCGATAAAATCCTTTATGGAGGATCCACCCTCTTTAATGGCTTTTTTAAGAACCTTCTTTATGTTTCTTATTAAGTCCGAAATATTTTTAGCCGATAAATCACACACTTTTTTTTTAGGATTTAACCTACTTAAAAAAATTACTTCATTTACATAAATATTTCCTAAGCCCGCCACGAATTTTTGATTCATTAATAGATCTTTTAAAAATATTTTTTTTCTTTTTATCTTAGATTTAAAATATTTTACATTAAATCTAGGAGAAAGGGGCTCTGGACCTAATTTTATTAAGTGAGAATTCAAAAAAAGATGTTTTGTTTTTTCAATTTTAATAAAACCAAATTTTCTTACATCATTATAAATTAATTTAATTCTTTTAGAAAATTCAAAAACAATGTGGTCGTGTTTTGGTTTGTGGTCCTTTATTTTAAAATAAAAACTAGACAATTTTCTAATATTTTTATTATCTACTATAATAAATTTTCCTGTCATACCTAAATGAGCCAAAATAGTGTAATTGTTATTTAGTAAAATAAGAATATATTTCGATCTTCTTAAAATTCTTAAAACTTTTGATTTAATAATTTTTTTTATTAATTTTAGATCTATTTTATATCTAAGGTTTTTATTAAGTATTTCTATATTTTTTATAGTTAAATGGTGTATACTTCTATTAAGAGACTTTTTAACAACTTCAACTTCAGGTAATTCTGGCATATAGTTAATTATGAGTTTATTTTATGATGATAAATCTAAACTAGTAAAAAAAGTTTTCAATGATGTTTATGACAGATATGATTTAATGAATGACATCATGTCTTTTGGCATACACAGAATTTGGAAAAAAAACCTAATTTCATGGGTAAATCCAAAAGTAAATCATAATATTGTAGATGTAGCGTCTGGGACGGGTGACATTGCTAATCTTTGTTCAAAATTTACTAAAAATAAATGTAGAATAAGTTGCGTTGAACCCAACAACAATATGCTGCTGACAGGGAAAAAAAAATTAAGTAATCTTAAAAATTTGACTTGGATTTTATCATCAGCTGAAAATTTACCTTTTAAGGATAATACTTTTGATTGTTATATAATAAGTTTTGGAATTAGAAATGTTACAAATTTTAGAAAATCTTTGAGTGAGGCCTACAGAGTTTTAAAAAAAGGAGGAAGGTTTTTTTGTCTTGAGTTTTCAAAAGTTGAGAATGAAATTCTTAAAAATATATACAATCAATATTCTAAAATAATACCTAAAATAGGAAAAATTATTGTTGGCGATGAGATGCCATATGATTATTTAATAAAAAGTATAGATCAATTTTATGATCAGATTGAATTTTCAATTTTATTGAAAAATAGTGGGTTTTTTAATGTTGAGTATAGAAACCTAAATAATGGCGTTGCTGCAATTCACAGAGGCTGGAAAATTTAATAATGATTAAAAGAATTATACAATTGTTTAAAATAGCTAGAAGACTCTCTTCTTCTGGGGCTCTTGATACAATTAATCAATTATATAAAATTCCCCTTCAATTAAAAATTTTTTTTGATCTCATATCAATTGGTTCAGAAAAAAAAATTTTAAATCAATCTAAATCTCCTGGAGAAAAACTTTGTGATGCTTTGGAAGGTATGGGAACTACTTTTATCAAATTAGGCCAATTTCTCGCTACACGCCCTGATATTATTGGGAAAGACCTTGCAAATGATTTGGAAAAACTTCAAGATAAATTACCTCCTTTTAATTTTGAAGAGGCGAAAAGAATACTTAAAAAAGAGGTGGGCGATAAACAATTTCAAAACATAACTGATATCTCAAAACCGATAGCTGCAGCATCAATAGCGCAAGTGCATCTTGCTAAAATATTAGTAAATGACAAAGTAAAAGATGTAGCTATTAAAATATTAAGGCCAGATATTGAAAAAATATTTAATGAGGAATTAGATGCCCTTATGTTATTTGCCTATATCATTGAAAATACTATTAAAAAGACAAAGAGACTTAAGCTCATTGAAGTTGTTCATCTTTTGAGAGAGGTGACTAACATTGAAATGGATTTAAGGTTTGAAGCAGCTGCAGCAAATGAACTCTTTGAAAATACTAAAAATGATAAAGGATTTAAAGTTCCTCAGATTTATTGGCAATACACGTCGAAAAAAGTTTTAACACTTGATAAAGTAAATGGTGTATCAATTAGAGATCATGCTTCATTAAAACAAAAAAATATCGAATTAAAAATCATTGCAGAAAATTTAATTCAACATTTTTTAAGGCAAGCAGTTAGGGATGGTTTTTTTCATGCAGATATGCATGAGGGAAATTTATTTGTAGATGATAAAGCGAATATAGTTCCTGTCGATTTTGGTATTATGGGAAGACTCGACAAATATAATAAGAAGTATCTTGCGGAAATTCTTTATGGTTTTATTAAACGAGACTACGTAAAAGTTGCAGATGTTCATTTTCAAGCTGGTTTGGTCCCAAAGACTGCATCCAAAGAAGAATTTGCGCAAGCTTTAAGATCTGTAGGAGAACCAATATTTGGTCAAAACATAAAAGATATTTCTGGGGGAAATTTACTCTCACAATTATTTGAAATTACAGAAAAATTTAATATGGCTACGCAAACTCAACTCCTGCTGCTACAAAAAACTATGGTTGTAGTAGAAGGAGTTGCAAGAAAATTATATCCTGAAACAAATATTTGGAATGTTTCAAGACCAGTTTTAGAAAGCTGGCTAGAAAGTCTTAAAGGCCCGAAAGCAACACTTTCTAGTGCAGTAAATACCTCTAGTGAAATCTTGAAAAGAATACCTGATTTACCAGAATTCATGGATAAAGCAAATTATGCTATACAATTAATAGCTGAGGGTAAATTGAATATTATTAATACCAAAAATAATAACCTAGAGTTAGAAAAATTAAAGATTAAAAGTTTTAGAAATAATGTTTTGATATCAATATTGGGGTTTATAATTTTAATTTTCGTAGTATTTTAAATAAAAAATGACTTTAAAAAATAAAAAAATATTACTCATAATTGGTGGAGGTATTTCTGCGTATAAATCTTTAGATCTAATTAGATTGCTTAAGAAAAATAATTTTGAAATTAAAACTGTATTGACAAAAAGTGGAAAAAAATTTGTTACTCCATTATCTTTAATATCACTGTCAGGAGGGAAAGTTTATGAAGATTTATTTGATAAAAAAAATGAATCTGAAATTGACCATATTAGTTTATCTCGATGGGCAGATATAATTTTAGTCGTTCCAGCAACAGCAAATCTAATTAGCAAGTTGAGTCAGGGTAAAGCTGAAGACCTAGCAACAACCATTATGTTGGCATCTAACAAAGATATACTCTTAGCCCCTGCAATGAATGTAAGAATGTGGAGTCACAGAGCGACACAAGAAAATTTCAAAAAATTATTATCGTATGGCTATAAATTCTTAGGACCTACTGAAGGTGAAATGGCTTGTGGTGAATTTGGAAAAGGAAAAATGTTAAGTCCAAAAAAAATTTTTAATGAAATAAAAAAATATTTTTATAAAAAAGATATTGTAAAAAATAAAAAATTTAAAGCACTTGTAACCACAGGGCCTACGAGAGAATACTTGGATCCAGTACGATATATATCAAATGAATCCAGCGGGAAACAAGGATATGAAATAGCTTTAGCATTAAAAAAAAGAGGGATTAATACTACTTTAATTGCTGGACCATCAAATTTGCAGTTAGAAAAAGGATTAAAAATTATCAAAGTAAAAACAGCTGATGAGATGTTTAAAAAAGTGAAAAATAACTTACCTGTAGACGTGGTAGTCTGTACAGCTGCTGTATCTGATTTTAAACCACTTAGTTCAAAGGAGAACAAAATTAAAAAAAAGGCTAATAAAAAAGAGAATATTATTTTTGAAAATACTGTAGATATTTTAAATTATATTGGAAAAAACAATCGTTTCCGTCCTAAACTTGTCATTGGTTTTTCCGCTGAAACTGAGAACCTTATTAAAAATTCAAAAAGTAAACTTAAAAATAAAAATGCTGATTGGATAATTGCTAATGATGTCTCAAAAAAGGATATAGGTTTTAATAAAGATTATAACGCTGTAACAATTATTGAGAACAACGGTAAAATTTCTGAAATTAAAAAAAATAAAAAAAGCTTTATCGCGTCTATTTTGTCAGAAAAAATTATCAATAATTTATTAATTAATGATAAAAATTTTAATTAAAAAACATATATTTACATTATAAATAAAACTAAAACATGAAAATCTCTAATAAAGAATATCAGAAATATTCAAAACAAATAATTTTAAAGAAATTTGGATTAGTTGGTCAAAAAAAAATAATTAATTCTAAGGTTCTTATTTTTGGAATGGGAGGGTTAGGATGTCCACTAGCCATATACTTAGCTAGCTTAGGCATAGGTACTTTAGGTATAGTGGATAATGATAAAATTGAATTATCTAATTTAAATAGACAAATTATTTACTCTAATGACGATATAGGTAAATTTAAAGTGGACGTGGCGCAAAAAAAAATAAAAAAAATTAACAACAAGTCTCTTATCAAATCTTATAGATTGAGGGCTGGTGAAAAAAATATTAAAAATTTAATTAAAAATTTTGATATAATATGTGACGGAACTGATAATTTTGTCACAAGACTTTTAATAAACGATCACTGCTTTAAACAAAAAAAAATTTTAATCTCAGCGGCAGTAAGTGGTTTTATTGGCCATATTTTTAAATTTGATTTTAGAGAAAAAACACCATGTTTTCGTTGCTACATGCCTGAAATACCCAATATAGATAATAATTGTCAAACTGAGGGAGTGACACCTACTATTACTGGTACAATGGGAACTTTACAAGCAAATGAAGTTTTAAATTCTGTTCTTAATTTAAAATCAGGCTTAAAAAAACAAATTCTAATTTTCAACTCATTAGAAATGAGTTTTAGAAAAGTAAAATTAAATATAAATAATAAGTGTGTTAACAAATGTTAAAATTTATTTTGTTTTTTTTTATTTTATGTTTCAATTTATCCGCCAATGAGCAATATTTTTTAACATTAAGAAATGATAAAGTTAACTTGAGATTGGGTCCTTCATTTGATTACCCTATTAAAATTATTTATAAGAAACAATATTTGCCAGTGTCCATAAAAGATCAATCTGATAATTTTAAAAAGATTCAAGATCACGAAAATAATTCAGGCTGGATACATATCTCGCAGTTGTCAAAAAAAAAGGCAGGAATAACTACTGAGAAATTACTTCTTTATAACAATCCAACTAAATATTCTAAACCTATAGCTAATATTGAAAAAGGACGACTAGTTATAATATCTAAATGTAAAGAAGATTGGTGTAAAATTAAGACCGGAGAATATAAAGGGTGGATAAGTAGAGATAAAATTTGGGGAAGATTATAAACTTATTTTGATCCTACTTTTGATGCCCAAAATTTATCTAATAAAAAATACCAAACGGTATTAGCTAAAGGTTCTACTATAGCATCTGTTAAAGCAATCATAAAAGAAACGTCAGCCACAAGCATTAAGACAGTTATGGCTATTAAAAAGTGTCCTATAGTATAGACTAGTGTTCTAAGAAGAGATCCTTTATTATTATCATAAATTCTTCTTGCAGCTCCATGTATTCCTTGCGTAAATTCAGTCATATTAATTTAATTTTTTTATACTCGGTCTATCTGCATTCATAATCTTTGTCCATACAGAGACAAAATCTTTAATAAATTTTTCTTTATTGTCGTCCTGTGCATATACTTCAGAATAAGATCGAAGTATTGAATTAGAGCCAAAAACTAAATCAGCTCTAGAAGCGGTAAATTTAACTCTGTTAGTTTTACGATCAATCATATCGTAAGAGTTCTTACCTGTTGGTTTCCAAATGTATTTCATATCAACTAAGTTGATAAAGAAG
>MDSW01115642.1_pt1 | contig 29281 bp, 15 predicted proteins | sample 811171 | NCBI WGS metagenome assembly MDSW01 (sample SAMN05326641, study PRJNA326480) | marine metagenome | isolation source: seawater | place: Atlantic Ocean: North West | collected 2012 | reverse complement strand
GCGTCGACGCTCGACGCTCGACGCTCGACGCTCGACGCTCGACGCTCGACGCTCGACGCTCGACGCTCAAGCCGCCGCCGCCGCCGCTTTCTTCGTCGTCGCTTTCTTTCCGACCATGGCTTCCTTCGCGGTCGTCTTTCGCCTCTTCGCGACGTCTCGCGCCCTGACCGCGAGCTTCTCCGGCTTCTTCTTCGCGGATACGCGCGCGGGCGACGGCGCGTTTCTCGACGACCGCGTCGGCTTCGCGCGGAGGTCGCGCTTCGACGGCGGCGGCTTCGTCGCCGCGCGTCTCGACGAGGCCGCTTTCGCGGCGGCGTCCACGAAAACGTGCGGGGACGCGACCGGCGACGGCGTCACCGGCGCGCGCGTCAGCGCGCGCGACGTCGGGATCTCGCCCTCGCCGCGAGGCGCGAACGGCGACGGAAGATTGGGGTTGAACATCGCGTCGTGCCGGGGCGAGTTGGACGTGTCGCGGCGCGGCGGGGGAGCGCGCGCGTCGGTGTCGTCCCCGTCGTGGCTTCTCGTCCGCGTGACAACTCTTGGATACGACGACCGACCTCCACGACTGCCCCATAACCTTTTTTTCTTAAGGTCACGTTATCGCCACGCGTTCGCCGACCCGAGACAGAGCCGCGCGCGCGTCATGTCGACGATCGCGTGCATCAGCGCGCGCTGCGCCGGCGCGGTGGGCCCGTCTCGTGCTGCGGCGTCGACGCCCTCTCCGCGCGTCGTCGCGGCGGCGCGCCCGACGCGCCGACGGAGCGTCCCGCGGGCGGGCTCGAAGGGCGATTCTTTCCTCCTCCGCGACGAAACGACGTCGACGTCGACGCGTCTAAAGGAAGACGCGGAGGAGGAGGGAGGCGAACCCGGGTGGCGGCGAAGAGCGTTCGGCGCGTTCGCCGCGGCGATCGTCGCGTCGACCGCGCCGTCGCTCGTCGGCGACGCCGCCCCCGCGCTCGCGTCGATCCCCGCGGACATCACCCTCGCGAAAGAAAAAGCCGCGCGCGTGGAGAGAGAAGTCGCGAAGGACGTGCGCGTGCTGCAGAGAGAGATCGCGATCGACAAGGAGATCGCGCGCGACGAGGTCATCAACGAGGCGATCACGTTCGAGCGGTTCATCGAGAACGAGCCCCCGGTTCTCGTCGGGTTCCTCGCGCTGTTCGTCGTGAACGGCTTCATCGGACTGACGTGGGCGCTCTTCTTTCGCGAGACGTCCGCGGGGCCGGGAGGGGAGTTTGGAAAAGGGATCGTCGCGCTCAGGAAGGAGCTCGTGAAGGGGATATTCAAGTTCTTCGGCACGGTTATGGGGTCGTACGTCGAGCGCGACGGAGGAAAGTCGCGGTGAGGGAGGGGTTTAGGGTGTGGCGCGCGAGCGAACGAACGGAACGGCGCGCGCGAAAGGGGCGCGCCTTCGTTCGCGACGACGATGAATGTAAAAGACTGGTAAAAGAACGACGACGATACAGTAAATGATTTGTACACGCGAGAGCGTTCCTCTCGCTTTGTTTCGCTTCGCTCCCTTCACGCCTTCGACGTCCTCCCTCCCGCGGCGGCGAGGGGCGGCCGCGCTTTCCCGCCGCCGGACCTGGACCGCCGCGCCGCGTCGGCGTTCGAGTTCGAGACGCCGCTTCTCGGCCCCGAGTCGCGCTTCTTCGGCTCGGTCGGTTTCTGTTTCTCTGGCCAACGCGCGATCTCGGCGTCGCCCGCGGGCGGCGGCGGGGGTCTGTTCCCGGACGCGCGGCGACTCAGCGGCGGGGTCGCGCCGGTGTCGGTCGGCGGCGGTGGTTTCGGTTTCGTCTCCTCCGGCGGCGGCGGACTAGGCGGCGTTTCATCTTCTTTCTCGTCCTCCGCGATGAGCGCGGCGGGGGGCGGCGGCGCGAGCGGCGATTCCGATTCAATGCGCGTCGCCGGCGCGTCGTCGTGGATCAGACACAGCATCACGTGCGCGCGCTCCACGGGCTCGATCACGATGTTCACCACGATCGGCGGCGTTTGAGTTTGAGGCGGCGCGGGAACGGCCGCCGGCGACGCGACGGCCTCGAGGGCGAGCGGCGCTTCCTCTTCCTCTTCCTCGGGGACCGCTTCGGGCGCGTCGACGGGCGCCTCGACCTCGAGCTCGACGACGTCCTCGGCGGTCCCCGGGGTCGTGCACCGCCCCTCGAGCGTGTCCTTCTGAAGCGTCGCCGCCGCGACCGCGTCGTTGGCGTCTTTCAGCTTCTTCGCGAGCGTTCGAATTCTCAACGCGAACGCCCTCGCCTCGCGATCCTTGTCGAACAACGCCGCGCGCGTCTTCTCGTGCTCTCTTCGCTCGTCTTCGCGCTCGCGCTCGAGCAGAAGCATCGCGCGGCGGTGCTTCTTCGAGTCCGCCTCTTTCGATTTGCGTTCGATCGTCGCGCGTTTCGAAGCGTCCGTCGCCTTCGCCTCGGCGGCGTCGATGAGCTCGCACGCGGTTCGCGCCTTTCGTAGCTCTCGCAACGCGGTTTCGCGCGTCGCGCCGTTTACAAACTTCGCCAGCGCGCTCTCCAGCGCGATGATCTTGTCCTGCAGCTTGGCGCACAGCACCCTCTGCGCGATCAGCGTCTTCTCGCCGCGATCGCGCTCGTCTCTGTAGCGCTTCAGCCGCGCGCGCATCCCTTTCGCGTCCTCCGCGAGCGCTCGAACGATGGGCGGAAGCTCTGGGCTTCCCCCGAACGCGTTGTCGCTCTCGATCTTCGCGCGGAGCGGGGAGGTCAGCGACCGCGGCGGCGCCGCTTCCTCGCCGTCGCGCTTCGAGACGCCGCCGGATACGCCGCATTCGCCGCCGCCGCCGTCCTTCTTCGAGTACGGCGAGTCCAGCGTCGCTTCGCAGACGGTCGCCATCGCGACGGATCTCGCGGCGGTCGGAGACGCCGATTCGGTTTCCTTATGCGGCGATCGGCGCGACGCCGCGCGCGCGCTCCAGGAGGGCGGCCTCTCCGCCGCGGGCGCGACGCCGTTCGCGGTGGACGACGGAAGACGCGAGGGAAGACGCGACGCGAGACGGCGGCGTGCCGTGCGGGGGCGCGCGGTCGTTGTGCGCGCGCGTTTCCTCCCCGGCCGGATATGGGACCGGCCGAGACAGGAGCATCAGGACTCGAAGCGGCGCGGCGTGCTGTCTGGTGTGATTGAGGGCGTTCATCGGTCACAGTTAGGGTAGCGATCAAATATTGAAACCGAGCGATGGGTGAGAAACGTGATTTGAACGCGGTTGAAACAGCAGAGGTTGAAACTGAACGAGGCGGTGCTCGGCCTGTGTCAGAGTCACCAACGGTTATGTGGTCGCGTTTGAACGGGCGGCCGTCAAACATCGGCGCGCGAGCCATCGCCGCCGCATTCGCGCACGCGAGGTCGTCTCGTAGACCGCCCGCGACTCGCGCGCGCGCGTATCGGCGCCGTCGTCGCGCGAACGCGCCGTTCGCCGCGCGCGGGAGTCCCCGTCCGCGAGGGATCGAACAAATCAGCGAAATCAATCGCCCGCCGAGCGCGGCGCCAGATTCGTCCGCCGTCGTCCGCCCCCCTCGCGGCGCGATGGCCGGGCTCGCGGGGCTGGCCTCGCGCGACGCGACGCGCTCGCCCGCGTCCTCCATCGGCGGCGGGTACGGCCTAGACGCGGAGGTGTACTCCCCGCCGTCCGCGGCGGGGAGCCCCGGCGGAGGAGGGTTCGGGCTCGATTCCGAGGTGCGCGCGTCGTCGCCGCCCGAAGGGGGGGGATACGGGCTCTCGTCCGAGGTCAGCGGCGACGCGAACGACGCGAGCGCCGCCGCGCCCGCGTCGCCGCCGCGGGCGGCGGGGACCCACGGCGAAGGCCTCGGCGCGCTCGCGTCCGGCGGCCCGACGCTCGCGTCGTCGCCGCCGCTGTCCCCGAGAGGCGGCGCCGGCGCGAATGCGAATGCGAATGCGAACGACGCGGCGTCGCCGTCCTACCGCGGCGTCTCCTCCCCGTCCAACTTCCGAAAGGAAGCCACGGACGCGCTCGCGGAGAAGCAGAGCAAGCAGCGCTTGGCCGCGGTGTTCGGGTCCCCGAACGGAGAAGCGGACGCGCTCGAGCCCACGAACGCGCGTCAGCTCGAGCTGACGAGGGTCGAGGAGGCGAACGCCGCGACGAAGATTCAAGCCGTCTTTCGCGGCGGCAAGACGCGCGAGGAGATCGCCCTCGCGAAGCGATTCGGCGCGTCTTCCGATCCCGGGCAGAAGGACACGGTGAAGCGATCGCTGATATTGTCCGGGGACGCGCAGGATCGCACGGAGGCTGCATCCGCGGCGGCGGCGAAGAGCGGGTACGGCCTCGGCGCCGACGACTGGGAGCGTTTCGCCGCGCGGCAGCTCTCGCGGTTCGTCGCGCCCGCGCCCGGCGGGTTGACCGCATCGGACGAGACGCGCGGGTACCGCCTGCGCGTGCTCGCCGTGGAGGCGTACCCGTTCGGCGCGGAGGCGTACCGCGTCGCCGGGCGGTCGAACAAGGTTGAGGTTCGCGCGGCTGTATCGTTTTACGACGAGGCGAGCGGCACGTTCCACGGCGCGACGTGCTCGAGCGTCCCCGAGGAGGTGACGCTGCCGCCGCCCGAGGCGGCGAATGGCGCGGGGCGGCCGCAGCCGGCCAAGGGGAAGAACGCGAGAGACAACGCGGGGAAGCCCAAGCTTCCCGTCGCGACGCTGGACGTGCAACACGACGTCTACTTCACGACGAAAATTCGCGACGCGCGGTGTCTTCTCGTCCTGGAGATTGTGCTCGTGGAGAGGCGCGGCGGGACGATCGTCCGCGAGACGAGCGGCGGGTGGGCCGCGATCCCTACCGTGGACAAGAACGGCCGGGAGCCGGTCGGGGAGCCGTCGTCCGCGCCGATCCGCGCCGGGAGCCCGCGGTATCTGATGTGGGGCCGCCCGAGAGCGGGGCAGCATCCGCCCGCGCAGCTCGGCGACGCGCGCGTGCACTTCATATACGAGCCCGCGCCGATGCTCTCGCACGCCAAGGCGCTCATCCCGGACGACTTCCCGGTGACGTACGGCGACGTCATCCCCGGGATGTTGCGATTCGATCCGTTCGGGCAGCTCACGTCGAATGCGCTCGCGATCACGTCGACGCTGGCGGCGCCGGTGCTCGCGCCGACGCGACGCGTCGCGCTCCGAGGTCTCAAAGTGCGGCTCCCGAAGGCGCTGTCCGATGTCGTCGCCGCGTCGCCGGCGACGGCGCGCGCGATCCACGGGCCGGACGCGCAGCCGCCGTCGATGGAATCGCTCGCGGCGAATCCCACCGCCGCGGCGGCGGCGGTGGCGGCGTCAAAGTGCGTGTTTATGCGCGCGAGCGTGCACAACGGCCGGCGGTTCGTCGGCGCGTCCGTCGACGTCGACGCGTGGGCCGCGGACGTCGACGGCGTGTCCACGATTCGACTCACGAAGGACGCGGTCGTGCCAAACGTCCCCGAGGACGTCCTCGTCGTGTTGATCCTCGAGGTGATGTACCGCGCCCCGGGGACGAACGACGCGCCGTACGTCCTGGGGTGGACCGCGGTGAGCCCGTTCAAACCCGGCGCTGATTTCGGCGACGCCGTCACCGCGGACGCCCCCGGCGGGTTGGAGCTTCGCGTCGGCGGGCGAGAGGCGACGCTGCGCACGACGCGCGGGCCGAGGAGCGAGCCCGCGGTGGATTGGAGGTCCGTCGTGCAAGCCCCGCACGAGGTGTGGCGCGGCGTCGTGCGCTACCGCGGCGTCGCCGCCGCGGAGGACAACGCGATCGCGATGTCGTTCGAGGCGATCGCCGCGCACGGCGACGCGGGGGATCCGGGGACGCCCGGCAGGGCGAAGGTTTCGAAGATCGCCGGCGGCGGCGGGTCGAGAGCGGGCGCCGGCGCGGGCCGGCCGGACCTGCGCGAGCAGATCATGGCGTCGCCGCGCGGGGACCAGCAGCTCGCGGCGCTCGCGGCGGCGATGCAGGCGCAGATCAACCAGCTCGCGCACACGGTGCATGAGCTGAGGAACTCGCCCGTGCGCACGGTGGCGGCGCTGCCCGCGGCGCCCGCGGCTCCCGCTCCCGCGCCCGCGGCGGGCGATTTCTCACTGAATGCTCATACGATCTCGACGGAGGCGGAGGAGGAGTGGCCGGGCGGCGGCGATCCGAACGGCCCCGCGTCCGCGCCGAAGGACGCGGCGAGGAACCTCTTCAGCGGCGGCGTCGCGGCGGCGAACCCCCCCAAGGGTTTGGGAGGGTTCACGCGCGCGACGAGGGCTCGGCTGCACGCCGCGGGCGCGGACGCGACGCTCCCGCCCGACGTGCGACTCGCGCTGCGCGCGGGCGCCGCCGCGGAGTCGGCACGCCGCACCGGCGCGCCGCCGCCGCCGCCGGACATGCTCAAGGAACACAAGGACATCAAAGCCGTGAACGAGGTCATCATTCAGTTCCTCGCGTACCGGAAGCTCGACGCGATCAACGCGGCGAACGACGGGCTCGCGGACGTGCACTTCACGTTCAACTTTTTCGATTTCCCCGGATCGACGTCGCGAGCGTGCCGTCTCACGCCGTCCGACGCGAAGCCCGGGGAGCCGCAGCTGCTCGTCCCCGAGGGCGCGGCGAGAGACACGCGCTCGACGAGCGCGGGCGCGAGCGCCAAAGCCGGCGAGGCGTGGTTCAAATTCGTCGTCGACGGCGACGGGAACGGCGCGGGGGACCGGCGGTGCGACGCGCACGACGCGATGCACGCGCGCCGCGTCGATTTCGTCGAATACCTCGCGAGAGATCAGCTCCACGTGGACGTGTGGGACGGCTCGTCGCTCATGCAGCACGGCGTCGCGAGCGTCGACTTGGCGGGGTTGCTTCGGCAGGGGAGAGAGAGCGCGGAGGTGCTCGTGGAGGCGCACGTGATGGACCACCGCGAACGCGAGTCGGGGGAGGCGGCGAAGGGCCGCCGCCGCCGCGCGGCGTTGAGCGCGGCGAGAGGGGAGAGCGCGGATGCTGACGCGGACGGCGGCGGCGTAAGCGGCGGCGCCGTGGCGCGCGGCGCGCTGCTCGTGCGGCTGATCAACGTCGGGAAAAAGCCGGAGGCGCGCTTGCTGCCGCCGCCGGGGTGGTCGCCCGCGCTCGCGGCGAGTCGAGACGCGGAGAGAGACGCCAAGACGGTGCGCGTGCGAGCCGTTCCGGAGAGCGGCGGAGAGCTCGCGGCGACGCTTCGCGGCGCCGCGGAGAACGTCCCGCCGGGTGGCGCGAAGGGGTTACAGTCGCTGACGGAGAGGAGGAAGATTGGCGACCGGTCCGTGCTTCAAGAGCAAGAGGCGCGGAAGCTGTCGAGAGAGGCGCGTCTGAAGGAGATTCGAAGCGGCGGCGGCGGCGTCGGCGGGTTGCAGACCCTCTCCGGCGCGCGCGTCGGCGGCGGCGGGTTGCAGACCCTCTCCGGCGCGTCGTCGTCGTCTATCCGACTCGCCCCCCCCGACGCGGACGAGCACGCGGTGCAGCAGAAGCTGTTGGAGGACATCGAGAGCGCGCGACGCCGCGCGAAACGCGCCAGCGTGCTCGAGAAGCTCCGGTCCGGGCTCGCGGCGAAAAAGACGGTTCGCCCGGCGTACGGCGAGCTGTGCTTCTTCGAGCACGAGTTCAAGTCGCCGGTGAACGTGGACTGCGTGTTCGAGGTGCGATGCGACGACCCGGAGGTCATGCTCGTCGCGTCCGCGGCGGAGTGGCGAGGTCTGCGAGAGGCGGCGGGGATGGCGCCGGCGGCGGCTGGGATGGAGGATGACGCGCTCGCCGGGAACCGTCTGTTTCTCCTCGCGGGGGAGTCGGTGAAGGTGCCGTTTAAGTTTCAGTCCTTCGCCGCGTGGGACGACGGCGACGCGGGGGGCGGCGACGAGGGGTTGCACCTGAGACCGAGGACGGTGGCGGTGCATTTCGTGAACACCGAGGACGGCGCCTCCGCGGCGGTGCTGCACGTGCACGTGAAGCCCAAGGCGATGACGGTGCAGAAGACGTTTCGGTTCCACGCGCCCGAGCACGATTTCTTCAAGGCGAGATTGTTACCCCCGGGCGGCGTGCCGACGCGCGACGCGCGCGGGAACTGCTGCCTCGCCGTGCGCGCGAGCGATCCCGCCGTCGCCGCCGCGGTGACGACGGCGACGTCGTCCGAGTCCGCCGCCGCCGCGGGCGCGCGGCGCGGGTCGGAGGAGATCGCGCTTCGGTACAAGTGCGGCGGCTGCGCGCCCGGGCCCGACGCCGCCGGACACACATCCGACGGCGGCGGCACGGTGTCCTTCTACGTGTGCGTGTACGCGGACGTCTACCTCGGCAGGCTTGCGGCGACGTGGCGGGTGTACGTGCACCCGACGCAGCGCGCGGACGTGTCCTCGCTCGTCGGGCAGACGTCGCACAGCAGCGTCGTCGTTCCCGGCGGGAAAACGACGCGCCGCGTCGCCGCGTTTTCGTCGCATCCGGACGAAGTGCAGGTGACGCCCGATCGCCTGACGCTGCCGGCGAACGCGCTCACGGAGGTGAACATCGCGTTTAGACCGCTCGTCGCCGGGAGGTTGGACGTCGTGGTGCACCTCGTCGACCTCGACCGGAGAGAGCTCGTGCACAGCCGGCTGGTGTCCACGGACGCGCGCGGACCGACCATCAACAAGACGTTCGACGTGGACCTCTCCCCGGGCGTGCGGTGTCACAAGAAGATCACGTACACGAACCCGTATCCGAAGCCGAAGGCGTTTTATCTACGATGCACGCACCCGCTTCTGTTGCACTTCCGACCGGAGAAGCTCGAGCTCCCGGCGAACGGGTCGCGGCCGATGGGGCTCACGTTTGAACCCGCGGAGGCGTGGGCGAGCCTCGCCGGGAGACGCGCGCCCTCCGAAGGCGGCGAGCCGGTGGAGGTGCTGGTGTTCATCAACGACGAAGAGGACGCGACGGAGGAGTGCTTCCGGATCAGAGTCAACGCGGACGCGGCGTACGTCGGCGCGGCGCGATAGTCGGCGCGCGTACGCACATTCTAATTTATCACGCCAACTAGAGAAGAATCATCACTCGCGTGCGAAATCGACGGTCACTTTGATCTATTTGAACGCTTCGCCGCCGCGTTCCGTTCTACTCCGGGACGGGCAACCCCGCCGCCCTCCTCGCGTCTCTCCACACCGCCGCGATCGCGTCCGCGTCGTCCCTCGCGCGCAACGCCGCCTTCGCGAGCTCCATCACCCGCGCGTCGCTCAGCCCCGCGCACGGAAGCGGCGATGAGGGCCCCTCCCCGCGTCGCTCCGTCTCCATCTCCGCGCTCTTCTCCGCGGCGAGCTTCAGGACGCTCTCCGGGAGCCCCGCGAGCCGAGCGACGTTCACGCCGTAACTCTTCGGGCACGCGCCCTCTCTGAGCGCGTATAAGAACGTCACGCGCTCCGCGCCGCGGTCGCCGGAGACTTCGCAGCCCATGTGCGCCAACCGCACGCGCGCGTCGCCCGCTCGGTCGTCCGCGAGGCGGTGGTAGTGCGTCGAAAACAGCGACCGCGCGCCGAGATCGACGAGGTGGCGCACGACCGCGTGCGCGATCGCGGCGCCGTCCGTCGTCGCGGTGCCTCTGCCGAGCTCGTCCAGGGCGACGAGGGAGTTGCGCGTCGCGCGGCGGAGCATCGCCGCGGTCTCCGAGAGCTCGACCATGAACGTGGACTGCCCGCCGACGATGTTGTCCTTGGCGCCCATGCGAACGTAAATCGCGTCGGCGGCGGTCATCGTGAAGGACGCCGCGGGGACGTCCGCGCCGACGTGCGCCATGACCGCGGCGAGACACACCTGTCGCAGCAGCGTGCTCTTGCCGCCCATGTTCGGGCCGGTGAGTAAGAGGAACGGCGGCGATGCGGGCGTTTCTCCGCCCAAGAAGGTGTCGTTCGGAACGAACGCCTTCCCTCCGCTCATCGCGCCCACCGTCGGGTGGGTCAGCCGCGACGCGCTCAGCGACGGCTTCGCGTCTTCCGTCGACGGCGGCGGCAGCAACACCGGCGTGCACGTCTGCGCGCAGCACGCCGCGAGGTCTTCCGCCGCGAGCGCGAGCGAGCACAGCGCGTCGAGGCACGCGATCGCTTCCGCGGCGCGCTGCCACCGCGGCCACTCCTCGCAAAATTTCAACACGAGCCCGGAGAGAACCTTCCCGAGCGCGTCCTCTCTCGCCTCCTCCGCGGCGGCGCGCTCTTTCCGCATCGTCCCGAGCTCGGGGGAGTCGAAACGCTCGAACCCTTTACGTTTTCCTTCCCGCTGCCACCCCGCCGGGACCCTCGAGGACAGACGATCCGGAACCTCGACCAAGTGCGTGTCTTTGTTCGCGCGCACGAACGCGACTTCGCTCTTCCCGCCGCCGATTTTCTTACGCGCGTCCGACAGCCACTCCGCGAGCGCGTCGTCCGCGGCCGCGAGCCTCGCGTCCGCGGCGTCAACGGCCGCGTCCGCGCCGGGCTTCGGCTCGATCCGCCCGCTCGCGCGCGCGCCGTCCCAATCGAACGCGCGCTCGAAGTGCGCGAGCGCCTCCGTGAGCTCTGGCAACGCCGCGCCCGCGACGGCGGCGATGGCGTCCGGCGGCGCGTCCCCGCCGCCGCCCTCGGTCACGAGCGCGCGCAGCGACGGCGCGTTCGCGTCCGCGATCGCCGCGCGGACGTCGTCGAAGTCGCGCGCGATGTCCCTCGCCGCGCGCATCCCCTCGAGCGCTCTGAGAAACCCGTTCAGACGCGCTTTCGCCGCGTCCTCGTACAGAATCACGTTCGCGGCGTCGCGGCCTCGCCCGCCCGCGGCGCCGACGAGCCTGCTCACCGCGCGCTCGAGATCCGGCGTCTTTCGCATGCGCCCCTGCGCGCTTCGCAGCGCGTCCGAGGCGACGCCGCGAAGGCATCGCACCGCGCGCTGCCGCTCCTCGACCGCGAGGTGCGACCGCAGCGGACGGCACACCCATCGCCGCAGCGTCCGCCGCCCGGGCCCCGACGCGCATCGATCGAGCGAGCTCAGCAGCGACCCTCTCGACCCGCCGTCCGCGCCCTCCAGCACCTCGAGTCCGCTCAGCGCCGCGGCGTCCATGGCGACGTACCCTCCGTGCGACCACGCGGCGGCGACGGCGTCGCCAGGCCCCGGAAGCGCCTCGACGCGCCCGAGAGGGATCAAGTCGCGGTCGAGCATCGCGAGCGAGAGATAGGCGTGCATGACGCCAAACGCGCCGAGACCGGCGGCGCGTTCGCGCGCGGGCGCCGTCGTCGCGAGCGTCGCGAGCACGTCCGGGAGCTTGACGCCGCACGTCGCGCCGGCGTTCGGAGCGCTCGCGCCGCCCGCGAGCGTCGGGAAGTACGCGCCGTCCCGCAGCGCCTCCAGCGCGTCGTCCGCGCACGTGTCCCTCCCGCACGACCGCGTCTGCGCGTCGGGCGCGGCGTCTCGGATCGCGTCTCTGCGAGGGTCGAGGGTCCGTGCGAAGCGACGAATGTCAGGGTGGAGTTGAAAGGCTTCAGAAGCGAAGTTGAAAGCCGTCGAGGTGCGCCGGGATTGTGAGCGAGGGGTTGGCGGAGAGAAACATACAGTACGCCGGGAGAGAAAAGTCCTTAAGGATCGGCGTTCGCCGCGCCGACGCGGCCGTACGGGGACCAGTGTGTAGAATAGAACGCGCCTGATCGCCGGCGGCGGGCCGCCCGGCGTCGTCACCACCTCCGCGGGTCGCAACGTCGCGAGCGCGGTTCGAAGCCCGGACAGGTGCGCGTCGTCGAGCCACGCGCCGAGGAGGAACCGGCCGGTCGCGCAGTCCGCGGCGCAGACGCCGACCCACCGCTCGTCCTCGGCGCCCTCCCCCGTCGCGACGGCGCCTCCGTCAAACGTCGCGACGCAGTACGCCGCGTCGGGGGACGCCTCGCACATCTCCGGGTCGACCAGCGTCCCGCGCGTGAGCACCGCGACTTTCTCGCGCATGACGACGTTATCTCTCGTCTTCCCCGCAGCCTTCCTCTCCGCGAGCTGCGCGGGGGTCTCCGTCTGCTCGACGATGACGACGCGGTGCCCCGCGCGCGCGAGTCGCTCGGCGTTGGCGGCGTAATTCTTCTCCGGAAAGCCGCAGTGCGGCTGCTCGCCCTTCATGTACATCAGACCCAAGTCCGCGGCGCCGACGTGTGCGTCCATCTCGAAGAGCTCGTAGAACTTGCCCATCTTGAACATGATGACGCTGTCGAAGTGCGACGCTTTGAAGCGCCACCACTGCGCTTGGCCGGGGGACACCGTGAACGGCTTGCCGTTGGCGTCTTTGCACTTTGGGAAATCTTTCGGGAGGAGCAGCGTGGACTTGTCGTACCCCGGTTCGTTCGGGCGTTTCCCGCTCGCGTCGCGGCGGTTCTCCGGCTGCAGCCACGGGAACTGAAGGCGGTCGCGGTCCGCGTACTGCGCCGGGCCCGCGAGCGCGGCGGCGGCGGCGTTCGGCGCGCCGTCGCCGTCGCCGTCCGTCGTCGTCGTCGTCGCCGCCGTCGCCGTCGCCGTCGCCGACGCCATGCGCTCCGCGAACGATTTGGCCGCGTTCGGGTTCCGCGACGACGCGTCGATCGGAGGGAGCGTCGCCGGCGGCGGCGCGGCGGCGGTGGACCTCTTCGCCGGCGACGCCGCGGACGTCTTCTTCTTCGCGGGCGGCGGCGCGCGTTTCTTCTTCGCCTCGGCTCCGTACGACTCGCTCTCGCTCGCGTCGTCGTCGCTCGCGTCGTCGTCGTCGTCGTCGCTCTCTTCCTCTTCGACGTCGAAGTCGCTCTCTTCATCGTCGCCGCCGTCGTCGCCGTCTCCTTCTCCTCCATCGAAGTCGACGTCGCTGTCGCTGAGGACCACTTTCCTCTTCGCGCTCGCGCGCGACGGCCGCGACGCTTCTCCTCCGCCTTTACCTCCGCCGCCGACTTTTTTCAGCGCCGCCGCCGCCGCCGCGCGTCTCGCGGTGACGCGGCCGCCTCGTCTCTTCCCTTCTTCCGCGCCCAACGCGTCGTCGTCGTCGTCGTCGTCGTCATCGCTCGCCGCCGCCGCGGTGTCGCTCTCGTCGCCGTCGTCGTCGTCGTCGTCGTCGTCGCCGCCCTTGGCCTCCGCGGCGGCGGCTTCGTCCCACTTCACGCGGCGCTTTTGAATCGCGATCCACTCGTCGTCGCCGTCGTCGTACAGGACGCGATGCTTCTTTCTCTTCGCGTCGAACGCGGCGACTTTCCCGGCGTAGAAGCGCTTCTCTTTCTTCCAGAACACCGCGATCCGTCGCCCGACGTCCGCTCTCCCGTCCTTCACGTCGTCGTCCTCCTCCTCCTCCTCGTCCATCGCGCTCGGCGGGGACGGCTCGGATTCGACGATCGCCGCGCGCTTCTCCGCGACCGCCGCGGTCGCGGTCGACGGCGCGTCCGGCGTGCTCGTCGCGAGAGGCGGCTCGTCCTTCTCCTCCTCCGCGCGCTCGTCCGTCTCCTTCCTCGCGACCGCCCCGGGCGCGGTCGTCGCGTCGAGCTTCGCCGCTTTCGCCGCGCGGGGCTCGTCGTCGCGATCGTCGCGGTTCTCGTCGGGCGAATCCGACGTCGCGGCGTCCGGCTTCGGCTTCGCCGACTCCGGCGCCGCGGACGTCTTCGGCGTGTTCGTCCGCGGCGCGAAGAAGCTCGAGATGCTCCGCATCCCCTTCGCGTCGTTCGGGGTCTTCGGCGGCGCCATCGCGGCCGTGTCCGCTCCAGTCGGAGTCGCTTGGCGAAATCTTGTTGTTTTGAACCGCCGCTGAAGTTGGTCGAAATATTAGCAAGGAAAATGGGCCTGCCAACAGAGGTTCAACAGGCCAAAAAAATCCATGGACAATCCGCCAACCGCCAACAGCTTCTTCGCGCGCTAAAGGTCGTCGATTTCGCGCGCGCGCGCTCACACCGCACCGCGCGCGTCATGGCGACGACGGCGCCCCCCGCGGAGAGTATAGCATCGGTGCGCGCGCGTTTCGACGATTCCCGTTTTTTGACTCCCTCCTCCCGCGCGCGGCGTCGCGCGAGCGCGCGAATCCTCGCTCGCGCGATCGACGACCCCCGAAAGGACGCGCGACGAAGGCCATCGAATCGCCGCTGACGTCACCGCCTCCTCCGCCTCCTCCTCCTCCTCCTCCCGCCTCGCGCGCGTCACCGCAGGGACCCCGCGACGCGTCGGGGTCCAAAACACACGAGACGCGCGATTCGCGCGGGACGTTCAAGCACGCGAAGCGCGCGTTCCGAAGCACCGCGTTGATGGCGGTGGACGAGGACGCGGAGGCCGCGTGGGAGGACGATCATCGTCGTCGTTCCTCGTCCGGAGACCGCGGACTTCCGTCTCGACTCGCGCACCTGCGAGGCCCCTCCTCGACGACGCCCGCCGCCTCTCGCGCGCCGCCGCCGGCGCGGCCGACGGTGCAGCCGACCGTGCGAACGGCCTCCGGGAAGACGCTGATGGGCCCGTGGGTCGGACGCTTCGCGCGCGCGGACGCGGATCTCGCGGACGCGGGGGGCGCGTCGTCACAGCTGTGCGACTCGGACGAGGAAGATTTCTTCATCGCGCGCTCCTCGTCGCCGATAGACGTGATGGACGCGGACCCGCCCACGCCCGAGAGCTGCGCGCGTTATACGCCGCGCGGCGCGAAGCGCCATTCGGCGGCGGCGTTCTCCTTCGACGCCGTCGACGTCGACGCGCTGACCGACGTCGCGTTCGCGGGCCCGGACGAGACGCCGACGGATCACGCCGCGGTGACGCGCGAGCTGATGCTCGAAGACGCCATCACCGGCCGCGCGGCGGGAGGCGCGGGCGCGGACGCGAGGGCCCGCATCCTCCCGTGGTCCTCCCCGCCCGGGACCGGGGTTAAGCGCGATCACGCCGAGCCCGCGCCCGCGTTCGATACGCGTCGGTTCGCGCGCGGGAGCGGCGGGCGGGGACGACGAGAGGCGCGGAGCGCGCCCGCGGCGACGCGACGCGTCGGGGGCGCGCGCGTCTCGGCGCGGACCAAGGCGAGGGCGCCGCACGCGGTGGCGAGGGCGACGAAAGAGAAGCTCGCGTCCACGCGTTTGGAAGCGACGGGCGGGGAGGCGTCCAGGGGGTTGTTCGGCGGAGGGAAGAACACCGCGTTCGGGTCGAGGAATAACGGCGCGAGGAACACGATGGGGACGAGGTGTCTCCAGCCCCGAGGCGGCGGCGGGCTCATGTAAAATTCTGTCTGTACGACCACGCACTGCCGTGTGTACGTGTATCTATAACTTATAACGAAGCCGCGTGTCAAGAAATCAGAGCGAATAAAACAGCGAGTCGTCGTCGTCAATCACTCAATTTAACATTACAAAACAGAAGAAAGAATCGTCGTCGTCTGGTCGAGGCCGCCGCTCACTTGTAGCACACCCGCTTCGCGACGCGCACGATGTCGGCGACTTTCGGCAGCGCGAGGTCTTCCAAGTTCTTCGCGTACGGCATCGGAATGTCCACGCCGGTGATTCTCTCGACGGGCGCGTCGAGGTGATCGAACGCGTCCTCCATGACCATCGCCGCGATCTCCGCGCCGACGCCCGCCTGCGGCCACCCTTCCTCGACGACGACGATCCTGTTCGTCTTTCGCACCGACGCCGCGATGGCGTCTCGGTCGAGCGGGCGCAGACAACGCAGGTTGATCACCTCCGCGTCGATGCCTTCCTTCGCGAGCTCCTCCGCGGCTTTCTTGCACTCGCCGACCATCTTGCTGAAGCTCACGAGCGTGACGTCGCTCCCGGGGCGCATCACGAGCGCCTTCCCGAGCGGCGCGACGTGCTCGGGCGACAGCGCCTCCTTCGAGATCGGAAAGCTCTCGCCGTACAGGAGCTCGTTCTCGAGGAAGATCACCGGATCCGGGTCGCGAATCGCGGCTTTCATCAACCCCCTCGCGTCCTCCGCGTCGTACGGCACGACGACTTTCAACCCCGGGATGGACATGTACCACGCGGCGAAGCACTGCGAGTGCTGCGCGCCCACGCCCGCGGCGGCGCCGTTCGGCCCTCTGAACACGATCGGACAAGAGATGGTCCCCGCGGACATGTACAGCGTCTTCGCCGCGGTGTTCACGATGTGATCGATCGCCTGCATCGCGAAGTTGAACGTCATGAACTCGACGACGGGTTTGAGACCCATGAACCCGGCGCCGCACGCGAGCCCCGCGAACCCGGCTTCCGTGATGGGCGTGTCGCGCACGCGCTCGGGGCCGAACCGCTGGATGAGCCCCTTCGTGATCTTGTACGCGCCCTGGTAGTCGCCGACTTCCTCGCCCATGATGAACACCTTCTGGTCTCTCTCCATCTCCTCCGCCATCGCGCTGTTGAGCGCGTCGCGCACGGTCATCATCGTCGCGTCGGCGCCGTGCGCCGGCGCCGTCGCGGCAGCGCCGGCGTCGTCTTCGATCTGGCGCCCCGCGGCTCGGCTGCCGGTGAGCGGCACGCCGCGTTCGCCGATCGGGCGGTAGTCCGGGCGCTCGAGGACCGCGCGCGCGGGCGCGGACGCGGACGCGGCGTCTGCCGGGCTCGCGCCGCTCGGGCTCGCGTCCTCCGCGGGCGGGACGTAGTCCTTGAACGCGCCGACGGCGTCCTGCTCCTCGCAGAGCACCGCGACGGGCTTTCCGACGGGAACGTCCTCCGCGCCCTCCGCGACTAAGATCTTCGCGACCCAGCCGTCTTCCATGGACTCCATCTCCATCGTCGCCTTGTCCGTCTGGATCTCCGCGAGGATGTCCCCCGCGGCGACGAACTCGCCCTCCTTCTTCTTCCACGCCGCGATGCCGCCGTGCGTCATCGTCGGCGACAGCGAAGGGAACGGGACGATCTGATGCGAGGGGAGGTCGTCGCTCGACGCGGCGCTCGACGCGGCGAACCCGCGCGCGTCGCCGCCGCGGCGCGAGGTGGACGGGGCGCCGCGCTCGTCCTTCGCGTCGAGAAGCCTGCGTCGCGGGAGGGGGTCGGGGTGGAGGGGGCGTCAGAGGGCGATCGGATCGAGCGGCGGGGAGAAGACGAGAGGGGACGCGGACGCCGCGTTCGTTTCACGCGGCGCGACGTTTCGCGAGGAGGATGTTGTTGAATTGCCTCGCCGCCCCGCGAGACGACGTTCGCGACGACGACGACGACGACGACGACGACGATCGCGACGCTCCGCGATCCGGGGAGCGACGCGAACCCGCGCGGGGATCCACCCGCGCGGGGATCCACCCGCGCGCGCGCCGCCGGGATCGCGTCCGCGCGGCGCCGCGCGTCGTCGACCGAAAAGACGACGATTGGTTGATGGACGGACGCCTCTGCAGAGCACGCACCCGTGCGCGTAGGACCCGCTCGCGCACGGCGCCTGGCCGACGCGCGCGGCATACGCGGACCGGATCACCGCGGTCGCGCGACGAAGCGCGGACCTCGACGCCATCGCGCGAGTTTTTGCGTGATCGTCCGAGGCGGAGCGCCGTGAACAGTGCGCGAGAGGGGGGCGGGAGGCGCGATCGGCAGAGATATTTTTTGGGCCGGCGCGGCTCGCGCCGGCGCTCGCGTTTTCAGCGCTCGCGGCCGGGAAGGATGCTCGCGCGGGTCGCACTCCGAGCCGCGCGTCGTCGGCCCGAGTCGACGCTCGCGACGATGACGAGCAGCGTGGAGACGCTGTCGCAAGGTGCGCGCGCGCGCGTCCCGCGCCCCTCCGTCACCCTCGCGCGTCGCCGCCCGCCGTCGCCGCCGTCGCCGTCGCGTCCGTCCCGCGCGTCGCTCATTCACTCACTCATCTCTCGTCCTCTCTCGCGCCGTCTCCCCGTCTCTCCTTCTCGTCCAGGCTTGCAGCGCGAAATCGCGCCCGCGGTGAGCGACTGCGACGCGTCCGCGCGCGCGTCCGCGCGCTCGCAGTCGAGCCTGACGGCCTCCATCGAGCGCCTGCACCGCGAGCTCGAGGCGCTCCTCGCGGCGGTCCCCGAGCCCGAGGCGCGCGCGCACGCGGACGCGATCTCGGGGCTCAAATCGCGCGTCGCGACGCTCAGGGCGTCGGCGCTCGCGACGCGCGCGAAGATGGTCAGGATACACGCCGGCGCGAAGGCGATGCGCAGGGTGGACCTCGCGGCGGTGCTGGACGACGACCACGACGGGCTGCCGCCGCGGGAGGATCTGTACGTGGGGGAGAGAGACGACGACGACGACGACGACGACGACGACGACGCGGAGGCGTCGGAGGCGTCGGAGGCGTCGGAGGAATCGGCGTCGGCGTCGGCGTCGGAGAGGACGACCGGGACGCCGCGGTCGACGCGCGGCGGCGGCGCGACGGAGACGGACGCCTCCGGGGACGACTGGCACGACGCGGACGACGCGAACGTAGACGATAGCTTTAGAACCACCCCGGGGAAGGAGTAGTCGAGGAGAACGAACTGAACGAACGCTATCGCGCGCGCGCGGACTCGACGACAAAAAACTCGACGACGTCAAAATCAAAACTACGCGCCTCGTCGCGCGTCAACGCTTCGACCCCGGGCCGTACCCCGGGAGCGCGTTCAAGCCTAGCCTAGCCTCCATGACGCTGTGGAGGTCCTGCCCCGCCCTCGGCATCTCCGCCCGGTCCGCGGGGTTATCCAGGTAGCTCTCGAACCCGAACCTGTCGACGTCGCCGGACATGATCTCCGAGCCGAACCTGGACGACGGGAGCCCGGGGAGTCGGCGATGCTTCGCCAGGTACTGCGCCTCGATGTCCATCCGCGCGGGCATCGCGACGCCGTACGTGTTCGCGAGCATGTGTCTCTTTTCCGCCGCGGCCATCGCCGGACCCTGTCGATCGCGGCGGAAGGAACGAACGAGGCGCGCGTCAGCGACGAACGAAGACGCGCGGACGCGAAGTTAGGGTTGCGCGGAGGAGGAGACGACGCGCGAGATCTGGCCGCGAGAAGACGCGCCTGCTCTTGGATGATCTCGACCGGGTGACGGCTCAGGTGCGAGACCTCCGCTTTCGCGCCCGGGAGACCATTTCTCATGGCGTCGTGCGGCTCGCGCGCGAACGGCATCTCGGACGCCATCTCGTTCGTGCGCGACGTCGCGCGTCTCGAAGTGCGCGCCCGCGACGAAAAAAGCGACGAAGCACGCGGTCGTCGCGCGTCTGTTCAAACGGCGAAGTTTGACGACGAGGGGCGACTGGACTGCTGAATAACGCACCCGCGAAGCACTCCTAATAAGTCTAGCTAGTCTACCTACTCACAGCACGTACGGCACCATCGCCCACCTGTCGCGCGGGTACTCGGGCATGTTCTTCAGGTACCACGCGTGGTTCCTCCTCGCCGCGAGCGCGAGGTTCGCGAACACCGCGAGAAGCATCGCGAGCGCCGACCTCGTCCGCGTCGCGTCGTCGCTCGCGTGCGCGACGCACAACCCGAGATAGAGAACGCACTCGGCGAGGTAGTGCGGGCACGACACGCGCTCGAACCATCCCCCGCGCGGGATGCCGTACCCCTCCGTCGCACGACGACGACGACGACCCGCGCGCTCGTCCTCCTCCTCGGCTTTCGTCGTCGTCGTCGTCGTCGGCGGCGGCGGCGGCGGCGGCGCGCGCGCGTGTACCCTCGAGGTCGTTCTATACGAGCGAACGTCGGGGTGGCGTTCAAAGGCGTCAGGTGGAGTTGAAAGGCGTCGAGGGCGGGGATCGTGAGCGAGGGGTGGGCGGAGAGAGGCGAACGCCGGGAAATGTCCTCAAGGATCGGCGTTCACCACGCCAACGCGGCCGTATGGGGACCAGTGTGATACTAGAACGCGCCTCAACTCCGCGAGCGTCCGGTGCGCGCGGCGCTGCGCGACGTTTCCGACGACGAAGAGCGCGACGCCGAGCGCCAGACGCGCGCCACGCGCCGCCCGCTCCGCGTCGCCCCCTCCGCCGACCCACGCGACGACGCACCGCGCGAGACGCCTCGGGTAACGGCACGACGTCGTCTCTCTCGCGGCGTCGAGCATCGTCCGCGTCAGCGCGCCGAGAGCGCCAAGAGCGCCGCCGCCGCCGCCTCGCGTCGAGATTAAAATTTTATCGACGACCGCCGCCGGCGCGAATGTGAGCGGCGCGAGGACGTAGTACGCCATCCCGACGAGGTACCCCGCGACGTGCATCCTCGCCTCCGCGCGATACGTCGAGATGAACGCGCTCTCGTGCGCGCGTCGCGCGATGTGGACCTGGAAGAGGACGTGGACGACGACGCCCCGCGCGGCCGCCGCGGCCGAGGCGTTCGTCGTCCCTCCGTCGGCGTCCATCGCGTCGTGTAACGCCGCGAGCGCGAGGAGCGTCAGCGCGGCGTTCACGATAAATCCGAGGACGTAGAAGTGCGAGAACCACGCGTGCGGGACGGTGAACGCGCGGCGTTTCTTCGCGCGCGCGCCGGCGTCGTCGTTCGCGTCGTCGTCGTCGTCGTCGTCGTCGTCGTCGTCGTCGTCGTCGTCTTTCCCTCGCGATGCGAGCCCTCGGAGGAACGACGTCGCGAACGGGACGAGGTCGCGCTCCGCGATCACCGACGCGGACGCGAACGCGAGCCAGAACGTCGCGAGCGCGGTCGACACGACGTCCGCGTCCACGAGCGGGGGAGGGGAGCGCGTCGTCATCGCGTCGGCCGGCGTCGGGTGTGCCGAGGAATGACGATCACGTCGGCACACCGTTCGGCATTTGACAGTCGAACATAAAATGTTCATCGGTGAGTTGAAAGTGAACGCGATTCAATAAGGTTATTGAAACCGAGGGATGGGTGAAAAACGTTCGTTTCGAACGCCCCTGTATATGTCGGTTCGAGGACATCGCTTTTCGGGCGCGGGCGACGTTGACCGAGGTCATAACGTCCGCGCGAGTGTCACGTCACACCCGCTCATCATGTCTTTCTTCGCCAAGGAAAACGCCGCTCCCATGTGCGTCCCGCCCCCGTCGAGCGCGGCGCGTCGTCGGCGACGACGCCGACTCCGCACGCCGTCGTCTCGCGTCGCGCGTCGCAAATCTAATCTCGTTCCCCCGTTCAATGTTGGCACCGCGCGCGGCTTTTCCTTCGACCCGCGCGCGGGCGGCGCATCGCGCGTCGACGTCCGCGCTCGCGCGGTGTCGCGCCGACCGCGCGCGTCGCGTGCGTCGTCCGCGACCGCGCGCGTTCGCTCGCGTCGGGACGCGACGCGCGAACGCGCTCGCGTCGCGGGACGGATTCGAAACGCGTTCGTGACAGCTGTGATGGATTGATTATGATTAGAAAGACGCCGCGTCGCCTTCGCGGCGACGTTCGACTGACGCCCGCTTCCCCCGAACGACACCAACCCCGCGCTCCGTCCAAAACGACCAGCCCCCACGCGGCGTACGGCGCCAAGCCCGAGAGGCAGCACGGCGCGGGCCCGTCCCAGATCTCGTTCGGGAACTACGAGGAGCCCCCCGGTCGATCCGCCGCCGGCGTCGTCGGTCGCGACGCCAACGTCCCGTACGGCGCGCCGTCGCAGGCGCGCGCGGTGAGCTCGAACGCGTACGCCAACGGCGCGGATCAGAACTGCGGGAACTACATCACGGACCGCCCGTCGACGCGCCTGCACGCGCCCCCGGGTGGCGTGTCGCAGATCTCCCTCGGCGGCGGGTACGAGGCGCCCGCGAGGGCGTCCGTGACCGGCGGCGGCGTCGCGTACAAGTCCGCGGCGAAGGCGCGCGAGGAAGCGGGGCACGACATCTTCGGCACGGGCGGTCCCGCGCCGGCGCCGCAGCAGCAGCGGGCGTACCACGAGCCGGAGACGGCGGCGTACGCGCCCGCGCCCGGCGGGAAGGTGGAAGCCGAGGAGCTGGACATCAAGAACATGATGCACGCGGATCTCCGAACGCTGTGCCGCGACCACGGCCTGTCCCCGGCCGGGTGCAAGAACACGCTCGTGGAACGCGTCGTGGAGGCGATGACGTGCGGGCGAATCAGGGTCATGGTCCCGGAGAGGGGCGTCTGCGGCGCCGCGGCGGTCGGGAACAACTACACGCGCGCGGAGGGGCAGAACACCGGGAACTTCATGACCGGGCGGAACTCCAGCCGCGTGCTCGCGCCCCCGGGCGGCGGGTCGAGCTTCTCGCTCGGGTAATTCGCGCGGGCGGTGGCCTGATGTGTTGTGTACGTTCGAACGTGTTGTATTGTAGCTTACGATGAACGAGGGTGGGTGTGGGAGGGGATCTCCCGATGAACGGAACGAACGGACGAGTTGACGAGTAATACGAATGATGAGAACCTCTCTACGATTGATGATCTACGGTGCGCTAGTCGCTATCGCTCGCTACTACGTCGTCCACCGTGAGCTTATTCATAGCCTTCACGTTCGCGACAGTCTTCTCCTCGTCGTCCGACGACGACGCCTCGAGTTTCCTCTGCAACCGCGCCACCGCCGGACTCGCCGGCGGCGACTTCGGCGGCGACTTCAGCGGGCTCGAGAGCGGCGACCTCGACGCCGCTTCTCCGTTCGCCGCCGCCGCCTCTCGCTTCGGCGACTTCGGAAACCGGATGTACTCGTACGGCGGCGCGGGCGCGTCCGTGCGCGCGTACACGTACATCATCGACGGCCCCCACGACATGCGTCGCTCGCGCGCCTCGAGCAGCGTCCAACATTCGCCGACGGCTCCCTCCGTCTTGTCGTCCGGATTCGTCACGTCCACGAACCGCTGTCGCAGCGTCACCGCGAGCGCGCCCGGTCGCAGCAGCTCCATCGCGCGCGCTTCGATCTTCGCGAAGAGCTGCTCGGAGAAGCAGCACGAGTTTATCAGCACGACGTCCGCGTCGCCCCAGCCGTCGTCGTCTAAGAAATCCCCTCGGATCATTCTCACGCGCGGCGCGCGCGCGCCGCCGCCGCCGTCCTCGTCGTCGTCGTCGTCCATCGGCAGCGTCCCGCTCGCGACCGCGTGCGCGCGCATCGCCGCGGCGATCGCCGGCGCGCACTCCGCGTCGTACAAGGACACGAGCTCCGCGCCGAGCGCGTGCAGGCCTCTGAGGCACTCGATCCCGACGCACGACTCGAACGGGTGCAACGTCGCCGCGGCGAACGCGGGCCTGCCGACGCCGGCGCCGAGGTCGACGAGCTTGGCGCCCTCGCGGGGTATCCGCGCGCGGTGCGTCTCGAAGAACGCGACGAGGGACATGAACCCGAACTCGCCGTACACGAGGTCGCGCACGGACTCGTCCTCGTCCCTCGCGAAGACCTCGTCGCGGCATCGCTCGCGCGCGAGCGACCCGGGGTGGTCTCTGAAGAGCTCCTCCAGGAGGAGCATCGCGCGTCGCGGCGGGAGGACGCCGGAGGACGCGTCCGGGGTTTCCACCGGAGGCGGGCGCGTCGCCGCGGCCGCGAGGCGGGCTCTGATGGCTTCGGCTGCGGGTTTCGAGATGGGGGTCGGGACGGATGGGGGTGGGGTGGGGGATCAGACAGGACGGACGCGTCGAGGAGGGAGAGGCCGTTCGTTCGTTTCGACTCGCGCGTTCCGCGACGAGGGAGACGAGACGTAGACGTCCGCGTCCGCGTCCTGTCGTCGAGCGAGGCGCGCGCGCGACGCGAGCGCGACGCACCTCGGACCGCGTCCGCCTCGGCGCGGAAGTTCATCAGGCTCGGGCCGTACGCCACGAGCGTGTCCCTCGCCCCCGCCCTCGCGTCCTCGTCGTCCTCGTCCGACATCGCGCGCGGCGGATTTTGAAGGGCCGGCGCTTCCATCAGCGCCGGTTCGCGGCGCCGCGCCGGGCGACGTACGCGTACGTACGTGCTATTTATACTATTTGCTCATAGACATCGTAGATCTCGTTTCTCACGTCTCTGGGCGACGTGGCGGCCCTCCGCGCCAGGGTTTTGGTGGCGACGGAGCCGGCGACGTCATTATCCTCGCCGCGCACTCGCACGGTCGTCATGGCGTCCGCTGTCGCACTCTCCGCGCTCCCCACGGTCACGCGTAAGCCGCCGACGCGCGCGGTCGCGCTCCGCAGCCGCGCCGCGTTCGCGTGCCGCGCGTCGTCCTCCGGCGATAAGGACGTCGTCGATTTCGGAGCGATTCCGAGAGGCATGGGCTTTCCGAAAGGCGAGGGCTTCGCCTTCGGCGACGCCGACGCGGCGACGAAGACGTCCACCACGCCGTCGTCGTCCATGACGCTGTTCTCCTCCCCGCTCGCGACCGCCGCGCCGCTCTTCGCGCTCGCGGAGGGGTTGCGAGACGACATCAAGCCGTCGTACTTCGCCACGCTCGGGCTCTTCGTCCTCTCCGCGCCCGGCCTGTGGTCGCTCGTGAAGCGCAGCGCGAAGAGCAAAGTCGATCGAAAGACGTTCGAGGTCGCGGGACCGAGCGCGACGCCGTCGATGCCGCTGGACGAGCTCGCGCGGGAGATCGCGGCGTTCTTCAGGCGGAACAACTACGTCGTCGCGGACGCGGGGGAGGTCATCACGTTCGAGGGAAACATCGCCCCGGAGAAGGGCACGGCGGCGTACATCACGTTTTGCGTCGCCGTCGGGTTGCTGTGCATCGCGCTCGTGTGCTCGATCGCGCTGCCGGGCGGGAACTTGTGGTACTCCATCGCGCTCATCTCGCCGCTGTCGGGGACGTATTACATGGTGCGTTCGTCGCGTCGCGGTTTGTTTGTCGCGCCTCGTTCGGTTCGTCTCTCTCTCTCGCGTTTTCCGTCCGCACAGCCGTGCGTCTCGCCGACCGACGATCGCTCCCCGCTCACCTCCGCTTCCTCTCGTCTCCGCCCCATCGCAGGACAACGCCGGGAGGAAGGAGAAGGTGAAGGTGAAGATGGTGACCGCGGACGACGACATGACGACGGACATCATCGTGGAGGGGGACGTGGAGGAGATCGAACGCATGCGCCGGGACCTGAACCTCGTGGAGAAGGGCAAGGTGTACGTGAAAGGCATCCTCGAGCAGTGATGAGCGCGAGATAGATATTTTTTCGTCGAGAGGCGCGCGCTTGTACATACGAAGCGAGCACGTTACGCGCGCGCGTCGCGTCGTCGTCGGTCGTCGTGGCTGCCGCGCGGTCTGCGGACTTCCCGCGGCGGCGGCGGCGGCGGCCCGACCGAAAACCGCTCGAGGCGAAATTGCGATTTTCGCGAGATCTGGAACGCGAAGCGTCAGCGTCAGCAGATCTGACGACACGCTCCGGCGGGGCGCACGCCGGCGACATGGCGCGCCAACGCAAAACGTTTAATTTCCGCGTCGCGCAGATGTTCGTCTACTTTCCGGGTGCGTCCGTCGTCCGCGCGCGCGCGCCGCGCCCCCGCGTCGCGCGCGGCCGCTCTCGCCTCGCCGCGACTCGCCCCTCTCGTTCGTAACTGACATCTGACGCGACACCCGCGCATCGTTGCATCTCGTTTCGTCCCCGCGCGCGCAGGCGTCGTCGTCCTCTTCAACGTCGCCGCCGTGGGCGTCATGGCGTGGGCGCTCTCCCGCGTGACGATGGAAATCGACACGACGTTGGACTCGTACAAGCAGAGCGACACCGTCGCGAGCTTCCGCGAGGACCAGGCCGCGATGTTCTACTACTACGACGAAGCGCTGTTCCACCCGCCGCTGGGGGAAAACGCGACGTTCCTCGCGGAGATGCGCGCGCTGCGAGCCGCCGCCGCGGCCGCGGGGACCCTGAACGCCGCGCCCGCGATCCCCTCGCCGAACGCGCCGCGCTCGTCGCTGGACGCCGCGCTGATGAACCCCACCGCGGGGCTCGGCGGCGGCGGCGGCGCGGACGAGCTCCACGTCTTGGTTCGCGCGTCCGACGACGCCGGCGACGTGTTCGCGCCCGACATCTCCCGCGCGACGTGCGAGCTGAAACGCGCGATCGAGCGCGACGCGATGTACGCGGGCGAGGTGTGCGAGCGGGCGGGGCGGGGGCGCGACGGGCCGTGCCATTCGACGTTCTCCGCGTTCGACGTTCGAACGGCGTACCGGATGATCGGCCTCGGCGGCGCGTTCGATGGGTTCGTGGCGCTCGCGACGTCGCTCGCGAGCTTCGAAGAGAGCGGCGGCGGCGGCGCGGGGAACGAGACCGTCGCGGATGCGCTGAGGCGCGCGCGCGACGCGTGCGCCGCGGGCGAGAGAGGCGAGGTCGACGCGGGGGAGGTTTTGTGCGCGTCGACGCCGTCCTTGGGTTGCGACGCCGCCGCGTGCGCCGGCGACGAGCTCGGCGCGAAGGCGTGCGTCGTCGGCGGCGGGCTCATCGACGCGTGCGCGTGGCTGGACGCGTCGGCGGTGACGCCCGCGGACGTCCGCGCGCTCGCGGCGTTCCCGACGACGCCGCTCGACGCGGGCGAGTGCGGCGCGCTCGCGTCCGCGTCAGGCGGCGACGAGATGCGAGCCGCGTTGCGCGTCGGCGCGGTCGCGATACGATGGGCGCGCGCGGGCGAGCGACGGATGGCGTCGTTCGCGATGCCGTGGCGGCTCCTCGCATCCGATACTTTCGGTGAAACTGTCGGACGGGACGTGTCGGACGTGTCGGACGCGGACGCGCTCCGGAGCGACGTCACGCGGCTCGTGTTTCGCCTGCGCGGCAAGGACCTCTCGCAGAAGGTGTCGGCCGCGACGAAGTGGGCGATGCACGACGTCGGCCCGAACGTGATCGAGACGTGGCGCGCGAGGAGCGGCGACGGCGGGCGCGTCGTCGCCGCCGCGTCGTGGCGCCAGACGTGGGCGTTCCGGGAGCTCGGGCTCGCGACGCTGTGGGAAGACCTGAGGTGGGCGATCGGGTCGGGCGCGCTCACGTTCGCGTTCGTGTGGTGGCACACCTCGTCGCTGTTTCTCACGGTCGGCGGGATGGCGGCCGTGTGCTCGTCGCTGATCGCCGCGCAGTTCGTGTACGTGTACGTCGTCGGCGTGACGTGGGTCGGTCTGTTGAGTTTCATCGGGATATTCCTCATTTTGGGCATCGGCGTGGACGACGTGTTCATCATCTTAGAATTTTGGAGGCAAGCCGCGGACGAGCACGGAGACGGAACCGACGCGACGCGAGGGGAAGACGCGACGGGGGCCCTCGGCGACAACGCGCTCGTGAACCGGATGACGTGGACCGTGAGAAAATCGCAGTACGTCGTCACGATGACCTCCCTCACCACCGCGATGGCGTTCGCGATAAACCTGTCGTCGCAGATCGCGCCCATTCGGCTCTTCGGCGCGTTCATGACCGCTCTCGTGGCGTGCAACTACTGGCTCGTGTGCACGTCGTTCCCCGCGCTGCTCGTGCTGCGGCACCGGTGGGGCCCGCGGACGCGCCGCGCAGCACGCCGCGCGCTCGCGGGCGTCGCGCGCGGGTGGCGCCGCGCGACGCGGCGCCGGCGACGACGACGGGACGCGCCGCGCGAGGAGGCGTCGGCGTCGACCGCCGCGGAGGCGGACGCCGCCGCGGCGGTGGTGGAACGCGCGCACGGGTTGCCGCCCGCGACCGTCGTCGCGCGACGGCGGTCGTCCTACGGCCACGTCTACGCGGTGGCGCATCGGCGTAGGCCGAGCGGCGGGTTCGGCGGCGGCGGCGGCGCGAGGGGCGCGCACCACCGGCGGTTTCACTCCACGGTGCCGTGCGCGTTTCACCCCGACGACGGCGGCGTCTTCAGCCCGAAGAAGCCGTCGTTTTCGTCCGTCGGCGCGGTGGGCGCGACGGCGAGCGAGAGGAAGGCGGCGTCGCGGACGACGCGACGGACCGTCTCCCTCGGCGGCGGCGCGACAGGAATCGCCGGACGCGATTCGAAGCACGACTTTTTCTTCGACGCGCTCGCGTCCCCGGACAGCGCGATGGACATCTACGAGTACTTCAAAGACGTCGCCGGGACGAGCTCGAGCGACGACGCCGCCGACGAATACCCAGACTTCGTCACCGCCGCTGGGAGCGTCGCGGACGCCGACGAACGACGCGCCGCGCGGCGGCGCCTCCTCCCGTGCTGCGGCGCCGGCTCGGACCCGGACTCGAACCGGAAAGGCGACTGCGTCGACCGCGCGATTCACCGCCTCGCGGACTTTGTCGTCGCCGCGCGCTGGCCCATCGTGATCGTCGCCGTCGCGCTGTTCGTCGGCGCGGCCGTCCTCGCGTCGCGGATCGAACCGTCGCCGCAGACCGGGTTCACGATCTTCCCCGAGGACCACAACGTCCAGCGGTACGCGCGTTGGTCGTCGCTCTTCGGATTCGCGTCGTACGAGGAAGCCGTCAGGGTGCGGTTCGTGTGGGGGCTCGAAGACGCCCCGGACTCGTACGCGTCCGCGGAGGAGATGGAATCGGAGAGTCGTCACCCGTTCGCGCCGAAGCGGCTCGCGATCGCCGCGAAGATGGCCGCGAGCGAGTTTGAAACGCCCGGCGCGCTGAACAAACGCGAGCAAGACCCGACGCTCGACGCCGGCTTCGACGTCGAGCCCGAGGCGTCGCAGGCGTGGCTGCTCTCCTTCTGCGACGCGCTGCGGCGCTCGGAGGAAACGTCCGCGCGGCTCGCGGACCCGTCGGTTGGCGCGAACGTGGACTGCTTCATCGAGGACGTGAACGCGCGCGTCGTCGCGTTGTCCGGCGGCGGCGCGGCGTTGCCGCTCCCGCGCGACGCGTTTCGCGCCGCGCTCGCGACGTACGAGCTCGACGACGCGCGCGCGTACGCGAGGCAGATACGGTGGTTCCGGAAGAACGAGACCGAAAACGGACACGTCGCGAGCGTTTCCATCCACGCGGTTCTCCGCGCGTCCGCGCTGCGAACGAGCGCGGAGACGCTCACGCGCGAGGCTGCGTTTTGGGAGCGTTGGTTCCGCGCCGCGCTCGAGACGGCGCCCGTCGGCCTCAGAGGCGGATTCCAGACCTCCGAGACGTGGATCCGCGTCTCCACGGAACGCGAGGTCGTGACCGCGGCGTGGAGCGCGCTCGCCTTCTCCCTCGCGTTCGCGTTCGGCGTGTTATACGGCGCGTCTCGATCCGCGCGTCTCGCCGCGCTCGCGACCGTCTCCGTCGGCCACGTCGCGACGACGTTTCTCGCCTTCGCCGTCCTCCGCGGCTGGAGCGTCGGCGTCGTGGAGGCTGTCTGCACGATGGTCCTCGTCGGCTTATCCTTGGATTACATCCTGCACGTCGCCGGGGCGTACGTCAGGATCGAGGACGGGTGCATGAAGACGAGAGCGCGCGGCGCGCTCACCGCGGTCACGCGGAGCGTGGCGTCCGGGTGCAGCACGACGGTTGGCGCGGCTTTGTTTTTGCTCGGGTGCACGGTGACTTTTTTCACGAAGTTCGGGTTGTTCATCACGTGGACGCTGACCGCGGCGCTCGTGCAGGCGTGCGTGGTGTTTCCCGCGACGTGCGCGGTGTGCGGGCCGGAGGGGAGGAAGGTCGGGGGGGGGAGGGGGACGAAGAGCGCGGGGTGG
>MDSW01144750.1_pt1 | contig 29282 bp, 29 predicted proteins | sample 811171 | NCBI WGS metagenome assembly MDSW01 (sample SAMN05326641, study PRJNA326480) | marine metagenome | isolation source: seawater | place: Atlantic Ocean: North West | collected 2012 | reverse complement strand
GAACGATGTAAAATAAATATCCAAATCAGTGTTGATTTTTTTTGATTTATGACTAACAGATAAATTAATATTGTCTTCAGCAGTAAAACTTTCTCCGGATAACAAATTAGATGCAACATTATCAATTGATTGCGTAAAATATCTTGAATTTAGTTTAATATCAAAATTTTTATTTATCTGATATCCTAGTTTTAACTGTAAAGTTGAATTTCTAAATTTATTTACGGTATTTAATTCATCGTTTTGATTTAAATCGTATCCATCACTTGAATATCTATTCAGAAAAAATGTGCTCTTAAAATTTTTATTACTGTAGCTTAAAGAAATATTATTATCAAGAGTATTGTGGGTTTCATAGGAACTGGATAATGATCCGTTAAATCCTTTTTTTGGATCGTCTGTTATGATGTTTATTACCCCTGCTAAAGCTTCATTTCCATACAAACTTGAGGAAGCTCCTCTAACTATTTCTACCTGCTTTATATTACCAACAGAAATTCTATCCAAATCTAATGTTCCTGCAGAGCGTCCAATTACAGGTTGATTATCTATTAATATCAGGGTATACTGTGAGTCTAAACCTTGCATTTGGATACCTTCACCACCACCAAAATCTGAAACAGTAATCAGGCCCAATTCCTCATTTATCACATCTGATAACCTTGATGCGTTAGTTTTTTCAATATCCTTCTTTTTTATAAGACTTGAATTCAATGGAAGTGATGATAATGTTCTCTTTGTTTTTGTTCCGGTGATTATAACCTCATTTAATAAATTTAAATCAAGAGTGTCTTTCGATTGTTTTTCCTGAGAAAAAAAACCATAAAAATTGAATATTAATAATATTGAAAATAAATACTTGATGAAATTTTTTTTGCAAATATATTATATATTAATATATATAAAATAACGATTAAAGTTCTAAAATATATAAATAAGAACTTCTTAGAAAAAGAAGTAGTAATTATAATGTATCGATAAAAGTTATAGAAATATTATCAGGTTGAATTTATTCTATCCATTCTGCAATGAATAAATTTGTTTCTCTTGTACCGCCATTATTTCTATTTGATGAGAAAGCGATTTTTTTTCCATTATTTGAAAACACAGGGAATGCGTCAAAAGAATCACTAAATGTTATTCTTTCAAGATTTTTTCCATTAATATCAATCATGTATAAATTAAAAGGAAAACCTAAGACAGCCTCAAAATTAGACGAAAAGATTACTTTTTTGCCAGAAGGATGGAAAAACGGACTCCAATTCGCATTACCTAAAAAAGTAATTTGCTTTAAATTGCTTCCGTCGCTATCACATATAAATAATTCCATTTCCGTAGGTTTTACTAATCCTTCAGAAAGAAGTCTTTTATATTCATCAATTTCTTTTTTTGTTTCTGGTCTAGAGGCTCTGAAAATCAATTTGCTGCCATCAGGTGAAAAGAATGCTCCACCATCGTATCCAAGTTCATTTGTGATTTGTTTTACATCAGAACCATCTATATTCATTGTATATAACTCAAGGTCACCACTTCTGTCAGAAGTAAATACAATTTTATCCCCTTTTGGTGAGACAGTAGCTTCAGCATCATAGCCTTTTTCTTTGGTCAATTTATTCACAATATTACCATCTAAATCAGAAACATAAATATCATATGAATCATAAATAGGCCAAACGTAATTACCATCAACTCGTAGAGGTGTTTCAGGACAAAGTTTGTTATTTTCATGAGTTGAAGCATATAAAATATGTTTATTGTCAGGCATAAAATAAGAGCATGTAGTTCTTCCATTTCCTGTGCTCAGCATTTTTGGAGTATTAATTTCAAATGATTCATCAACATTCATTAAGAACATTTGATCGCATTCAACTCCCCATTCATTATAATTCGATTGAAATACTAAATTTTTATCATCAAAACTCCAGTAAGCCTCTGCATTATCGCCTCCAAAAGTGATCTGCTTAATATTTTTAAAATGTCTCTCACCTTCGTAAATAAGACTTGAGTTTAAGTTTTTTTTACAACCGATTAAAATTATTATTGATAAAAGTGGTAATATATTTTTCATTGAATTATTTGCTCATTATTTTTGCAAAATTAAATACTAAAAATGAACAATCTAATAAAATTATCCTTTTTCTTTTTTCTTTTTTCATGTGTTGAAAATGTAGATTATACAAACAATATAAAAAATGATGTGATGTATTTATCTGATGATAAATTAGAGGGTAGAAAAACAGGTACTGATGGCGAAAAACTTGCTGCAAAATTTATCTCAGAAAGATTTAAGTACCTTAATTTAAGTGCTAAGGGTACTGAAAATTATTATCAAGATTTTTATTTCTCCAACCGCTCTAATCCTCATCAAGAAATAGTATTCGATAATAAAAATATTGATAACAAAATACATGCTAGAAATGTCGTTGGTTTTATTGATAATGGAGGTGAAAATACCGTTGTAATTGGTGCACATTATGATCATTTAGGTTACGGTGAGGAATCATCACTTTACTACGGTGATGAAGTATTAATTCACAATGGTGCTGATGATAATGCTAGTGGAACAAGTCTTATGTTAGATTTAGCAAATAGACTTGCTATGAAAGAATTAGTGAGTAATTACCTATTTATTGCTTTTTCAGGAGAAGAGATGGGATTACTTGGTTCTAATTATTTTTTAAAGAATCCTACTGTTAAAAAAGAAGAAATTAATTATATGATTAATATGGATATGGTCGGTAGATTAAATGAAGAAAACAAGTTGTCTGTTTCAGGTATAGGAAGTGCAAAAATTTTTAAACAGATAATTAATGCAAATAATGTTGAATTTAATCTTGTTGAGTTTGGATCATCAAGTAGTTTTGGATCATCAGATCACGCATCATTTTATTATGAAGATATACCAGTTTTGAATTTTTTCACTGGTCAGCATGAGGATTATCATAAACCATCAGATGATTATGATAAGATTAATTTTACTGGAATAACTAAAATATCAGACTACATAGTAGATATTATCGAAGAGCTAGATCCCATCGAAAAATTAAATTTTATAAAAGCTGAAGAAAGTAAGAATGCTACTCCAAGATTTAAAGTTGGACTTGGTGTAATGCCAGACTATTTATATGACGAGGGGGGTATGAGGATTTCAGCTGTTACTTCTAAAGATAAACCAGCTGCTAAAATTGGTTTAATTAAAGGTGATATAGTTGTGAAAATTGGAAATTATGAAATAATTGACATGATGGGGTACATGAAAGCACTTTCAGAGTTTAATATCGGAGACAAAACAATAATAGAGATTAAAAGAGGAGATAAGATTTTATCTTTTGAATTAAATTTTTAAAAGATTATTGATTTGTAAAAAAAGTGACCTGGCTGGGGCTCGAACCCAGGACCCTCTCCTTAAAAGGGAGATGCTCTACCAACTGAGCTACCAGGTCAAATTTAATTACTTTGAGGCTGCAAATATAAAATGTTTAATTTATATTACCATACTTTTAATAAACAAATACTCTACAAATTCATGAATATACTTTTAATGGGTTATATGGGCTCTGGCAAGTCAACATTGGGAAAAAATTTGTCGTTAAAATTTAAAAGAGATTTTATTGATTTAGATCATTATATAGAACAAAAAGAAAACAAAAAAGTATATCAAATTTTTCAAGAAAAAGGTGATCTGTATTTTAGAAATATAGAGCGAGAACATCTATCAGACATTCTATCTAAAAACTCCAAAATTATATTGTCATTGGGTGGAGGTACTCCTTGTTATAATAATAATATCGAATTAATTAATTCAAAACACAACCTATCTTTTTATCTTAAAAATTCTAATATTGAATTAACTAAAAGACTTTTTAATCAAAGGAGTAGTCGGCCATTAATTTCTGGTATTTCTTCAAAGGAAGGTTTACTTGAGTATGTTTCAAAACATCTCTTTGAAAGAGAGATTTTTTATTCGGCTGCAAGTTATACTATTAAATGTGATAATAAATCAGTTGCTGAAATTTCTGAAGAAGTTTTTTCAATTTTAATGTAAAAATGCCTCTATTTTATCATTTTCAAAAATAACTTCAACATGATTTTGTATAGCTGTGGATAATGAGACTCCTTTAAAATCTACTTTTATAGGAAATTTTTTATGATTCCTATCAACTAAAACTACAGTTTTAAGTTGAGTTATTTTAGTATCTAAAAAATACTTTACTGCATACATTAATGTTGAGCCAGAGTTAAGCACATCATCTATAATAATAATGGATTTATTTTTATAATCTGAAATTTCTAAAGAGCAGGAAATACTATCAAAGGGTTGCTTTTTATTAATTTTTAAACTGCAAATTTTAAAGCTAAAGTCTGTATTTTTTTTTAACTCATCTAAAATTTTTTTCGCTAATAAATAACCGTTTTTTTTAATTCCTACAAGAACAATTTCTTTTTCTTCAATATTACATTCTATAATTTGAAGAGAAATTCTCTTAATTTTTTTATTAATCTTGAAATTATCTAATATTTTTTTTTTGTCCATAAAAGAATGTTAAATAAACAAAATATATCTTATATAATTGTATTTTTACACAAATTAAAGTTAGTCTATGAATTTTAAAAAATATATTTTTTTATTTACAATTTTAATTATTGGTCTTTCGTGTGGTGATGATGGTGATGATGGCTTAGTTGAGATTGAAGAAGCAGATAGAACTGAACAGCAGGTTATTGATAATGATTCGTTATTAGGATATTTACAAACACACTACATTAATACTTCTTTGTTAATGAATAATCAGAATATTTTATTAGATGATATATTAATTAATGAATTACCTGAAGATGGTGAGCTACCTAATTCCTCCGAAAACTCTTTATTAATCGATGTTGTTGAGACATTAACAACAACATATTTTGATGTTGAATACGAATTTTATATTCTGAAATTAAATCAGGGTGGTTCAGAAGATTCTCCAAATTTTTCAGATAAAGTAAGAGTTTCTTACGAAGGTGATTTAATGGATAATACAGTTTTTGACAGTTCTTCAACTCCAGTTGATTTTGACCTAACCTCAACAATTGCTGGCTGGGGAAGAGTTTTACCTGAATTTAATAACGCTGAAGATTTTTCTGTCAACACTGATGGAACAGTATCTTATGACAATCCTGGTATCGGGATAATGTTTTTACCCTCAGGTCTTGGTTACTATTCTGCTGCCGCAGGTACAGTTCCGGTCTATTCAAATTTGATATTTAAGTTTAAGATTTTTCAGTCTGAAGTCAATGATCATGATTTTGACAATGTACCTTCTCATCTAGAAGATATCGATGGAGACTATGATTTAACTGATGATAATTCTGATGATGACACATTTGCCGATTTTGTTGATAGTGATGATGATAATGATGGTACTTTAACGGTGGACGAAGACTTAGAACCTGATACTGATCTTGATGTTGATCGTGATGGAGACGGAGATCCAACAAATGATATAGGAGATGGAGACCCAACAAATGATGATACTGATGGTGATGGTATTCCAAACTATTTAGATCCCGACGATACTGCTTCAAGAGACGACTAAATATTTTATTTTCTTCTTATGACTTCTTTAACCTTTTGAATTATTTTTTCTGAATTTAGGCCGTATTTTTGCATGAGTTGAGCTGGAGTTCCAGATTCCCCAAAAGTATCTTGCGTGGCAACAAATTCTTGCGGTAAGGGGTTATTTACTGATAATAATCTGGAAATGCTTTCACCTAATCCGCCTAAATAATTATGCTCCTCTGCAGAAACAATACATCTAGTTTTTAAAACGGATTTTAGAATAATTTCCTTATCTAAAGGCTTTATCGTATGAATATTTATAACTTCTGCTGAAATTCCTTGCTCAAATAATGATTTTGAAGCTTCTAGTGCTTCCCATAACAAATGCCCAGTAGCAATGATAGTTACATCTTTACCTTCAGTCATTTTGACTCCTTTTCCGATTGTAAATTTTTGATTTTTATCTGTAAAAACAGGTACTTTTGGTCTTCCAAATCTAAGGTAAACTGGTCCTTTGAAATCTGCTATAGCTATAGTTGCTGCTTTGGTTTGGTTGTAGTCACAAGTATTAATTACTGTCATTCCCGGAAGCATTTTCATCATTCCAATATCTTCAAGAATTTGATGGGTAGCTCCATCTTCACCTAAAGTAATTCCTGCATGTGAGGCACATATTTTTACATTTTTTCCTGAATATGCAACAGATTGTCTTATCTGATCATAAACCCTTCCAGTTGAAAAATTCGCAAAAGTTCCTGTAAAAGGAATTTTTCCTCCAATGGTTAACCCAGCAGCTATCCCCATCATGTTAGCTTCTGCAATGCCGATTTGAAAAAATCTTTCCGGATGATTTTTTTTAAAATCATTCATTTTAAGTGATCCGGTCAAATCTGCACATAAAGCAACAATATTTTCATTTTTTAATCCTAATTCAGTAAGGCCATCACCAAAACCGCTTCTAGTATCTTTTTTTTCTGTAAATGTGTAGTTTTTCATATTAATAATCTCCTAGAGTTTCTGGATTTTGTTCAAGTGCTATTTCTAATTGCTCATCGTTCGGTGCTTTTCCATGCCACTCGTGTGTATGCATCATAAAATCCACACCATTACCCATTATTGTATTTAAAAGAATACAAATAGGTTTTCTTTTAAAGGTTTTATCTTTTGCTAGTTTTAATCCATTTTTTATTTCAATAAGATTATTTCCGTTTGCTATCTCTACAACTTCCCATCCAAAGGATTCAAATTTATCTCTGATACTACCTAAGCTGATAACGTCATTGGTTGAGCCATCAATTTGCTGTCCGTTTAAGTCAATTGTAGCGATTATATTATCTATATTTTTGGCTGCGGCATACATTATTGCTTCCCAGTTTTGACCTTCCTGTAATTCACCGTCACCCATTAAACAGTAAATTAAATTAGTATCATTATTTAATTTTTTGGTTAGAGATGCACCAATTGCAACAGAGAGTCCTTGACCTAATGATCCAGAAGCAATTCTGACACCAGGTAATCCCTCGTGAGTTGTTGGATGACCCTGTAGTCTTGAGTTTATTAATCTAAATGTGTTAAGCTCATTTACTTCAAAATATCCACATCGAGCAAGAACACTGTAAAAAACTGGCGAAATATGTCCGTTACTTAAAAAGAATAAATCTTCGTTTATACCATCCATTGTAAAATTCTTATTTCTTTTCATTACTGAATTAAAAAGAGTAACCAAAAATTCAGCACATCCAAGAGATCCTCCTGGGTGTCCTGAATTCACTTTGTGAACCATTCTTAGAATATCCCTTCTAGTTTGAATGGTAATATTTTTTAAAGTTTCAAGTTCTTGCATTATGGTTGTATAGTTTTTTGCAATTTAAATTAATGAAATCCATTATTGAAAAAATTACACTTTCATTTATCAACAATTACACTTTTTTAGTAACATAAATCATTAATGAGTCTTTCTTATTTATATTTGCCATGAGATGAAGCCAAGTTTTAAAATAGAATGTTCTGATAAATTATCAAATGCTAGAGCATGTACAATAAAAACAGATCATGGGACTTTTCAAACACCTGTTTTTATGCCGGTAGGTACACAGGGGACTGTAAAAGGTATTCACCAAAGAGAATTAAAAAATGAGATCAAATCTGATATTATTTTAGCCAATACGTATCACTTGTATCTAAGACCTGGAATTGAAATTATCGAAAAAGCAGGAGGATTACATAAATTTATAAATTGGGATAGAAATATTTTGACAGACTCAGGTGGTTATCAGGTATATTCTTTATCTGCTAAAAGGAAAATTTCTGAAAAAGGCGTAGAATTTAAAAGTCACATTGACGGTAGTAAACATTTCTTTTCTCCTGAAAATGCAATTGATATACAAAGATCAATTGGTGCAGATATAATTATGGCATTTGATGAATGCCCACCTTACCCGTGTGATTATTCTTATGCTAAAAATTCAATGCATTTGACACATAGATGGCTAGATAGATGCATAAAAAGATTTACTGAAACACCTCCTAAATACGGTTATAATCAATTTTTTTTCCCTATTGTACAGGGTAGTACATACACAGATTTAAGAAAAGAATCAGCAGAGTTTATTTCATCTAAAAATTGCTTTGGAAATGCTATTGGTGGTTTATCCGTTGGAGAACCTCACGATGAGATGTATGAATCGGTAGAAATAGTCTGTGATATTTTACCTTATGAAAAGCCAAGATATTTAATGGGCGTAGGAACTCCTGCTAATTTACTTGAAAATATTGCTTTAGGTATTGATATGTTTGATTGTGTTATGCCAACAAGGAATGGGAGAAATGGAATGTTGTTTACTTCTGAAGGTATAATTAATATAAAAAATAAGAAATGGGAATTTGATTTTTCTTCTATTGATGAAAATGGAACTACATGGGTTGATATCGCTTATTCAAAATCTTATCTAAAACATCTCTTTAATGTAAATGAAATGTTGGGCAGGCAAATAGCTTCAATTCACAATTTAGGATTTTATTGCTCATTACTTAGTCAGGCAAGAATGCATATAATTAAAGGAGATTTTTTAAATTGGAAAAATATTATGGTGAAAAAATTAATTAATAGATTATAATTGAATAAAATTGATAAATACATACTTAAGAAGTTTCTATATACTTATATATTGATTCAATTATTATTTGTGCCGATTGCTATTGTTGTGAATCTGGCTGATAATATTGACAAACTACTGGCTAAGAATGTTCCGTTTTCAGAAATTTTAGATCACTATTACAATTTCAGTATTTATTTTTCATCAAGCCTTCTTCCTCTTTTTTTATTTTTAGCAATTACTTGGTTTACTTCAAAATTATCATCTAATTCTGAAATTATTGCATTATACTCTTCAGGTGTTTCATTGAAAAGAATTCTTAGACCATACATGATAGGTTCTTTAATTATTGCTATTTTTTCTCTTTTAACTGGAATGTATGTAGTGCCTGAATCCACTAAAAAATATAATGATTTTTCGTACAAATATTTGAAAGGAAACAGAAAGGCAATCAATAATAAAAATATTTTTAGAAAAATTAATGAAAATGAATATATTTTTTTAACACAATTCAATCAGAAAAATAATGTTGGAACAAATTTTACGCTTGAAAATTTTACAGGGGAGAGATTAAATTTTAAGATAAGCTCTACCAGTATTCGATTTATTCCTGAGTTAAAAAAATACAGGTTGAATAATTATTCTAAAAGAATAATAACAGATTCAATTGATATAATTCAGAATAGAAGAACATTTGATACAATATTTTCTTTTAATGTTGACGATTTAACTCCTCTCAATTATGTTGCCGAATCGTTAAATTATAATGAATTAATTAGTTTTATAAACATTGAAAAAAGTAGAGGCTCAACTAATATTGAAAGGTATATGGTCGTTAAATATAAGAAATGGAGTATACCTTTTTCTATCTTTATTTTAACTTTAATTGGATTTTCAGTTTCTGCTGAAAAAAGAAGAGGTGGAACCGGTGTGAATTTAGCTTTTGGAATTTGCATTGCAATGATATATGTGTTTTTTGACAAAATTTTTGGTGTATTAGCTCAACAATCTGATTTATCTCCGATATTAGCAGTTTGGTTGCCAAATATTTTCTTTGGATTATTAGCTATTTATCTTGTTAGAAATGCAAAAAAATAATTTAAAACATTTCATTCATCTACATTTTTTGGTATTTATTGCTGGATTTACCGCAGTTTTAGGCGAGTTAATTACAAACTCGTCAGTTTCTATTGTTTGGCATCGTATGATAATAGCTTCTATAATTACAATTTTTTTCATTTTAATTAAGAGAAAAAATTTAAAGATTGATTTTAATCAATTTTTAAAATATTCCTTTCTTGGTCTGATTATAGCATTACACTGGATAACTTTTTTTGAAGGCATTGAGCAATCTAATATCTCAGTAACATTAGCTATGTTTTCAACTGCGGCTTTTTTCACATCTTTATTGGAACCTCTATTTTTTAAAAGAAAAATTATTTTTTACGAAATAGTACTAGGATTATTAGTGATTGCCGGAGTTTTCTTAATATTTAAGTCAGAGTTTAATTATGTTAATGGGATTATTCTTGGCCTACTGTCAGCTTTATTTGCATCTATTTTTTCTGTGTTAAACGGAATTATGATAAAAAAAAATAGTGCAATTACTATCTCTTTTTATGAGTTTATTTCTGGAGTTATATTTATATCAATTTATTTGTTTCTAACCGAGAACATGAATTCACTATCGATTGATAATTTCTTTTCACTTAATTATATATACATATTTTTATTGGGCTCAGTTTGTACAGCTTATGCTTTTATAGCTTCCGTTTACTTATTAAATTATATAACTCCTTATTCTGTGGTATTGACATATAATTTAGAGCCTGTATATGGGATATTATTAGCTCTTTTATTTTTTGGAGATAATGAGAAAATGAGCCTTCAATTCTACATTGGGTTGTTTTTTATTCTTACTTCAGTTTTAATAAACATGTATGTAAAAAAAACAGTTAAACGGACTTAATAAGACTTAACTTTTTTATATTTATTACATAATAAATTAATTGATGAATTATCTAGATTTTGAAGAACCAATAAAACTTCTTGACACACAACTAGCTGAATGTATTGAATTAGGAGAAAAATCTAATGTGGATGTTACTGAAACATGTTATAAGATTAAACTAAAACTTAAATCAACTATCAAGGATATTTATAGGAATTTAACTCCATGGCAAAAAGTGCAAATTTCAAGACATCCTGATAGGCCGTATACACTTGACTATATAAATAATATATTAGATGATTCTTTTCTAGAATTACATGGTGATAGGAATTTTAAAGATGATAAAGCTATGATAGGTGGATTAGGAAAAATTGGGGATCAGTCTTTTATGTTTATCGGTCAACAAAAAGGACATAATACTAAAGATCGTCAATATAGAAATTTTGGAATGGCAAATCCGGAAGGTTACAGAAAAGCTTTAAGGTTAATGAAAATGGCTGAAAAGTATAATATTCCGGTTGTTACTTTAGTTGATACTCCAGGAGCTTATCCTGGATTAGAGGCAGAAGAAAGAGGTCAAGGTGAAGCAATTGCAAGGAATATTTTAGAAATGACTAGATTAAAAGTTCCTATAATTACAGTTATAATTGGAGAAGGGGCTTCTGGAGGTGCTCTTGGTATAGGTGTTGGAGATACTGTACTTATGCTTGAAAATACTTGGTACTCTGTAATATCTCCTGAATCATGCTCTTCTATTTTGTGGAGAAGCTGGGAGTATAAAGAAGTTGCAGCGTCTGCGCTAAAATTAACTGCTAAGGATATGAAGAAAATGAATCTAGTTGATAAAGTTATAAGAGAACCTGAAGGTGGTGCTCATAGAAATAAGTTAAAAACTTTTGAAGCTGTTAAGTTAAATATACTAATAGCATATGACGAACTTTCTAAGCTATCCTCTGAAAAGCTTATCCTAAAAAGGATGGATAAATATTCAAATATGGGTGTTTTCTCATCTTAATCTATCAATATTAACATTTTTATCAATCTTATTAACATTATCGATGTTAATTATTAAAAAAATATAATAATTGCTAGTAAACGGGTTTTAGTTACTTTAGTATTCATGAAACAATCAGCATCATTTCAAGGACTTAGCATAGATAAGAATTCAATAATTAATTTAGAAAAGGGAAAATTACCACCCCAAGCTATCGAATTAGAAGAGGTAGTCCTAGGAGCAATGATGATAGATAAAAAAGGTGTAGATGAAGTAATTGATATTTTAACAATTGATGCTTTTTATAAGGAAATTCATCAAAATATTTTTGAAGCAATTTTTAAATTATTTCAAAAAAGCGAGCCTATTGATTTATTAACTGTTTCAAATCAGCTTAAAAAAGATAAAACACATGAAAAGATAGGTGGTGACTTTTATTTAATTTCATTAACTCAAAAGGTTTCTTCTTCTGCCCATATAGAATTTCACGCTCGGATTATTCTGCAAAAATTTATCCAGAGAAGTCTGATTAAAATATCCAATGAAATAATTACAGATTCATACGATGAATCAAAGGATGTTTTTGATCTTTTAGACACAGCAGAATCAAAACTTTATGATGTTACACAAGGAAATATTAAAAAATCATCCGAAACTGCTCAAAGCCTAGTGATTCAAGCAAAGAATAAGATTGAAGCAGTCTCAAATAAAGAAGGATTAAGTGGTGTCCCTTCTGGTTTTAATAAAATCGATAAATTAACTGCTGGATGGCAACAAAGTGATTTAGTTATAATTGCAGCCAGACCGGGAATGGGTAAAACTGCACTTTCCTTATCAATGGCAAGTAATATTGCTGTCAATAACAAGATTCCTTTAGCCTTTTTTTCTTTGGAAATGTCATCAATTCAATTAATTACTAGAATGATTTCTTCTGAAACTGGATTAAATTCAGATAAACTAAGAACAGGTAAGTTAGAAAAGCATGAATGGGAACAATTGAATGTCAGAGTAAAAAATTTAGAAAATGCTCCTTTATACATTGATGATACACCTTCACTTTCAATTTTTGATTTAAGGGCAAAAGCAAGAAGATTAGTTTCACAAAAAGACGTTAAAATTATTGTAGTTGATTATTTACAACTTATGACTACAGGAGGGAATATTAAAACAGGAAATAGAGAACAAGAAATATCAACTATTTCAAGAAACTTAAAAGCTTTAGCAAAGGAACTTAATATTCCAGTAATTGCAATTTCTCAGCTTTCCAGAATGGTTGAGGGCAGAACGTCTAAAAGACCTCTTCTTTCTGATTTAAGAGAGTCTGGTGCTATTGAGCAAGATGCTGATATTGTTTCATTTATTTACAGACCTGAATATTATAAAATCGATACTTGGGATGATAATGAACGTTCCTCAACAGAAGGAGAGGCGGAGTTTATCGTATCAAAACATAGAAATGGAGGATTAGAAAATATAAGATTAAAGTTTATTCCGACTCTTGGAAAGTTTGAAGATATTGATCAATATGATTCACCATATGAATTCCATTCAAAAATGAATGCAGCTGCAAATGATGATACTTTTAAAAATGATTTTGAATCTGATAATAAATCAGATGACAATTCAAACTTACCTTTTTAAATTTATCTAACTGTTTCAACAAGTTTCTTAAATTCTTCAGGATTGTTCATAGCTAAATCTGCCAAAACTTTTCTGTTTATTTCAATATTTTTAGAATTTAATTTATTAATAAATTCTGAGTATGTAAGTCCATTTAGTCTTGCGGCAGCATTAATTCTCATAATCCATAAAGATCTGAAATTTCTTTTTTTAGTTTTTCTGTCTCTGTAAGCATATTGAAGTCCCTTTTCAACTGCATTTTTTGCAACTGTCCAAACATTTTTTCTTCTACCGAAGTATCCTTTGGCTTGTTTTAATATTTTTTTTCTTCTTGCTCTCTTAGCAACTGAATTTACTGATCTTGGCATAATTAATAGTTTTTAAATTAGGTGGTAAACTTTTACTCTTCTTACCTACATTTATGGGCATAAACCCTTATTTTAATCTTAATTGTTGTTTTATACTATTCATGTCACTGTCATGAACTAATCCTGAGTGAGTTAAAGCCAGCTTTCTTTTTTTTGACTTTTTAGTTAAAATATGATTTTTGAAAGCATGCTTTCTTTTAATTTTTCCAGTTCCAGTAACTTTAAATCTTTTTTTTGCACTGGATTTAGTTTTCATTTTTGGCATATTATTTTGTTTTTTTTGGAGACATCATCATTATCATTTTTTTACTTTCGAGTTTTGGTAGTTGTTCAACCTTACCAAATTCTTCTAGTTCTTGAGCTAATTTTAACAATAATATTTCACCTTGGTCTTTGTAAATAATTGATCTTCCTTTAAAAAAGACGAAAGCTTTTAACTTCGCACCATCCTTAAGAAATTTTTCAGCATGTTTTTTTTTAAAAGCATAATCATGTTCGTCAGTTTGAGGGCCAAATCTTATTTCCTTAACCACAACTTTTGTAGTTTTAGATTTTATTTGCTTTTCTCTTTTTTTCTGTTCATAAAGGAATTTTTTATAATCCATTATTTTACAAACAGGAGGAACAGCATTTGGTGAAATTTGTACCAGATCTAATTCTAATTCGTTTGATCTAGAAAGGGCTTTCTGTAAAGGATAAATTCCTATTTCAATATTATCACCTACTAATCTTACCTCATCTACATTAATTTCATCATTAATTTTATGAGGATTAGTTTTTTGTACTCTCCAAGGTCTTCTACCTCTACCTGTTCTTCTTATTGCTATGATTAATTATTTAAGTTATACTTATATTTTAATTTTTTCTTTAATGATTTTAACAAAATCTTCAACTTTCATTACTCCATAATCTTTACCACCATGGCTTCTTACAGATATTAAACCATCGTTTGATTCTTTTTCACCAATGACAAGCATATAAGGGATTTTATCTATTTCTGCATCTCTTATTTTTCTGCCAATTGTTTCACTTCTGTTATCAATCAGGCCGCGAATTTCGTCATTTTCTAACAAATTTAAAACATTTTTACAGTATTTTTCATGCTTTTCACTTAACGGAAGAATAATGAATTGATTAGGAGTTAGCCATAATGGTAAATTTCCAGAAGTATTTTCAAGTAAGATTGCAATAAATCTTTCTAAACTTCCAAAGGGTGCTCTATGAATCATCACTGGTCTTTTAGACTTATTGTCTTTGTCGATATATGTAAGATCAAATCTTTCAGGAAGATTATAATCGACCTGTATAGTACCAAGCTGCCATTGTCTGCCCAAGGCATCATTTACCATAAAATCCAATTTAGGACCATAAAAAGCAGCTTCACCTTGTTCAATTTTATAGTTAAGGCCTTTATCTTTTACAGCCTTGATGATTGCATTTTCTGATTTCTCCCAAATTGACACATTACCAATATATTTTTTTAAATTTTTTTGATCTCTTACAGAAATTTGAACACTAAAATCATTTAATTCAAGTGATTTAAACACATAAAGTGTTAAGTCGATTACATTTTTGAATTCGCTATCTAACTGATTCTCTGTACAAAATATATGCGCATCATCTTGTGTAAATCCTCTTACCCTTGTTAATCCATGTAATTCTCCGCTTTGTTCATACCTATATACTGTTCCAAATTCAGCATATCTAATTGGTAAGTCTCTATAGCTAAATTTATCAGAGTTGTAAATTTCACAATGGTGAGGACAATTCATAGGTTTTAAATAAAACTCTTCATCTTCTTTGGGAGTTTTGATTGGTTGAAAACTGTCTTCTCCATATTTCTCATAATGTCCTGAAGTAACATATAATTCTTTATTTCCAATATGTGGTGTGATAACCATTTGGTATCCTGCTTTTTTTTGAGCTTTTTTTAAAAATTCTTCTAATCTTGTTCTTAGTTCAACACCTTTTGGAAGCCACAAAGGCAATCCTTGGCCTACTTTATTTGAAAAAGAAAATAATTTTAAATTTTTACCAATTTTCCTATGATCACGAAGTCTAGCTTGTTGTTTGTTATATAAGTATTCTTTTAATAATTTTTGCTTTGGGAAAGAAATCCCATAAACCCTAGTTAACTGTTTGTTTTTTTGGTCACCTCTCCAAAAAGCACCAGAAATATTCAATATTTTAATAGCTTTGATTAAAGATGTGTTTGGTATATGTCCACCCTTGCATAAATCTGTAAACGAATCATGATCACAAAATGTAATCTCTCCGTCATTTAATTCCTTAATAAGTTCTGTTTTAAATATATTTCCCTCTTCCCTGTAAAATCTTAATGCATCTTCTTTTGACACAGACCTCATATTAAAATCATGTTTCCCTCTGCATATTTCTAGCATTTTAGTCTCAATTTTATCAAAATCTGATTCAGATATTTTATTAATCCCTAAATCGACATCATAATAAAAACCTTCCTTAATAGCAGGTCCAATTGTAAGTTTAATTCCCGGATACATCTCTTGTAATACTTGAGCCATAACATGTGATGATGAATGCCAAAAAGCTTTTTTACCTTCATCATTATCCCAGGTATAAAATTCTAATTTACCATCTTTATGTAAAGCTAATTTGGTTTCAACAATTTCATGGTTAAATTTGGCGGAAATTACATTTCTGGCTAATCCTTCGCTAATATTTTTAGCAATAGAAATAACCGGAGTTCCTTTTTTAAACTCTCTTACAGACCCATCCTTAAGTGTTACTTTAATCATTTTTCAAATTAAATGTTAAAATTATGAATCATTTTTCAAATAGTTCGTTTATTATTCTAAATAATGAAGTAAATATCAAAACAATAGCTATCAGACAAATAATAACTCCTATAATAATAAGAAAATAATTTTTTTTAAGTTGACCTAGGTGAATCATAAATGGACCCATGAAAATTGGAATTAAAGATGATATTAAGATTTTAAAACCTTTTGCAATTCTATTTTTTTTCACGTGATTTAAATTTTTCTATTGACAATCTAACATTATTATTTTCTTTGATAAGTTTTTTAGCCTCTTCGCCTCCTATATTAAGTATTGATTTTAAAATTCTTACTGCTCTTTTATGTAGTTTGCTATTTGATAATTTCATGTCGATCATTTTGTTATCAAAAACTCTACCTAGTTTAATCATAACGGTTGTTGAAATCATATTTAACACCATTTTTTGCGCCGTTCCAGCTTTCATCCTAGAGCTTCCAGTGATATATTCTGGCCCAACAACAACTTCTATTGGATATAAACAAAGGTTAGCTAAGGGGGAGTTTTTATTACAAGTTATACAGCCAGTGTAAATACCATTTTTATTACATTCTTCTATACAAGAAACTACATATGGTGTAGAACCAGATGCAGAGACCCCTATAACTATATCATTTTTTGATAACTTGTATTTCTTTAAGTCTTCCCAAGCTTGGATTTTAGAGTCTTCCGCATATTCTTGTGATTTTCTAATTGCTTTGTCACCTCCTGCAATAATTCCGTATATTTTGCCGTCAATTCCAAAAGTTGGTAAACATTCTGATGCGTCAACAATTCCAAGTCTACCACTAGTACCTGATCCTATATAAAATATTCTTCCATTATTTGACATTAATTCCGAGGTCTTTTCGACTAATTTCAAAATTTGAGGGATTGATTCTTTTACAGATTTAGCAACAGTATAATCTTCTGAATTAATGTCTAAAAGAATTTCCTGAACAGATTTAAGTTCTAGGTTATAATATTTTGAATCTTTTTCGGTTGTTTTAATAATCTACTATTTAAATATTATCAATAATTGCATTAAAGGTCAGAGATGGCCTCATAATAGAATTTGTGATTAGATCGTCCGTTTTGTAATATCCTTCAAGATTAACTTTAGCACCCTGTTTTTCATTAATCTCATCCATAATTATTTTTTCATTTTCTGAAAGGTTTTTATATATGGAAGAAAATTCTTTTTTCAATAAAATATTTTCATTTTGATTTGATAAAAATTCTGACCAGAACAATGCTAAGTAAAAATGACTGCCTCTATTGTCAATTTCACCAACTTTTCTAGACGGAGATTTTTGATTTGTGAGTAGTTTTTCAATTGCATTTGTTAGACATGTTGAAAGAATTTTTGAATTTTTATTTTTGACCCCAATATTTTCTAATGCCACAGATATTGCTAGAAATTCACCTAGAGAATCCCACCTTAAATGATTTTCATTATTAAGTTGTTGTACGTGTTTTGGTGCTGATCCACCAGCGCCTGTTTCAAATAATTTACCTCCGTTCATTAAGGGTACAATTGATAACATCTTTGCACTTGTTCCTAGTTCAAGGATCGGAAATAAATCAGTTAAATAATCTCTTAGGACATTTCCTGAAACTGAGATGACACTTTTCCCTTTTTTAATCATTTCTAAGGTGAAAACGGTAGCTTTGTATGGGGATAATATTTGTATGTCTAATGAAGAAGTGTCAATTTTATTTAATTCTTTTTTTACTACTTTGATAAGTTGCTTATCGTGTGCCCTTTTTTCATCAAGCCAAAATACGGTAGGGTATTTAGTTTTTTTTGCTCTGTTAATAGCTAATTTTATCCAATCTACAATAGCTTCACTTCTTACTATACACATTCTCCAAATATCTCCCTTAGAAACATTGTGAGTAAATAGCGTTTTACCATCCTTAGTCTCAACACAAACTTTCCCTGTCTCCTTTATTTCAAATGTTTTATCATGGGATCCGTATTCCTCAGCTTTTTTTGCCATTAATCCAACATTTTGAACAGTTCCCATTGTAGAGGGGTCAAATTCACCATTTTTTTTACAAAATTCAATAGTAGCTTGATATATAGAGGCATAGCTGCTATCAGGAATTACAGCCTTTGTGTCTTTGAGATCTCCTTTTTTATTCCACATTTTTCCAGAACTTTTGATCATCGCTGGCATCGATGCGTCAATAATTACATCACTGGGAATATGAAAATTTGAAATATTATTTTCAGAATTTACCATAGCAACTTCTGGTCCAGTTTTAAATTCATATTCCAGTTCTTCAATTAATCTCTCTTTGATGTTTTTGTCAAGGCTATTTATTTTCTCATATAAATTGGATAATCCGCTATTTAAATTAATATTTAATTCATCTATGATTATATGGTTTTTCTTTAAGAATTTTTTTAAAAAAACCTTTAATACATGTCCAAAAATAATGGGATCACTTACTTTCATCATTGAGGCTTTAAGGTGTAATGAGAAAAGTATGTCTTTAGTTTTGCAGTCAGAAATTTCATTTTCAATAAACTCTTGAAGTTTATCAATATTCATAAAACTACAATCAATTATTGATCCTTGATGAATTGTGATATTTTCTTTGAGAATTGTTTTTTTATTTTCTGAATCATAATTATATATGTTTAGCAATTCATATTTGTTACTAGTAAGAGATGTTTCATTATTTTTAAAATCACCAGATTGCATTGATGAAACATGAGTCTTTGATCCAGAAGTCCATACACCTAACTTATGCGGATTAATCTTTATGTAATTTTTTATTGCATCAGGAACACGTCTATCTGAGTTTCCTTCTCTTAATATAGGATTTACGGCACTTCCTTTTATTTTATCATAGATAGATTTTATGATTAATTGATTTTCATTCTCTGGTTTTTCAGGGTAATTAGGAATTTTAAAACCTTTTAGTTGCAATTCGTGAATAGCTTTTTTTAACTGTGGAACTGAAGCGCTTATATTTGGAAGTTTTATAATATTAGCTTTAGGGTCCTTAACAAGTTTACTTAAAAACTCAAGATCGTTTTCATATTTTATTTTACTTCCAAGGTAGTTATTGAAAGTTGCAAGAATTCTGGACGAGAGGGAGATGTCTCTGGTTTCAAATTTAACTCCTGATGATTTTGTAAAAGCCTGAATAATAGGTAATAATGAAACGGTAGCAAGAGCTGGTGCTTCATCTGTTTTAGTATATATAATCTTAGACATTAATATCTTCTGAATTGTTAGTGAATCAAATATAGAAAATGGCAATAAAATAAAAGAATAAACTGGGAATAGTTATTAAAAAATGAAAGCCGTACTTATGTATTGCTACATGGTACGGCTTTCTGAATATCGAATATGTATGCCTTCGTATTTGAATTGCTAAACTCAAAGAGGTTAGCTGGCAAACATCGTCGCTATTGTCGGAGTCTTTTTTGTTACTCATCTCCTAAGAGATTTTCCCTTTTGACTCCTAATTACTTACTGTTCTGACATTGCTTGCGCTTTGACAGCACGTTTCTGGGTTACTCAATTCGCCCTTACTTGGTGTTTCTCTTCCTGAGCTAGGCTCATTCAGACTCCTTTCAGGCTAGGCCTTTGGGAGAGAGAGTCTTTTATTCTAAAATTGTGCAGGCACACATTTTAAAATTTAGTTTCTCTCTGGTTTCGAATTTTAGGTTACCCTGAAATTCTATAAGTAATCTATTTTAAAGAACATTCTTTGAATTTGTAATCACTTTAAAGTGTTTGTTGATCCTTTTGGGATCCACTACAAACAAATCCTGAAACTAATATATAACTAAAGTTTAATTATCCAAGAAATTTAAAATAAAAGATGTTAACCAATTGTAAACTAGACATATTAACAATTGTTAATATGTCTATGAATTAACTTCTCTTTTCCTTTATTTTTGCCTTTTTACCGGTAAGATTTCGGAAATAAAATATTCTAGCTCTTCTTACTTTACCTCTTTTATTAATCTCAATTTTTTGCAGTAATGGTGAGTTAATTGGGAAAATTCTTTCAACTCCGATAGAACCAGACATTTTTCTGATTGTAAAAGTTTCGGTTGAACCAGATCCTCTTCTTTGTAAAACAACACCTTTAAAAAACTGTGTTCTTTTCTTATCACCTTCCTTGATTTCGTAATAAACTGTTATTGTATCTCCTGCTCTGAAAGAAGGAAGTTCATTATTTTGTAGTAATTGATCTTCTACAAACTTAACTAGTGAGCTCATTTTAATTTTTTTATGATTTAATTCTAACCAACGTAAGTTTCTTTAACAAAGAGGTTGAGTAGAAACGCGTGCAAATATAATTATAAAAAACAAATTACGTGTATATTTACTTACAATAAATCAGGTCTTTTTTTCTTTGTTAAATTAAATGACTTTTCAGTTCTCCATTTTTCAATTTTTTTTGTGTCACCACTAAGAAGAATTTCAGGAACTTTCCAAGAATTATATTCTTTCGGTCTTGTGTAAACTGGATGTGATAATAAATTATCTTGAAAAGAATCTGTTAATGCAGATGTCTCATCACCAAGTACCCCAGGAATTAATCTTAAAATACCATCCGTTAAAATAGCAGCTGGTAATTCCCCTCCGGTTAACACATAGTCACCAATAGAAATTTCTTTTGTTATGATAAAGTCTCTGACTCTTTGATCAACCCCTTTGTAATGACCACACAATATTATAATATTTTTATAGCATGATAAATTATTAAAAGTAGATTGATTTAAACTATCCCCGTCAGGACTCATATAAATAATTTCATCGTAATTTCTTTTTGCTTTTAATTTAGATATGCATTTATCTATAGGTTCAATCAACATTACCATACCTGAGCCTCCACCATATTGATAGTCATCAATTGATTTATAATTATTAACAGAATAATCTCTTAGATTATGAATTACTATTTCAGCTAAATTTTTATCAATACTTTTTTTAATTATTGAAGTGTTGAATGGACCGTATAACAATTCAGGTACAGCAGAAATTATATCAATTCTCATAAATTTTTATCTAAAGTTAAACCTTTCTAGTTGATTTTCACTGTTTAATATTTCAATAGATATAGTATCGTAGTAATTTCTTGATTTTATAATCTCATCAATATCTTTAATTGAATTAATTTCAATGCCATTTATCTTCTTTATCACATCACCTTCATTAATACCATATTCTTTCCAGTATGAAGTGTAATTATTATTAAATTCAGAAATTTTTACACCTTGTTTTAAATTTCTTTTTTTAAGGTCATCTTCCCCCATATTTCTTAAAATCCCTATCAGATAAAAATTAATTCTCTCGTTTTTATTTAATTTAACATCAATTTTTTTAATAATGTTTCCTCTTTTTATATTTATAACTACAATATCATCTGGTCTTTTGGTATTTAAATAGCCTTTTAAATCTGAAAATTTTGAAATTTTTATCCCATCAATATCTTTTATAATATCTCCTATACTAATTCCTGCCAATTTGGCTCCAGATTCGTTATCGATTCCGTTAATATAAAAACCTTCGGTGTCTTCAATATTTAATTCATTAGCCATAGAACTATTTAGAGATGTACCTGTAACACCTAAAAAACCGTATTGAACCATTCCATATTCTAGGATATCTTCAATTACTTTTTTTGCAATATTACTAGGTACAGCAAATGAGTATCCAACATATGATCCTGTTTGCGTTTGTATAGCGGTATTTATCCCAATTAACTCTCCTTTTCTATTTATTAAAGCTCCACCTGAATTTCCTGGATTTACGGCTGCATCAGTTTGTATGTAAGATTGAGTAGTTCTTCCTGTCGGATCTAAACTTCTTGATTTAGCGGAAATTATTCCCGCAGTAACAGTTGAAGTTAGATTAAATGGATTTCCAACAGCTAAAACCCACTCACCAATTTGAGCAGAATCGCTATCACCAAAAGTTGCATATGGAAGCTTATTTTCTGAATTAATTTTAAGCAATGCTATATCGTTTTGTTTATCACTACCAACAATAATTGCATTATAAGTTTGGTTATCATTTGTTGTAATTTGAATTTTTTCAGAATCTTCAATGACGTGATGATTGGTTATAATATATCCGTCAGACGAAATTATGACCCCAGAACCAGTGCCAATTTGAGGGTTTTTTTTTGTTTGACCAAATAAAAAATCTTCGATACTAAACTGATTAGAAATTGTTGAAGAATTTCTCACATGAACAACGGTATTTATTGATTTGTTTGCAACTTGCACAAAATCAGGAATTTCTGTATTTAAAATAGAAGACTCATTTACATTTGTGTTTTTAAAAGTTTTTAAAAAATGGTTATTATTATTTTTGTTAATTATTTTTGTAACTTTTGTTTCTAAATCTGAGTAAACATATTCTTTAAGTGAAATTATTGAGATCAAAATCACACTTAATGCCAATAAAAATAAAATGACTTTTTTCATATTAAAATAGATTTTTACAAAAATATATATTACAGATTTTATTCGGTTTATTTTAACTCATATTTAACAATATAATGTGAGTTAAATATTCATATATTTGTCTTATATGACTTTAAAATTTTACAAATATGAGGGCACTGGAAATGATTTTATAATTGCAGATAATCGTGACCAATTATTTGACAAGACTAACACTAATTTTATTCGAAAAATTTGTGATAGAAAAACTGGTATTGGAGCTGACGGACTGATTCTTTTAGAAGATCATGAATATCTAAATTTTAAAATGATTTATTATAATTCAGACGGTTCACAATCTGGTTTTTGTGGTAATGGGTCTAGATGTATTACTCATTTTGCTAGATTTTTAGATATAATTGAAAAAGAAGCTAAATTTGAAGCCTATGATGGAATACATAAATCAAAAATTATCAACGATTATGTAAGCGTCAGTATAAATGATATTGATTCATCAAAAATCAAATTTTTTAACAATAAATATAAAGCTACTTTTATTGATTCTGGTTCACCACATTTAATATTAAATGAATTTAATATTGACGGCAAAGATATAGTCAAACAATCCAGGATAATAAAAAATTATTTTACCGAATTTGAAGATGGGATTAATATAAATTATTTTTCTAAAGTAGATGATAAAATTATACTAAGAACTTATGAGAGAGGAGTTGAAGATGAAACACTTTCATGTGGCACTGGTGCTGTAGCACTTGCGTTATTTTTAAAAATTAATTCTATCAATATTAAAAATGAAGTCCTTATTTCCACAAAAGGTGGAGATTTAAGTGTATATATAGAAAAATCAGATTCTTTTTTTAATAATATTTGGCTTTCTGGCAATGTAAGACAAGTTTTTTACGGTAATTATAATATGAATTAGAACTTATGATTTCTTTGAAAAAATTAAACGATAAAGATTTATCACCGCTTCAAAATGTTGAAAATAATACATCTAATCGGAATCCTTTCAACATTTTTTTAAAAGACAACATCAAGGATTTCATTTCACTAATTCATAATTCAAAGTCTTTTTCTAAGAAATTTAATAATAAATCTATAACTCAATTTGTATGTACATAAAAAGAATATTAATATTTGTTGTTTTTTCAGGATTGATTTTCATGAGTTTATTTGCATTTTACATTCATAAAGTCATGTTTAAATCTAACACATCATTTAATGAAAAATCTATTGATTTATTCATTAAAACAGGGTCAACTCAAAATCAATTGTTAGTCCAAATCGAACCTTATTTATTAAGTGTTAATGATTTTGATATACTGGCAAAAAGGAAAAAATTTCATGTAAAGCCTGGAAAATACTCTTTGGTTAAGGGAATGAGTAATAATGATATTATAAATTCTTTGAGATCTAATAATAAAACAGTAAATGTGATTTTTAATAATATTAAAAATTTAAATGATTTGGCAGGTAAAATATCAAGTCAAATAGAAGCTGATAGCATATCAATTTTAAATTCTTTTAAAACAAATTATTTTATCGATAAAGGTTTTGATAATTTAAATATATTATCAATGTTTATTCCAAATAGTTATAATTTTTTCTGGAATACCAGTGCAGAACAATTTAATCAGCGAATGTTTGAAGAATATTTAAAATTTTGGAACAAGAGCGATAGAGAAGAAAAAATTAAAAAATTAAATCTTTCAAAAAAGGAAGTTATGATCTTAGCTGCTATAGTTAGTCGTGAGTCAAGGGAAACTTCAGAATTACCAAGAATTGCAGGTGTATATTTGAACAGACTTTACAATAATTGGAAGTTGCAAGCTGACCCAACAGTGATTTTTTCAGCATATAATCATGATGATTATAAGAATACCATAATCAGAAGAGTTCTTTTTAAACATTTAAAAATTGATTCGCCATTCAACACATATAAGTATTATGGTCTACCGCCAGGTATGATATCTATGCCTTCTATTGAGTCTATAGATGCAGTTTTAAATTATGAAAAGCACAATTATTATTTTTTTGCCGCAGATCCAAGGCGCCCTGGTTTTCATAGTTTTGCAAGAACATTTTCTGAACACAAAAAAAATGCAAAATTATATCAAAACGAATTATCTAAAAGGGGAATTAAAAAATAATTTCATTTGTATGGATAATATAAATTATAGGGTCTTTAGTAATAAATGAATTTGCGTTTTTCCAATAAGATATTTTTTTTGTCTTGATCTGTTCTTTAGATGAGCCAATATTTTTTGCCACACACAAATATGTGTTTTTATTCAAGATTTTCAATAATTCTTTAAATAGAATTTCATTTCTGTATGGAGTTTCAATAAAAATTTGTGATTGATTAAATTTTTGTGAAATCATTTCAATTTTTTTTATTTTTTTTATTCTATCTCCTGATTTAATTGGGAGATAACCGATAAAACTAAAATTATTACCATTTAAACCTGAACTCATAATTGCGAGAAATATTGATGATGGACCGATTAGTGGAATAACATTTATGTCATTTTCGTGAGCTAGAAGAACTATTAATGAACCAGGATCAGCTATATTTGGACAGCCAGCATCGGTTAATAAACCAATATTTTCTCCTTTTAAGCAGGGATTTAGCTGATGAGAAGTGTTAATTGGATCTTTTTCGTTAAGTAATTCAAAATTTTCAAAATTTAAATTTTTATTTGGACATATTTTTTTTATAAAACTCATCGAAACTCTAATGTTTTCAACAATAAACTTATCAATTGAGTAGATGATATTCTTATTAATCTCAGGAAAGAGATTGCCTTCACTAATTGGACTTGGTATTATATATAATTTTCCTTTAATGGTGAAGATTATTTATACGGAAAGTTTTTTTCCAAGGTCATCAACAAATTTTCTAAATTGCTTATCTGTTGAAGAAAGATTATCAACTGTTTTGCATGCATGTAATACTGTTGCATGATCTCTTTTGCCAATTTGAGACCCTATACTAGCAAGAGATGCTTTGGTATATTTTTTTGCAAAAAACATAGCTAATTGTCTAGCTTGTACGATATGTCTTTTTCTTGTTTTTGACTGAAGAGTAGGTATGTCCATTTGAAAATAATCTGATACAATTTTCTGTATATAATCGATTGATACTTCTCTTTTGGTATTTTTTACAAATTTTTCTATAATATCTTTTGTCAAGGAAACATTGATTTCTTTTCTATTAAAAGATGCTTGAGCTATTAAAGATATTATAGCTCCCTCTAATTCACGAACGTTGCTTTTAATATTTTTAGCTACATAATGGATGACATCTTCATTCATTTCAATTCCATCACGGTATAATTTATTTTTTAAAATTGAAACACGGGTTTCAAAATCTGGTTTTTGAAGTTCAGCAGATAAGCCCCATTTAAATCTAGACAATAATCTTAACTCTATATCACGCATTTCTACAGGTGGCTTATCACTGGTTAAGACTACTTGTTTACCGTTTTGGTGTAAATGATTAAAAATGTGGAAAAATACATCTTGTGTTCCAGGTTTTCCTGAAAAAAATTGAATATCATCTATTATTAGGACATCAATTATTTGATAGAAATATATAAAGTCATTTCTGTTATTCTTTTTTACTGCATCAATATACTGTTGCGTAAATTTTTCAGCTGTAGTATAAAGAACTGTTTTTTCAGGATAAGTTTTTTTAATATTTATTCCGATTGCATTGGCTAAGTGTGTTTTTCCTAATCCAACACCACCAAAAATCAAAAATGGATTAAATGATGTTCCGCCTGGTTTATTAGCGACAGCTATCCCTGCATTTCTAGCTAACCTATTTGAATCACCTTCTAAAAAGTTTTCAAAGGTGTAATTAGGATTTAATTGTGATTCAACTTTAACATTTTTAATACCAGGAATAATAAAAGGATTTTTTAATTCAGGCACAGATCTATTTATAGGTGTAGTAGCATTTTGAGCAGAAATAGACGAACTATTTGAACTTGGAATTTTTTCCGTAAACCCTTGTGAATTTCCAAAAGTATTTTCCATTTTTATGATATAAACAAGCTTTGCGTTTTCACCTAAGGTTTTTTGTAAGGCAACCTTAAGAATTTTTACATAGTGTTCTTCTAGCCATTCATAAAAAAATTTACTTGGGACTTCAATACTTAAAATTTTATCATCTAATTTTATAGCTTTAATAGGCTGAAACCATGTTTTATAAGCTTGTGGTTGAATATTGTCTTTGATAAACTTAAGACAGTCAGTCCACACAGAATTAGCATTTATATTCATTTATTAAATAATTAAATTGTCAGAATTTAAGTCCACTTTTGATTTAACGTGGATTCACGTGTCTACCAAAACTTGAACAACAAATATGTAAACAAATTTTTTAAAAAAAAAATTAAAAAGGGTTGTTTTTTAAATTTTTTTTTTCGAAGTTTTATTAATTAAAAAATAATCAGTTTTTAACCCTTTTTTTTGTGAATAATGAAAAAATTTTCTTTAAAAATAAAAGTACGTTATTGTGAAACTGATCAAATGGGTTTGGTACACCACGGAAGTTATATAAATTATTTTGAAGAAGCTAGAATTTCATGGATTTCAAATCTTGGTTTCTCTTATAGTGAAATGGAAAAGTCTGGAATTATTTTACCAGTTTCTAAACTGAATGTACAATATTTAAAGCCTGCATATTTTGACGATGAGTTGGATGTTAGCGTTGAGCTAGACAAAATTCCGACTTCAAGATTAATCTTTAATTACATTATAAAAAAGGACAGTGATATAGTTGTAAAGGGAAGTACTGTACTTGCTTTTTTAAATAAAAAAACAAAAAGACCTGTAAGATGTCCTGATTATATGTTGGAGAAAGTTACCCCATTGTTTAAGTGATTTTCAAGTTCATTATTACCAATTTTTATATTTTTAATAGCCTTAGATTTTATTACGGGACTTTTAATTCCATCACCTAATTTTTCTTGAGTTTTAAAAATTCTCATCTCATCCCATGTGTTACTATTTAAAAAATTTGATAAAGTTTTTGTGCCTCCTTCAATGATAATTGAAACAATTTTATCATCATAAAATTTATCACACATTTGTTTTACAATATCATTTTCAAAATCTATTATATCACCATTTAGTATTGTTACTTTTGAGTCTTGGTTGAAAACTTTATAATCTTTTCGAATACTTTTTTTTGACAATATATATACATCACAATTTTTTCCTTCCCAATCTCGGGTTGTTAATCTTGGATTATCTTCACGAATGGTTTTAGCTCCTATTAAAATAGCCTGCTCTTCACTTCTCCATTTGTGAACTAATTGTCTAGATTTTGTATTAGAAATCCAATATGGCTCATCAATATTTTTTTGTTTTGGAGCAATGAATCTGTCAGCAGTTTCAGCCCACTTAAGAATTATATATGGTCTTTTGTTTAAAATATAGCACAGGAATCTTTTATGATGTTCAATACATTCTTTTTTTAAAACACCAGATATTACTTCAATTTCATTTTCCTTTAGTTTTTCGATTCCTTGTCCACAAACAAGTGGGTTAGGATCTTTAATGCCGATTACCACTTTTTTAATACCATTAGCTATAATTTTGTCAACACATGGAGGTGTTTTTCCGTGATGACAACATGGTTCCAGTGTCACATAAATAGTAGAAAGTTTCAAAAGTGATTTATCCTCAACCGAATTTATTGCATTAACTTCTGCATGGTTTTCGCCGGCCACAGAAGTGTAACCCTCTCCAATTATTTTATCATCAACCACTAGGCAACACCCAACACTTGGATTTGGATAGGTGTTTCCTATTCCTAATTTACCAAGTTCGATGCATCTACTAATATATTTTTCGTGTATATTCACAATACAAAAATAGTATAAAATGCTTCAATATAATGGATATAATATTAGGGTTATTGAGAATAAAGATAACGATCAAGTATGTGCTGTTATAAAGGGAGTATTTTATGAGTTAGGGTTGCCATTGGTTGGAACAGCATATGCCGACAAAGACACAATAAGTATGTATGAAGCATACCAAGATTCAAAATCTATATATTATGTTGTTGAAAAGGAGGGGAGTATTTTTGGAGGGTGTGGAATAAAACAGCTTAGCGGTACAGATGAAAATATATGTGAGTTGCAAAAGTTTTATTTCCATAAATCTCTAAGAGGTAAAGGATTGGGTAAGTATCTTTTAAAATTATGTCTTGATTTTGCTAAAGAGGTTAAGTATGATGTTTGTTATCTTGAATCAACTTCAGCCCTTAAAACTTCACATCATTTATATAAAATCTTTGGTTTTGAAAATTTAAATGGACCAATAGGTGACACATGTCATCATAATTGTGATGTTCATATGGCTAAGAGACTACAATGACATTACAAGATTTTAAACTTAAAATGATTTCAGAGCTTTCATCGATTTATGAAATGGATGAGCTAAATTCTATTTTTAATT
>MDSW01007316.1_pt1 | contig 29290 bp, 27 predicted proteins | sample 811171 | NCBI WGS metagenome assembly MDSW01 (sample SAMN05326641, study PRJNA326480) | marine metagenome | isolation source: seawater | place: Atlantic Ocean: North West | collected 2012 | reverse complement strand
TGAATATCTTCTAAATCGAATTGATCAAGCCCATAACAGCTCTTGATAAAAGACCCAATCTCTTCATTATTCATGCTCATTTTGACCCCCCTTCGTGAGGACCCAAACTATCAGTACTTTCTCTCAGTGGGCCATTTTGATGCTCCGCCGAACCACAACTATTTACGGAGAACCTCCGAACCCTCGCATTTCCTCCCTGATTTCGTTCCGGCACTCGCTCCTACCCATATTCCATATTCCCGCTTTTTCGCATCCGTTCCCGTTCTTGCGTTCGTCGCTGAGCTCTTCCTTGTGCCTGCCCTTTGCTCTTCCCTGCCCCAATGGCTTCTCGCCAAAAGGTACCTGCTTCCTTTTCCGATATGCACCGCATATCGGAAAAGGAAGCAGGTACCTTTTGGCGAAAGCTTTGGTGGTGATGAAGGCTTAAGACAGTTCACTCGCTAACAACGAATACATGGCCTTCATGTTCGACCTTTTCGGTTTGAGGAGGCCAATGAAAATCTGAAAAGCCTTGGGACTGAATGTTTTTTTGAATCGCACCCCAAATGGGAAGCGCGCCAGAAGCTCCGGTAAGGCCAGTGGGCAAATTGTCATCGCGCCCCACCCAGACCACCATCAAATGGTCTCCGCTCATTCCCACAAACCACGCATCCTTCAAATCATTCGTGGTTCCTGTTTTTCCCGCGATATTTTCCGGAGTGATAAAATATTTTAAACTTTGAGCCGTCCCAATTTCTGGGGAAAGTTTCAAAGTGGATATCAAAGTGGCCGTGGTGGCAGGTTCCAAGCGAGGTTCACTGCCACCCGGTGAATTCTCATACAGAACTTTGCCATCAAAATCCTCCACACGAATCAGAGCACTTAATTTTTTATACTGCCCCATATTTCCAAGAGTGGAATACATTTGCGCCATTTCAATGGGAGTGATTTCAACCGCTCCCAATGCCAAAGAAGGCAGTAAGGAAACTTCGCGGGTCAGACCCGCGGCAAAAAGAGTGTCACGAATTTTCTCAAGACCTATCTGCTGAGCCAACTTTACGGCAGGTACGTTCAAAGACTGGGTCAATGCCTCAAAAAGAAAAACTTCGCCACGAAAGTTTCGCTCATAATTTTGTGGCGCCCAATCTTTACCATCAAATTTCCATGTGAACTTTTCATCCACAATTTTGTCCCAAGGGTTCAAGGTTTGAAAGGCCTGCCAATAAATAAATGGCTTTACGGTAGATCCAATTTGTCTTTGAGCATTCAACACTCGGTTGTAGGGGGCCGTTTTAAAATTGCTTCCCCCCATCATGCTGGTGATGTGGTAGCTGGGAAGATGAATGCGAAGAGCGGCCACTTCCACATTCTCTGCGGATTTTTTGCGTGCACGAACGTTTGGAAGTTGCTCTTGCACTCCTTTTTCCATGGCCACCTGTTCGGTGGGAGAGAGGCTGGTGAAAACTTTGAATCCTCTTTCTTCAGGCAGTTGAAGCTCCACAAGTTCTTTGTAAGCCAACTCCAAAAAGTAGGGCGCTGCCGGTTCTGTGTTTTGTTCGCGAACCGCAGGCAAGGGCATTTCTTCGGCACTCTTTTTTTCATCCTCTGAAATCCACTGAAGCTCCGTCATCTTCGCAAGAACCAACTCCCGCCGGCGTGTTGCATTCTCTGGATTTCGAAAGGGATTGTATTTTCCGGGATTGTTGATCAGTGCAGCAAGGAGTGCGCAATCCGAAAGGTCCAAGTCAGAAATGGACTTTCCAAAGTAATAGTTGGAAGCAGAACCCATTCCAATCACTTGGTAAGGACCGTCTTGTCCCATGTAAATCACATTCAAATACTTTTCTAAAATTTGATCTTTATTCAGTTTGGTTTCTAGCAAAACGGACAAGATCTGTTCGGTCAATTTTCGCTTTAAAGTTTTTCGGTGAGTTAAAAAATAGTTTTTAACCAACTGTTGAGTGATCGTGGATCCACCTTGTGCAAAACGTCCAGCCAAAATGTTTCGAACGATGGCACGGGCGATGCCCGAGGGACTGACTCCGCGGTGTTTTAAAAACTCATCATCCTCAATGGCAGTCACTGCTTGCAGACATTTTAAGGGGACCTCCGGCAGAGACACTTTTAAACTTTTCAAAGGCCTTCCGGATTGAAACTCCCCAATCAGTAAGGGGTCCAAAGAAATGGTGGAAATGGGTTGCAGGCCACTCCCTTGGAAAAAGAAACTTTCACCGGAGTCAGACCAAACCACCGTAAAAAGAATTCGGGCGGAACTTCGAAAACGCAAACAAGATTCCATTTGGATTCTTGCAATGTCGATCAATTCATCTTGGCATTGTTCTGTGGGTAGCAGCACATAGTCTTTTGCAGCCAAAGGCTCTTGAGGGTAACGTTGTCGGTAGGAGTGAGCATTGAGTTCTTCCAGTGCTTGAGAAAATCCAATGGAGTGTCCTTGTCGCCATTGGATGGAGGGATAAAAAAATTCAACCGGTGGTGCAAACCACTCTTTGGATAAACGCTGATCCAGTTCAGAATTTAATGACAGCGTCCATATTCCCAATGCGACAATTAAGAACGTGGTGGCACCGATCGCGAGAAAAATCCATTTTTTCATCTGTCTTGACTTTAGGTCTACGGGCGCGTCTAGTCAAAGTATGAAGATCAATGAAAAGCAACTCCAAGACATGGCAAAGCGAATGCTGGAAGCGATGAAGGCCCAAAATTGCATCCAGTTGAAAGTCAAAGAATCAGAAGTTTTAGAGCGCATTGCAAAAGTGATTCGGTCGGACTTCGAAAGAGAAAGTCAGTTGGACCAAGACGTTCATAAAATGATGGACGATTTGGAACGGCAGAATCCGGGCGGCTTTCAACGCTACAAGATGTTTCCTTTGTTAAAGAAGCGTTTGGCCAAAGAAAAGGGGATTGTTTTATGAGAGTGGGAATGAGCGAAGATCGAGTCAGTCACCTGGCCCGTTTGGTCGTGGATCAAATTTGGAAAGATGATTTGGTGGATTACTCCAGTGAAGAACAGGCGCTGCGGTCGGCTAAAAAAGGTCTTCAAGAGCACGTGGACATGATGAGTGAAATTGACAATTTGGCGCGAGCGAAGGTAGCTTCCCTCAAACGTGGAGTGGCAGAGGGTTCTTCCGAGTGGGAGATCCTCTATCAGAAGTATTTTGAAGAGGAGATGAAACGCCATGGCCAAAGCTAAAGCGTCCAAGAAGAAAGCAACGAAAAAAGCATCTAAAAAGGCGACAAAAAAAGCGTCTAAGAAAAAGGTCACAAAAAAGAAGCCGGTGAAAAAGAAAGCAACAAAAAAGCCGGCAGCTAAAAAATCCAAAAAGAAGCCCAATAAAAAGAAACCCGCCAAAAAGAATTCCAAAAAGGCTGCCAAGGCAACGAAGAAGTCTTCGAAGAAAAGTTCCTCAAAGAAGGCTTTAAAAAAACCAGCAAAGTCTGCAAAGAAGCCTGCTGTAAAAGCTAAAAAATCAAAAGTTCAAAAAACAAAAAAAGCGACTCCTCAGAAAGCTGCCAAAGCTTCAAAGCCCATCAGTAAGGCTCAAAAAGTAAAAAAAGCGGTGGCAAAGAATTGGGAAAAGTTGATTTCTCCTCTTTCGGACCGTTTGGTGGTTCGAGTGATCGGTCCCAGCGAGCGCACGGCCGGCGGACTTTATATCCCCGGAATGGTGGAAGAACGTCCCAATCAAGGTGAAGTTCTGGTTTGTGGACCGGGTCTAAAAAGTAAAAAAGGCGTTTTGCGTCCCATGGATGTGCGCCAAGGCGACCACGTTTTATTTGATGTCCACGCGGGCATTAAAACCGAGGTCGAAGGCGAAAGCGTTTTGATCCTTCGCGAAGAGGAAATTCTAGGAGTGGTCGCTCTCTAGTCTTGCGCCACTTTTCCTGTGGATAACTGATGTTGCGGCGCTTATTTTTTAAGCACTCTTGTTGTGGTCGAATGGGAATGAGATTCTTTGTTTGACTGCATTGGCGGGAGTGCTAGCCTTTGGCCTAAGATTTTCTCGAGTGAGGAGCGTGTATGTCCAGGAACCTGATCTCCCTAATTTTCTCCGGATTTATTTTCACAACTTCAGCTTTTGCAGCGGATTTGGAATGGAGTGGAACCTACCGGGTGGAAGGAATCTTCATTAAGGATTCCGAAGCTTCCAGCAATGTTGGAAATGAAAAAGACTACGGACTTCATCAATTGATTTTAAGACCCAAGATTGTGGCTTCCGATGGAGTCACCATTTACTCTCAATTGCATCTGTTCAACAACTCCACCTATCCAGATTCTCAATTGGGTCAGGTTTTTGGAAACTCTCCGCAAACAGGAGCCAACGCAACCACTGCGGATGATGCCGCAACCATGGGTGATCATGGAAAGTCAGAATCCATTTTGGTTTCTCAACTTTATATGACTCTAGCACAAGAGTATGGAGCTTTAGTTGCCGGTCGGGTGCCCATGGAGTTTGGTTTGGGTGCCACTCACAATGCGGGCAATGGAATGTTTGACCACTGGTTCGACAGTCGAGACGTGGTGGGCTACAAATTCATCGTTGGGAACCTTTATTTTCTTCCCATGTTTGGAAAAAAGCATGAAGGCAACCTCAACCAGAATGAAGATGTAAACTCTTACATCTTTCATTTTCAATACGACAATTTTGAAACCGATTTGTCTTTGGGTGTGTTCTATGAGTTGAACAAAGCCAATGACCAAGCTCCAAAAGGTCCCATCAACACCTTTCCAGGAGCCAGTGGCGGAAGCACAGCGGAGTTGAACGAAAAATTGGTCAGTATCTTTGCAAAGAAAGACACCGAACGCATGAAGTTGGGTGTGGAAGCTTCTTTCCAAAGTGGAGACACGGGACTTCGAACTTCTTCTGGTCAAAGCATTTCTTGGGACGGATTTGGAGTTGTGGGTGAATTTGAATATCGCCCCGAAGACAGCCTTTGGAAGCACGGTGTGAATTTGGGCTACGTCTCTGGCGATGATCCCAACACGGCCACTAAGTATGAAGGTTATGTTTTGGATCGCAACTATGATGTGGCGTTCTTGCTCTTCAATCATCCCTTGGGACAGGCGGACTTTTTTGGAACCGCAGGTTTTGGCGGCGGCGGAAGCACAGCAGGAAACTCAAAACCAGATGTGGAAGCGATTTCCAACGTGATGTATTTTGCACCTTACACCAATTACAAGTGGAGTGATCGATGGACCCTGGGTGCACGACTTGCAACCGGATGGCTGTCGCAGAATCCACTGGTTGGACAGACTGTAGATAAAGATTTGGGCTATGAATTGGATCTGTCTTTGGAGTATTCTCCAAAGAAGGGAATTCGTTGGGTGAACGAATTCGGTTATTTAATGACCGGTTCGGCCTTCAAAGGAGGAACTCAATACGATTCCAGCAATGTGATGGGAATGAGTACAAAAGCCGCTATCAGCTTCTAAGAAGCAGCATGATGACAGCTTAGATTTTTCACCATTCGAATTTGCAGCATTGAATACAACAAGATGGTGATAGTGGTGTGCAGGGCCCAGGGGGTAATTCCCCTGGGTTCTTTTTTTTTGCAAAAAGGTACCTGCTTCCTTTTCTGATATGCGCCGCATATCAGAAAAGGAAGCAGGTACCTTTTAGACAAAAATCGGGGAATTTGGGTGCAATAAGGCTTTTAGCGGGGGCCGAGATATAATTCTAAATAGACCTTGGGTGGGGCCGATGAGGCCTCCATGAAAACACAACACTCGACACTCAAAAAATTATCTCAACTTGGTACACTTCTCATTCTTTCGGCCTATTTTTCAGGTTGTGCCGGTGGCGGATCCGAGACCGACTGGGCCTCTTATCAAGATTCGTCTTCTCAACAGGACGACTTGGGTGCAGGTCCCATCGACGAGGTGACTCCCATTGATCCTGAAGAGGATCCAGACGATGACATTCCACCTGTCGAGGAGCCAGATCCTAAAGTGTACTTCTATAACAATGGAAGGCATTACAGTTTGGCGCGCAACCAGGCGTTGAAGTGGGAAGGCTGTCACAGCACCGCGGTGATTCGTGGTGGTTATTTGTCAAACACCTCCTGTGGTAACGCTTATCTTTATGACAAGTTTGTAACTCACTTGAACCGCCACTTTTTTACCTGTGTGGAAAAAGCGGCTTCCAAGGCGAACTATTCTCAAGTGTCGCGGGTGTTTGTTCATCATGTGGGTTCTTACAACGATCGCACCGCTCGAAATTCCACCCGCTTGAGCATGCATGCTTATGCAAGAGCGTTGGACATTAAGTACTTCAATTTGATTGATTCTCAGGGCAACGTCACTCGGGTCAGCACGAACATCAATGACTTCCGAGGCGCCACTGCAAAATTTTATGACGAGTTTAGAGGCTGTTGGAAAGCAACCATGCCGTCCAACTGTGTTTCTGGTCAAACGGAATATCAAGGTTCCATTGGACACAACAGCTCTTCGGTTCCTGGCCGAAACTCGCTACACAATGATCACATTCATCTTTCATTTCCCTTCTGTGCAGGAGCATAACCATGACAAAAGTAACGCAACATATTTATAAGCATCAAATTCAAAGCCAAAACAAAAGCAAAGGTTTCTGGGCGCACTTGCTCCTGATCTTGTTGGTGTCTTTGGTTTCTGTAAAAGTGTCTGCTCAAGAAGTTCGTTCTGAAATTTTGAAGACTCACAAACTTTCCAACTCCAAAGGTGGAGATGTTTATGTGGTCATTCAAAGAGTGGAAAACATCATGGGAGTTCCCTATCAATTGGAAGTTCGAGGAAGCTGCGACAAGAAGTTCTACAAGTCTGCCAGCGAAGCTCCACTTTTAAATGTTCAGAACTACTGTGATGTGAAACTTTCCAGTCCTAAGATTTCGGGAAATTCCTTAAGCTTTACTTACCGAGCGGTGGATGCGAAACGATTCAATCAATTGACACGAAAAATTGATGATCCCGAAAAATTAATTCACCTTCGTCCCACCTGTTTGAAAACAGCGGAAAAGGAATCTTGGAACTTAGAGACCTACTGCAAATCTTCCCACGAAGATTCTTCTGAAGGAAACTAAGTTGAATTCCTTTCGCGGTTCTGAGGAAGATCTTTCTTTGACGGAGACGATCTTCCTTCGATCAGAGGCTTTTTCCAAACTCCAGGAATGGCTAGAAAACTTAATTTCAAAAGTTTTTCCACCTAAAAAGAAGTTGGTGCCGATTCCCGTCTCCTCTAAAAACGACCAGAGAAGGCGGGTGCCTTCTCGTCGCAAAGTGGGGTAGGAAAAACGGGACGCCTAAACCAGGGTAGAGTCTAAATTCAATCTGAGAGATTACTGCATGCGAACGGCGGGAATTCCATTCATGAACTGTGGCCCCATGGGTCGAACCGGATTGTAAACTCCCATGGGTTGTCCGACCACCTGTCCGCCAATCACTTGTTGAGGATAAGGTTGAACACCATTTACGGGGATGCCTGGATTTTGATTAATCACAGCCGCTCCGCCCACGGGAACTCGCGATCCGCTCACAGCGCCTCGACCACCGGTCGGATTGGGAGTGGCGCCATTTACGGCATTTGGAGCTGTCGGGAAGGTGGTGTTGGTTGGTGCGCCCACTTGAGGAATTTGAATCAACAATTGATTGTCAGGAATTCCGGTTCCGCCGCGCACCACGCGAGCAGAGTTGTGTGCATTCGGTGTTCCCATAAGGGCCATCAAAGCACTGTCTGTACTCATTGCCTGAGTTAATGTTTCTCTCATGGCATTGGTCACAGAAAGATCCGCGACCTTTCCAGACTGAGTGGCTTTCATCACTTCCTGTTGCTGAATTTGGTTGATGGCATTTTCCATCCTTTGATAGCGACTCTTAGCCAGATTCAAATATTGCTGTCTTGCCTGAGGATTTTGAATCATGCTTGCGTTTTGTAAAATGCCGCGGATTTGTGCCAACTCCTCTTGAACTTGAGACTTCCCTTTTTCGACTGCAAGTGTTTGTTTGATTTCAGCTTTAACATCAGAGGAAAAGTCCACAGACTTTAAACTTCCAAGCATCTCAAGGGCTTTTTTGCGCTCGCTTTCATTGTCGCTATTGAGCATCTCTTCCAGCTTATCTTTTAACTGACCTTTAAAATATTTGTCTGCTTCTTTCTCGTCATCCATGCTTTCCAGTTTATCCATTTTACAGGTCAACTGTTCTTCGTCATTCAACTTCTCGCCAGATTCATCGATCAAGCAGCGTTCGATCTTTCGCTTCTCTGTCAATTTTTCGTTGATGGCTTTGTTCAAGTCTTTTTCTTTTTCTGGAGTTTTTTCTCGCATGAAATTGATCACATCAGTCAGCGATGCGTTCTTGTCGAAATCTTGAAAGGTGGTCGAACCATTGGTTTTAACTCCACACTCATCACATCCACCTTCGGTGTCTGCTTGAGCACGGTATCCAAGGACTTCTTTTTTTCCGTCCACTTCTTTGACAACCTTTTCGACCTGAATGGTAGTTCGGTATTCGCGAGTGGCGCTGCCATATTTTTCTTGAGTGACAATTTCGCAGGTGGCACTTGTGGTGCTGTCATTCAAACGGGTTCGAATGTCCGAACAGTTGTCCGTGCGCGAGGAGGCGGGTTCACGTTCACCGGCCATTGCCAGTGAGGGCGCTTGCAGCAAAGCCACGCTTAGGCCTGCAGACATCACTGCGGATAATAGTTTTGAAGACATAAAAACCTCCTCTTTCACCTTTCAGGAGTCCAAGAACCGGTCCAAACCGTCAAATTCCTCCTAAACACCTTAAATCACGGGAAAAAATGAAATCTAGGACGGGCGCTTGAAGCCCCTCCCAGGTGTTTAACCTTTTGGGGGTCCTTCCCTGGGTTCCTTAAAGAGCTAGTCTTTTTAGACACTTACCGCTGCAGATCTTTTAGACAGGCTCAAACTGACAAAATATGTTAATCCAGAGGCCTATGAATTTTCGCTCTCCTTTTGTCTTTAAAAGCTTGCGCCCGGCGCACATTTCTCCTGAGAACTGGCAGGATTGGAAATGGCAAATGGCCCATGTCCTTAAATATAAGGACGACCACATCAAGCACTTTGGAAAGCTCACAAATGATGAAGAAGAAGCTTTTGATCTTCATCAAGGACTGTTTCGGATTCAGACCACTCCTTATTATGCGGCTCTTTCGGATTCGTCCAATCCCGAGGACCCCATCCGCCAAATGTTGATGCCCCATAAAAAAGAGCTTCAAAATTTGGGTCAGCAAATGAAGGATCCTTTGGGGGAAGAGCGCCACTCGATCAATGAACGATTGATTCATCGTTATCCGGACCGCGTTTTATTTTTGGTCACAGACATGTGCAGTGTTTATTGCCGCTATTGCACTCGAAAAAGATTTACCGGAAAGCTCAGTGCTTTCGTTCGAACTTCACCTTATGAAAAATCTTTGGAGTACATTCGAAACAACAAGGGCATTCGCGAAGTGATTTTGTCTGGAGGGGATCCTTTAACTCTGTCCACCTCTCGTCTCGAAAAAGTTTTGCAGGATCTTCGCGAAATTCCACACATCGAAATCATTCGTATCGGAACGCGTATGCCCGTGGTCTGTCCCATGAGAGTGGATGAGGAATTGGTGCAGATGATGAAGAAGTATCATCCGATTTTTGTGATGACCCATTTCAATCATCCTCAAGAACTCAGTTTGGAAGCCGCAGAAGCGTTGACCTTGCTTGTGAACAACGGTTTTCCCGTGATGAACCAAATGGTTCTTTTAAATGGAGTGAACAATCACGAAGCTTTGGTGCAGTCTTTGTCTCGAAGGTTATTGAGTCTTCGAGTAAAACCTTACTACATGTTTCATTGCGACCCTTCCGAGGGGACCGAGCACTTTCAAACCTCCATTCAAAATTCATTAAAGATTCAGCGCGAACTTTGGGGCCGCTTGAGCGGTTTGGCACTTCCTTCACTGTCTTTAGACATTCCAGGCGGGGGAGGAAAGGTTGGCTTGACTCCTCAGTTTGAACTGGAGCGTTCAGATTCTCATTCTCGCTTTAAAGGTTGGGACGGATTCGAGGCAAGTTACATCAATCCTTTTCCGGAAGATGTGATCGATCCCTTTTTGTCCGAGGAATATTTGAACGAATGGGAACGATTAAAAAACCAATCCTACGGCAACCAAAACGCCGCAGATTTAGGTGCCAGGCACCAAAATCTGTAATCGGTGTGTCAATGAAGGGTTAGACCAGCTCGAGGCGGGCGTATTTGGCGACAAACTTTCTAAAAGATTGGTCTTGAAACACCACGCTGACTTTTTGAGTGTCACCGCTTCCTTCCACTTGAAAGATGGAGCCCACTCCAAAAGTGGGATGTCGAACACGCATCCCTTTTTGAAAGGAGCGCGCACTCATGTCGTGGCTTTCATTTTCATAATCGGGAAATGGATCTGCATTCTTTGATCCACGGGAACCCTTTGCAGCGGCATGTCCGTTTCCGTAGCCACCGCCGGAATTTCCACCGTAAGAAGAAGCTCCGCCGAACGAAGAGGCTCCGCCGTGACGGTCCAAAAACGCGGGACGCGAAATGCGAGACTTGCGCTCTACATTGGACTCGGGAAGTTCTTTTAAAAATCGACTGGGAGGATGACTTTGTTCTTGGCCCCAAACGCGGCGAGAGCGGGCATAGGTCATGTACAAAACTTCCCGAGCGCGAGTCATCCCCACATAGGCCAAGCGACGTTCTTCTTCCAAGCCATCGGGATCTCCGCTTTCAAAAGATCTGCCAGAGGGAAAGAGTCCTTCCTCCATTCCCACCATGAATACGACGGGAAACTCCAAGCCTTTTGAAATGTGCAAAGTCATTAAGGTCACAGACGGCTGGTCCATGTCTGTTTGGTCAATGTCCGAAACCAACGCGACCTCTTCCAAAAATCCCATCAATGAAGCTTCCTCACCACGCTCTTGTTCAAACTGGCGAATGGCGTTGGAAAGTTCTTCCAAGTTGTCGATGCGTGATTGAGACTCCGCCGTATTTTCTTCCTTCAGTCGAAGGACGTAACCGGTTTGATCCAACACATCCAAAAACACTTCTAAGGGTTTTGAAGTTTTCATGGATTCCATCAATCCAGAAATCAAATGATGAAAACCACGCAGTTTTTTCGCAGCTCCGGCATGCACCAATCTTTGTTCTGCCACCTGCAAGATCGAATCAAAAAAGCTCAACTTGTGAGTGATCCCAAACTGTTCAATTTTATCAACCGTCGTCTTTCCAATTCCGCGAGCGGGAGTGTTGATGATGCGTTTTACAGCCACATCGTCACTGGGATTGACCAAAACTTTCAAATAGGCCAACACATCTTTGATTTCAAGACGTTCATAGAACTTCACGCCACCCACGATTTTGTAGGCAATTCCATTAGAGCGCAAAAGATCTTCCAGCACCCGTGATTGAGCGTTGGTTCGGTAAAAAACAGCAAAATCATTTGGAGATCGTGGGTCCGTATCCAAATGTTGTTTGATGGAGTTCACAACAAAACGTGCTTCTTCGTATTCATTCAATTCTTCGTGAATGCGAATTTTATCTCCACTGGAATTTTCCGTAAAAAGCGTTTTGTCTTTTCTTTGGGTATTGTTCTTAATCAAAAACGAAGCGGCTTCCACAATTGTTTTGGTCGAGCGGTAGTTTTGTTCCAGTTTTACAACCTTGCATTCAGGAAAATCTTTTTCGAACTCCAGAATGTTGGTGATGTCCGCACCCCTCCAAGAATAAATGGACTGATCTTCATCCCCCACCACGCAAAGATTTCGATGTTTGCTGGCCAACTTTTTAACAATCAAATATTGAATGTGGTTGGTGTCTTGATACTCATCCACCGAAATGTATTGAAAGCGATTTTGATACTTTTCCAAAATGGCAGGATAGTTTTCAAAAAGCTCGTGGGTTTTTAAAAGCAAATCCCCAAAATCAAGAGCATTGGCGCGTTTCAACTCTTCTTCGTACTGTCGGTACACATCCAAACTTTTGGAATCCATGATTCCATGGGGACGTTTGCTGATGTCTGAAGGAGTAAGTCCCAATTGTTTGGCTTCGTTGATGCGACCTTGAAAGGCTTTTACGGGATGGTTCTTCTCGTTGATATTCAGTTGGTTCAAAACTTTTTTAAGAACTGATTTTTGATCGGCATCATCATAGATGGTGAAAAAGGGCTGATAGCCTAAAAGGTGAATGTCTTCTCGCAAAATGCGAACACAACTGGAGTGAAAGGTGCTGATCCACAAACGGTCGTAAACCGGAATGCCAATATCACCCAGAAGGCCAACTACTCGCGCTTCCATTTCTCGTGCGGCTTTATTGGTAAAAGTCACCGCCAAGATTTGGTCCACAGAGGCTTCGCCTTGAGCCACCAGGTTCACAATTCGGTGGGTAAGAACTCGGGTTTTTCCCGAGCCGGCACCGGCCAGAATCAGCAGGGGACCATTCAAAGTCTCAACGGCTTCCCGCTGAGTGGGGTTCAAATTTTCTGTAATTTTTTTCATATCCGTCATGATGTTTCGCGAGTTTAGAGATCTCGAGTGAGGGCTTCAAGGACGAATTCCAGAATTATGATGCGCAATGTCTTAGGCTTTGCTATAAGGCCTCATGCAAATGAATAAATACGTCGTAAAGGTGCTGGGCCTTTCGATCCTGCTTACCCTTGTGTCCGCATGTGGCCGAGGCAGTGGAGATCCTGAGAAAGTCCTTCTTCCAGAAATTCAACCCGATGGGGGCTCTACACTTGTGGAGGCGCGGATCCAAACCCTTGGGAATGTTCACGAGGTCAGTGGACCCGCAGCGATTGTTTATCCCAATCCTGAGTTGGTGGTTGGCGGTTACAAGGGCGATCCTGCAAAGCCTCATGTGGTGGCATCGAACGATGTTTGGATTCCCAGTGATGTTCAGAGTACGGCGGCACTCTCTATCTATTACGCTTATGAAAGATTGATGCTGTTTGAAAACTCGGTATTTCCGGACTCTAGAATCTCTTGGCCACGCAAGGTGGGATTTGATGTGACCTCCATCGGCGGCGGAAGCAACAACGCCTTCTACGCAGCTGAAGACAATGATGGAGACATTCTAGATGTCACAGCAATTCTTCCCTATTCGGGAAATGGTCTTGCCATTGCGTACAACACAGGGATCATTGCCCACGAACACTTTCATGCGCATTTTTATCGAATCTTTGGAGAGCTTCTTGGAAGGAGTTCTGAAGGAAAATCCATTGATTTGAATCCTCACCATTTGGAAAAAGCGAAAGGTTGTGGAATTTCCTCCAAGTTGTCTAAATATGACGTTGAAAAAAAGACGGCACATTTTCAGCAAGCTGTAAATTCCATGATTTTTCGAGGATGGAATGAAGGGCTTGCTGATTTTTATGGCGCCTTATTTACCGGAGCAAATAACTTTTTTGACGAAAGCCTTGCGTCGGATGGACAGCGTGATGTGGGCAAGCCTACCGATGGAATTTATACCCGCAAGGTGTTTGAGTATGCGCTGGAAAGAGACATTTCTTATGGTGAGGGATGCAATTCTTTAGGGTTGGCCTATTCCATGGGAACTCAGGTGGCCCGGCGTGTAGCTCAACATTATGCTAAAAAATATGATGCTAAGGCCCCAGACTTCAAAGAGAAAGTAGCGATAGATTTCTTTAAAAGCCTTATGAACAGCCGTTCAAAGATTCGAGAAAAATACAAAGATGGTGAACTGCTCACCAGTTGGATTTTTGGAGTTTTCGAGGGGCCAGGCAAAGCCAGTGAGATGGATCGAAAGAGAGAAATGGAACGGGCTGCAAAAGCCATTATTGAAGCACTTGGTTCAATGGGAAAAAACAAAAAGCGATCCGATGCAAATGTTCCCACTTATCAAGGTACGGGTTCAAAAAAGAAGGGCGACCAAAAGGACGAAGAAGAGTCTGCGACTTCGAAACAGGCCGAGTCTTCGCAAAACGGGACTGCAGAATGAGATCCTTTCTGTTTCCTTTAACTGCCGTATTGGCTGTGCTGATCTCCATTCCCTCATTTTCTTTGGATCTGACCAAGGATACTTCGGGTTACTTCAGCATCGGTGCGGACATTCGACGTGAAAAAAAGGTGGAAGCCAGCGAGTACAAAACGAACTCTGTCACCCACTTGGGGCTGCATCTTCAAAAGAAGAATCTCTCTCTTTTGGAAGAGCTGACCTACAACAGCGATTCCTCGCGTTCAGGAAATTTAGAAATTTCCACGTCGACCTTGGGTTGGATGAACTGGGCGCAGTATCATTTTTTGATTGAAAGAAACTTGCACCCCTTTGTGGCTTTGGGGTTGGGGCTCTCAAGAAGCACCATCGAAACCAAGTTGGGGGGAACTACTCGTGAAGACACCTCCAAAACCTACATCGATGGGGGAGCTGGATTGGGTGGCGTTTTCAAGTTTTCCAAGTGGTTTGGTGCGATCGGTGAGGTGCGTGGTGTGAAGTACGAGCAGATGCCAGATCCGGTGGCGTCGCTCTTTTTGGCCCTTCAGGTGACGTTAAAATAGAATCCCATATATTTCTGTAAAAATTATCTAACGGGCCTGAAATCAGGAGGAGCCCTGACTTGCTCCTCCATTTCGGCTATGAATTTCAAAAACCAAGGAGAACCCACAATGAAAGCTTTTATTGCCGCATTTTCTTTTTTCACTTTGATGCCGATTTCAGCCCACGCGGGGTTGCTTCCGACAAAAGGCATCTGCAAAGCAAACGTGGAATATCAAAATGAAGTGGTTGAGATCACAGCGACCTTTGACTACGGCTTCTTAAATTCTTTTAGAGGGGTTACTGTTTCCTACACTTTTCAAGGAGTTCATGTGCTTCTGGATCAAGACAACGGGTTGACCTGTAACACCACCGATCGAAAAGTCACCATGTGTTCCGTGAACAATCCCGATTGGTACATTTTTAAAACGGTGGGTGCTGGCTTTCCGTTTGGTGCATTTTTAGGTTTGAATGATGGCACTGACAGAGTCACTTTCCTGGAAAACTGCAAAGAGCTTTAGGTTTTTAAGCCGATAATTTTGGCTTTGTCATTGAAGTTAAACAGAAATAAAAAAGGCTCGATTCTCTCGAGCCTTTTGTCGTTTTGTTCTTTATCAGAACTCTATCTTTTTACTGAACAATTTTTACTGTACGATTTTTACGACCAGGGCGTCTTTTGCTCCCGAAGTTTTTAAGAACTTGGATTTGAAAGAGTTCGCGCTGGCAGGTTCTTCAAAAAGGCCCACGCTGACGCGGTACCAAGTGGTTCCTTTCACATCCGCAGGAACATAAAACGCATTCCAGCCTTTGCTCTTCAACTGAGATGCATACTTGCGTGCATCGCCTTCGCTGGCATAGGCGGCAACTTGCACGGTGTACTTTCCAATGCTTGTGGAGGCAATTCCAGGAAGGCTGCTTGAAGGTTTGCGAGGCTTCTCAACCACTTTTCCAGAAGTGGGCGCTTGTCCGTGAGAAACTTTGTTTGCGGCTTCCATGGGCTCTTCGTTGTTGAAGGACTCTGCTTTGAAAGTGTGACCGGCTTGTTTCTTTGCGGGATGAGCTTCTTCAGCAGCTTGTTCTTCGTGTCCACCTGATTTTTTGGCGGTGTGAGGTTGGCCATGTTCTTCGGCCTTGGAGTCAGGCTCATGGGACGCTTGCTCTTCATGTCCACCGGCGGCTTTTTCCTCATGAGAATTTTGTTTGTTGTACGACTTGTATCCGTTTTCATCTGCAGGCGCTTCGTGTCCACCGACGGAAGCCACAGATCTTTCGTCTTTCACAAACTCAGAGGCCAAATCTTCAACGTCTTCTTCAGCAACCGCTTCGTGTCCTGAAGAACCGTGAGCGTCTCCTCCGCCATGGCCTTCACTTGCAGCCATCGCTTCATGACCTCCACCGTGGGAATCTCCTTCGAGACTTGCGCGACGATGATCATTGTCACTCACTTGTTTTCCAACGAAAGTACCCACTGAAAATGAAAGTACTGAAATAAAAAATACGAGAACCACTTTTACTAAGGCGTCCATTCGAGAGCCTTCTTCCGGGGCCTTTGCATTTTGGTTGTCCGACATAAATTTCCCTCCCATGGGTCTCTCGGTCCAATTCATTTATTTTAGGCGAACATAACAACGGGGGTCAATCAGACTGGGCTTGACATTGGTCCATTCTGAGTTGTTATCGGGGGATGGATCTTCAGATAGCACTCAAATCCGCACAAAGGGCCTGCCAAGAGGCCCGTAAAATTCAGCTCGCTCATTTTGGTGGACTCTTAAGGGTTTCTGACAAAGGGATTGAGGGTCTGGTCAGTGAAGCGGACGTAAAGAGTGAGGAGGCCATTCGTAAAGTTCTTTTAGAGGCTTTTCCTGAAATTCCTGTGTACGGAGAGGAAGAAGTCTTTTTGGGGAAAGACTCTCAGCTTCAAGAAACATCGTGGGTGGTTGATCCTCTGGATGGAACGACCAACTTTATTTATGGACTTCCAATTTATTGCATCAGCATTGGTTTGATGGTGAATGGCGAAGTTGTTTTGGGAGTGATTGATGTTCCTCCTTGGGATCGTCAGTACTGGGCGGTCAAAGGTCGGGGTTCCTATCTGGTCAAAGGTCTTAAGTCTGAGCTTAAGTCCAGTGATGCAGAGAAGATTCAAGTTTCTGAGAGAAAATCAATTTCCAATGCGGTTCTTGCAACAGGGTTTCATCCGGGGAACAAGGATTCGTTGAAGTCTCAACTTCAAATTTTTTCCAAGTTGGTGGCCGAATCGCGCGCGGTTCGACGTGCCGGTGCAGCGGCATTGGATTTGTGTTTGGTTGCCGAAGGGGTGTTTGACGCTTTTTGGGAAAGCGATTTGAAACCTTGGGATGTGGCTGCAGGCAGTTTGATTGTGAAAGAGGCGGGGGGGCGTGTGAGCAATTACAAAGGCGAACATTTCGACATCCGCGACAAATCCATTTTGGCAGCATCGCCGTCCTTGTTTGATGTTGTGATTCAATCGACGAATTTTTGATTTGCGTGTTGTTGAGTGGGGTGTAGGTCTTTTAAGATTTTTGCCTGAAAAATAGAGCCATTTTAAATTTGATCTCCCATCTGAAGATCGGAAAAACTTTGAATTTAAAGTTCTTATTTTTGAAATGAGAAATTATTTAATCTCTTAATCTCTTTTTTTAAAACTGCAGATCTCTGGTTTGTACTCATGTGAAGTTGAAATAAATTTAACTATCCCTATTTTTTAGAAAACCCATTCACTTTACTTCATTCGTGTTATACCTTCGTTCACATGAGTTCTCGAAGACAACTTCATCTCATCAAACCTTCAAGTCTTTCCTATGGAGGAGAACTTCTTCGAACTCGCAAAGGAAGATCTCGGGGGCGCCCCATCGACACCAAAGCCACCATGCACTTGGTCCTTAGATCTAGTCAGGCAAAGGGCGCCTTCTCGTTTCGTCAGCGTCGCAATCAAACAGCCATTTCAAACATCGTCGCAAAATTTTCTAAAAAGTTTGGAGTCGAAGAGCTGTCTTTGGCAAATGTGGGCAATCACCTGCACTTTCACATCCGTATTCGGCGCAGACATTTTTATTATGGCTTTATCCGCGCCACTACTTCATCCACTTGAATGGCCATCGTGGGAAATCCTAGATGGGGAGGGGCTCGCCTCACGGGAAAATTTTGGGATGAGCGCCCTTTTTCAAGAGTGGTTCGTGGACGAAGAGCCTTCCTTACAGTTCGCGACTACGTCTTTCTTAACCATCTGGAAGGCCAGGGTGTTCCGCGAACTTGCGCCCAATTTACACTCAATGAAATAGATGCGTTCCGAAAGAAAATTCTAACTTTCGGTCAGTGGAAGACTTTGAGTCCTCCGGCCCGATCCACCTTTCAAAGACGAGACTGTTTCCGCAAACACGCCACCAACACCACGCACCTAAGACGGGTTGTGTTTTTGGAGGTCCAGTCAAAATTATGAACCTCGGCAACAAACCCAAATCCAATTAAATTGCCTCTGCCGAAAAACGCACGACCAAGGTCAAGCAACAAAACCATACAAACTCGATGAAGATCTATTGGCACTCGCCTTGCTTCTCAAATTTGTGGGACAACTTGGAGTCAAAAGTTTGGGAGGGGACCCGTGGCAGAAAATGCAGCACCAGAACAGGCACCGGCACCGGAAGCGAAAAGCTCCGGCGGTAAGCCCACACTCTTTATTATTCTCGCCATCGTAAACATGTTGGTGGTGATGGGCGTTGGTGGAATGCTCTATATGGACAAGCAGAAAAAAGCTGCCGAGCCCGGCATTGAAGATGTCATCCAAGGTGAAAAAGAAGCTCTTGAAGAAGAAGCCAGTGCAAAAGACTTTATTGGTCAATTGGTTCCACTTGAAACTTTCCTGGTGAATCTTTCCGGAAGTCGTGGACGAAAACTTGTAAAGATCAATATGGAATTGGAAATGAGCAGTCCGGAAGCTCAAGAAGAAGTTGAAAAGATCAAACCGAAAATTCGCGATTACATCATCATTATTGTTTCCAGTAAAAGTTACGGCGAGATTTCCACCAAAGAAGGAAAAGACGCTTTGAGGGAAGAAATTAAAAACCAAGTGAACCTGTTTTTGACCAAAGGTCGAATCAACAAAGTTTACTTTACCGAGTTCCTGTTTAACTAGGGAGAGAGTTGAATGAGTCAGGTGCTTTCACAATCTGAAGTTGATGCGCTCCTCGCCGCGGTTTCCGAAGGGGAAATTGCACAGGGCGAAGATGGCGGCGGCGGCGGAGGTGCCGGTGGTGATGATGATCGCGTGGTCGTCGTCTATGATTTAACCTCACAAGATCGAATCATCCGTGGGCGCCTTCCTCAGCTGGACGTCATTTATGAAAAATTCATGCGTTCTTTCCGAGTTTCGTTGTCTTCGGCACTTCGAAAGATTGCAACTCTTACTCATGCCTCAACAGACTTTTTAAAGTTTGGTGAATTTATCAACACTCTACCAATGCCGACCTGTATGAGTGTTCTTCGTTTCAACAACTTAAGAGGTTCGGCCCTTCTTGTGATCGAGAGCAAGTTGGCCTATGCACTGGTGGACAGTTTCTTTGGTGGGGCAGATCGGCCCTACACCAAAATTGAAGGAAAAGATTTTACTCCGATTGAACTTCAAATCATTCAAAAAGTCGTGGGACTTGCACTTGAAGATTTGGAAGGTGCGTGGGCCTCCGTCGAAAAGATTGATGCCTCCTTCGTAAGAACAGAGATCAATCCACAGTTCGTCGGTATTGTTCCGCCAACGGATATTGTCATCGCATCCACCTTTGACGTGGAATTGGAAAATGCGAATGGAACCATCACTTTGGTTATTCCTTATTCCACCATTGAGCCGATCAAGCAGAAGCTTTCTTCGGGTTTCCAAGTGGAATCGGACCAAACTGATAAAAAAATGTGGACCAAGATCATTCGCAGCCAGTTGATGGACACCAATGTGAATGTTCGCGTCAATCTGGGAGAAAGTGAAATCACGTTAAAAGAGCTTATGGCTTTGAAAAAGGGCGATGTCATTCCCTTGGATCAAGACAGCAAGGGTGAGTTCAATGTGGAAATTGAAGATGTGCCGAAGTTTAAAGCGTTTTATGGGATTCATCACGGAACAGTGGCTGTTCAAGTCACTCGGCCGATTAAGAAATAAGGGGAAGTCATGTCAGATGATAACAGCAATCTAGCGGCAGCACTCGAGGAAGTCGACTCCACCATGGAGGGTGGAGAAGAGGAAGCTCATGATGAAAAGGAGCAAGGCAGAACTCTGACAGAGGAAAATGATCGAAATCTGGCTTTGATTCTAGACATTCCTCTTCGTGTTTCTGTGGAGCTTGGAAGAACCAAAATGGTTGTGAATGATCTTCTCAACCTGGGTCAAGGCAGTGTGATTGAACTGAACAAATTGGCTGGGGAGCCAATGGAAGTCTACGTGAACGACAAAATGGTGGCGAGAGGGGAAGCCGTCGTTGTGAACGAGAAGTTCGGTGTTCGATTGACAGATATTATTTCGCCAGCTGAGCGAGTGGAACAACTGAAGTAACGGACATTTAAAAACATGGGGTGGGATATGAAACTGAAATCTATATTTCTGACGGTATTGCTTTGCTCGGCGACAGCTTGGGCCAACGAGCCACAGAATCGAATGACAGACGACGAAATGATTGCTGCGGCCGAGCAACTGATTGCTCAAAATAAAGAGGCCGAGGCGAACTCTAATTCACCTTCAAGCGCCAACTCTCAAGCTGTAGATTCCAGTGAGAATACTGCGGTGAATGTTGAACCCGAAACCATTCCAGAAGTCAAAATTGCAAAAACCGCAAAAGAGACAACAGCGGAAAAATCCTCCACCGAACAGAAGGAATCGCAAATTCCAGCCTTTCGAGGTTCGGTCGAAGAGGAAAAAGAGTCTTCGTCTCCGTGGATGAGAATGCTTCTTGGGGCTGCGGTGGTGATCGGACTGTCTGTGGGCCTTCTGATCTTTGCAAAAAAATATGCAAAGAAAAAGAATCCCTCCTCCTCAAAAGTGGCATTGGATATCATTTCTCAAAGAGCACTTTCGCCGAAGCAGAACCTTGTGGTTGTAAGAATCGCAGGAGAGCACATCCTTTTGGGTGCAACGGACCACTCGATCAACTTCATTAAAAGTGTTTCCTTAATTGATGATGAAGTGGACGGAGGTCTTCCTCAAGATTTTAACAATTTTCTAGAAGACGACTTTGTACAGCAGCCTCTGGGTGGTTCGGCCCGTGGAGGATTTTCGGTATGAATCAACGCCGAAAGGGATCTTTATTCGTCGGAATCCTAACTGCTTTGATCGTCGTGCTGATTCCAATTGCGGCCAATGCACAGGTGACCTTGCCTTCTGTTTCTTTGGGTTTGAAGTCGACAAACAACCCTCAAGAAATCGTCAGTGCGGTGAAGATCATTCTTATGTTGACGGTTTTGACTTTGGCTCCAGCGATATTGATCATGATGACTTCCTTCACGCGAATCATCATTGTCTTGTCCTTTGTGCGCCAAGCCCTCGGAACACAGCAGATGCCGCCCAATCAATTGTTGGTGGGACTGGCACTATTTTTGACATTCTTTATTATGGGTCCGTTTTTTAATAAGGTGAACAACGATGCGTTAACACCTTTTATGAACAATCAGATCTCCCAAGATGTTGCCATTGATCGCGCTTTGGGTCCCATGCGTTCGTTTATGTTCAATCAAACGCGAGATCATGATCTGGGTCTTTTTGTAAAGTTGGCGCGAATTCCCACACCAAAGACGCGGGCAGATGTTCCGACAACCGTATTGATTCCTAGCTTCGTTTTGTCCGAGTTGAAAACAGCCTTTCAGATTGGATTCATCATTTATCTTCCCTTTCTTGTCATAGATATGGTGGCGGCCTCTGTTTTGATGGCCATGGGAATGATGATGCTTCCACCGGTTGTAATCTCGTTGCCATTTAAGATTATGCTTTTTGTTTTCGTTGATGGGTGGGGACTCTTGATGGGATCTCTTGTGAAAAGTTTCGGATGAGGGACGTATGTCAGAAGATCTGATTTTACAATTGGGACATGAAACCTTAAAGACGACGGCGTTGCTTGCGACGCCCATGCTTGCCGGAGCTTTGATCATCGGTTTGATCATCAGTGTTCTTCAGGCAATCACTCAAATCAACGAAGCCACTCTGACTTTTATTCCAAAAATGATCATCGTGGCTTTGATCTTTCTTTTGGCGGCACCTTGGATGTTGGATGTATTGAACCATTTTACAGTGGGCCTGTTTGAGAACATGGCCGATATGGTGAGGATTCGTTGATGGAGTTTTATAAGCTGAATGAAGTTCAGTTTATTTTATTTGCTCTGACTCTGATCAGAATGTCGGCTCTTTTTGTTGCTTGGCCTGTTTTTGGTGAGGCTCAGCTTCCCGTGCCTGTAAAGATTTTGTCAGCCTTGGCTGTGACCTTCCTCGTTTTTCCAACCATTACCGTTCCACGATCCTCCATCGATCAATTGGATCAGACATTGATAATGATGGTGGTTCGAGAAATTTTAATTGGCCTTTTGATTGGCTACTTGGCGCGCTTCTTCTTTTTTGCGTTTGCCATGGCGGGGGAAATCATCAGTGTGTCCATGGGACTGGCTTCAGCTCAGATTTTTAACCCTTCTTTGGGAGCCCAATCAACGAGTACCGCTCAATTTTATCTGACATTGGCGAGTCTTTTCTTTTTAAGCACCAACGGCCATCACCTTTTGCTTTCGGGGTTGGTGGACAGCTATCGCATTCTGCCCATTTCAGATGTGTGGTTTTCTCGTCAGGAATTTTACAATTTTGCGGTCAGTGGTCAGAACATACTCTTGATTGGAGTGAAGCTCAGCGCTCCAGTTTTGATTTCGATCTTGGTTGTGAACTTCGTCTTAGGTATCGCAGGAAAGACTGTGCCTCAGATGAACGTCTTGGTGACGAGCTTCGCAGTGAATATTTTCGTGGGTTTTGCGATTTTGATGGTTTCACTTCCTATGTTTTTAGATCAGATGAACAGCGTGCTTCAGATCACTTCTGAAGCTCTGTTTAAATTTATGAGGGCAATTTAGTGGCTGATTCGGATCAGGGCGAAAAAACAGAAGAACCCACACAGCAGCGAAGAGATGATTTTCGCAAGCGGGGTCAAGTGGCGCAGACAAAGGAATTGTCTGCTGTCTTTGTTTTGTTTACGTCGTTGCTACTCATTTGGCTTTTGGGTCGATTTTTCCTGACTGAACTCTTTGAACTTTTTCAAGTGGCCTTTGGAGAAGGAATTCATTCCGTTCATGCCAATCAAGATTGGGCCGCCTTTGGAAAATTTGCCATGGGAAAGATTTTTACATTGGTTTCACCCGTAGGTGGAGTCCTGTGGCTTCTTTCTTTTGCATCATCAGTGATTCAGACTGGATTTCTTTACAACGAAGAGGCTCTGCAATTTAAGCCGGAAAGAATGGATCCCATTCAAGGTTTGAAAAAGGTTTTTAGTCTTCGAGCGCTGATGGAAGGCATTAAGGCTATATTCAAATTGGGCGTCATCTTGGGAATTGCTTATTTGGTTCTTAAGGATAAGGCCTTCGAACTGCCCTTTTTGATGAACTACTCGATTTCGGAAATGTTTGTTTACTTGGGAGACCTCCTTCTTCGACTTTTGGGAGCGGTTGGATCCTTTATGATTGTTCTTTCTGCAGTGGATTACCTTTTTCAACGTCAAGAATTGGAAAAGGAAATGAGAATGACCAAGCAAGAGGTCAAGGAGGAGCACAAATCGCGGGAAGGTGATCCCTTAATCAAAGCTCGAATCAAAAAAGTTCAAAGAGAAGTAGCCACCCGTCGAATGATGGAAGATGTGCCAAAGGCGGATGTGATTGTAACAAACCCCACTCACATTGCGGTCGCACTTCAATATACTGAAGCTCTTGTGGCTCCAAAGGTGATTGCGAAGGGTGCGGAATCGGTTGCTGAAAAAATCAAGGCTGTTGCTCGGGAGCACAACATTCCTGTGGTTGAGAACAAGCCATTGGCTCGAGCGATTTTTAAGACTTTAAAAATAGGGCAGGTGATTCCTCGCGAACTTTATACCGCAGTCGCAGAGGTTCTCTCTTATGTCTATAAATTGAAAAGAAAGGTGATCAGGTAGATGGAAGCCATTTTTCAATTTCTAAAACGATTTGAAAGATTCACGAAGAACATGGATCTTTTGATGGCTGCTGGATTGATTGGAATCCTGGTGGTCATGTTAATTCCACTTCCTCCGGTCCTTTTGGATATGGCTTTGACCATGTCTTTGGCTCTTTCTTTACTGGTTCTTTTGGTTGCGATTTACACAGATAAAGCTCTGGATTTTAGCATTTTTCCTTCGTTGCTTTTGATGACCACACTTTTCCGGCTGGCGCTCAACGTGGCTTCAACACGTTTGATTTTGACGGAGGGACACAAAGGTAAGGAAGCCGTGGGTGACGTGATTCAGGCTTTTGGTCACTTTGTCGTGGGCGACTCCTATGTGGTCGGTCTGGTCGTTTTTGTGATCCTTGTTGTGATTAACTTTATCGTCATCACCAAGGGTTCTGGTCGCGTGGCGGAAGTTGCTGCACGTTTCACCTTGGATGCAATGCCTGGTAAGCAGATGTCCATTGATGCGGATTTGAACTCGGGATTGATTTCTGAAGACGATGCCAGAAAGCGTCGAAAAGAGATCGAAAACGAAGCAGACTTTTATGGATCCATGGATGGTGCCAGTAAGTTTGTTCGTGGAGATGCCATTGCAGGGATCATCATCACTGGTGTGAACATTGTGGGTGGTTTGATCATCGGGGTGCTTCAAAAAGACCTGGACCTTTCAACGGCCGCAAAATTTTACACCACATTGACCATTGGTGATGGCTTGGTTTCTCAGATTCCAGCCCTGATCATTTCGACTGCGGCCGGTATTGTGGTGACTCGAAATTCCTCTTCCCAGAACTTGGGATCTGAAATGGCTGGTCAGCTTTTTATCAAACCTCGCGCTGTTCAAATTGCCGCAGGCATTTTGATTTTTCTTAGTCTTGTTCCAGGAATTCCCACCTTTCCGTTCTTTTTGATGGGTGGAATTCTTTTGGCCGTGGCGTGGGCTACCGAGAGATTCTCGAAAGACCGTGTTGAGCGCGAACGCATGAAGGCGGACGAGGAAGCTTTGAAACCTCAGAAGGAAAACATCGAATCCCTTTTGCCTTTGGATTTGGTGGAACTGGAAGTGGGTTATGGGCTGATCAATATTGTGGAATCCGAACAGAGTGGAGATTTGCTTGAAAGAATTGTTTCCATTCGAAAGCAGTTCGCCATGGATCTTGGAATCATTGTTCCATCCGTTCACATCCGAGACAACTTGCAGCTTCAACCCGGCGAGTACCGCGTCTTGATCAAAGGAAACAAAGTGGGCGGAGGAAACTTGCGGCCCGATTCCATGCTCGCCATGGATCCTGGAAATGTGATTTCTGAGGTTCCTGGGATTCAAACCAAAGAGCCGGCCTTTGGCTTGGATGCGCTTTGGATTTCTAAAAGTCAAAAGGAAGAGGCCGAAATGGCCGGTTACACGGTTGTGGATCTTCCAACAGTTATGGCAACCCATTTGACCGAGCTGATTCGAACTCATGCTCATGAACTGTTTGGTCGTCAAGAAGCCGACAAATTGGTTGAGAACTTTAAAAAGACCAATCCAAAAGTGGTTCAAGATTTGATCCCGGACATTTTGACCTTGGGTCAAGTGGTGAAGGTTCTTCAGAATCTATTAAAAGAGCAGGTTTCAATTCGTGACTTGGTCACTATTTTTGAAACTTTGGCCGACGAGGGATCTCGCAACAAAGATTCTGAAGTGTTGACCGAAGCCGTTCGAAAATCTTTGGCCCGAGCGATCACTCACAAATATTTGAGTGAAGACGGAACTCTTTCGGTGATGACTTTGGCTCCGGAAACAGAGGAGTTGGTTTCAAACTCTCTTCTGCAAACGGATCAGGGTGTTCAATTGGTGATGGATCCCATGCAGGCTCAGGATCTTTTGCAAAGAACTTCGCTTTTAATCGAAACCCATCCCGAAATTGCTGGTCAGCCCATTTTGCTGACAAGCCCCACAGCGAGACGTCATTTGGCCAAACTGACCCATCGCTTTTTGCCTCAAGTGATTGTGCTTTCACACAATGAAGTTTCATCGGATGCCCAAATTCAATCTGTCGGACAGGTGGAGTTAAACAATGCAGGTTAGAAAATTTGAAGCGAAAACAATGAAAGAAGCCTTGGAATTGGTAAAGACCCATATGGGCCCTGAAGCCATCATCCTTTCGGCAAAAGACAACCACAAAGGCTTTGGTCTTGTGGGCGGAACCAGTGTGGAAGTGACTGCGGCTGTGACCGATGAAGTTTTGAAAAGAAAACTTTTGGCAGAGAAAAAATTGAAAGAAGAAGCTCGCATGAGATTTCAACGGGCCTCTGCAAAAGATCAAAAGCGCTTTATCAACAAGGCTTTTGATCGCGCCATCGAAACAGAGGCGAAGGTTCGAAGACCTGCGACCTCCATTCCTTACATTGATATAGAAGATGAGTCCCCAAAAGGTCGCGCCGGGAGGGTGATGGGAGCGCCCACCCCTGCTCCTCAGCCCTCTCGGTCGACCCCCATTTCTCAAAACCGAGCTCCGGTTCCCGTGCAAAATGCAGGGGGAATGGAGCAGGTAGTTTCCTACACTCAACAACAGCTTCAGACGGTCAAACAAAAGTCGAGCCACGTGGCCGCGCTTGAAAATCAAATTCGAGAATTGAAGGGAATGATTGAAAGTTTCAATCGAGTTCCGCAAAATTTCGTGAATGCTCATCCGGGAGCAGAAGATGGGATCCCCTATGTGCTCAGTGAAGTTTACCAGCGGATGGTCAAAGTGGGCATCGACTCCAATTTGGTTGTGAAGGCTTTAAGAAAGGCCCAATCCACCTTGGGTGCGGATTCCTCCAAGAAGCCTGCCTTGGTAGAAGCTTGGATGGTTCAGTACTTTATGAAAAACCTTGAGGTGACAGAACGTTTAAGCACCGACCGTTACCAGGTTTTTGTTGGCAGTACAGGGCAGGGGAAGACCACATCCCTGGTGAAGATTGCCTCTCACTTGCTTTTGAACGAGAAAAAGCGTGTTGCGATTGTCTCTATGGATACAATGAAGGTGGGCGCTGCCGATCAGTTAAAGATTTACGCTCAAATTTTAAATGTTCCCTTTGCGGTGGTTCGTCGCCCTCAAGATTGGGCCGTCTTAGAGAGTAAATTGGATCGCATTGATCACATTCTAGTGGATGCACCTGGGTTTACCTTGAAAACCGAAGGAGAGCCCGAGTGGTTGCGCCGAATGTTGCCAACCAGCCGTCAGGGTGTGCGCATGCACTGGGTTCAATCCATTGTTGCCCGTGACGAAGAGGTGATGGGATTGGCCGAGCGGTATTCCAAAATTGGATTTCAAGATGTGATTTTCACCCGTGTGGACGAGTCCACGCGCCAGGGAATGATCGTCAATTTTCAAAGTCAGTTTAAGAAGCCCATCTTGGGATTTGGAACCGGTGTTCAGATTCCAGAGGATTTTCAATGGGCCAACAAAGAACACATTGCAGATTTAATTTTTAGAATCACCAGATAGGCAGGAGTTGAAATGAAAAAGTTAACACACACAGTAAGTATCACATCCGGTAAAGGTGGAGTGGGGAAGACCACGCTGATTTGCAACACCGCCATCGAGCTGGCGAGGCAGGGACAGAAAGTTTTGATTTTGGATGGGGACTTGGGAATGGCCAACGTGGATTTGATGTTTGGTCGCCGAGCAAACTTGACATTGGAGCACGTGCTGCGCGGTCAGCAGGACCTAAAGGACATCGTGTGTCCCATGACGGAAAACATTGATTTGATTGCTGGGGGTCACGGCATTTATGGGATGAACGCATTGAGTTCCTTTGATCGCCAACGGTTGATGGATCAGGTGAGTCTTTTGAACAACCAGTACGATTACATGTTGATTGATACGGCTCCAGGAATTGATGAGAACGTGCTTTATCTCAACAGTGCCGCTCGAGAAATCATTGTGGCGGTGACTCCAGATCCGGCCAGCATTAAGGACTCTTACGCCTTGATCAAAGTCCTGCACCAGCGCTATCGAGAAACGCGATTTTCGGTGTTGGCGAATATGGTCAATGATGAAAAGGAAGCCAAAAAGGTGTTCGAGCGGCTGTCTGATGTCGCCAACCATTTCTTGTGTGTGTCCTTGGACTACCGTGGATATGTGCCATTGGATCTCAATTTGAGACAGTCCACCCGCAACCAATCATTAATTTCTGTGACCAGTCCTTATTCGGCGTCAGCTGCGTCTATAAGGGATTTCGCATCTACATTGAAAACCAGTCGTGGTGTGAATCAGGTTAAGGGTGGTCATCAGTTCTTTTGGCAGCAGCTCTCAGGGGTGGCTTAAAGTCTATCTTTGGGTTCAGGACTTTTTAGATGGCAAGAGGGTTGATAAACTGATTACGGGTTTTCGAGGGGAAGGGTTTCAAATTCATGTCTAATTCAAGCAGTGCCAACAGCATTCTGAAAAAATATAAAGAAGAACCGGCGAAAGTCACTCCAGAACAAAAAGATCAGCTGATTTTGGAGTATGCTCCTTTGATTCGATTTATCGCTCAAAAGATCGCGATCCGACTTCCTTCAAGCATCGAGTTGGACGACTTGATTTCCAGCGGTGTGATTGGATTGATGGATGCCATTGAAAAATATGATCCTTCTCGAGACAACAAATTTAAAACCTATGCGGAGTTTCGAATCCGTGGAGCCATTTTAGATGAACTTCGTTCGCAGGACTGGGTGCCCCGCTCGGTGCGTGACAAGGCAAAACTGTTGGATCGCACAACTGTAGAATTAGAGAATGAATTGGGGCGAAGTCCCACCGAAGAAGAAGTGGCAGAGAAGTTGGATATCTCCATTGATGAGTATTACGACCTGCTCAACCAAGTTAAGCCTGTGAGCATTTTTTCAATGGATGATCAGGCGACCTTTTCGAACAGTGATAAAAAATCCATTATGAATCTTTTGGAGGGGTGCAAACTCAACAACCCACATGTGCAGTTGAACATTAAGTCGGTCAAAGAAGTTGTGGCCACCTCCATCGAAGATCTTCCAGAGCGTCAACGTTTGGTGTTGTCGCTTTATTACTATGAAGATTTGAACCTGAAAGAGATTGGCAAGATTTTGCGGGTGACAGAGAGTCGGGTGTCCCAACTTCATGCCCAGGCCATCAGTCGCTTGCGCTCTAAGCTCAGTCAGTTCTTTGAAGAGCAAGATCTTGAAACTGCCTAGTCGCCGAGGTTCAGTCCTTGGCCCACAGATCATTTCCGTGGATTCTGTCAGCATTTGTAGCAAGTTTTTTTAGGCCAGTGATCTCGTTGAGTAAACCCGCTCATCCATGAACTCACAAGTCTTTTCTCTTCTGGAAAATCGCATCCTGTTTTTTTGAGGTCTGTTCCTGTGTATAAGTTTCTATTTCCCAAATCCATATTTCATAGAACCGGACACGTTCATCCATGGGTTCTTCCATCATTTGTCCTACGGACAAACCACTTCACGTTTAATGGAGGTCCACCAATTTCATCAATTCCTTATCCTGGGATTTGAAATTTACAAATCCAGACTCGTCCATCCATGAACTCTTCCAGCATTTGCCCTTTGGGCAAAACGCATCCTGCTTGCTGGAGGTCTGTTGCACTGGAAGCCTGTCTCTCTCCAATTT
>MDSW01054762.1_pt1 | contig 29296 bp, 25 predicted proteins | sample 811171 | NCBI WGS metagenome assembly MDSW01 (sample SAMN05326641, study PRJNA326480) | marine metagenome | isolation source: seawater | place: Atlantic Ocean: North West | collected 2012 | reverse complement strand
GTGTATAATAAGATTACACTATCCCGAATATAATATAAATGAATTATGTTTTTTATGATTTTGAAACATCTGGATTAAATTACTACTTTGATCAGCCAATTCAATTAGCAGCTAAACTTGTAGATGAGAACTTCCATGTACTCGATGAGTTTAATGAGAAATGTAGGCTAAGAGATGGAGTTATACCCTCACCTACAGCAATGCTTATTACAAAAACTGATCTTAGAGATCTTAATACTAAACAATCCTTCTATGAGTTCATGGACAAAGTACATCAAAAACTATCATCATGGTCACCTGCTATATTTATTGGTTATAACAATATCAATTTTGATGAAAAGTTTTTGAGGTCTAGCTTATATCATTCACTACATGCTCCATATTTAACAAACACTAATAATAATTCACGGATAGATTTATTTAAAATAATTCTATCAATATGTAACTTGAATAGATCATATATAAACATACCCGTAGACAAGGAGAAAGGAAGAAAGAGTTTAAAGCTAGAAAAGCTAGCTGAAAATAATAAGATAAAACACGAATTTGCACATGACGCAATGAGTGACGTTGACGCTACGCTAGGTGTCGCAGAAATCATCAAAAAGAATGACCCAGACTTTTGGGATCACCTTATGATTTTTAGAAATCACAATAATGTAAGAGAGTTTATTGAAGAAAATAAAATTTGCTTCCTTCCGCCAACGACCTCAACAGGTGATTACACTCCGGTTTGCTTTCTTACAAATAACCCAGATAATACAAAAGAACTAATTTTCTTTAACCTGTGCGAAGAAGTAACAGATGAAGTTCTCAGCTCAAGAACTAGAAATATAGGATCGTTATTTAAAAATAAAATTCTAAAAAAAATTAAAAGCAATGATTATCCTATATTACTCAAGTATGACCATCTAGATGATGTACTAAAGCAAAAGTTTTCAATGGATGAAAATAACTATGATGGTAAGTTTAAATTACTAAATTCAGCAAGTAATTTTATTATGAACATAAATCAGTATCTTGTAGACCAACTTGCAGATTACCAAGTTGACAGCAGAGATTATTTATCAGCATCAGAACATGTAGATGAGATGCTCTATAATGGTTTTACTGGACCTAGTGATTGGGCATTGATAAAAAAAATTGACGGGCTCAATGAAATAGATGATGTTTTGAGGAAGTTGGAAACACTAGAAGACAAAAGATTAGTCGAGTTATATAAAAGAAAGCTTTACTCTGACAAGAAAGAACTCTTAACTGATGAAAATATTAGTAACTATAGGGACTACATAGCTAACAAAATTTTTAATGATTCTGAAAAAGTACCTTGGACTACCATTTCTAAGGCTCAAGCAGAGCTAATAAAAGCATCTTCTGATATTAGGTTCGCTGACATGAAAGATGAAATTAAAATTATCAAAAAGTATATTGATGATCTAGAAAAAGACTTTAGTTCTTGATGAATGCAAGTATTTTTTCATAACTTTGATATCCAGGAATAATCCTGCCATCCTCTAAAAATATTGTTGGAGTACCCTCTACGGATAATGCACTAGCATACTCAAAGTTCTTATCAAGAGGGTTTATGCATGTTGCATTATCATCTATTAAATCTCCTTGAAATATACTATCAATAGCCTCTATTCTATCATCAGCGCACCATGCAGATACAAGTTGTCCATAAGCATCAACATCTTTCCCGTTTCTAGAGAATAAAATATATCTAACCTCAATGTTATTCTCAAGAAGTCCAGATATCTCATTATGTAACTTTTGACAATATGGACATGATGCGTCAGTAAAGATAGTGAGAATATAATCCGTTTTATCAGGTTTGTAGATTACCTGATAACTCTGATCAATTGAGTTAATTACTTTTAAACGTTGCTCCATTTTAGTATTTTCAGTAATACTCTCTTTAGTTTCTAAATCAATCACACTACCAACTATCAAATATTTACCATCGTTGGTTGCATAATATATTTGTTTATTAATAATAATTTCATGAAAATTTTCATCTATTTTTTTTAGACTCTCTATTGATACATTTGGGTATGCATCTAAAACAATTTTATTTATATCAGCATCTTCTTTTTTAGAACATGAAACGAGTAATATTAGTGATAACGTTATAAATATATTCTTCATGATTAGCCTCTAGGATGATATTTTTGATGAAATTTAATAAGTCTCTCTCTAGCAATATGAGTATATATTTGGGTTGTAGACAGACTAGCATGTCCTAGTAGCATCTGTACAGTCCTTAAGTCAGCTCCATTATTTAGCAGGTGTGTAGCAAAAGCATGTCTTAAATTATGGGGTGATATTTTTTTATTAATTATAGATTTTTTTGCATAATCATTTATCATTTTCCAACATGATTGTCTCGTGATAAGTTTGCCTGATTCATTAATAAAAAGCATATCAACAAATTTATTATCTTTTATCTGAGAGCGACAACCGTCTATATAGGAAATAAGTAAATTCATAGCAAAAGACCCAATAGGCACTAATCTATCTTTGTCTCCTTTACCTTTTATTTTAAGAAAAGGTTTTTCTCTTGATATCTGATTGACTCTAATGCTTAATAATTCAGATATTCGAAGACCGGTTGAATACAAAAGCTCTAGGATACATTTATCTCTCAAGCCAGCATGAGTAGTATCGTCTGGAGCATTTAAAAGTGCGTCTACTTCACTCTCAGATATTATAGTGGGTAATTTTCTTCTCTTTTTTGGATTTTCAATAAGAAGTGCCGGATTTTTATGTATTATTTGACTCTCATGAAGGAACATATAAAACGATTTTATACAGGAGATAGCCCTTTGTATAGTGCTCACTGTCGAGCCCGAATCCAATTTTGACGCTAGATAACTATTAATGACTATCCTATCAGCATTTAACAATGAGTATTTATTATCATTTAACCATCTCTGAAAGACTATTAAATCCGATTCATAAGCACTAATGGTGCTTTTGGATAAATTATTCTTAAATGAGACATGACTACAATATTGTTTTATGTATACTAGGTCTACTGAATTCTCTGGTACAGACATAATGTTTGTTATAATAATTACATATTATAGATTTTATGAAAAAAATGAAAGATAACTGTTTCAATGAATTTGATCCAAATGCACTGAGTGTTGAACAAGCGCTTAGAAAGATTTTATTAAATATTAGGGTAAAGCAAGATATTGAGCACGTCAGCCTAAAGGATTCTGTAAAACGAATATTGGGTAAAAATATCAAATCGACAATTAATGTTCCAAATTATAAAAATTCAGCAATGGATGGATATGCAATTAATGTAAAAGATTTTAATGAGAAAAATAATGTATATAAGTGCATTGGCGAATCATTTGCTGGTAACCCTTTTAATGGTCGATTGAAATCCAATGAAGCGATTAAAGTAATGACTGGAGGATTAATTCCAAATACATGTAATGCTGTAGTTATGAAAGAGCTAGTGAAAGAGAATAACGGTGTAATAGAAATATCATCAAGAATTTTTAAAAATCAAAATATAAGATTTCCAGGCGAAGATATCAAAAAGAATAAAACTATATTGTTTAAGGGAAAGAAAATCAATGAGATTGATATAGGTATTCTGGCTTCTTTAGGGATATCTAAAGTACCAGTTAATAAAAAACCTATTATAGGCTTCATATCAACAGGCGATGAACTTATTAGTGTCGAAAAGAAAATAAAAAAATCTCAAGTTTATGATAGTAATAGGTATCTATTACATGGTTTACTCAGTAAGTTTCCCGTAGTTATAAAAGATTATGGTGTAGTCAAAGATAAACTAAGCTTAATTCAAAAAAAATTTATAAAAGCTACTAAAGAATGTGACATGCTAATCACTACTGGAGGAGTCTCTGTTGGTGATGCTGATTATGTCAGAATTGTTTTAGATAAGCTTGGCGAAATAGATTTCTGGAAAATAGCTGTAAAGCCCGGTAGACCATTAGCATATGGTAGTATAGGAAGATGCTTATTTTTTGGACTACCGGGTAATCCAGTATCAGTTGTTGTAACATTCAATTTATTTGTAAATGCAGCAATCAATAAACTTATAAATAAAAGACAAACTAATGAATTGACTCTAGAGGCAGAATTATTATCTGATATTAAAAAAAGAAAAGGTAGAAAAGAATTTAAGCGCGGGATATTAATTTGTAATAAAAATAAGTTTTTCGTCAAAAAATCGGGTTCTCAAGGTTCAAATATCCTAACTTCTGTGAAAGATGCAAATTGCTATATTGAATTAGATGAGAATATGAGTGAACTACATAAGGGTGATAAAGTAAAAGTGATTCCGCTAACATTGACCAGTGAGTATTATGAATAAGAATGTTGGTTTATTAAAAAGACTTCTTGTAAATTTTTATGATATCATTCTTCTTTTTGCTGTCTTATATTTTTTTACGATACCAGTAATACTATTGTCACAGGGAAATGCTGTCACAGACAATATTTTTTATCAAATATATCTGATTGCAATCATATATCTTTATTATGCATGGTTTTGGAAAAATTATAATCAAACCCTAGGTATGAAAATATGGAAAATAAAAATATATAGTCGCAACTCACTCGAAATTAGTTATTCACAGTCTCTAAAGAGAATAATAATTGCACTCATTGGAGGACATGTACTCCTTCTAATAAAAAATGAGGCACTTCAAGATATAATCTCCAATACATACTTAGAGAAAGTCGACTAAATTGATATATGTTTCCTAACTAGTTTATTAAATAAATAAACTCCAAATATAACAAATATTATCATAGACATAATAACGCTCATGAGTGCTGGGATGCCCAAAATAAGGGCTGTATTTGTTAGGATACTTGAGATCACAAAGTAAGTTATCCCAAATAAAATACCGAATATTAATCTCTGGCTTTGATTAGTAGATCTCATTTTTACAAAAAGGAATGGCAATCCGATAAATACAATTATGCAAGATGCAAATGGTAGAAGAATTTTTTTCCAGAAAACAATTTTGTGATTTTCATATGGAATTCCTAATTGATTATGAAATATTATATTTGTATAAAGATCTTCTATAGAAATATATCTTTTTTTGTTATATTGACTTTTAAGAATTTCAAAAGGGATGAATTCTTTAGCTGTTAGAGCGTAATAATTCTTTTTAGTCAATTGATTAGTTTCTAAGTCACGTATCTCAATATTATTGAATTTCCATGTATTCTCATAAACACCTGTTTCTGCGTTCATGATAGTTGCAAGTAATCCATCATGAAGATTATAGATGCTAATATTTCCTAGTCTTTTGTCTGTTATTATTTTTTCAACATGTACAATAAAATCATTAGATTTAAACCACAAGCCTTTATTTGAAACACTTTTATTCAATGAAATATTTTTAATTGTTTGGGCCTCATTGGAATACTTAGGCGCTATATAGTTCAATGAAACTGTTAGGAGTGCTGCTAGGATAAACGTTTGTATCATGATAATTGTGATGATTTTTTTTATGCCTATCCCGTGTGAATTCATTGCGATAAATTCAGAGTGATATGCCATAGATCCAAACGATATCATGCTGCCTATCAAAAGCGCATATGGAAATATATCTAAGAGATTTTGAGGTAGTAGCATTACTGTATAAATATATAATGTGGTAAGTGTGTAATTATGGTTACCGACATTTTTTAACTCAGATATAAACACTAGGAGAAGATTAACTCCAAGTAAAACTATTGCCGCTAGCAGAAACCCAAAAAGATATTTCTTGAACATATAGAGTGTTAGTTTATTCATAATTAGCTCAATGTCCTTGGAGAATACTTATAAAAAAGGTAACTGATAAAGAAGTATATTGCGTGCAAAATAATTATCGATAGTGATAGAAACAATTCATTAACAGCAGAGGATGTAAATATGTTAATTGAAATAACATAAATAAAATAAATGATTATTCCGTAAAAAATATTTTTATATTTGTCATTAGTTTTTGATAAGCTGCTCAGTGGTATTGCTATGCATGAGAGTATAATTGTAGATATTATGACAGATAAACGGTTAATCATCTCTGAAAAGGCTTCGAGGTTGTCAATCTGATATAGCTGATAAATGGATTTTGATTCCATATCATTATTTATCAATTCAGGTATATTATCAGACAGGGCCATTTCGTGAATTACATACTTCGTAGAACTAAAGCTACCATCTGAATTTAATATGTATGAGATTCCATCTTTTAAACTAATCATACTTGAGTTATTGCTATTCGACTCTACTCCGGATGAAATATCTATGCGTGTAGAAGTATTGGAATATGATTTTATAAAAATATTAGCAGGTTTATCTGTGCTTTTATCATTGATGTAAACTACTTTAGACCTATCATTACTAATGTTAAAACTTCCTTCTTTTAGAGAATAGATTTTCTGTTCATGCAGTATTTGATGTTCAATTTGAGATCTAAAATCTACTGCAAGAGGAGACAAAAAGAATTTTAATATTGTTAGCACTATCGTTACAATGATAATCAATTTTAGCAACACTTTTGTCACGTGGATATTTGAATATCCATTCAACTTGATAATTATCATTTCATTAGATGCGTAAAGTCTATTCAAGGAAATTATTATTCCTAAAAATAGGCTTAGTGGAATTATTAAAGGCGAATATTGAATAACCTTTAATAACAGTAGCTGGATTAGGAAAACTGATGGGATATCTCCATGATTAACATCTTCAACTAATCTTAAGCCTGTGTTTGCCAGCAGAATTATTAAAAGTATAGCAAAAACAGCAAAAGATGTTTTGACGGAATTATTATACAAATATCGGTTAATTAAATTCAATGTAGTAATTACATGATTAAACAAAAAATGTTACTCTTATTATTTAGTCATTATAACTTTATTATATAGAAATAGCATGAAATACATTAAATTCAATAAGGGAAAGAGTGTTGACCTTAACATAATATTTGTTTTTGAGGATCAATTGCCCCTTATCAAGCGGGCATTAGCTAAAGGTCGAGCATATGACGACATTGAATTTGCCATCAAAAACCATATTGTAAGTGGAAAAGTCGGTACAACAAATATGTTTAGCAGTAAAACGTACGATAATGACTACTTTTTGGTTGGTGTCGGCAATAAGGATAATTTTAATATTCAAATATATGAAAGGTGTATTACTCAAGCACTTAAACAAATAAATACTTTCAAGACAACTAGTATTTGTGTTGATTTAACTAATATTAAAATAAAAAATATTGATATCATTCGCTCTTCTATCATTGAGATAGAAAAAACTCAATATACATACAAGAAGCCAGGCACATTTAGACTCAAAGAGTGTGCGCTTAAGGTATCCTCTAGTGTTGATAACAAACTATTCAATAAAACAACAAATGAGTCACTTGCAATTTCGGCTGGAATAAATAAAGCAAGAATGCTCGGTGATACTCCATCAAATGTGTGTAATCCCACTTTCCTTGCAAGAGAAGCTAAAAAACTGGAAAAACTTAATAAAGATATTAAAGTTGAGATTCTTGATGAGAAACAAATGCGTACCTTAAAGATGGGATCATTACTCTCTGTTTCCCAAGGAAGCAGGCAACCCGCCAAACTCGTAATAATAAAATATATGCCAATAAAGAAGAAGCAGCCAATAGTCTTAGTAGGTAAAGGAATAACTTTTGATACAGGTGGTATTTCACTAAAACCAGCAAGTAACATGGATGAGATGAAATATGATATGTCAGGAGCTGGCTCTGTCATAGGAACTATGCATGCATGTGCAGAAATGAAACTAAAAAATAATATTATAGGTATACTAGCCTGCGCAGAGAACATGCCAGGTGGCTTAGCAACACGCCCAGGTGATGTCGTAACAAGCATGTCTGGTATAACTATAGAAATCTTAAATACTGACGCAGAGGGAAGGCTTGTGCTATGTGATGCGCTTACATTTTGTAAAAAATATAAACCAAAGTATATTTTAGACATGGCAACACTCACCGGTGCATGCTTAGTCGGGCTTGGTAAATATCCATCAGGTTTATTTTCTAATAGTGATGACTTAAGCATGAAAATAAAAAAATCTGCTGATAGAACTGGTGATCGTGTATGGGAACTACCCCTGTACCCAGATTATTTCGATGAACTCAAGACAAATTTTGCAGATATCCAAAACATAGGTGGCAGATATGGTGGTGCAATTACAGCGGCGGCATTCTTAGCAAACTTCACCAAAGACCAAAAATGGGCTCATTTGGATATAGCAGGGACAGCATGGGAAACTGGTCAAGAAAAGGGTTCTACAGGTAGACCTGTCAAGCTTTTGGCTGATTTTGTCATGACAAATAAATAAATTGAAATCTACCGTCAACTTCTACTCACTAGAGAACAATCAGGAAATATCCTTATCAGTATGTCAATTAGCACAGGAGCTGTATAAACTTGGTGAACAAATTATAATCATTGATAATGATGAAAATCTAGAAAAGATTGACAGCTTACTTTGGGTTTTCGAACAGAATAGCTTCCTTCCTCACAAAAAATACAATATTGGCGACGAACTCGATACACCAATAATACTTTTATCTCAAAACTATCTTAATAATCTGTTAGTATTCAATAAATATGGCTCGATAATAAACAACTATATAAAACCAATTCTTGAAACAGAAGAAAATGTCAAAATATATGAGTTTGTTCAAAATAATGAAGAAAAAAAAATAATTAGCCGACAAAAATTTTCTATGTATAAAAAAAATAATTTCATCGTTAATCACAGCAAATATAATGGAAAAACAATTTAAACCCAAACAGATAGAACAAAAAATATATGACATGTGGGAGAAAAATGAATGTTTCTCTCCTAAAGAGTCATCATCTAAATTTTCAATTGTTCTTCCTCCACCTAATGTTACAGGGACTCTTCATATGGGACATGCTTTTCAGCACACCATCATAGATGTTTTAGTAAGATATCACCGCATGCTGGGTAAAAGTGTACTCTGGCAACCCGGGACGGATCATGCTGGAATTGCTACACAACTTGTAGTAGAAAATAGAATTAAGAATTCAGGGACTAATCCCACTGCTTTAAGCAGAGATGAATTTGTAAATGAAGTTTGGAAATGGAAAGAAGTTTCCGGTAACACAATTATTAATCAGACAAAGAGAATTGGTTCTTCAGCAGACTGGTCTCGAAATAGATTTACAATGGATGATAGCTTATCTGATGTAGTAAAAGATATATTTATAGATTTATATGATAAGGGTTTAATCTATCGAGGTAATAGACTAGTAAATTGGGATATAAAACTTCAGACAGCTATTTCAGATTTAGAGGTAATAAACGAAGAGAAAGATGGTTTTCTCTATCATCTTAAATATAAAGTAAAAGATACCTCTGAATATGTCACTGTTGCGACAACTAGACCAGAGACATTCTTTGGAGATACTGCTGTTTGTGTAAATCCTAATGACGATAGATATAAGAAACTTGTTGGCAAAGCGATAATCTTACCAATGATTAATAGAGAAATACCTATAATTGAGGATGAAATAGTCGATATAGATTTTGGAACAGGATGTCTTAAAATTACACCAGCTCACGACTTTAACGATTACAAAATTGGTAAGAAGCATAATCTAGAACTTATTAATATATTAAATAAAGATGGCACACTCAATGATAACGTTAGTAAGAAATATGTTGATAAACATATTCATGCTGTGAGAGATGAACTTATTAATGATCTTGAACAAGACGGCGTATTCGTAGAAAAGATTCCATACAAGAATACAGTACCAATTGGAGAGAGAACTGGTGAGATCATTGAGCCTTTGCTTACTAATCAATGGTTTATGGATATGACTAATCTAGCTCAGCAAGGCATAGATGTAGTTAAAGATAAAAAAATTAATTTCGTTCCAGATCATTGGGAGAAAATATATTTTAATTGGCTCGAGAATATTGAAGATTGGTGTATTAGCCGCCAGATAGTTTGGGGTCATAGAATACCTGCTTGGTATGATGAAAATGGAAAAATTTATGTTGGAAAAAACGAGAAAGAGATACGCCTCAAACATAAAATAGGAAAACATGACGTTCTAACACAAGATTCGGATGTTCTAGATACATGGTTTTCATCTGCACTCTGGCCTTTTTCAACATTAGATTGGCAAAAAGATGATGAAATATTTAACAAATATTTTCCTACTAATTTACTTGTAACTGGATTTGATATCATATTTTTCTGGGTTGCTCGAATGATAATGATGAGTCTTAAATTCACTAACAGTATACCGTTTAGCAAAATATATATACATGGTCTGGTTAGAGACTCTGAGGGTAAGAAAATGTCAAAATCAGTTGGCAATGTTATAGATCCATTAGATGTTATTGATGGGATATCACTCAGTGAACTCTTAGAGAAGAGAACTTCTAGCTTATTGAGTGATAAACAAAAGAATAATGTGATAAAGAAAACAAAAAGAGATTTTCCAGATGGTATTAAGGAATATGGTGCAGACGCACTTAGATTCAATTTTTGTGCAATGGCCTCGACCGGAAGAGACATTAATTTTGATTTAAATAGGATAGAAGGATATAGGAATTTTTGTAACAAAATCTGGAATGCGTCAAGATTTATCCTTATATCATGTGGTGATTATCAATATCAGGAAAATCTTAACTCAGATGACTCCACAATATTTGATAAATGGATTTTATATAAATTAGATAGCGTAGTAAATGATTTCAAGAAATACACGACAACTTATAGATTCGATTTGATGGCAAATAGTATATATGATTTCGTATGGAATGAATATTGTGACTGGTATTTAGAAATTGCTAAAAATAAGATGGATGATACAACAAAGAATTACCTAATTTTTTCAATAACAAGAATTATAAAATTATGCCATCCTATTGTTCCATTTATTACAGAAGAGATTTGGAAGGAGTTTTATGAGAAGAGTTACGTGGATGATAAACTATTAATTAATAGCAGCTTTCCTTCACAAATAAGAATATCTAAGGAATATGATGTTGAGCTAAGGGTTGATAATATAAAAAATATTATAAAGAAAATACGTAAGACGCGGACTGAGTTAGGTATACATCCCAAGGAATCTATTGAGGTAAACATTTTTATTACAAGTGATGGCATAATCGAGGATATAAAGAACTATATGCACATAATTGAAGAAATGTCTGGAATAAAAATGTCTATTATAGATAATCCAAGTCAGGCTTCTGAATATATTGATTTAATAGATGATAAATACGTTATATTCATGAAGATTAAGAATATGATTAATATTCATGAGGAAGTTAATAGAATAAATAAAAAAATTTTAGAGCTAAGAATTATTGTTAATAAAATTGAATCAAAGCTTAGTAATAAAAATTTTATAGAGAAGGCACCAAGTGAGATTATTAATCAAAATATTTCTAATAAAACTAAAATAGAAAATGATATATTATCATTGAACAATCTTCGCGATACGCTATCTAATTAAACTGTAAAGTCTCTCTAAAGTAAGTCTAAAGCTTGTCAAATCGTTGCAAATATTGATGTTTAATTCATTTGTTAATTGTTTGTACTCAGAGGATTGAGATCCAATTAATATTATATCTTCAGTTTTTTCAGCATTGTCGCTTATGTGTTTAACCTCATATATCTTGCGTGCTATATCTCTAGGGTTATTTATAGCTAAAACTACTAGCTGTGCTCTAACATTTGATGCGGTATAGGTAATCTCATCATGTGGCACTCCATTACCGATGTAAGTTATATCCCATCCTACGTTCTGTGCAACAATCAAGTGCATAATTGTATCCAATGATTCATGCTCAGACAAAAGAGATGCTACAACCAATCTAGGACAATCCTCCTTTGATGATCTGAGTTTTAAATATAGACTATTCAAACATGATCTTATACACAACTTCGACATTTTTTCCTGAGCATACCTAATGGTTCCTCTGGAACATTCATCTTGAATATAATTACTCAGAGGTTTGATAAATTCGATTAGAAAATCGTTTGTATTTAGTATAGCTACTGCGTTGGACAGAACATTATCGAGCTTCCAGCTATTCATCTCATTCACACATGATATTGATTCATCAAATAATTCCATAATAGTCCCTGTACTAGGCCTTTTGTAACCTACAGCAGCATTAGATTCGTCACCCATAACAAGTTCAAACAAGTCATCATAAGACAATGCAGCTATATCGCCTATTCTTCTACCTGCTGCTATTGCTCTTTTAAGAAGGGTGAGTTTATCAATGTCCTTATCGGAATATAATCTCCTATTCGTATCGTTTCTATGCGATACAACAGCCTGATATCGCTTCTCCCAGACTCTAATTACATCAGAACTCAATCCTGTTCTTCTGTTAACAACTTGTATCAAATGTCTAGGTTTCGCAGATAAATCCTCTTTCATATTAAGCCCAATTTTAGCTTTTTTAACATTATTGTTATTAATTATTATACTTTCCATAGTTTTTGTCAAAGTCCTGTCTATTATTTAACAGACAATATCATGTTATTATGTATTTGTATAGTTTTTGTTCACTTTATTTATTGACATGTCTATTTTATTGCGATATTGTTTTAGACAGGATGTAGACAACATGTCATATCCCCACCCCTTTAATGAAAGGCCGAATTTACCCCCTTCGGCCTTTTTTTATACCGATTTCCTATATCCATTCGGTCTCCACGCAGGTGCAATAACATCGGGACTATCATGATCCTCAGATTTTAAACGAGCGGGAGTGATGGCATTTTCACCAAATTTATTATTAATCCTATCCATCGCAGCTAAATAATTGTTTTGGTTAGTCTCTTGATTAAACAAATCAGCTTGAGTATTTTTTTTAATAGGATTTACTGCTGTTACCTGAATCTGATAAATACCTATATTATCATCAAGCATACCTATATAAGTTTTACATAGATTAAATATAATAAATTGATCATAGGTAGCATACTGAAGCTTTATTTTTTTTTCAATCCACCCTGCTCTTATCTTAATACCTATTAAAAATTTGTTAGATTCGTATCCTGAACTACGCAAACGTTTTGATAATTTGACTGACATTTTTAAAAAAGTTTTTTGTATTAAATATCTATCTTTTGTATTTGGCTTTAAGACTTTTCCATGACCAAGACTTTTTGGATGTAATGGGTCCAATGTAAGTCCCTCGAAATCATTTCCATTCGCCATAAGCCATATTTTCTTTCCAATATTTCCAAATCTATTTGAAAGTATACTGATAGGAATTTTTTTCATATCAGAACATTTATATACACCATGATAATTTAGAAATTTAGATATCCCTTTGGATACTCCACATAGTTTATTGACAGATGTGTCATCTAAATATTCATGAAAATTTTTTCTAGTTATAAAAGTAATGCCATCAGGTTTCTTATATTTTGATGCAAATTTAGCTAATGATTTACTATATGATACACCTATTGAACATTTAAGATTTTCAGATGTATAAATCAAATCTTTTATTTTATAAACAATTTCATTAATATTCCTATAAATCCTCATGCAATTTGTTACTTCTAGAAATGCTTCATCAACAGAATATATCTGAATGTCAGGTGAAATAGTTTCCAACATACTCATGATATTTGTTGATGTGGCAGCATATACAGTAGGCCTTGAAGGCCTTTGTACTAAATGTGGACAAATTTTTATTCCTTCGCGAAATCTCATTCCAGTCTTGATACCAAATGCTCTTGCTTCATAAGAAGAAGTAATAATGCATGACCCATATTTCCCGTTTGTTACTGCTACAGGCATTCCCATTAATTCGGGAAAATCTCGTTGCTCAATAGATGCAAAAAAAGCATTCATATCAACATGAATAAATATTTTCTCGTTCATTTAATATATTCTTACTTGCCCAACTACATATCCTTGAATTGATATTCTTTCAGCTGGATAAATTATTTCTTGGTATTTAGTATTAGCAGGAACTAGTTTTACCTCTTTCTGATTAATTTTTTCTACATATTTTAAAGTTACATCTTGATTATCTATTAAAATTACATGTACTTTTGATTTATAAAACTTTGAACTTTCTTCAATAATTATCCAATCGCCATCATATATTCCAGCATCTATCATAGAATCACCTTTGACCTTAAGCGCATATGATTTTTTATTGGTAAACAAATACTCGAGTTCAATTCTTTGCTGATCTGTTATTGCTTCTATTGGTCCTCCTGCAGCAATCTTTCCAAGTGACTTCAAGAAAAGAGTTTTATTGTCATTTAGTAAGATACCGCGATGTTTATTTGATATTTTTAATAATTTACCCGCATTTTCTAGAGCTTTTACATATCTATGAGCAACACCTTTTGATTTAATTCCAATTCCTTTTGCAATTTCTGTTAATAATGGATATCTACCATAGTTTTTTGAATATCTACTGATAAATTCATATGTTTTTTGTTCTTTGACTGTTAATAACTGATAATTTTTCATAAGTTCTCAATAAGTTCTCATATGGTACATCAAGTATAATTTTGTTTCAATGCTATATTGAGACCAAATTTCAGTATGCAGAAAAATATTTAGATGAAGAAAGAGTTTTATTAATACAAAACTTTTATTTTTTTCTGAATTACTCTAAATCAGCAATGATTTGCTCTAGATAGACTATTATCATACCTGGAAAGTTAAGTGTAGATATCTTTGTTTTTATTTTTTTATGATTAACCAATCTTCCATTACTAAGTATTCAAGACCAGACTTGAAGAACGTATTTAGCGCATCGTCAGGACTTAATACTATAGGCTCGCCATTGACATTGAATGATGTATTCAAAACAACAGGAATGTTTGTTAATTTTTCAAACTCTTGAATGATGTTATAAAAAAATGGATTATCTTCCTTACGTACGGTCTGCAATCTACCAGAACCATCGAAATGGGTTACTGCTGGCAATTTTGGCTGATTATGTTCTCTAATCTGCACTACTTTTTCCATATAGTTACACGAGTATCCTTTTTCAACATCACAGACTTCATGAGATTTCTCATATAATGTTGCAGGTGCAAACGGTCTAAAAGACTCCCGATATTTAATCATACTATTTATTTTGTCTTTCATTGCAGCAGAACGTGGATCAGCAAGAATAGATCTAAAGCCAAGCGCCCTATCTCCAAATTCCATCCTTCCTTGAAGGAGTGCTACTACTTCACCTTCCGCAAGTATTTTTGCAATTGTTTTTTCTGGATTATCTAGCTTTTCTCCCACAATTTTTCGTCTTAAAAGAACACTCTCAACATCATCAGAGTTAAAATGAGGTCCAAGATTACTTACGGATGTACTTCGTAGCCTTGGTTTTCCGAGAATACAGTGATTTAAATATAAAGCAGCTCCAATACTATTGCCTAGATCATCAGGTGAATGAGAAATATAAACATTCTTAAATTTTGTGTTATCGTTTACCTTGCCGTTAACCACACTATTCATAAAGAAACCGCCAGACAAAACCAGATTTGGAGTTTTAGTTTTTTCATATAAGTCATTAAGTACATGCCAAATTATTTTTTCAGAAACTCGCTGCATCGCCCGCGCAACTTTACATTGCCACAAATAATCTTGGTTAGCATCAGATAGATTATCTTTAGTTGTACCAATGAGAGATAGAAGTGTATCTGAGTAAAGATCTGGTTGATCTAATAAAGCACCAGTATAATATTTTTGATCAAGTTCAAAACGTCCATCATCCAATAATATAATTGTGGATAGTATCTTTTTCTCATAATCAGTACTATCAACATTTTCAGCAGACATCGCCATCACTTTCCATTCATCATTATCTGTCTGATAACCTAATAACTGTGTATATGTTGCATAGAACATTCCAATAGAATGTGGCATACATTGTGTATCAAAAATATCAATGTTATTTCCATGGCATATGCCTTTTGTTAGAGATTCAAGTTCACCTTGCCAATCAGCAGTAAGAACTGCTGCCTCTTTAAAAGGAGAGAGAAAAAATGAGGCTGCGTGGCATAGGTGGTGTTGTATATAATAGATGGGTGGTAAGCCACGTTCCATATTTTGCACAACATAATTAGGAATTTCTCTTCTTCCAATAAAATTAAACAAATGATCAGGAACAGTATAAAAATAGTCCTCTCTTTTTATTCTGTTAGTAGATATCAGTGGGTTATAGGAATTCCACTTGGCTCCAGGATTCCAAGCTTGTGCAATTGCGTCAACCGAGGCCAGTTCAACATCTCCGTGAGCAAGACAAAACTGCAAAGCATTCTTTGGAAAATTTTTTGTTTTCTTTTGTCTTGAAAACCTTTCCTCAGGAGCAGCGGCAATGATAAAACCATCTTTGAGGAGCGCAGCAGATGAGTTAAATTCACCGTGGTTTATACCAATTATTTTCATCATTTTTTTCTACCCTCAACTAGTACAGCTTAATCTGTCACCTCTATCTGATTACTCCCATTCAATCGTCCCAGGTGGTTTTGACGTAATATCATAGACAACCCTTGCTACACCATCAACCTCATTAACTATTCTAGTCGATATTTCATTAAGAATCTTATGAGATATCTGACTAGCGGATGCAGTCATATAATCAGTTGTGTTAACAGCTCTTAATGCAACAACATAACCATATTGTCTCGTATCACCCATTACACCAACAGTTTTTGATGGTATAAGAATCGCTAATGCCTGGTCGATTTTATCATATAAATTATTAATGCGTAATTCTTCAATAAAAATATGGTCGACATCTTGAAGTATTTTTATTTTTGCATGATTTATCTCACCAAGAATTCTTACAGCTAGGCCTGGACCTGGGAATGGATGTCTGTATATTAATTTTTCTGAGAGTCCTAATTCTTTGCCTATTCCTCTAACTTCATCCTTAAAGAGATCTCTAATAGGTTCCACAAGTTCTAGTTTCATATTTCGTGGTAATCCGCCAACGTTATGGTGTGACTTAATTACATCTGATTTTGAATTTTTAGAAGATGATTCGATAATATCTGGATATATTGTCCCTTGACCAAGATATTTTACATTTTTAATTTTTTTTGCCTCGCTATTGAATACATCAATAAAACATTTGCCTATTATTTTTCGTTTTTTTTCTGGATCAGTGACTCCTCTTAACGCAAGGAGGAATTTTCTAGATGCGTTAATAGCACGTAAATTTATATTTAATGATTTTGTCATTTTTATAACTTCTTTGGCTTCATTTTTTCTAAGTAATCCTGTATCGATGAATATACAAATTAAATTTTTCTTAATTGCTTTAGTTAATATTGCGGCGACAACAGATGAGTCGACTCCACCTGATAAAGCCAGAATAACTCTATTATTTTCTACCTGATGTTTTATTTTATCAATCATGTTGCTAACAATGATTTTTGGTGTCCATGATTTTTTACACTCACATATATCTATAAAATTATGTAATATTTTTTTTCCTATCGATGTATGTGTGACTTCAGGATGAAATTGTAGACCATAAATATTAGATTTAAGACACTCTATGGCTGCTATTTTTGAATTGTTACTGAAGCCTAGGGATTTAAAATCTTTTGGAAGTTTCCCGACCTTATCCGCATGACTCATCCAGACCTTATAAGGTTTATTAACACATCCTTTAAATATTTTAGATTCTGTATCTAATGTAAAAGTTGAGTATCCAAATTCTTTTTTTGATGATTTGATAACTATGCCACCGAACTCTTTAGCTAATAATTGCATGCCATAGCAGATACCTAAAATAGGAATATTCATTTTAAAGATTCGCTTATCGGGTTTGAGTATTTTTTTATAGTTGACGGAGTTAGGTCCACCACTCAGTATTATTCCTTTTGGTGAAAGACTGTTAATTTCAGTTATTGAAGTATCATATGATTTTACAAGACTAAAAATACCTAGCTCCCTTACGCGCCTAGCAATTAATTGAGTATATTGAGAGCCAAAATCTAAAATTATAATTAGGTCTTTTCCCTCTTTCATTATCTAGGCTGATAGTTAGGAGGCTCTTTAACAATAGTAACATCATGAGTATGGCTCTCAATTTTTGATGAACTGGATATTTTAATGAAATTTGTTTTTGTTTTCATTAAACTCATATCCTTGCATCCCAAATATCCCATACTCGAGCGAAGTCCACCCATGAGTTGATGTAAGATTGTTTTCATAGTCCCTTTGTATGGAACTCTCCCCTCTATACCTTCAGGAATCAATTTTTTTGATTCAGTTGTCTGATCTTGAAAATATCTATCTTTTGATCCGCTTTGCATAGCACCTATTGATCCCATGCCACGATAGGATTTATAAGTTCTTCCCTCAAACATTTCCACTTCCCCAGGTGCCTCATCTGTGCCTGCAAGCAAACCACCTAGCATAACTGTATCTGCACCAGCTGAAAATGCTTTTGCAATATCTCCAGAATATCTAATGCCTCCATCCGCTATTAGAGGTATCTTATATTTCTTTGCGATTTTAGAACATTCATAAATTGCTGATAGTTGCGGGACCCCAACGCCAGCTACTATTCGAGTTGTACAAATAGATCCTGGTCCAATACCCACCTTTACAGCATCAGCTCCATTTTTGATTAAACAGTCAACCGCATCAGATGTCGCTACATTACCAGCAATAACTTGTTGGTGAGGATAATTTTTCTTAATATACTTTAACGTATCTATGACAGATTTAGAATGGCCATGTGCTGTGTCTATTGTAATTATATCAACTTGTTCTTCTATGAGTGCGTCAATTCTGTCTTTAGACTCAGCACTCGTGCTTACAGCTGCACCTACAAGAAGACTACCATTAGAGTCTTTAGATGCATTAGGGTAAGTTGAAGATTTTTGTATATCTTTAAATGTTATCATGCCTTTTAAATGGTCTTTCTTATCTATAATAAGTACTTTTTCTATTCTATTTTTTCTTAAAAGCTCTATTACGCTTTTTTTATTGTATTTCTCACCTACATACACAAGTTTATCTTTTGGTGTCATTATTGTTTTGACTTTGGTATTGATATTCTCTACAAATCTTAAATCTCTATTAGTTACAATACCTACGACTTTTTGTTTATCAACAATAGGCACACCAGAAATTCCATATTTTTTTGTAATTTGATTAATTTCAGAAACAGTCGAATTTACAGAAGCTGTAATGGGGCTATTTATAACACCGCTCTCATATTTTTTCACAAACCTTACTTGTTTTGCTTGGTCATCAACAGATAAATTTTTGTGAATAATACCAATACCTCCCTCGCTGGCTAGAGTTATTGCCATTTTAGATTCAGTAACTGTATCCATAGCAGCTGATAAAACTGGTGTTTTTAGTTGAATAGATTTCGTAAGATTAGATGTTATGCAAACGTTAATAGGGAGTATCTCAGAGTAAGCTGGAACGAGTAGAACATCGTCAAATGCCAGCGCTTCACCTGAAAATACTTTCGCCCTTGATTGATGTCTGTGTGCTACCATTCTATATTATACATATAAAACCATTAGACGAAAAGTTAAAAAATTGAAAATATACGATGTCTCAGAACTGAATATTGAAGCTAGGGAAGCTGTTCTGCTTGCATTCGAATATCCTGTATCAGTCAAGGGTGAAATTACAGATCTTAGATCATCAAAGGGCCATCAATATTTCAAATTACGAGATCAAAGTGGCAAATATACTGTGAGCTGTGTAGTCTGGAAAAGTACCTCAGGTAAAATAAATATAGAAGATTTTCTAGATATGGAAGTTGTTGTAAATGCAAAAGTTGATTTCTATGCAGGATTTGGGCAATTTCAACTGAATATCATAGAACTGTCTGAATTTGGGGATGGGTTTCTAAAAAAACAGATAGAGGTTTTGAAGAAAAAGCTATCTGATTCAGGTATATTCGATTTGAAAAAAGATATTCCCATGTTTCCCGAAAATATAGCTGTGCTCACAGCTCATGATAGTCATGCTCTTAAAGATGTCTGCTCAAAGCTTAGTGAGAGATATCCAATAGCTAAGATATTTGTTTATCCATCAATTGTCCAAGGACCAAACGCACCCAGAAATCTCATTGAACAATTACGAAGAATTAATAGAGATAATTATGTTGATTTAATTCTGATAGTTCGAGGAGGCGGAGCGTTACAAGATTTGATGGCATTCAATGATGAGGGTCTAGTGCGAGAAATATCAAAATCTAAAATACCAACAATTACAGGAATAGGACATAAACCCGATATTACTCTAGCAGATTATGCATCTGATTCTGCACAAGAAACACCAACTGCTGCTGCAGTGAAAGCAGTTCCTGATATAGATATGGTAAAGCAAGATATCTGTCATATAGATATCTCTATAAATAATTTACTCAATAAGAAGCTAGATATATTGAGAAATAAAACGATTAATTCATACTCGATTTTGAAAGTAAATGCTCCTAGTAAAAAGATTGAATCATTCGCCAGGGATTTTAAAAGTGGTCTCAAAACACTGAAATTGATAACGTCAAGGTTGGTTAATGTTAATAAAAATTATCTTATGAATGAAATATATCGAAGAAAGAGAGCATTAAAAAATATAAAAACAAGAAATGACGAATTTCAAAGAAATATTATTAAAGATCAACAAATAGTAAAAGACAAGCTTCTAAAAGTAATTAAAAATTTATTTGAAATCACGAGTCTTAGGCTACAACAAATAAATCAAATGAATCCAAAAAATATCCTAAAAAAGGGTTATGCTATCATCCGTGATAAAAAACAGAATATAATCAGTAATATAAAAAGCACGAGTAAGATTGATGAGTTTGTAATTGAAATGGTAGATGGTCAAATTGAAGTTCGAAGAAAAAGAAAAAAAGACTTGATATAGCATAGAACTAAGAGCAAAATATTCAATCAACCATGGCAATAACTAATCTTCAAAAATATCTGGATTTCAAGCCATATAAACCAAAAAAAGGTGAAGAATACATGTCACCGCAACAAACAGAACATTTCAAGAAGATACTGTTCTCGTGGAAAAAAATGTTAATGTCTGAGGCTGAAAAAACAATGGATCATATGAAACAAGATTCTTCTAAATTATCCGATCCAAATGATGCTGCTACTCAAGAAGAAGAATTTAGACTTGAGCTACGAACAAGAGACAGAGAACGTAAGTTAATATCTAAAATTGATCAAGCGTTAAGTAGAATTGAAGATGGCTCGTATGGTTATTGTGAAGATACAGGTGAACCTATAGGGATAAAACGACTTGAGGCAAGACCAATTGCTACTCTTTCGATAGAAGCCCAAGAGCGACATGAAAAATTAGAGAAAACTCAAATGGACTAAGATCTTTGTTCTATTCCCTTCATAGTCAGCTTTACTCTTCCTTGCTTATCAACCTCTAGAACCTTCACTTTAACAATATCACCTTCACTAAGGATATCTTTTACATCCTTAACTCTCTCTTCACTAATCTGTGATATGTGAACTAATCCGTCTTTATTAGGTGTAATAGCAACAAAAGCACCAAAATCCATAATCTTTGCTACCTTCCCCTCATATATTTTATCAACTTGAGGTCCAGCGGTTATCTCTTCAATAATAGATTTAGCATGATCGCTTTTTGATTGGTCTGAGGCTGCAATTTTGATCACCCCATCATCATTAATATCAATTACAGCACCAGTTTGCTCTACAATAGATTTTATAACTGCTCCACCCTTACCAATCACCTCTGCAATCTTAGATTGATCAACTTTCATGTGTGTATATCTTGGAGCAAACTCTGACAAATTTTCTCTTGCAGTACTCAATTCTGAATTCATTTGCTCAAGTATATGCATACGTGCATCCTTAGCTTGGTTGAGTGCTGTTTCCATAATATCCGAAGTTATACCATCTATTTTGATATCCATTTGAAGAGCATTGATACCAGCTGCAGTCCCAGCAACTTTAAAATCCATATCACCAAGATGATCTTCATCACCCAGAATATCTGTTAATACAACATGTCTATCTCCCTCTTTTACCAAGCCCATAGCGATACCAGCAACAGGTGCTTTTAATGGGACGCCAGCATCCATCATTGATAGACTCGAGCCACAGACTGATGCCATTGAACTAGAACCATTAGATTCTGTTATTTCAGACACAACTCTAACTGTATAGGGAAATTCTTCTTGTGAAGGCATTACAGCTTGGACGCCTCTTCGTGCAAGTTTACCATGTCCTATCTCCCTTCTTTTAGGTGATCCGATCATTCCTATCTCGCCAACTGAGAAAGGCGGGAAATTATAATGAAATATAAATGAATCCTCAATTCTACCATTGAGAGAATCGATAATTTGAGCATCTTTATTTGTACCTAACGTGGTTACAACTAACGCTTGAGTCTCACCGCGAGTAAATAGAGCCGAACCATGTGTCCTCGGAAGTATCCCTGTTTGAATACTGATAGGTCTTACTGTTTGATTGTCACGACCATCGATTCTTGTCTCCCCAGATAAAATTCTTTCTCTTACGATATCTTTTTTTAAATTCTCAAAAACTTTTGATAACTTATCATTATTATCATCATCTTCATTTGACTCTTTAGTCATGATTTCATCTTTCAAAAGAGATAATTTCTCATATCTTTCTTGTTTGACCATGATTTGGTAAGCTGAAGATATTTGATCGCCATATAAAGATTTAATTGAGTTATAAATTTCAGAGTTATCTTCAGCAGGTTCTGCCTCTTGTTGTTGAACTCCAATCTCAGAGACTAAATCATCAATCGCTTTAATGATTACCTGCATTTCCTTATGACCAAAATTTACAGCATCTAACATTTGTTTCTCTGTTAGCTGATCTGCTTCAGATTCGACCATTAGCACAGCATTACTTGTCCCAGCCACTGTGAGATCCAGCATGGATGATGACAGCTGTGTAGATGTGGGATTAAGAATATACTCATTATTTATAAAACCCACTTTAACTGAACCAAGTGTTCCATTAAATGGTAGTCCTGCGAGTTTGACTACTGATGATGCTGCTATCATTGCAGGAATTTCTGGATCAATTTCAGGATTTAATGAAACTAAAGTTAAAATAATTTGAACTTCCTGATTATAAGTTGATGCAAATAAAGGTCGCAGCGGTCTATCAATCAGACGACTAATCAAGGTCTCTTTTTCAGTAGGTCTACCTTCACGTTTGAAAAAACCACCAGGTATTTTACCTGCTGCATATGTCTTTTCATTATAATTCACAGTTAATGGAAAGAAGTCTCTCTCGTTAGGTTCAGATGATGCAACTAGTGTGGCTAATATGACAGTACCATCTATATCAACTGTTACAGATGAATTAGCTTGTTTAGCAATAAGCCCAGTCTCAATTTTTACAGATTGAGAGCCGAGCTCGAATCTTTTACTATGCATTATTTTCTAAGTCCTAGTTCCTTAATTAGCTTTTCATACGATGGTAGATTTTTTCTCTTGAGATACTTCATGAGAGATCTCCTTTTCATAATCATCTTTAGGAGACCCTGTCTCGAGTGATTATCTTTATTATTTTTATTAAAGTGTTCAGAGAGTTTATTAATATTTTCTGTAAGAAGTGCTATCTGAACAGAACTCGAACCGCAATCGTTTTCAGACTGCTTAAACTTTTCGATAACTTCAGATTTTGTTTCATTATTTAATGCCATATTACTAATCAAATTCCTTTAACGAAGGGATTTTATCATGTCCATCAGGTAATACAAACTAAATATCATCTTTTCATCAATCTTTTAGGATAAAGGATACCTTTTTGAAAATAACCCATGCCGTGAAAGATATTTTTTTCATCAATTAGCTTGCATAGATAGTTTCTTGACTCACTTTCTCTCTTTATGCATAGTCCATTATATAATCTTTGAATTTCTTCATGATCACACTGCATATTTGGATAATCTTGTAGCATATCTTCGATGGGGATAATATACTCATAAATATTAGACTCATTTATCAAGTCAATATCTATTGGCAAATAGTTGTTGAAGGGATCAACATGTGTTCTATTCAAATCAACAAGACATGAATGTAGATTCCAATCTCGAGATATATCTTGAATGAGCGTTCTAATATATGTGCCTGACGAGCAAGTTACTCGCAAATTAAGTAAATCATTGTTCAAAGAGATTAATTTTAGATTATATATAAATCGATTCTTAGGTTCCCTTTCAATAGTGATGTTTTCTCTTGCATAGGAGTATAAAGGCTTACCTTTGTATTTTGTAGCACTAAACATAGGTGGTATCTGAGAATAATTTCCTAAAAAGTTTTTAAATGTATTTTTTATTCTCTCAACCGTCAGAGATTCTATGATATCTTTTTCATCATCAAAGATAATTGGCTCTAATTCGTAATCACCACATTCACTAAATACTCCTAATTTACATTTGACATCATATGTTTTTTTATTGTCTTGTATGTAGGGTGTATATTTAGTTGCTTCTCCTATAACTACAGGCAGTAATCCAGTTGCTAATGGATCCAATATTCCTAGCAAACCAGCTTTTTTAGTTGGTACTTTTTTTTTAAAAATTGAAAGTATTTCATTTGATGAAATATATTTTCTTTTATCAATTAGAACTATACCGTTTATCACAAATCACTTATCGTATTGAATCAAGTAGCTTATTAATTCTTTGACCTTTAATGACTGTATCATCAAAAATAAATCTTAAATCAGGAATACGTTTCAGATGGACACTCTTCGAAAGATAAAGTTTTATAGTTGGTTTGAAGTTATTAATAAGCTTCTCTATTTTTTTATAATCTTTATTTAAAGTAGAAAAATATACAATTGCACTTCTAATATCTTTACTTACTTTGATATCAGTTATAGTAACTGTATTTTTTATAAGAGGATTGTCTATTCGTGAAACAATTATATTTGCAATTTCTTTATGAAGAAGGTCTTCAATTTTATTCATTCTGCCCATTAACTTATATCGAGCGTTTAATTTCTGTTCTTTTATATACTTCTATTTGGTCCCCAGACTTAATATCATTATAATCTTTTACTCCTATACCACACTCTGTACCGCTTTTGACCTCTTTTACATCCTCTTTGAACCTTCTTAGTGATTCCAATTCTCCTTCATAGATTACTGTGTTGTCTCTTAAAACTCTAATCGGTTGATCTTTCTGGATTGTTCCCTCAGAAACTATGGATCCAGCTATAGCTCCTAACTTTGATGAACGGAACACATCTTTGACAGTCGCTATGCCAATTATTTCTTCTTTTATTTCTGGTTCTAGTTCTCCAGACAAATCATACTTAACAGAATCAATGAGGTCATATATGATGCTAAAGTATTTTAGAGGTATCTCACTCATTTCAATTAGCTTTCTAGCTTTGCTATCAGCGCGAACATTAAAACCAACCACATTTGCACTAGCACTTATAGCTAAATTTATGTCAGATTCAGTTATCCCTCCAACACCGCTATATATTATCTCAAGACCAACATCTGGGTTTTCTATTGATTGTAAACTTGACACGATAGCTTCACAACTACCTTGTACATCTGCTTTAATTAAGTAGTTAATTATTTTTTTATTATTTGATTCACTTCCAAACGAATCAATTGAAAAGTTCTTCTGCTTGGATTGCATTTCAATTTCTTTCTGTTTTTTTTCTCTAGATGATGCAATATCTTTAACCTTTTTTTCATCGTCTGTAGATATTAATTGGTCGCCAACATTTGGAGTAGCTGATAGTCCTGTCAGAACAACAGGTGTACTTGGTCCGGCACTTTTAACAGGTTTTCCAAATTCGTTGAATAATGCTCTTACTCTGCCAAAAGTTTGTCCAACCAGTACAAAATCTTTTTGGTTGAGTACTCCATTTTGAACTAAAACTGTTGCTACAGGTCCTTTTCCTTTATCTAAAGATGACTCAATCACTATACCTGATGCCGGGCCGCTATCGTGAGCTTTCAATTCAAGTATCTCTGCCTGAAGTACAACAGAATCAAGAAGAGTATCTATTCCTTCGCCAGTCAGTGCTGATATGGGAACGAAAATAGTATCTCCACCCCATTCCTCAGGAACAACATTTTTTGCAGCAAGGTCATTTTTTACCTTTTCAGGGTCAGCGTTCTCCTTATCAATTTTATTTACTGCTATAATCAGGGGAACTTCAGCTGCTTTTGCATGCTCAATGGCCTCTTGTGTTTGTGGCATGACACCATCATCGGCTGATACTACAAGAATAACTATATCTGTAACCTGCGCACCTCTAGCTCTCATGCTCGTGAAAGCAGCATGACCAGGAGTATCCAAGAATGTAATCTCACCGTTGTCAGTTTTAACTTTATAGGCTCCTATATGTTGTGTAATACCTCCGGACTCAGATTCAGTTATTTTAGATTTTCTAATAAAATCAAGCAGTGATGTTTTTCCATGATCGACATGTCCCATGATTGTAACGATAGGAGCTCTGTTTTTGCCATCTGTAATCTTAATTTTTTCAGCAGGGACAATTTCCTCTTCGATATCGTTTACTACTATTGGATTATGGCCAAGCTCCTCGGTTATGAGAACAGCAGTATCTTGATCCAGTGATTGATTCACTGTTGCCATCACACCAAGGCTCATCATTTTCGCAATCAAATCCGTGTTTTTTAGTGCCATGTGATTAGCTAACTCAGCTACAGTCATAGATTGTGTTATCTTCACATCTCTTACAACAGGCTCAGTGGGTTTTTCAAACTTATGTGTTGTTTGTAAATCCTGAAGTTTAGTTTTATCTTTTTTATTTTTATCCTTTTTAGCGGTTGGTGATTTAAGATGAAGCTCTTTAGTTTCCATTTTTTCAATTTTTTCATCTTTATCTATTTTGTGTTTTTTTGAAGCTTTAGATTCTGTTAAAGATGGTTCAATAGATAGAGATGCTTTAGTTGTTTTGACATTATGAGATATATTTTCTTTGGAGATATCCTGTTTAATTTCAACTTTAGATTCCTTATTCGGTGCATCATTTTTAACAGCAGATGGTTTTGCTATTATTTTTCTTTTTCTCTTAACATGCACACCGGCAGAAGCAGCACTTTTCCTTGATGATAAAGTGTCTGTTCTAAGCTTTATGTTATCTTTTTCAGTCATTTTCCTCGTCAACCCAGCTTTCCCTGGCTTGCATAATCACTTTTCCAGCTTCATCATTTGAGATTTCTATTACATCTAACAACTCATCTATAGACAAATCTGCAATATCATTTATTGTTAATATATCATTTTTTTTAAGCAAAGTTACTTGCTCTGTCGTTAAAAAATTCAAATTAGATAGTGAAGTTTTATCCTCGATCTCTTTTTGTTGTTTGTTGTATTCATCGATAGCTCTTTTTCTTAGTTCATCAACTAGATCTTTGTCAAACCCATTAATTTCCTCAAGCTCTTCGATTTCACATAATGCAATTTCATCTATACTTGTGAACCCCTCCTCAGCAAGTATTTTGGCAACATCGTTATCAACGTTGAGGTCTTTTTGAAATTTTGCAGCCGTTTCTTCCTCTTCCTTAGTATTTTTATCATCAGCCTCATCCTTACTCATCACATTCAAATTCCATCCGGTTAACTCACTTGCTAATCTTACATTTTGACCTCCTCTTCCTATAGCCTGAGATAGCTGTTCTTCAGCGACAGCTATATCCATAGTTTGTGTTGTCTCATCAACGACAATGGATAGCACTTCAGCAGGTGACATAGCATTAATAACAAATTTAGCTGGATCTTCATCCCATGGAATGATATCAATCCTCTCGCCAGCGAGTTCATTAGATACAGATTGGACTCTCGATCCCCTCATACCCACACATGCTCCAATTGCATCAAGTTTCGGATCATTCGATTTAACAGCGATTTTAGCTCTAACTCCTGGATCCCTTGAAGCTCCGAGAATCTCTATAATTCCCTGACCTACCTCAGGAACCTCTAGCCTAAAAAGTTCGATTAAAAATTCAGAGCATTTTCTTGAGATGTATAGTTGAGGACCTCTTGATTCAGCTTGAACATCCATTAAAAAACCTCTTATTCTATCACCAGGCTTTATAATCTCACGTGGGATAAGATTATCTTTTAAAATCATTGCCTCATCAGATAATCCACCACCTTCATTAGAGCTTAAATCTAAAAAAACATTATTTTTGTCAACTCTCCTGACAATTCCAAATAATAGTTCTCCAATTTTAGGAGAATATAGATCCACAATTCTATTTCTTTCCGCAGCCTTTAAACGTGAGACAATATTTTGTTTTGCAGTTTGAGCGACTATGCGACCAAATTCAGCAGATTCGATTTCTTCAGAGATATAATCTCCAACCTCAATAGATGGATCTTTTTCCTTGGCTAAATCCAAGAGCATTTTCATTTCATATTCATCATCAACAAGCATTTCCTCAACAACTTCCCATCTTCTTACTGTTTTATAAGAGCCATCATCTTGATTAATTGTGACCTGAACATCAATCTCATCTTGAGTCTTATTATCAAGTTTGTATTTTTTTTTCACAGCTGAAGCAAGTGCATGTTCCATAGCATCAATAATTATTTCTCTATCAACATTTTTTTCATTCGAAACTGTATCAATGATTAAAAGAATCTCTTTGTTCATATTTTAATCTCCCTTATTAAGTTAGCTTTTTTTATATCATCTATAGAAATTGAAATTGTTTCTTTTTGATTCTTAAAGGTTATTTTTCCATCAATAACTCTATATTTTCCAGTAAAACGCTTTTTGTTTTTAATGTTTCTTTTGAGTTCAACAAATGTATTTTCGCCTTGAAACTTCATAAAATCTTTTAGAGTAAATAGCGGTCTGTTGATTCCTGGAGATGAAACCTCTATCGCAAAATCATCTTCAATAATATTTTCAAGTTTAATGAGGTTTTGGGTCATTCTTGAGGCGGATGCACACGTATCAACGGACACTCCATCTTCCGACTCAATCATAATTTGAATCGATTTCTGTGAGTTAGTAGCAGATGTCCTAACGTTTATGACGTCAATCTTATCACCCAGCAGTTCATTTAATCTAAACATAATTTTTTCTTCTAGATCATTCATAATTTACGCATTAAAATGGCCCCTAATGGAGCCTGTGTGTATTGTATATCAAAAAACAAATAATGAAAAAGCAATTTTAATTAATTATGGTCGCGGGGGCAGGATTCGAACCTACGACCTTTGGGTTATGAGCCCAACGAGCTACCAGACTGCTCCACCCCGCAC
>MDSW01003341.1_pt1 | contig 29334 bp, 23 predicted proteins | sample 811171 | NCBI WGS metagenome assembly MDSW01 (sample SAMN05326641, study PRJNA326480) | marine metagenome | isolation source: seawater | place: Atlantic Ocean: North West | collected 2012 | reverse complement strand
TGTGGGATAAAATCCGAAAGATTTCTCTTGATTGCCTGCAGTTCGTTGCTTAAGTGTGTGTGTAGGCTTTTATACTCGTTGTTATTCACCGGGTGTTGGTGAATAAATTTTTCTGTCAGTCGTACTACCCCTAAAGGACTGCTGCAAAAATTAACAATATTTTTTCCCTTAGAGAGTATGAACTCGGTACTGCCGCCTCCGATATCGAAAGTGAGTGTCTTGTGGTTTTCATGGGGTAATTTCCAAAAAACTCCTTGGAGGGTAAGGCGGGCTTCGTCCTCCCAAGAGATAATTTCAATTTCAATGCCCGTTTTCTCCCGAGCGAGATTGATAAACTCTTTTCCGTTAGAGGCTTCTCGCACAGCGCTCGTGGCAACAGCGTATAAGGGAGGGTTTCCATTTTTGCGACAATCATGGAGAAATGTGGATAATGCTGAGATGGTCGCAGAGATACGAGACTCTATCAATTTCCCGTGAACATCCATTCCTTCTCCAAGACGTGTGATTACTCGTCGCGATGCAAGAATTTGAAACTTATGGTTTTCATCGCACTCCAGAATCAGGAGTCGGACAGTGTTGGAACCAATATCGATGGAGGCAATTTTTTTCATTCTACTTCAAATCGGGAAAGCCTTTTCGCTATCCATGGTGAGTAATAAATAAAACCCGAGCGCTGTGAACAAAAGGTTGGGACCCCATGCAGCCAAAATCGGATCAAAAGTACCACCGCGGCCCAGAGATATACTGAGGGCGTAGAGGAAAGAGAAAAAAAACCCCATCGCCAAGTTAACCCCTACACAAAATAGTAGACCTCCATGTCTGCTCGATCTTAGTGACAAAGGAATAGCCAGTAAGGCTAAAACAATACTGATGAACGGATATGATAGGTTGCGATGCAGGTCTATCCACTTTTGGGTAGTGTCTTTGCCTTCCTGAGCATATACCTGAATAGTTGAGTACATATCTCTTAAACTCATTTCTTCCGGTCGTTTTCTCACTCGAGCAAAACTTTTTGGGGTTTCAGAAGTCTGGAACGAACGGCTTTCAAAGTATTCTGTTGACACTAGCCCTTCCTGATTAAAGTTTCGAACATAGCCTTTAATGAAATACCATTTATTTACCGACCAAACTGCGCTTAGAGCATCAATTCTTTGTCTTATTCCAAAGTCATCATCTGGCATTAAAATCATGACATTCTTTAGGATAGATTTTTCTGGGTCAAAGGAGTTGATGCTCCAAATTGAGTTATCTTTGGCCTTGAGCCATAGGTCATTACGGGGTATTTTTCCATAGGAAACATTTTCTCTCACCTTATGTAGAAAAATATAATTCATTTTTTGGTTGGTAATGGGGGAAATATATTCACTACTAGCTAAAACTAGAAAAGAAATAACAATAGATGCGCCTATGATCGGAAATGTGATGCCGGTAACACTTATACCGCAGGCCTTCATGGCAGTAAACTCGTTTTGCCTTGCAAGTGAGGCGAGAGTGATAACAGTGGCCAAGAGTACCGCTTGGGGCGCCATATAGCCGGCAATGAAAGGTATCTTATAGATATAATAATAAATGAGATCAATGAGTGGAGAATTTTTAGCCATGAACTCATCCACGCGCTCAAAAAAATCAATAATCAAATAAATCCCAATCAAACCGGACACGGTAAGTAGGTAGACTTTTATGAACATGAATAAAACGTATTTTTTGAGAATCATCATAGCCGAGCAGCCTTTTCCCCATTTTTTTCATTGAGCTCAGGAATCACCTGCTTTAAAACTTGGCATAGAGGTTTCAGGTCTGAGCGAGAGTGGATCGTATCCCTCACATATTGCAAAGTTGGTTCCAGGAATTCTAGATACCGCTCGTTCTTATGTTCCATATATTGAAATGCAAAGGTGCCGATGGCTTTTAGGTTTCTCTGGACCGACATCCAATCAAATATTCTCCGGAAAGAGGAGGTAGGTATGGGGCGGTCTTCTTCTTGTTCCATACGTTGGAGATAATAATCCAGCAATTCATTTCGGTTTTTTTCTTTCAGGACAACATAGGAGTCTTTCAAAAGCGATACCAGATCATATTGGCGGGGACCCATACGGGCGTCCTGAAAATCTAGAAGCAGAAGTTTCTTTCCCGGAATCATCAGGTTTCTTGAGTGGAAATCTCGGTGGACGAAAACCCTTTCCTCTTTGGCCAGGGTTTCGCAGAGCGCAAGTAGAGCTGTCCGAACATTTGATTCTTCATTCTGCTTTAACTTGCGATTCAGGAATCCTTTAACATAGTGTTTTATCATAAAGTCCATTTCCCACATTAATTTTTTAACGTCAAACCTCAAAGCGTAGGCAGGGCAATAAGGCCGCATTCCTTTGGTAACCCGAGTTTGCATGGCTACAATAAGTTCTATGGCTTCCTGATACCAAAAAATAATATTATCAGGAGATTTGTGGGCAATATCCTCTAGATGTGTGTCGCCACCATCCTCAAGGAAAATTAGTCCTCGCTTCGCATCGTAGTGTAAGATTGTGGGAACTGGCATATCTAGATTAGTCAGGAATTTCTGCATGCGGTTGAAGTCCGGTTCTTTTGAAGGAATTGGTTTCTTCAATTGCATGACGATGAGTGATGATTTGTTTTTATGGCGGGGGAAATAATTGACTCGAAAATAACTTCGGTCCGACGCATCTCCTTTCAGCTTTGAAAACTCAAACTGAGAGATGGGTTCTTTGACGAGAGGTTCCAACCAAGTCTTTAGATAGTCCTCATCAAACCGCTCTTGCAAAGATTCGTCCTCTTTATCTGATTGTGTATCGAGAGCATTCATTAAAAAAAACTATTTCCTTTGTCGAACATCTAATGTAGCATTTGGCTTTTTAACAAACCTAAACGGAGATTTATTGATGCCGAAACCAAGTTATCATATTTTAGTTTGTACTAATAGCCGACCGCCTGGGCATCCCAGAGGTTCCTGTGGCGAAAATGGTTCTAATACTATTTTTGAAAAGTTATCCATGGGTCTTGAGCAAAAAGGATTATTTGGTAAATGTATGGTGGCCAATACCGGGTGTCTTGGCCCTTGCGGTGTTGGCCCTGTCGTAGTGGTTTATCCGGATGGAGTATGGTACCAAAAGGTTCAGCCGGAAGATGTGGATGAGATTCTTGATCAGCACATTGCCCAGGGCAAAAAAATTGATCGTTTGGAAGTCCCGGACGAACTTTGGGGTTAACCATTTAGTTGCATATAACTAGTAATTATCGATTAATGGGAACTACTTACCCTCTTTCCTCTTCAGGAAAGGGGGTTTTTTTGTCTTCACGTGTTAGTTTCTGAACTTGAGCCCATAGTTCTTTCCTGCCCGTATGTTTAGTGCTGGAATAAACGCTAAAGCCCAGTGCATTTTTACCCATGAATGCGGTTTTAATTAACTTAACCTGTTTACTGCGTTCCGAAGCCGAAAGCTTATCGGCTTTGGTTATCACAAGAATATAGTCTCTGTCCAATTCTTCCAGCCATTCTTTCAAGGTCAAATCCAAATCTGTCGGTTTGCGTCGGACATCAACAATAAAAATGATAGCGATTAGAGGTTCGCGCTGGGTCAGATATTCTTCGATCATCGTTTTCCATTTTTTTTGGAGAGCTGGAGGAACCCTTGCAAATCCGTAGCCGGGAAGGTCTGCAAACATAAACATTTCATTAATATTGAAAAAGTTGATTTCACGAGTCTTGCCCGGAGCAGAACTAATACGCACTAGCTTTTTTCTATTGAGTAACGACTTGATAAGCGAAGACTTACCCACATTGGATCGGCCGACAAACGCAAACTCTGGAAGAGGCTCTTTAGGGTATTGTTTGGCCGAAACGGCTCCAACTAGAAACTTGGTAGATAATATTTTCATAAGCTAAACTTGTTGATATCCAGACCTGATAAAAGCTTTAGATAAAAAAGAGATTGATTATAGCAAACCAAGTGCTGAGGGCTTTGACTTTCTTACTCAAATATAGACGGGTGAAGTATTTATTACGATTTGTGTCAGACGTTAGAGAGCCTCGCACTGGCACAACTCGCGGATATATTGGACCAGTGATTGAATGATATCATCATCTAGAGTCTCTCCCCATGCGGGCATACAGGGAGCACGGCCTACAGAAAGCCCGCCAAACTTAATAGCTTGAAAAAGTTGTTCATCGGTCCGAGTTTCGAGATATTGGGCTTTGGTGTGATTGCGAGGCGGAACAGTGAGGAACTTAGCGTTAATACCATCACCCTTTCCTTTTATTCCATGGCATTGAGTGCAATACCATTGATAGGTTTGTCGGGTGCCTTCAGTAACTTGTGCGAGTTCCGGTTGCGTTTTTTGCGGAATGGTTTTCGTTACCTCCTCTTTTGTAGGTGGTCGCACAGTAGATGTCGCCTGCTTGCTTTGTTCGCATGCAGTGGTAAGAATTGTCAGGAGAATTATTCCAGCAAGTAAATGTTTGCGATTTGTCATCATCCAATTATTTTATATTTTCTTTTTTCAGCGTCATGATGAACCGAGTAAATTGGCTCAAAGTGGTTGGGTCCATTTTATATCGAGGCATACGTCCCTTTACCATATAAACTTCTGGATCGTTCAGCCAATCTGCTACCCATTCAGCTTGCAGTCTGTTCCCGGCGTTGACTAGAGATGGGCCGGAAATACCACCACGTACTTTTCCTGCAAGGTTCAAACTTTGATGGCACGAGATACATCCGAATGTCCGCTCAAATTGATATTTGATTTTAGCACGCAGTCCTTTTGAAAGAGGTTCTGATGTGACCGGCGAGAGGGTTGAAATTTTTAAATCCATAAGGATATCCGTTAGGGTATTAGCTTCCTGTTCTGTGTAAGAAGAATGTGGGGAAAGATTTGCTATTTGTGAAAATCCAGAGTTGGTTATGAATCCGGCAGGTCGGATAACCTCAGGGTTTTTAAGGAATTGTTTTAACCATTTTGGCTGAAACTTATTGCCCGCATAATGTAGGTCCGGCGCGGTGAAAACTTTTTCTGCATCCTCAGGGTGCAAACGATGGCAGGAACCACAGTCTTTTTCTTCGACTATTCCTGCACTGGCATGTGCTGAAAGCAGAAGCCCGCTAAATATAATTGTTATCCAGGTTTTCATGGGGCATCCTCAAGAGGTGGTTCATAGCCCCCCTCGTAAAGGGTTTCACTGTCTTGGAAAAGTTCGTATAAAAATTCTATGATTTTCTCTTTCTGCGGCGATTCTGGAACCGCAGGTTCTATAATGGCAGACTCCTGAGCTGAAGAAATTTCAACCGCTGGAATTTTTGGTTTAACTTTTTCAAACTGGTTTGTCCTTGTATTGTAATAAAGATCACTTTTTAATGGCGGTGCCCCCATTTTTTTTTCCTGCTCAAGGTGCTTGGCATCATAAGGAAATTCCTTGCGAGAAAGCAGACGTGGAAAGCCTAATTCGCGAAGATTAAGAAAGTGTAGCGAACGATAGCGGTCTGTTTTCTCCTGTAAAGTAGAAATTTCTTCCCTATTGAGAAAACGAATTTTATTATCGGGAAAACCTGTTTGGAGAAGTTCACCATTTTGAGTTACTACCTGTTTAAGCTGAAACTGTGGTAGAACTTGGTTATTAAATCGTAATTCATCAAAAAAAGTAGTGGCGCTTTTAATATTTTGTCGTAAAGGGTCGCCCAACCCTAGGGACAATTCATTTTGGTGACAAGACTCACAACTGCGAACTGTTTTGCGAATCGTATGAGGGGAATATGCAGTCCAGATTAGGCCTGCTCTTCCATCCAAGGTCAATGGTGGCGTGGCACGTCTTGTTGGAAGTCCCATCGAATTAGTTTGATCGGTAATGAAATATTGATAACGAGGTTTTAGTATCGAATATTTTCCGCGGTCATTTTTTCCTAAAATCATGTCTTTCCACCCGGTATTGGTAAATAAGGACCACCAGAACCCTGGCAGGCGATCTCCTTCTATGCTACCAGGCAAAGATTTTGCGGAGAGCCAATTGATCATCCCCTTTGGCTCAGGTTGGTTTTCTGAGAGTAACTCCTGCATATACGGATCGGTCAGGTTCCAGTCTTTCCATTTTCTGGGGTCGAAAGTATTTTCGCGAATCAGATGCATTCCCCATTCTCCCGCCGACCATCTTGCATGGCAGGCTGAACACTCAACCTTATTTATATGCTCTGGAATTTGGTGAGCGATAGAAGGTGAAATAGTTTTCAGAAGAGGAATGGTGTGTTTCTTGCCCGTTACTTTAGAAATTAAAGTCCACTGGTTTTTATCTTGTTTGATATGTGTCATGGGAGATAAACCAGAATTCATCAGGACCGTATCTCCTACGCGGATTTTTCTTTTTAGATTTGGATTTAAATTAGATTTCTTTAACAGTTGTTTGGTTCTAGGGTCTGATTCAATCAGTTTGAAACCTTCAGGTGGTTTCGAACGGGTTCCATGACAATCGGTGCAACGTATTTGAATTGCCGAACGTAGACCTTCTGGTTCAATTTTTGGTTTTATTTCATCGCCAATATGGCAGTCGATACAATGCATCCCTTTTTCACGGTGGATATCTGGGACTAGGAACTTATGTTCCTTACCATATAGAACTGGTTTTTTATCGTTGATGGATTTTGGAACAGAACGAGGCCTGGCAGGTTTGGCAAACAAGCCTTCAAACTCTCCTCCTACGCCATTATTTTGGTGACAATGTTCACATTGGACGCTTGGTATGGCGGTTGTAAATTTATGTAGGATAGGATAGCCTCGGCGATTGCTTAAGGGTTTGTTGGCAAATTTTCGCTCAAACCTATTTTGTGTTTTTTCCTTTTCTTGCAAGGCTTGAATTGCTCGGTCATGAGATAAAGAAAGACCATCATTGGTATAAACCATATGGCAGGCCGAGCATCCGGTTGCGCGGTAATCTCCTGGACGATGCGGGCCGGGCGTATCCAAATGACATCTTAAACATTTGGTTTTTAGAAACCCGTCTACTTCATGTCCGTCACTCGATGGAGGATAGGGCTGCTCTTGTTCAGTAGGGTAAAGAGAATAGGGCATTTCATCAGCAGGTTGTGCGCCCCAACCAAAACGAGTTATGTTAATCATGCCTTTTGCGGTGGCCATCATTGAGCGGCTGATTTTATTGACATGACTTTCATGGCATTTTCCGCAAAATCTAGGTGCATTTTCCATCGAGGAAGGGTTCGCCACCAGTCCTTTATGAGCTCGCGGTAGCGATTTAGCTCGGCGGTTTCCACCATGGCATCGAACGCAGGACATTTTATGGCTTGAACTAATTTCTTCGATACCTTGATGGCAGGTGTAGCACCCGCCTTTTTTTTCCAGGTATTTAATTTTACCAAAGACCTTATTTATAGAGAAACCGGACTCACGGTAAAAACGTTCAATAAATTTATCAGAATCACCATAAGTCTGAAATCGAACTCCGTCCAAAGTGGTTCCTGGTTGCAAAATTTTTTCCGAATTTTCCTGAAAACCTCGAACCCGGTAGAAAGGATCGTTGAAATCGGCGGCATCAATACCTTTTTTTGAGAGCACCTCAGGCACTTGAACCATGGTCTTATTTTTAGCTATAGGGGAGACACCAATGTTAGAATCTGATTCCAAAATATTTTTGGTTACAGGTTTAGTATTGTTGTCAGATTGAATGAAAGTATTAAGCAAACCTTTCGGGTTTTTTTCAGCCTCAGATGATGGAGAAGGTTCTTCCCGCGCACCGCTTTTGAAGAAGCCGAATGGATTTTTGCTTCCGATATCCTGGCCTGAAGACAAAAAAGGAAAAGACCAAAAACTTCCTGCCAAGACCAGCAAGGCTAAAATTTTAAAGAAACGGCTCATTCTAGAGGTTGTCCTAAGCTCAATATTTTTTGCCTCAATCGACGGTGATCCACTGTACGTGCAAAGGCATAACTTTGGTCGATATCTTGATATACTGGGTCATTATAACGATCGTGACAGGGTATGCAGTTCCCAACTCTTAAAATCCTAATTATTTCTTCCTGATTAAAGGTCCGCGCTTTTGGTTGATCAGTTCCGGCAATGGACTCACCCCGTATCGATACTTTTGCTTGTGGGTCAAACTGAGATGCTTTCAATATTTTATCCGTGCGGTCCAAGGTGTCGATAAAATCATTTTTCCCTGTGGAGTTTTTTCCTATTTTAATATCACCAGTTCCTAATCCTAAAGTTTCAGGAGATAAATGGCAACTTGTGCATGAACGCGCCTGTTTTTGTATGGAATGAGGATTGAGTGCATAAGCGAGATTTGAGCCCGAAGTGCCATGCGGGTTGGTAAAAGCCCATTCTCGATAATATCCTATCTTATTTCCTTTTCGTCCTAGAATGGGAATCTCGTTTGCTCTCTCATCAGTAACAGTAAGATGTCTTTCGGGTTGCATCAGCATAGGAGTTACCTTGCCTCGAGGTCCAATCATCAAAGCAGGTTCTCCTATATCAAAGAAATGAGATTCTGGCGCAGGTGCTGGATCCGGCCCGATACTCTGATGACATCCTGGACACTGCACTACCCAGCGCGCGTGGCAAGCCGAACACTCGAGGCGCGTCTGGTGTTGGGGGATGGAGTGAGCATCGAGATAATCTTTCACTAACGGAACTTCATGAACCTTGCCCGTTTGTTTGCCTATAGCTACGATGCGTCCATTCTGAACTTTTACATTGCTCATCTTCCGATTATGTGCAGAAACTGCCATCCAGTCGTCTACCTTATTTGAGCTACCCTTATAATATTTGCTGACCCTTATTGCCGAATCATTAGCTTGGGTGATTTGTGAAATTGAAGGATAGGTTAGGGCGTCTCCGTGACAAGTCTCACAACGAACCTCTACGGCTTCATGTTGCTTGGAATAGATGTTTCCATCTCCCATGATATCAAACAGTGTGTGACAATCGGTACAATCCATTCCTCTAGCTGTGTGTACGTCCTTTATGACCTGACCTTTTCCTGCAAATAATGGAAATTGTTTTGTCCCATTCACAAGATTACTTTTAATTACTTCTGGTGTGCTGACGGTTGCTGGTGTTTCAATCTGATTAGTTGGTTCAATTTGTTTTGGGGCTTCCAACTCCTCATGACCTTCAATACTTAAGGTTTGCAAGGAGAAAGCTCTGTGACACTGGACACATGTGGATCGTGAAGGAATAGTACGGATTTTATGAAACCTGGCATGACCTGGTTCAGTAGTAGAGATAGTGGGATCTTTGCCTTCATAGAGCCCCTTAGAAGAATATTCAAAATGACAGGCAGCACAACCTTGTGAACGATACTGGCCTTTAACTGGTGGCGAATCAAGATGACATTGAAAACATTTTTTTCGGAGAAGCTGATCTGCCGGATGAAGTGAAACGGCAACCGATGTTTCCTGATTCAAAATGGGTTTAGGGATCGTTACAGAAGAAAAGAAGGGCAGTTTTTTCAGTTCTTCCAAAGCACCCTGATTTTTTGGAATGGATCCATCATTGTCAGTAATACTAAGAGTACCATAACGTGCTGTCTTTCGACTCTGGCCTGCCCATTGATACCTTAAGCCTGAGATTACACCTGCCATCGTGTTCATCATAGATTTTTTGACACGTTTGATATGATTTCTGTTTTCATCGTTGTGGCCGGCATGACAATATAATTGCCCACAAGATTTCTCTACCACACTCAGGCTTGAAGGATTACGTTTCCCTGTTCCAGCTGCAGGGTCATAAATTAAGGTAGAGTGTGCTTGATTCTTATCCAAAGATTCAGGTTCACCACCGTGGCAAACGGAACAGCCAAACTCAGGGGGGTGAGAAGGGCTGACATTGGAAATACCGTCATGGCAAGTGATGCAACGCTCCACAGGTCGGTTACGGTATCCAGAAACTTTAACCCAAGGGTAATCCGGCAAGGTTGCAGTGACATGAACTTCTTTAATATTGGGGGCAGATTCGTATACAGAGATATTGTTGCTTAAGCTTAATGTTCGAGAATCTGATTGCAGTAAGCGATCTTGCCAGAAGGTCCAGTCTTTTTCCTCGGCAAAAACGGAGCAGACCCCTGAGATGGCCAGCAAAAAAACTACAAGTCCCTTGAAAAATTTCAACACAGTTTGATGGACGAATATAATAAGGATGAAAGTGAAAACTCACCGTTTCTAAATAAGTTATTATAGCATTTAGGGTAACTCAAAATATCTTGTATTTGAGTTGTCGATACTAAAGACTTGGCAAGTCTTATACAAAAAAAGTTTATGTGGAGGCTAAAAAGAGATCTGTTGTTGTGGAGAAAAAATAAACACTTTAGTAATAAATATCACTGATATTTATTTTGAAGATATTTAGTATTTGTCTGATTTTTAGATATTTTCATTTGGAAATCTTTTTTGATACCATTCTATAATTTGAGGATAAACTGAATCATCGTCTGCCACATCATAATCCAACTCATCACCTAGAAGAGCTTGAGACATAAGTGCTCTCTCCCTTAGTGCAATCGCTGCAATAGCTAACTTTGTATTAATATTTTCCATTAGACCATCAAACTTCTTAGGGTCATTGAGTTCTTCTGGTCTACTTGTCAAACTAATCCCCTTATATTTCTCATTTGCTAAAAAAAAGCAGAACTAATACTTGGTATTATTCTTAAGAAAAAAATGACGTTTTACCTTTTACTTTTACTTTTTTTAATCAAAACCTATGGAGTTTGCTCGGCCGATCCAATTATTTAACAGTTATTAATTTCGGTAGATTAGTAAATTGGATTATGGAAATAGTACAGAGCATCGTCTTCCGGATTTATGGTGTAATCAGGTAGGCTTGAACAATGCTCAAGAGATATCTTCCAGTCTGTGCTTTCCCGAGTAAAAGTATAATTGCAGACGCTATGTTGCCGTTCATCGGTATCGTTTGATTTAGAGGTGACACTGATGATCTCATCCACTAGGACATAGCTGACGTCTTTGCCAGCTTTTCCGGCAAGGACCATGCGCTGGACCTGGCATTTTAGATCTCTGAAATCGATTATCATTTGCTGGAAGTCCTTAATTCGGTTTTTCAGCAAGGCGCGTTTATCATCCACCATGATGACCAAGTCTTTGGAATAAAACGGTGAAAGTTTTTCGGGTTGAGTACAGGCCAGCCCGTCAATTTTTTTGAGAATATCGGCAAATCCATCCGTTTCAGCTGAGAAAGCTTGACCGCTGAATGCCAACGAAAGTATTAAAATTATTCCTGCAACAAAGTTACGCTTTTGCATTGAAAATCTCCAAAAAATAGAAATTAAGAACTTATGAAAGAATGTTTGCAATTTTCCCTGCTAGAGGGAGATCCTACACATTGCTTAAATTTTTTTATTATCTCAGGCTCTATTTAAAAAGCAGAGCACATTAAAACTTCATTTACCTACTTGGGAAACTATGGGAAGTTCTGTAAAAAAATTTCTACTGTTTCCCCGTCTTGAGCCCAGCCAAAAGTTCCTGTCCCAGCGTAAGTAGAGATGATTCCTTTACTGTCCACTTTACGGATCAAATTATTTCCCATATCCGAAATATATAAGTTGCCTTTTGAGTCGAAAGCGATTGCTGTGGGGCTTTTAAACATTGCTTTAGTTGCAGGTCCACCATCGCCAAAATAACCTTGGTATCCAGTTCCTGCAACTTTCACAATGTTACCATCCTTGGTAATTTTCCTTACAGAGTAAGAATTCATGCCAACAATATGAAGTTCTCCTTCAGGGCTCACAGCAAGATAATCCATATTACGAATACCCGCTTTCAATGCTGGTCCACCATCACCGGAGTTTTCGTGTTTACCATTTCCTGCGATCGTAGTGACAATCCCTTTGACATCTATTCTTCGGATCATATTGTTAGCACCATCTGCAATATACAGGTTCCCTTCTTTGTCAGTAGCCAAAGCACTAGGGTCTCGAAATGAAGCCTCAGTTGCTGGTCCACCATCACCATAGTAGGCTGATTCTCCAGTTCCAGCGATGGTGGTTAGTTCGCCAGAAGGTGACAGTTTACGTATTTGGTGATTAAGACGGTCGGAAATAAACATATTACCTTTATGGTCAAAGGCAATGTCTGAAAAAGTGGTTATGATTGCCAGTTCTCCAGTTTGTACCCGGCCTTTATATTTACTATTGGCGATAGCTTCCAGATAATCTTCATCTGCCGTTCCCATAACCTTTCGCATGATGTCTTTTTCATCCACTTTGCGAATGACGCTGGTAAAACCGCTTGGGCTGACGATGAACATTTCTCCATTATTGTTAAGCTTAAGATTAGTTGCACCATATATCGAGGCTTTCATGGCTGGAAGGTCATCACCAATATTTCCACGAGTTCCATTTCCAGCGATGGTGTTAATAGTTCCGTCAGGGGTAATACGGCGTATTCGGTAGTGCCCCTTATCTGAAATAAGAAGGTTGTCCTCTTTATCTACTACTAATCCGTGTGGAAAACTCAGCTTTGCTCCAGTGGCAGGGCCACCATCTCCTGCAAACATCTTTAGCCCGTTCCCCGCAACAGTTTTTACGCTGCCACGACGCGGATCTATCAGTCGAATACGGTAATGCGACCTATCAACGATTAGCAGGTTGTCGTCCGGATCGAGGGCCACTGCAAAAGGCAGATATAGGGAAGTATCGCGGGCGAGTTCAGAGTCACCGTTGTAGTCCTGTTGTCCCGTTCCTGCTACTGTTCGGATCATTCCCTGAGTATCTACTGAGCGAATCCTGTTATTATTTCTATCGGCTATGTACAAAGTGCCTTTATTATCGACCACTACCCCGGTAGGTCCAGCAACACTGGCACGATAAGCGGGGCCATTATCTCCCATGAAAAAGAAACTACCATCGCCAGCAACCGTAGTAATGATTCCCTGCGGACTGACTTTTCGTACTCGGTTATTTCCACGATCCGCTATATAGAGGTTTCCTTTTTTGTCCAAGGCTAGTCCAAAAGGTCTTGATAGTTGAGCCTGGGTGGCGGGCCCTGAATCGCCTTTATACCCGTCTATTCCATTACCAGCAATCGTAGTGATTATTCCTTTACCATTTACCATGCGGACTCGGTCGTTGGATCGATCGGAAAAATAAATATTTCCATCATCATCTACTACAACTCCTGAAGGGAGGTTGATCTGGGCCTCTGTGGCTTTGCCGCCGTCACCGCTGAAACCTGCCGTGCCGGTTCCTATGACAGTGGTGATGATACCTCTTGTGTCTACTTTCCTAACCCGGTGGTTGTCTCGATCTGTGATGTAGAGATTACCTTTCTTATCGAAGGTCAAACCTGCCGGTATTTTCAACCTTGCTTCGTTGGCCTTACCACCGTCGCCGCTGAAACCAGATTCACCAGTACCGGCATATCGGGTCATGTTCCCTCGGGTATCCACTCGACTGATGATGTTATGATCTCGCATGGCGATAAAAATATTTCCTTTTTTATCAACAGCAATTCCATCAACCAGAGAAATTTCGGTCTCAGTGGCTTTGATCATTTTTGCTGTTGCAGGGATAGCAAAAATGACCACTAATAAAATAATGTTTAGTGTGATAAAAGATGTGAAGTTTTTTCTAAGCATGTCAATCCTCGTGTGAGCTAAAAACGTCAAGAAACCATCATCAACACCCCCGAAAAATCTAAAAAAATAAATTCAATGGTAGGGATGTGATGTTTTTGTCTTTTTTGCTATTAGGAATAAGCCAGATTAAGTAAGTCTCCATCCTACATATTCCATTAAGAGTAATTACCTAAAGGATTGCTAGGGTGAAGGGCTATTTATATTTTAATGAAATAATTATACTTTTCAGAAAATTGATGTCAAATATTATCTAGTTGGGCTTAAATGGTAAAAATGCTACGATTATAGGTACCATGAAAACTATTTTAATTTTCCCGGCTCAGTGGTATCCAACTCAGCCGTATTTAAGTACACCATACCTTACATCCTATTTGCGTTCAAAAGGGTGGCAGGTGGATCAAAGAGATTTTAATATAGCATCCTACGATAACTTTCTGTCGGAACCTCTATTGAAATCGGCTGAAAGCTTAATGGCTGAACGCCTGCAAGTTCTCAAAAACCAGAGTTCGCTGTCTATCAAGGAGAAGTCTCACCTGGATGTTTTAGCGATGGGTTTAAAATTTTCTGATCGCATCATTACAGGAATCGAAGAGGCTAAGTCTGTTCTTAGAACTCCGGAAAGATTTTTTGACTTCCCTTCATATCAACAGGCAGATATGGTGATTAAGTCAGCTTTGAAACTGGTTTCAGATGCGCACGCTCCTGCAGTTTTAAGCTTATCGACTTTTGAAAGCGGCACTCGAGCCGAAGAATCAACCCGCAGGGCTCATGAAGCTACGCGTGACAAAGAGACAAATCCATTCATTCATTTGTATGAGAATATTTTGATACCAGGAGAAGAATGGCAGAATTATGATGTGGTTGGTATTTCGATTATAGGTATCTCACAGATTATTCCTGGGCTAACTTTAGCTCGGTTGCTCAAGGAAAAATTTCCACACCTGCATATTACTCTAGGGGGACCCATATTTAGCGTCAACTCTGGACAGTTAATCGGTCACCCAGAGTTTTTTGATGACTTCTGTCATAGCATTGTAACTTTTGAAGGGGAAGAGCCGCTTCATAGGTTGCTCACTGCACTCAAAACAGGTGATGCTTTATCAACTGTGCCCAATCTGCTTCATCTGGATGGGCGAGAAGTGGTGCAAAACAAGGAACGTGTGGAACTCCGCTTTGAAGAACTTCCCGGCCCTACTTTTGAGGGTCTGCCAATGCATGACTATCTTTCACCCTACCCGATCATCCCTGTTCTTCAAAGCCGTGGTTGTTACTGGGGTAAGTGTACTTTCTGTACACACAGCTTTGTTTATGGGCATCGCTACGGCAAACAGAAAACCCATGGGATGGTGGATGAGTTGGAAGCGTTGATGAAAAAATATAAAACAAAATACTTCACCTTTTCTGATGAGGCGGTTTCTCCTCACGCACTTAACGATGTTTCGGAACTAATGATTGAGCGCGGAGTTGAAATCCGCTCCCTTGCATTACTAAAATTCGAAAAGGTGATGGACGAACAATTATTCACCAAAATGAAAAAGGCTGGTTTCATTTTTCTGATGTTTGGGCTTGAGAGTGCTAATGACCGAGTGCTGGCACTTATCGACAAAGGTACAACTAAAGAAGTGGAACGGGACGTTTTAATGAAGAGCCACAAGGCAGGTATCTGGAACCATTCTTTCTTGTTTTTTGGGTTTCCTACGGAAACACGCCCCGAAGCTCAGGAAACTATCGATTTTCTTCGCGATAACCTCGACTCGATCCATTCGTTTGGGCCTGGAGTGTTTCTCCTAAACCGAGATTCCAGTTGTTACCAGTATCCAGAAAAATTTTCTATCGAACGCATCATTGAGGACCCAGAAAGAAACATTGCCATGAATCTAGATTTTGTTGCCAATCAAGGCATGTCTCGGACTGAAGCCGGAGAGATGAATAGCAAATGTATCAGCATGGCGGAAGAGTTTTTTCAGTCCCTACACTTATGGGGCACTCTTCCTAGAGAACATTTTTTATTGTATCTTGATAGGTTTGGTAAAGAGGCGTTGAATGGTAAACAGCCTCCAGCAGAAGAGGAAGAGAATTTGCTGTGCCGAGCTTAACACCTTAGCAGATGAGATAAATTGTAATAAGTTTTCAATTATAGAGAAGGGTTGTTTTGGCCGATTGCCATTGAAAAAATTTCTTAATAACTGAACGATTACTTGCCAATGAAAACATTACTTATATTTCCGCCAGACTGGTTACCTTCTGAACCTTATCTGAGTTTGCCTTCACTAGCTGCAGTGTTGCGCCCGGCTGGACATGAAGTTTCGCAACTGGATGTAAATGTTGAGATGTATGACCTGTTTTTTAGTGCTAAGTTTCTGGAACATGTTGAACAACGAATTGCCGGCGAGCTTAAATACCTTCAGGAAGTTTCAGAGACACGTGAACTTGATGAAGAAGAGCAGGAATTGATTCAAAAGCTAATTACCTGTACTCCGGAACTATTCCAACAGTTTGCTTCGGATGTAGAGAGAGCCAAGGGAATCCTGCGCGGAAAAGCCTTTTACGATATTGATCAGTTGGAGTGGGCAACGAATTGCCTACACGAAGTTATGAGGTTGGTCTCGCTTGGTTATTACCCGGCACAGATCTGCTTCCCGCCCATCGAGACGGATATTGTTTACAAACCGTTCATGTCTTCAGAAATTCTCGAAGCGTTGGATGATGACCAGATCAATATCTACCGAGATGTTTACCGTATGTTGATTCGCCCGATGATGGAACGTGAGCGTCCGAAGATGGTTGGTGTCTCAGTCGTGCAACAGAAACAACTCATCGCTACCTTCACCTTTTGCAAAATGATTAAGGAAGATTTTCCTGACACGCATATCACTCTGGGCGGCAACATTATTACCCGTATCCGCGATACTCTGCCAGAAATGTCCGGACTATGGGAGTGGTTTGACACAGCCGTTGTATATGAAGGTGAATCGGCTTATCTTAAACTGACCGAAGCGGTGAAAAGTGATGGCGATTTTTCCCTACTTCCCAACCTCATTTATAAAGACGCTAGTGGTATTCACACTAATAAAGAAGTTTGCTCTGAGAACTTAGCCGACATTCCGCCACCAGATTTTGATGGACTACCCTTGGAAAAATATTTTGTCCCCGATCTAATCCTGCCCTATTTGGCAACACGCGGATGTTATTGGGGACGTTGCACTTTCTGCGACCACTTTCAGGGTTATGTGGAAGGCTTCCGTACTAAACAGGTTGATCAGATCACAGAAGAAATTAAATTTCTCAAAGAAAAATATGGTACTCGGTTTTTTCATTTCACTGATGAGTCCTATCCTCCGGCTTTATTCCAGAAACTATCACGCCGGCTGATAGAAACTAAACTTGATATCGCATGGACAACACATATGAGGTTTGAAGAATCTCTTTTGGAAGAGCAGGTCTGGCAAGATGTTGCAGAATCAGGATGCAAGTACCTGCATTTTGGTTACGAGTCCGGCAATCAACGTGTACTCAAACTCATGGACAAAGCAACTAAACTCGACGCTATCGAAACTAATCTGCGCATGTCGTCCGATGCAGGTATCTGGAATCACTTAATGGGTTTTTTCGGTTTTCCAGGTGAAACTGAAGAAGAAGCGGATGATAGTAAAGCCTTCGTGGAAAAAAACTCAGCCTACATTCATTCCTTGGGATTCATGACCTTTGTTCTGGGTAAATACAGCCCGATAGCGTTCGAGCCGGAGAAATATGGGCTCACCTATTACAAAAATCCGGAATGGGACCTTGCTCTTGACTACTACTTTACGACCAATGGCGGACTCAGCATTCAAGATGCGATGAATGTGTTTGATGAGTTCGAACGCAATCACAATACGAAGTGGGATCTAAGAACCTGTGTTCGCGAATATATCTTTCTTTATATTGATAAATATGGTTCCAACCATTTGCCACAACTCGAAGTCACAGAATCACAACGCCAGCAAATACAACACACCGCGATAGGTATGGTCTGAGTCCACAGCCTTAGGCGGTAATGTGCATTAGCGGTTTGCAATTTCCAACGGCTAAAGATACGGTTGACTGCAATCGTTTTTTCTTACTAGTAAAATCAAATATAGAGCGGATTATATAATATTGATATACTAAGCTATATCTAATAAGAAAATCTATTGCTGGGCCCTGTTTTTAATTATTATTTTTTAAAACTAGCCTATAACGCGTTTTTCCTGATCTCAGTTTTTCCATTGCTTCATTGACTTTATCTATGGGGTAAGTTTCGACAAGTGGCTCTATCTTATGCCTCGCAGCAAACTCTAGCATAACTCCTGCAGTAAACGGGCTTCCGAGTGGGCTTGCCGAAACTGATTTTTGACCGAATAACAAAGGGAATAGTGGGATGGGTAGGGGTTCCATGACCGCTCCGACAATATGGAGTCGACCTTTTGGTCGAAGGACATTGATATAAGAAGGCCAGTCAAGTGCCACGTTTACCGTGGAGATGATAAAGTCAAGGGAGCCAGCTATCTTTTCTAGTGAATGAGAATCTGATGAATTAACAAAATGATTTGCACCAAAAATTTTGGCATCGTTCTCTTTTTCTTCGTTTGAAGAAAAAGCTGTTACTTCACAACCATATGAGTGCAGAAATTTCAGTGCCATGTGGCCCAACCCACCAATTCCAATGATCCCCACGTGGTCGGTAGGTTTTATATTGAATTGAAGGATGGGGTTGAAAACAGTTATGCCTCCACACATAAGAGGCCCTGCCGATTCAGGATTGATTCCATCAGGAATAGGTATTGCCCAGGTCGCGTCGGTACGTACCCGGTCAGCAAATCCTCCATGCCGTCCTACGATTATCCCCTCAGTGGATTCGCAAAGATTATGTTCTCCTCCGACACACCATTCACAAGTCATACAGGAATTCGAGAACCAACCAACCCCGACCCTTTGCCCAATTTTAAGATGCTTAACTTGTGCGCCAAGTGACTCGACAATGCCAATAACTTCATGTCCTGGCACCAATGGAAATTGGGATATTCCCCAATCATTGTTCAACATACTTAAGTCAGAGTGGCAGATGCCGCAGGTTTCTACTTTGATTTGCACGTCATTGCTTGCTAATGCTCCGGGTTCGTATTCAAAAGGTTTTAGTTCGCTTTTAGCCTCTGAGGCAGCATACGCTTGAAACATGATATTGTTCTCCGACCTAGATTTGATGAGATAGATAGTATACTTAAATCAAGCTCAACATAAAATCCTCAAGAGATCATCTCGTTCAACCTCTATTTAATGAGAGGCCGCGTCTATGTCGAGTAGTTATTTGCCGATACAGAATTGTCCAAAGATTTTATCCAGAAGATCTTCTTCGAAGGTTTTTCCAAGTACGGCACCTAGGTGTTCCATGGCTAGGGTAACATCGACGGCTATCAATTCTTCGGAGAAGCCGGCTTTTAGAGATTCGCTGGCTTTCTGCAGTGCTTTGACCGCTTGTTGAAGATGGTCGCGATGACGTTCACGCGTAATGACTATACTTTCACTTGATTGTTTACCACGGATAGCTTTCTGGTGAAGGGCTTCTTTTAGACGATCGAAGCCTTCCAGTGTTTTAGCAGATAGGAAGATTGGAAGTTCTCCGGCTAGAAAAGTTTTGATTTCACTTGGTGGCCAGGATGCTTGGAGATCAGATTTATTAATCACGATCAATCTAGGGTTTCCGTCCACTTCATTCATCAGTAGCTTATCGTTATCGTCAAGAGGTTTAGAGGAGTCAAATACCACAATTGCCAGGTCGGAACTTTCTAGAGCTGCTCGAGTTCGTTCGATGCCTTCCTCTTCAATGATATCCGGATTTTCCCGCAGTCCAGCTGAGTCAGTGATGATGATATGGATATCTTTGATACGAACACGTTCTTCAAGCGTGTCGCGAGTGGTGCCAGCATGGGGGGTGACAATGGCACGGTCTTCTTGTAGCAGTGCGTTAAGAAGGCTAGACTTTCCAACATTAGGCTTCCCGATCAAAGTGACGCGCATTCCCTCTCTATAGATTTTCCCCTGTCGAAAAGAATGAACCAGTTTGGTTAAATTGGCTTCAACTTCTTGAATTTGTTTTTGTGTGTCCTCGCGCGACTGGAAGGTGAGTCCATCCTCAGTAAAATCTATTGAGGCTTCTAGTTGGGCCTGGGCGTTGAGTAGACTTTCGTACAGGATGTTTAGTCTAAGGGAGAGCCCGCCTTTGAGTTGTGATATGGCTGAACTTAATGCTTTGTCAGAGGCGGAATCGATGACATCTGCAACCGCTTCCGCCTGGGTAAGGTCGAGCCTGCCGTTTACGAACGCACGACGGGTGAACTCACCTGGCTCGGCTAACCGCGCACCTTGTTGTAAAACCAGTTTAAGAATTATTGATACAACCCATGTCCCACCGTGGGAACTGATTTCTATTACATCCTCGGCGGTATAGCTTTTTGGTGCTTTAAAAAAGGTTAGAAGAACTTGATCGACACATTGCTCTGTTTCGGGATCGCGGATTTCTCCGAACATAACTTTCTGGGCAACGGGTAATTCCTGTAACCATGTAGCAGAATAAAACAACTTGCGCGCGATAGCTAAAGCGTCCTTACCGCTTATACGGATGATAGCGATTCCTCCTTCACCAGGAGGCGTAGCGATGGCTGTAATAGTATCTTTCATTTTTAGCTATCGTCCATTTTCAGGTATAAAAAGCAAACCATTAAAGGTGGATGATCCCAGCCTGCCGAATAAAGCATGTTTCTATTGTCCGAGTTTAAAAAAATAGAGTCGAATCTTTTTAAGCTGAGACAGCTCTTTTCTTATTTATACAATAAAACTTCGTTCAGTCTTTCGCTACATGATAAATATAGTATTGCTGGGAGATGGTTAGCATATTGTTGACGGTCCAGTAGATGACGAGTCCTGATGGAAACGAAATGAAAAGGAAGGTGAACACGATGGGAAGAAACATCATGATCTTTTGTTGCATAGGGTCACCTACCGATGGAGTTAGTCGTTGTTGCAGAAACATAGTGGCCCCCATTAGAACAGGGTAAACGTAATAAGGGTCAGCAACTGAAAGATCGGTGATCCAGCCTATGAATGGGGCGCCGCGAAGCTCGATGGAAAAGAATAACGCGTGGTAGAGGGCGATAAATACGGGGATCTGTAGCAACATAGGCAAACAACCGCCGACTGGGTTTACCTTATGCTTCTTATAAAGCTCCAACATTTCTGCATTCATTTTCTGCCTGTCATCTTTGTTTCTTTCCTGAATGATTTTTACATAAGGCTGAACCTTTTGCATGCCCTTCATAGACTTAAAACTTTTGTGAGTCAGCGGGGAGAATAATAGTTTAATGATGATTGTCAGGAAGATGATCGACCAGCCGTAGTTACCTGTGAGCCCATAGAAAAATGCTAGAACTTTAAGCAGTGGTTTCACTAGAAACGCGAACTTGTTACCAAACCAGCCATAATCGATCATCCTAACTAGGTCGTGGCCTTGGGTTTCAAGTATTTCGAGTTCTTTGGTGCCGGCATACAATAAATACTCGGCATTGGCTGAGGATTGAACGGATTCTAACTCCAGTCCAACAAAGGCCTGTTCTTTTTCTTTAAGCACGATACCGGCTTTAGTACCTTGTTGAGGAATGAGTGCTGATCCGAAATATTTATTCTGGAAGGATACCCACTTCAAATCTCCTTTAAAAAAAGAAGTGTCGTGAATATCTTCAGGGGGATTCTCAATGCGCTCATTATTAGCGAATACGGTTGCGCCGGAAAAGACGATGTAATCGGTTTGCGAAGAAATCTTACCTCCCATTCCGGGACCTAACAATATCTGGTATTGGAGGTTTCTGCTTGACATGGATGCTGCATTAATCTGCGTGCTCATTTCAACGAGATAGTCATTAAAGTGGAAAGTGTAGCTACGGGTGACCTGCAGACCGGACGAATGATTGAGGATTAGGGTTAGCCTCTCTTCTATATTATTTTCATCCAAAACTATGGAAGTTGTTGAAGGCTCGTAGTGCGCATTCTGCAAAATTTTCGTTACTTCAGGATCATTTGTTTTAAGAGCAAGTGCGCCTGTCAAGTTGTCAGGGTTATCTATTAAGTCGATAGTTTCACCACTATCATTTTTGAAACGCGGTAATTGTAATTGTTTTAGTATGCCCCCGCGATTGCTAATAATAAAATGAGCTTTCCCGGCAGAGACTTGAATGAGGACTTCTTCTCCAGGGAATGGATTAATCGGAGTCGGAGTTACGGGTTGTGATTGCTGCGACCGAGCAGCAATCGAAGTTGTAGACCCTTTACTTTGAGATGGAAGTGACTGAGCATCTCGAGTCTTTACTTCCTGCTCTTCTGCCGGTAATGGATCCTGAACCTGCGCTAGGAAATAGCCCCATCCTACAAATACTGCCAAGGACAGAACAAAGGCAAGTAATAATCTGTTTTCCAAGTCAAATCTCCGATTCCAGGCCGTTTGGCCCTATTTTAGGGGGTCCGCCCCACCGTTATGATAGGGGTGGCACTTTAAAAGTCTAATGATGATCAGTCTTCCTGCTTTAACCAAAGAGTAACGCTCTAAAGCTTGGGCCGCATATTCCGAGCAACTGGGGTAAAATTGGCAAGCTGAGAAAAAAAGTGGAGAGACCCACTTTTGATAGCCGCGCACTAATTTAAGGAGGATCTGATTTAACATGGAGGTCTGCGATGAATTACTCAGGCGTTTGATCAGGTTTACGGATTCACCTTTTGGTTAGTAGGGCGTTTGAAATTTCTTTTTCAATCACCCGATAGGGAAGCTTGACCATGTCTTTGCCTGATATAATAACAATATCCAGAGCGGGCTCCATACGGTGCTTGATCTGGCGAAAAATTTCCCTGATAACTCGCTTTACCCGATTTCGGGCCACCGCGTTTCCCACCTTTTTCGACGCGATGATCCCCAATCTCTTTCTGCCTAACTCATTTGGGAGAGAGAAGATGATACATAACTTTCCGATGCGTTTCTTTTCCCCTTTGTCCATGACCTTATCAAAATCGGGTCGTTTGGCCAGTCGTTCATTTTTTTTGAAAGAGAAATTTCCCATCCAGTCGAGGCCAGTATTCTCTTTGGGGTATGAATGTTTAATGAAGTTAAACGCTAGGCTGGATTCAGTTTACAATAACTTGGCCCCACTTGTGAGGTGTTGGCTCGGCTATTGCCAAACGCAGAGTAGGCGGGCTCTATGTAAAATCAGACCGTTAAGCGCTTTCTACCTTTTCGTCTGCGATTTGCCAATACGCGTCTTCCGCCTACTGTAGAACTTCGCTTGCGGAAGCCATGTACGCGTTTTCTCTTAATATTGCTGGGCTGAAAAGTCCTTTTCATACACCTATCCTAAAAAATCTTTTAAAAAATAAAAAAACCTCATTACTCGCATCAAATTAGATGAATAAGACAATCGAAGCTAATACGTGAGGTTTTCGAGGATTATTTCATCGGCTAGGCTCTATGTCAAGGTCTAATCTTTTTCTATTAGACAGAATTACGCGGTAATACTTATTTTATCCAAGGATAGGTGAGTCGTTGAAACTTGAAATATGGTATTTCGTCATTTAGAGAACGTATAGTTCAATAAAATAGCGCAACAAATTTATTTTCAATAGAAGCTTGATCTTTTAAGTTGCAAAAACAGATAGCGGCCAGAAAGCTGTCAGCAGTTTTTCCGAAAACGGACTTTTTATTTTTCTGGTGTAACTTTGACGGGGATCTTTATGGATAATTGATATCGTAATCAGTCAACCTAGTTGATTTAAAATGCCTAATTTATTCGGGTTGAATTTTTAGGAACCTCTTTTTTCCTACTTTAATGAGATACTCCTGATTCCCTGGTAATTCCTGATTAACGTTGGAAGCTTTTTCCCCATTTATCGTTACTGACCCCTGTTGAATAAGACGGCGAGCCGCTGAAGTGCTGTCAGTCAGGTTGTGCTCTTTCAGGATATTGCAGATTCCCAGCAATCCATCTCCCCATCCTTTTGCCACCAGAATGTCTTCAGGCAAGTTTTTCTTCTTAAAAACATTTTCAAATTCGTTTAAAGCTTTTTTTGCAAGTTCGGGCGAATTGTATAGTGCAACAATTTCTTCTGCCAGTTTCATTTTCGCATTTTTAGGATTCAGGACCCCTGCTTGGGACTGTTTTTTCATGGCCTCCAGATCATCAATGCTGATAACGCTTAACAGCTCGAAGTAACGCCACATCAAATCATCTGAGATGGACATGATTCTTCCGAACATTTCGTTTGGGGCATCGAAGACTCCGATACTGTTGCCTAGACTTTTGCTCATTTTTTGAACCCCATCGGTTCCCTCCAGAAGAGGCATGGTGAGAACGACTTGAGGCTTCTGCCCATATGCTCGTTGAAGATCGCGTCCTACTAAGAGATTGAACTTTTGGTCAGTTCCGCCTAACTCTATATCAGATTTTAAAGCAACGGAGTCGTAACCTTGGATTAGGGGGTACATAAGTTCGTGAATAGAAACTGGCAGGTTTTTTGCGAGACGCTTTTGAAAGTCATCACGTTCCAGCATTCGGGCTACAGTGTAATGAGCCGCTAACTCAATCATATTTACAGAGGAAAACTTATTCATCCACTCACTGTTATAGGCGATCGTGGTTTTATTTGGATCAAGAACTTTGAAAACTTGTGCGAGATATGTTTTTGAGTTTTCTTGGACTTCCTGAGGTGTTAGATTTTTTCTTGTTTCGGAGCGTCCAGTCGGGTCGCCTATCATTCCAGTGAAGTCACCGATTAAGAAAATGACTTCATGACCTAGTTCCTGGAATTGTTTCATCTTATTCAGAAGAACTGTATGTCCTAAATGTAGGTCGGGAGCTGTGGGATCAAACCCGGCTTTCACCTTTAGAGGCTTTCCAGTTGTCAGCAACTTGGCAAGGTCTTTTTCATCAATAATCTCGGAGGCACCTCGGCGAATAGTTTTAAGTTGTTCGTCTACAGGAGTCATGTTAAAAAAACCTGAGTGAATGTTAAAGAGTTTCTCAAACAAATAGAAAAATATTTGAGTTTACGTTATCTTTTTGGCAAACAATTTTTTGGGCAGATAAGTTATTATCTGCTGGCCACACGCCCTTTGACAAACAGGAGAAATGGCCATACATTTTTTTGGCCGAGATAAGTCTTTGCTAGCTAGCATTACTGATCTTTTAGGTTTAGCTCATGCCAGCGCCTAATGATGTCGAAAGCTAAGAGCAGGAAGCTAACATACCCCATATGAATCTGCAACTGCAGGGGTGATTGCATCTAGACTATTTTATCTTACATCTAAAATGGAAAACGAAAATTCTCAATTACCAGAGTTTCTTGGTCCTTTAAACCGGAAGTATACTCAGGCCGGTTATGGTTTTTTGACTTTGAATATAGTTTACCTTCTAATTGCCATGATTTTTATTCCCCCCTTCAACTTGGGCTTATCTGCAATTCTTTCTCTAGGTGCTTTTCTGCTTCTTTTGGGTGTGCTTACCTATTATCTGCTGAAAGGTAAGAGAAGGCTCGCTCAGGCTTTGACTGTTATTTATGGTGCTAGATCAATCTTTTCAGCCTATTCCCTTATGGATATAAGTACCTTTGAGGCCGTGCCTTATTTACTTCCTTGTCTTTTGGTAACGTTTTACCTGCTAGGAAGGGCAGGGTGGGATTGGCCTTAACACCTAGCCTTACTTCTAGTGGTTGAAACTCTCTAATACCCCTGCTATAAAGAGATCCTTTCAACTTAATTTAGAAAAGCCTGACCGTGCCTGCCCCTTCAATATTCATAAAGGACAATGACCAGCTTTCTCTGCTAACTGATGTAGGGCGGAAGTTTCTTGGTTTAGAGAACACTAAGTCCACGGAGCTAGCTGCCCGAGCGCAGGCTCTTTTCAAACACTTGAATCGTAAATTGGGGTTTCCTGATACCTCAGCGGGTCGAGAAAACCAAGAATCATTTAATGCCCTTCTTTGCACGATTTATCCTGAAATATTGATCGATATTGCAGACCTATTATACGTTCAGCATGAGCGTCCCGCAGTATTCCTTAATTTTGACCACATTCACATGAACCTTCGCAAGGACGCCTCACTTTTATCTCAACCTTTTGAGCAGATGGATAAAGTTTTTTCTACTCTTTTTAGTGAACTGGTTAGTCTTATTAAAAAAGATCCGGTTCTTTATAATGATCCGGAATGGGTCACTCTTCTAAGTGAAAGTTACAGTTTTTATCTATACCAGACCGAGAATTTTCCTTGGGATAATCCTATGGAACTCGTACCCCTTAACCTCAAAACTCCTTTGTTGGACGTGGCAACAGGACTTGCAGGGTTCCGCTTGATCCATGATTGGCCGAAAGACTTTCCTAATTTAGTCCTGGCTGACAATATGCCTTTCATTATTAAAGGACTTGCGCACTTTGTAAAACTTTCAGGCAAAGATAATATTGAAATTTTGAATGTTGATTTTCCGGACGGTCCACTAGGCAAGCATTATGGTTGCATTCTGACCAATAAATTTCTACATCATTTGCATAGACAAGAGCGTCAGCAGTTTTTGCGTTGGGCTACTGAAGCGTTAGAGCCTGGAGGGTTCTTGATGGTTTTAGATACCGATCTGGAATGCCAAATTTTAAAGTCTGCCAGTGACTCAGAATACCGAAATAAATTGACCCATGGTTATTTTGAAACACTGGTGGAGATCGAAAATAATTTTTGCGAGACCTTGATTCATGATGTACGGCAAATCGGTTTTGATGTTTCCCATTTCGATTTTCATGAATATGAAGATGAGACTGATGCCTATAGCCAATTTCCCGGAGAAAACCTATCAATAAAATTTATAGGTTTTGAAATTGTTGCTTCTCGACCATCAGCTGGAAGCAAAGTTTAATCGACTATTACTGCTGGCAAGTATATATTAAGCCAAGTAGGGTGCCTTGCTAGTTTTATCTCTTCTATTTCTGTCGGGTACAAAGGCTAAGAAAGAATAGTACTAGATCATCAGTTTTTTGGTAGAGATATCATAATTCTATGCCTAACTTAAAAGGTTTTGGAGGGCTTTCCTTTCTGCACGGGTTGCGGTCCTGGCTATTTTTTCTATTTTACGATAAAGGTGGATCACTTTTCCCCCTGTGGCTGTGAGTTGAGCACCTCCTCCTCCTTTACCACCTGTGATACTCACAACCAGAGGTTGCTTAAAGCACTGGTTCATGGTGTTTACCAAGTCCCATGCACGTCGATAGCTTAGCTGCCTTTCCCGAGCTGCTTGAGAGATGGAGCCCTCTCGACCAATTGATTCTAGTAAGTCAACCTTCCCCGGTCCGAGGGCGATCAAATCCCCAGTTGTTATGCGGAACCGAGGCCGAATTGAAATCTTCTTTTTAGCTGTCAATCTCGAACTTCCTTATTCTTGAAGGCGCACCAAACCAAGAACATTTGGCACCGAGTGGGAAAAAGTATTTTCATCATGTTCTCTGGAGCCACTGGAATAACTACCTATAAATTCGTACCTCTCTTTTCCTGTGTTTATGTACAACTGAGCATCTGCTCCGCCTTCAACGTACATGGCTTGTTTCAGTCCGACTGGAAGTTCAAGAAGCATATTTATCAAATCGTGGGAAGTGTATGGAGAACGGACGTGAATGAATAGGATTCTATTTTGGTTATCCAACCCAATTGCAGCGGTACTCCACATTTTTTTATGCGGCGCCCACATATTTTTTCCATGACAGGAGACCATACGAATGCTTTGGACCAAAGTATCATAGAACTTTCTTAGCTTATTAAAATCTTCGCAATCCCGGTCGATGATTCGCACTGGCGGAAGGCTTTTGTCAGTGGGATCGAAAGCAAGGATGGTTTTATCTTTGGAAACCCAGTTACTGTTGATGTGTTGTCGCGTTTTCATGTAGGAGACACTAGAAATCATATCCTTTTGGTACATGCTTGCGTTGATAGCAGCAATAAGGCCGTTTCTGTTAGCCCATTTTTTTACAGACTGGCGTTTGCCTTGATCCTTGGAGGAGGCATTTAATAGTTTCAAACCAAAATATTTGGTTTCGGCTCTCAAAATACGAATTAATGAGTCGCCTAAAGCAGATTTTTTTGGAGCTTGGAAAATACCTATATCCAAACCTTTCTCAAGGTTTTTCCAGGTAGAAGGTTGCGCTGAGTCGGCAGACTTGGTCCTCGGGCTGATTGCCAGGGTAAGAATCCCAAGCAAAGCGATAAATGGGATAAGTAGGTGTTGAAAACGTTTCAAGGCTTTTGCCCTACCGCAAAAATATTTTGGAAGACACACGTTCTCCTTTTAGAATTTAGAAGGAATACTGAACCTGTGTGGAAACGGAAGGAATTATAGCCTTCATTCTCTAGGTTGTCCCAAAATTTTTTTTAATTTAATTTCCGGATTTGGGAGGTAAAACAGCTTAATTTTAGAATCGAATAACGAGTTTTTTTGCAAAGTATTGATTTTGCCCGTATTTTCCTCTATATTGTAGTCATCCTTTTGTTGCCTGAAATAAATTGATTAACAGTTGTACTTGTCGATTAAGATAGTTCGTGGCAAAATTTTTGTTGTTTGCCATTTTCTTGAGTTTTTTTGGTGAAATTTTACTTGGTCGGTTATTGAACTGACCGGTTATTTTAGAGCCTCGTCAAATTGTATTATACTCATTAACGTTTTATCTTTTTTTGTGAGGAGTTTATGAAGATCATTTCTAGAGTCATGACATTGTTAGTACTGGTTTTATTTGTTGGTTGTGCTGGTCAGACCGGAGGCGGGAGTACTTCGAGTTCGACTGTCGGAAAAGCATTGGCAATTGTTAAGCCAGCTACACTTTCTAATGTTAGCAGTCCGTTACAAGTTTGTATGGCAACCAATGGGTACACGGTAGAACCTGCCAAAAAAGGTGTCAATCCCGGCAAAGGTCATCATCACTTGATCATTGACACAGATATTCCTGCAGATTTGAGCAAACCAGTTGCTAAGGATGATACTCATATTCATATGGGAGATGGCTCTACCTGTAAAACTATTAACCTTGCAAAAGGCCAGCATACAATTACGGCTCTTTTTGCTCAGGGTAACCATGTTCCTTACAATCCGCCGGTTACTGATTCTGTAACCGTCAGTGTGGTGCATGTAAATTAATTTCGTATAGGGATAGTTGCTTTAATAGGGAATTCCACCTCCAATTAGGGGGGTGGAATTTTTTTTTGTTTATTTTTGCTCTTAGAATCGTATCAAATATGATTGAGCATTACTTTACTTCTCTCTCAGGAAACCATGACAGAATTGGTTAAAACTCCAGTCTTTGCGGACGATAACTTGATCAACTTGTACTACCTGAACGAGTTATATCAGAATGTTGCTACTGAGGTTTCACGACGAATGCGGACAACTCATCATATAGACATTCCTATCACTTCAGGAATCTGGGGCGGAACCTATCTTATTGCCCGTTCTAATGGCTTAGCCAGAAGGCGTATCTGGAGACTTTATAGCATTGTTAATCTTCCGCAAAATACTCTTTTGGACAAGCATCAAAACCTAGAGAGACTCGTATCAATTTATTGTGACGTATTCGCAGAAGCATTTTCGCCGGAGTTGGAATTAAAGCTGAAAATGTGGGGAGGACGCCTCCCTTTCAGCAATTCTGTCAAGCCGAG
>MDSW01151289.1_pt1 | contig 29338 bp, 34 predicted proteins | sample 811171 | NCBI WGS metagenome assembly MDSW01 (sample SAMN05326641, study PRJNA326480) | marine metagenome | isolation source: seawater | place: Atlantic Ocean: North West | collected 2012 | reverse complement strand
TGGAAGGTAGTAGTTAAGCAAGTTGAAGGGCTAAGAATTTATAATGCTCAAAAAAGAGCTCAAATAAAAGCTCAAGAAGACAGACTGCTTGTTTTAGAAAACCAAACAAAAGAAATTGATACTACAAAGCGCTTGATTCCGGGAGTTATGACAAATATCGCTCTTAGGCTTGAAAAAGATATTAAAGATAATGCGCCTTTTCTCATAGATGTGCGGTTAGGCAGAGTAAATCAGGTTTTAGATATTTTAGTGGATCCAACAGTAACAGAGTCTGAGCGAGTGAGACAGGTTTTAGAAGCTGTCAACATCGAAAGAGAATATGGAAGAACTATTGAAACTTATGAGGATGCTATTGTTCTTGATGGGGAAGAGAAAGTTGTAAATATCCTAAGGATTGGACGCCTTGCCCTTCTATATCAGTTGAAAGATCAAAGCGAAGCTGGCGTCTGGGATAATGAATTAAAAGAATGGGTAAAGGTTGAAGGTTATAGAATACCTATAAGAGACGGTATAAGAATGGCAAACAAAACTGCACCATTAGATCTTCTATCTCTTCCAATTAAATTTAAGGAGAGTGAATAATGAAAGTATTTAGAATTAAACTTACAGTATTATTAATCTCAACACTATTCTCTACAAATCTTCTAGCACAAGAAAATAATGATTCTGCTAAAACAAGCACTTTAGATGAAATCTATGAGCGCGTGAGAGAAGGAAGAGAAAAAGAAAATTCGGAAAATGCTAGAAGAGAAGCAGAATTTAAAGCCTCTCGAGACAAGCAAGAAGATATCCTTGAAGAAGAAAAAGATGAGCTTAGAAATCAAGAAAGAATAGCTGACGAGCTTGAGGAAGAATTTAGGCAAAATCAAGAAAAACTTAGAGTTGCAGAAGAAAAATACTTAGCAAAACTTGGATCTCTAAATGAAATATTTGGCCATATGCAAAGTATAAGTACAGATTCTAGAGTTACCTTTGAATCATCATTGACTGCAGCAGAGTTTGGAAAAGAGCGAGAATTATTTGTGAAAGATTTCACTGATAAAATGTCAGATGCTACAGAGCTTCCTACACAGGAGGAAATTATAACCCTGGCAGATTACATCTTTGAAGAAATGGAAGCCTCAGGGGAAGTAAGTAGATTTTCTCGACAAGTTATAAATGTTGATGGCACACAAACAGAATGTGAAGTTGTAAGAGTTGGTGTTTATAATGCTGTTTGTGGCGATAAATACCTTGAATATGTTCCATCTAAAGGTCAGTATCAGTTCTTGGCTAGACAACCAGCAGGCAGATATACAAGTTCAGCACAAAGAATATCTGATGCAGATCCTTCATCAGGCTATGTTGCCTTTTCAGTAGATCCAAGTGGTCCTTCTGGCGGAGCATTACTAGCCAATCTAGTTCAAAACCCATCATTAATTGAGAGAATTAATCAAGGTGGATTGATTGGATACATAATTCTTGCAATTGGTGCTATTACAATGCTTTACGCTCTGTTTAAATACACTATGCTTTGGATGACTGGTAGAGCCGTAAGAGCACAATTAGCTAATGAAAAACCTGACGAATCAAATCCACTTGGCAGAGTTCTTAATGTTGGTAAAGCACATATGAAAGACGAGATTGATCGACTCGAACTCAAACTTGCCGAGGCAATAATGGGAGAACGACCAGCAATTGAAAGAGGCATAAGTTTTGTCAAAATTGTATCTGTTGTTGCACCATTGGCTGGTTTATTAGGTACAGTTACTGGAATGATAATCACCTTCCAACAAATTACTTTATTTGGAACTGGTGATCCAAAAATCATGGCAGGTGGTATTTCACAAGCCTTGGTTACTACAGTACTTGGACTAGTGGTTGCAATCCCAACAACATTAGCCCACTCATTCTTGCAGTCATCTGCAAGATCAGTAGTAGATGTTTTAGAAGAACAAGCAACAGGTATTGTTGCTGAAAAAGCAAAATAACAATGATCTGGCTTACTGAGCTATATATATCTCTAAGAGATTTTATGGAACAAGGTGGGCCTGTACTTTGGTATATAGCAATTCTAGTTACATTTATGTGGGCCTTAATTTTCGAGAGAGTTTACTACTTCTTATTTATTCATGGCAATTTTGCAGAACAAATCAGAAGTAGATATCTTTCAATGAAATTTAAATCTCCATGGCACAAGAATCAAACTAAAACAAGATTTATTTCAGAAGGCAAAATTTCAATAAATAGAAACATCAAGCTTATACAAGTATGTATTGCATTATGTCCTTTATTTGGGCTAATGGGCACAGTGACAGGGATGATTGAAGTCTTTCAAGTAATGGCTTTCACAGGCGGTGGTGATGCTAGATCAATGGCAGGTGGTGTATCAAAAGCTACTCTTCCTACAATGGCAGGTATGGTATCATCATTATCAGGAGTATTAGCAATGATTTGGGTCAAAAACCAAGTTGAATCAAATGAATTAATGATGGTTGATTATGTAACTGGATCAAGTAAAAAAGGAGTGAAATAATGAGAAGAAATGCAATAAGCGCAGCTGCTCGAGAAGAAGAAAGTGAAATTAATTTAACACCGATGCTTGATGTAGTTTTCATCATGCTTATATTTTTTATTGTGACAGCCAATTTTATTAAGGAGCCTGGATTAGAAGTAAATAGACCAGATTCAGACACATCAGAAGTGCAAGAAAATGCTGCTATTTTGATTGCTATTGGTTCAAACGATGAAATATATATGGACGGACGTAGAATTGATGTAAGGCAAGTTAAAGCTAATGTGTTGAAGCTTTTGGCAGACAATCCACAAGGGACTGTTGTTATACAGGCTGATGAAACTGCAAGTGCTGATGCAATTATACAGGTAATGGATGGCGCTAGAGATGCAGGAGTATTTGATATATCACTTGCAGCTGAACCAGATTAATTTATGGCAATGAATGCAAAACAATATTCATTTGTTGCACTGGCACCTTTTATTGCCCTTTCTCTTTTTATTTTTATGGTCTTGCTAGTAAGTACTGGGGATGAAGGAGAAGTTGTTAAAGGTAGAAAGATTGGGGATGTCATTATGCCTGATAGAGAAATTGAAACAATTATGACTGAAGAGGTCGAACCTCCTGAAGAGCCAGAAGTTGCTCCACCTGATATTGCTCCACCACAACTTGATGTAACTCCAATTGCGGTATCTGCTTCAGCGCCAAAACCCGAAATTAATTTTAATCAAGGAACAGGTGCATTATTTAGAGATGGAGATTACATCCCTTTATTTAAAGTTCAACCTGTTTACCCCAGAAGAGCACAAGAAAGAGGAATAGAAGGTTATGTCATAGTGGCATTCACAATTACAGAATCTGGCACTATCGAAAATCCATATATTATTGAAGGCAAATGCAGATCGCAAAACAATAGAGGTGGAGACTACAATGATTGCACAATGTTCAATTCGGCAACATTGCGAGCAGCTCAAAAATTGAAATACAAACCAACTGTTAGAGATGGCAAAACAGTGGCTGTTGAAGATGTGCCACACAAATATACATTTGAACTGGAATCATAATGAGATTTTTATTTTTAACTTTCATTTTAATGCTTTCCTCAGAAAGTTACACAAGCATGCCTGATCCAAAAGTTGGCTTACCTGAACTTGCCACAGAGGAAGAAATAGCACAAAGCCAAAAAAAGAGATCTAAAGTTCTTTCACAATCTGTTCAAAGAAAAATAACTCGTGTAGTTGAAGCATTAGATGAAGCAGGGATTTTAGAAGATGAGAAAGCTTTACTTATAAAAGCTAAGAAGATAGATGAAGCTGCTGAAAAAGATGAAGAAATAAAAAAAATAATTGCACAAGGACAAAGAGAGCTGAATGATTTAATTTCTAAAATTACATCCTATAAGAGCTATGATCAATCAATGATTTGGTACTATCAAGCATACATAAACCTTGCGTATGCAGATAATGTTGCTGGAGCGCGAGATAATTATTTGAATCTTATTAAAGAGGATGATGCTACCCCTCAAATTAAACTGGCAGCTTATTACACGTTATCTCAGCTATATTTATCGGAGGAAGACTTTGATAATGGCATTAAATATCTCCTTATTTGGTTTAGCAAGACTCCTGAAGTGACTCCACAATCCTATGTCCTTCTTGGCCAAGCATATTATTTGAAGAATAATTACACAGCAGCGTTTAATAATGTTAGAGAAGCAAAAAGACTATCGGATGAACAAGGGCTTTCGTTTCGAGAGAACTGGTATTCATTATTACTAGGCTCAATGAGTGAGCTTGGATTGCTAGAGGAGCAAATACCAGTCTACGAAGAAGTTTTAGAATTATTTCCAAAGAAAAAATATTTTGTGAATCTGGCTGGTTTATATAGTGAGCTAGATGATTCCCGTTCTTACACTGGATTATTGAAAACAGCATACATAAAACAATTATTAGATAAGCCGAGTGAGTTTCAATCATTAGCACAAATGCTGCTTGCAGCTGGAAATCCTTATTGGGCAGCTGAAGTTATCTTAACAGGGATGTCAAAAGTGCCTGGTCTAGTAGTAGTTGATCAATATTGTGAAATGAGTAAAGTATTAGATGAAGACGGCAATCTCAAAACTGATGGTGATACTGTTGTTGAAGAGCTTGTTTGTACGGATGTATTTGGGCCTGCATTTGTCAATCCTGGTTCCCCGCAAGCCTTAGAGGCAGATGCAGAGCCAATTTTAGAGGAAAATGAAAGAAACCTCACAATTCTTGCTGAATCACTGAGAGCAGCAAAAGAGAGAGAATCTGCGATTGAAATATTTTATCGTCTTGCCAAACTAACTGACGATGGAGAGGCATATGTTGCTATTGGTAATCTTTATTATCAGGACGATATGATTGATGAAGCTATTGAAGCGATTAGATTAGGGCTTAAAAAAGGGAACCTCAAAAATCCTGGTTTTGCTCAACTTACCTTAGGTCAGGCACTATTTGAAAAAGAAGAATTTGATGAAGCTAGGAAAGTATTTACAGAAGCCACAAAAAGCAAAAGTGAATCTGTTCAAAAAACGGCACGATCTTGGCTGAAATACACTGATAGCGAGCAAGAAAGAGTAAATAATTTAAATCTAAGAAAAGAATCTATTTCTTAGTATACTCAACTACCTCAAAAGAAAATTCATTAATATCTGATTTTTGATAATGGTTTGATTTATCTTTATTCCAGCATGAAATATCAAAGTCTGGAAAATAGACATCACCAATCACACTTGGGGCATCAACCCAAGAAATAACAAGCTTATTTATATATGACATACCTTCTTCAAAAATTTTAGCTCCACCAATTAGAATAATTTCGTTTTGTTTGTTTATTTCAGAGTATTCAATTGCTTTATTTATTGCATTTGAAAGATTATTCGTGACTGTAATGTCAGGAGTATTAGTTATTCTAGATGAAACAACTATATTAAATCTATTGGGCAGTGGCTTGCCTATTGACTCATATGTTTTTCTGCCCATTATGATAGCTTTATTTAATGAATAGTTTCTGAAATGAAGCAAATCATCTTTTAGTTTCCAGGGCAAATTATTATTGACCCCAATTAATCTATTCTTGTTCATTGCTACTAGGGACGAAATTATCATACTGCTACTTTGGCAGGAATATGAGGATGAAATTGATAATCAATAAGCTTAAAGTCATCAAAGTCAAATTCATCAATAGACCCTTTTGAATTAATCATAATCTTTGGTGCTTTAAGTGGCTCTCTCGATAATTGCTCTTCTGCTTGCTCAATATGATTTAAATATAAATGAGCATCACCCAATGTATGTACAAAGTCACCAACACCCAGATCACAAATCTTAGCAATCATATGGGTCAAAAGAGCATACGAAGCAATATTGAAAGGGACCCCTAAGAAAACATCTGCACTCCTTTGGTAGAGCTGACAAGACAGCTTGCCATCAACTACATAAAATTGAAATAGAATATGACACGGCGCTAAAGCCATGTTTGGAATATCGGCAACATTCCAAGCGCTTACAATATGCCTTCTGCTGTCTGGATTATTTTGTATTTGTTTAATAACGCTTGTTATTTGATCATAAGCTCCATTTACGCCTTCCCATTTACGCCATTGTTTGCCATAAACAGGTCCAAGATCTCCATTATCATCTGCCCATTCATCCCATATTGAAACACCATTATCTTTTAAATATTTAATATTTGTTTCTCCTTTAAGAAACCATAAAAGTTCATAGGCGAGTGATTTAAAATGAATTTTCTTTGTTGTCACTAATGGAAAAGCTTCCTCCAAATTAAAGCGCATTTGATGTCCAAAAATAGAAAGAGTTCCAGTGCCTGTTCGATCTCCCTTTTGTTTGCCTGCATGTCTAACTCTTTGGAGTAAATCTAGGTATTCTTGCATTTATTTTCTATAAAGAATGATAATTCCTAATATTATCATAGGTACTGATAAAATCTGTCCCTGAGTTAAAAAACTAAAGAGTAAAAAGTCGTTACCCCAAACTAAATCCGGTGTTCTAAAAATTTCTGCTATAGATCGAGCAACACCATAACCAATTAGAAAAATACCAGAAAGCCTTCCAGCTTTCTTTGATGGACTGAAACAATAGTTCAAGAGAATATACAACACAATACCTTCAAGAAATGCCTCATAAAGTTGAGATGGATGTCTTACTAATCCCTCAGGATCAGTTGGAAAAATCATTCCCCAAGCAGCATCTGTAGGTCTACCATAGAGCTCAGCATTTATGAAATTAGCTATTCTGCCTAAAAACAAAGCTATAGGAATTTGTGGCACAATCCAATCTGTAAGTTCGAAGAATTTATATTTTTTCCTGTAGGCAAAAATCCAAACACCTACCATTACACCAATTACTCCACCATGGAATGCCATACCACCCTCATAAATTTTTAAAAAATAGAAAGGATCTTGAAGCTGAAGGTGAAAATCATAAAATATAACGCTTCCAAGTCTGCCGCCTATTACAGCAAATAATAAACCATACATAATAACCAGATCTTCTGTTTCATTTTTTTCTATTTCAATTGAAAATTTCTTTCTCGTTTGCAACATACGCAGGTAAATGAGATAGGCACCCACAACATATGCTAAACCGTACCAATATATGTTTAATGAATCTCCCCAAAAGCCTGATATAGGAATTGAAATAGCTACTGGATCAATATTTGGATATTCAATCATTTCAGAAACCAATATACTGCAACTGGGACAAGATGAGCAGCAAAAATAAATTGTAAGACATTATCTTTTAATTTGTGAGCAAGGCTTGCTCCAACTTTAGCAAAGAAATAGCTAAATATTGTAATTCCTATTAGAGCTGGCAAATATACAAAACCAAATGCTAGCTCAGGCAGATCTTCTACACCCCAACCAAGAAATAAATACGAAGCAGATGATATAACTGCAATAGGGAAGGCACATGCAGCCCCAGTTCCAACTGCTTTAGTCATTTCCATTCCTGATATTTTTAACAAAGGTACGCTAAATATTCCTCCCCCAATGCCAAAAATAGAAGATAAATAGCCAATAAACCCACCTGAAATATTAAAGTACAAAAAGTGAGGTTCTTTTTTTGCTGTTGGCATTTTTATATTGATGAAAAGTCGAATAGCCATGAATGAGACAAAAATTGCTAAGATATTCTTCAGCAATTCAGCATTAACATTTATAACAAATGATGATCCAAAGCCAGCTCCTATTAAAATTCCGGCACTCAATTGCATAAATCTATCCTTGGATAATGACCCTTTTTTCCAATGTGCATATGCTGCTGAGGAGGAAGTAACGATTATACATGCGAGAGCAGATCCTATTGAAAGCGGAATAGCTAAATTTTCTGACAGCCCATCGTTAGTAAAAATATAATGTAAAACAGGTACAATTATTAGCCCTCCACCAACTCCAAACAAACCAGCCATTGTTCCGGTGATAATTCCTACTATTGCAAAAATTAGAATATCAATCATCTGATAACTTTTTTGATTCCTTAGATCCTAAAGACACAAGTCCATGAATTCTTGCTGATATTGACCCTTTACCGTCAATAAATTTATTACGTGCGTCATCATATTTTTTTTGTGATTGTGCTATGGAGTTTCCTAGACTATCCATTACTTCTGTAAATCCACTAAGCTTATCTACTAGTTTTCTAGCTTCATCATAAACTTTAATTACACTCTCTCTTTGACCATCCAATCGCCATAAATTTTCAACCATTTTAATAGATATATGAAGTATTGAAGGACTGATTAAGGCAATACGCTTTTTGTCAGCGTAGGCAACCAAATCTGGATCATACTTTAAAGCTACGCTTAAAGAATCATCAATGCCAAGAAACATAAATATTAAATCTGGTGTATTAAGTTCAGCAATTTGATGATATTTGGTATTGCTAAGATCATTAATTCTTTCTCTAATATTTTTTGTGAGCATTTTCCCAAATTTCTCCTTATCTTTTCCAGGCTCAGTATTGCAGTATTGGTTATAGGCTGAGAACGAGAATTTTGAGTCAATTATGATATTTCTATTTTGCGGTAAGTAGATCACTGCATCAGGTATCTCTCTGCTGACATCATCTTCCGATTTTACTGTAAAACCTTTCTGCAATTTATAGTGTATATTCTCCTCAAGACCTGAATTCTGAAGAAGCATTTCTAGCTTAAACTCACCATAATCTCCTTGAGTCTTACTATCACCTGATAAAGCTTTTGTAAGTTTATTAGCATCTAGAGTAATTTGGTTAGTCTGTTCAATTAGGTTATCTATTGTAAGTTTTGTTTTAGCATGAAATTCATGTTGCTGAGAAGTATTTTTTCGAACCTCCTCTTCAAATTCTTTGATTCTTTTCTTAAATGGCTCTATTACATTTTCGAGGTTTTCTTTTGAAGTTTTTTTAAAATTCTCTTCCCTTTTTTCATAGACAGACTCAATTGAACTCGCAATTCTTTCTTCAAGATTATCTGTGATGAATGAGGAATCAGTTTTTTGCTTAGCATTTAGCAAAAAAACAATTGTTCCTACAGTAATAACTAAAAATATTGTTAAAATTGTGACTATCAGATCCATAGATGAATATTTTAGAACAAATTAGAAAAGAACTCCCCTGGCTTGATGATAAAGTTTCATATGATCTTACCAGAGGCAAACCTTCTAAAGCCCAGCTTGATATTACACAAAAAAATTTAAAAAGAATTACACAGCCTTTTGAAATGGACGATATGGATTTAAGAAATTATGGTTCTCCTGAAGGCTTGCCTTCTGCAAGGAAATTGGGAGCAAAAATAATGGGCACCCTAGCTAATGAAACCTTAGCTCTTGATAATTCATCGCTAACTTTAATCCAACAAGTTTTGTCGTGTGGTTATTTTTTAGGTTTTGAACAATCAAAACTTAATAATAAAAGTAAATTTATATGTCCTGTACCAGGTTACGATAGGCATTTTAAATTGATAGAAAATTTTGGAATTGAAATGTTACCAATACCCTTCTCAGATGACGGTCCTGACCTTTTAGCATTAGAAAAAGTTCTCAATGAGGATTCTAATGTCTCAGGAATTGTTTGTGTTCCACGGCACTCGAATCCAACAAGCCACACTTATACAGACGCAAATGTCGAGAATATGTTTAGCCTAATTTCAAAAAGAAAAAAAGATTTTATGATTCTTTGGGACAATGCATATGCTTGTCATGACTTAAAACCAACAATTAACCAAGATTGTGTAAATAACGTTGCAAGAAAGTACGGAGTTTGGAATAACTTATTTCATTTTAGCTCTACCTCAAAAATTACACTAGCAGGATCTGGTATTTCATTTCTATCTATGTCTTCAGCTAATATCAAAAAATTTATTGATTACAGAAATTCAGTAACTCCTGGTCCAAATAAGATGAACCAAGGATTGCATGTGAAGTATTTCAATGAAGTTAGCTTGGAACAGCAAATGGATAGGCTTAAAGAAATTATCTTGCCAAAATTTGATCTAGTTGAGAACTACCTTAGCGAACTTAAGCAAGATCAACTTGGCGAATATATTAGCCCTACAGGTGGTTATTTTTTTTCTTTCAGCTCAAAAAAAGGAAGGGCTAAAAAAATTATAAGTCTTTGTAATGAGTTGGGCTTAAAACTTTTGCCGGTAGGATCATGCCATCCTTATTCAAACGATTTTGCAGATAGCACTATACGAATTGCGCCAACCTTTCCTGACATAGAATCACTTGATAGGTGCATGCAGATTTTCTCAAAAGTTGTTAAATATTTGAACTAATTCACAGTTGTTCTATCAAAGTTAATATGAAAAATATTTTACTGTTTTATTTTTTATCTGTCGCTTCTTTAACAGTTTCCACAGAAGAATTGAAATGGAATGCTAAATTTAGACTTGATCTCTTAGAAATAAAGGGGCCACCCTCAGTTGAAGATGTAATGAATATTAGAGCTAATAAAATTGCAGACTTAGATTTATTAATCAATTCTGGAAAATATGACCCAGAGGAGATTGCATGGCTCCAAGATAAAAAAGACTTGCTCTTATATAGTGATCTTCCAACACAAGAAGCCTTAAATAAGCGACATAACAAAAAAATACAAAAAGGAAAAAAATTTCTTAAAAGAAAAAAGCAAATCAAAAATGATGATTTTGTAAAGGAGAATCTATAAAAAAGTTATTTAAACGTCGTAATCTGCCCATAACAGATTAGCGGCAACCGACCTGAAGGGACGCCATTCTCTTGCTAAGAAAGTCATATCCTCAATGCTTGGACGTTCTTTCAGGTCTTTTAGCCTTCTTACTCCTTCTTGCAGACCGATATCACCTATAGGCCATATATCTTCTCTTCCTAGAGATGCCATTAAATAACAATCAGCAGTCCAAGCACCTATGCCTTTTTGCAGGCAGAGATATTTTTTTGCTTCCTCATCGCTCATATCATGCAGTTTATCGAGAGCAAGTTTGCCAGTAAGGATATTTTTAGCAATATTTATGAGATACTTAATTTTAGGACCACTCAATCCAGCTAATTTAAAATATTTTGGATCATTAGCTAAGAAATCATGTGCACAAACACGATTCATTAATCCAAAAACTCTCTTTCTTATTGAATTTGCTGCTTTAACAGATATTTGCTGCTCAATGATTAAAGAACAAATGCCTTCAAAACCAGATGGCCTTACAAAAAAATCTATTTGCTGATTTGGAATAAACCTTTCAAAATTAGGTTCTACACTTACCAGGTGCTTAACCCCAGCACTGAAGGTCTCTTTATTCATTTGACCAACAAACCATCATCAATTAATAGTTTTTTTAAGTCATTGAATTTATCTTGTCCAAAGAAAACCTGATCTTTGTAAACCAATAATGGAACGCCATGATGTCCTGCAATTTTTTGATCATTTTGATTTTTTTCAATCTGAGCTATAAGCTCATCAATATTAGAATCTGCTTTATTTTTCAAAGCAATATAATCAAGACCAGCTTTTTTACATGCCTTTATTAAGTTCTCATTTTCATTCCAGCCTTTTTTAGATCCGAATATTAAGCTTGAAAGTTGATAGGCAAGCTCAAGCCCGCGACCTTCATTGTGTGCTTGTTGCCCTAGGTGACACAAATCGAAGATGTAAGGCTGATTGCTATCTATTTTCCCAGTTAGATAACTCTGTTTAATTGGATCTGGGTTTGGTGTAAAAAAAGGCATATTTAATCTATTAGCAACTCTTCTCATATCAAACATTTTGTGACTAAAGAATGTAAAGAAATTTTTTCCTTTGAAAAATTCAGGCTGTCTTATTGCAAGCGGATAAACAAGTTTAAAGTTAATATCAATATTATGGATGTTCTTCAGCTCAATAACTCTTGGTAGTATCAAATATGAGTAGGGGCTTCTATATGAGAAATAAAAATCTACTTTCATATAAAAATTTTATTTGAAAGCGCTATGCTTTGCTACATTTAGATTAGTTTGTTACCCAAACAGACTCTTCATCTTCAACTGGACCTTCCTCAATAACCTCTTTTAAGGTTCTGTCAACCTTAACATTGGCCAACAAAGGAGGCTTGTATATGGATTCTTTTGCGCCATCGACATGTTGGTTTATTAAAGATAAAAGCTCATCAACTTTATCTGGAAATTGATTTGAAAGCTCAATTTGTTCTGTTGGATCAGTTGCTAGATTATATAGCCATTGTTTTTGTGAATAATCATCGACTTGAAGCTTCCAGTTACCTTTTATAACAACTGCATTATGCCCTGTTTTCCAGAATATTGGTCTTTTTTCAAGGTCGAACTGACTCGAAAACAAATCAACACCATCAACATCATGTTCAAGTCCTTCACTGATTAAGCCATGTATTGTTGGCATAATATCGATATGAGATGCTCTTTGAGGTATTGCTTGCGATTCGATTCCATCTTTCCAGAAAATTAATGGGACTTTTATTCCACCTTCAAAAAGTGTTAACTTCCAACCGCGATATGGCGAGTTTATATAACGTAGTCCAATATAATTTGCGCCACCATTGTCGCTTGTGAATATTATCCAAGTATTTTCACTTAACCCATTTTCTCTTAATGACTCAGTTATTCGACCAACACTTCTATCGAGAGATACAATCATTGCTGCATAAACTCTTTCAGTATGATCATCAATATGATCAAGTTTGTCATAGTCAGATTTAAGGGCTTGCAAAGGTGTATGAACACCCCAATGGGCTAGATAAAGAAAGAAAGGTCTATTTTTATTTGATTCAATCACTTTGATTGCTTCATCTGTATAGTAGTCAGTAAGATAGCCTTTTGGTTCAAACCAATTGTCCCTCTCTGAACTCTCATTAAATGAGGCTGCATAATCTAAGATTGCCCATAAAAATTTATCAATTGGGTCCCAAGGAAGATATGCATTTACTACATTTGGATCATCTTCTGGTAAAAAAAGACCACTTGCCATCATTAAACTTTCATCAAAACCTTGTGATAGCGGTGCAAATTCTGGACCACGTCCAAGATGCCATTTGCCAATATGAGCTGTATAGTAACCAGCTTCACTTAAAGTTTCTGCAAATGTGATCTCTTCAGAGGGTAGGCCCTGACTGTCAAAAATTGGATTTGTTTCAACATTTTCAGAAATATATTTTGTTTGATCTGGGTTAAAAAGATTAATTGAACGAGCCATTCCATCTGGTACAGGAGTAAATTCATAGCCTGTTGATGTTGCATATCGTCCTGTGACTATCATTCCCCTTGATGGTGCACATGTTGCACTTCCTGAGTATGCATTTTCGAACTTAATGCCTGTATTAGCTATATAGTCTATATTTGGAGTGTTTACTGTTCCTGACGGATCTAAATTATCATAGTCAGTCATATCATTAATCCCTAGATCATCTGCAACTATAACTATAATATTTGGCCGAGAATCAGTTCTAAAATCTGGTCCTTGCTGCCACACGATTTCTTGATGTGGTCCTACATTATCTTTGGGTGCTGCTATTTGAACAAGAACAAAGAAAAGTATGTCTTTCCAAAAAATTGCTCCAAGACATAGGGTCACAAAAATTAACAAAAGAATCTTTTTCATTTTTTTCTAAATATATAAGCAGTTATTACAGTTATTATTGTTATTGCCATCACAACCCACAACAATAAAGTGAAAAAATGCCTTTTAAATGTATTTTTGAGCATTTCTTCTGCCCAATTATAGTCAGGTGGCAACTCTATCACCCCATTTGCTAATGAATAGTTTATGTAATCGTTAACTAGCTCCTCTAGTTTTTCAGGCAATTCATCAGCTAGATTAAGTGTTTCGCCGGGATCTTCTAAAATATTATAAAGCTCCCACTCATTAGTACCATTTGGCGGTCTATTTCTAACAATTTTAAAATCACCCTTAAAAAGTGCTGAATTACCTGTAACTTCAAGTCCTATTGCTTCTGAATCTTTATATATTTTTTCAGATGAGCCAGCCAAGGCATCAATTAATGATTTTCCAATGATTCTTTCATCAACATCGTTGTACACAATATCTGTAATAGTTGCTGCAATATCAGTTACAAATACAAAATTGTCATTTTTACCATTAATTACTCCCGGACCGCTGATGATTAATGGCACTCTCAGTCCGCCCTCTGACATATGAAATTTGTACAAGTGACTAGGGCTAGCAGTAGCCTGAGCAAACTCACTGCCAATGAATACATAGCTATCTTGATCCCCTAGTGTTTCTAAATCTCGATCATAAATCGTAGTTTTAATCCAGTTTCTCCAAGCTTCATGATCACTGGGATCATTGCCCTCAGGACCATTGTCAGCTGTTATTATGAAAAGAGTATTTTCATAAAGCCCTTCATCCTTTAAATAATCCACAAACCTTCCAATGTGAAAGTCCATCGCATCGAGCATGCCAGCAAAGACTGCCATGCTTTTCACCATCATTTTTTTATCCCCTTCATTCAAATTTTCCCAATCATCTAACTCAGCAAGTGAATCAACAATATTTTTATTTGGTGGGAATATGCCTCTTTCAACTGCTCGGTTTTTTCTTTGTTCTCTTAGTACATTCCAGCCATCTTCATAAGTTGTTAAATATTTATCAATAAATTCTTTTGGCGCCTGTAATGGAATATGCTGAGCTTGAAATGATAGGTAAGCAAAGAAAGGATTATTTTCCTCTTTATCCTCTTCAATGAAATCTATCATTTGATCGACAAAAAATTCACTTGAGTAGAAACCTTCGGGCAAATCTGTTTTTTGTCCATTTTTAAACCATGGTGATTCTGAATAATAGGGTAAATAAGAGTGGTGACTAAAGTTATTGCCCCCCGTTGCATCAAGAATAAATGTTTTATCAAAGCCTCTATTATGTGGAAGAGCAGCAGTTTCTTCACCACCAAATGCAAGATGCCATTTCCCAGTCATGTAAGTTTTGTAGCCAGCTGGTTTAAGCATTTCAGCAATTGTAAGAGCATCATTGCGTAAATACCCTTCATAACCTGGGGTGTCTCGATATTCCCATGGCAAAACTTCTGGAATCATTGGCAATCCAGTATTGTGATTATCCATGCCAGTTAGCAGCATTGCCCTAGAGGGCGCGCATTCAGGAGTTGTGTGATAGTTTGTAAACAACATGCCTTGAGCAGCCAGACTGTCTATATTTGGCGTATCTATTTCACCACCATACGAATGTAAATCAGTGAGACCAAGATCATCAATTAAAATTAAAACAATGTTTGGTTTTTTGGTCTCACCATAAGTAGAAGCAGCAAAAGCTATAATGATGAATAGAAATAATCTCATTCGATTATGGTAAAGTTTTTAAACATTTTTTAAAACCAAAGTTAATGGAAATAAGCAGATATAACTACACTTCAAAAAGACATACAACTTCCTATCTATCTTGTGGGCCAAAGGAGGGGGATCTTATTGTGATGATGCATGGATGGCCAGATTTATCCATCAGTTGGGAAGCTCAGTTAAAATTCTTTGGAGCCAAAGGATTTCACGCTGTTGCACCAGATATGCGAGGATACGGCCAATCATCAATACACAACAAGAAAAATGATTATTGCATGAAGGAAATTGTTGCAGACATGACAGAGCTATTGTCTGGTCTTGGTCAAAAAGAGGCTATCTGGATTGGGCATGACTGGGGTTCGCCGGTAGCTTGGAATATAGCTCTACATGAACCAGATAAGGCCAAAGGTATAGTAAGTTTATGTGTGCCTTTTGGATGGGGAGGGCATCCTAACAGCTACCTTTCAACAGTAAATAGAAATACTTACCCCATTGATGAATACCCGTATGGGCAATGGGACTATATGTTTTTCTATTTAGATAATTTTGAACTGGTACTTAAGCAAATGGAGGAGGATATAAAAAAATTTTTAGCAATAACATTTAGAAGACCATCAGATGAAACCATAAGTATGTTCAATACAGCGAAAGGTTACAAATCGCCAACAGCCTTAATTACAAAAAATGGTGGTTGGTTTAGGCAAAATGGTTATGAAGGATTAAAGTCTATGCCAGAGATTAAATTTGATAAACAAATTTTATCGAACGAGAAATCACAATTTTATATAGACACATTTTTAAAAAATGGTTTACGAGGACCAAACTCATGGTACATGAATGGTTCAAAGAACGATGATTATGCAGAAGAGCTTGGGGGATTCACCCCAATTACAAAACCAGTTCTTTTTATAGCGGGGGAAAATGATTCTGTATTAACGCCAGAGACCAACTCACATAATGCAATGGTCTGTACAAATCTAACTGAAAAAAGCTTGCAAACTGGTCATTGGATGGCAATGGAGAAACCAGCTGAAGTAAACTCAATAATTTTTTCTTGGATAGAAAAAAACTTTCTTCAGCTATAATATAAACTAGAGACCAATAAAAGGGAGAAATAGTATGATTGAAAGGTATATACAAGCATTAATTGTTGGCGGGTTAATTGGTGGTGCAATTCTGCTGAATGGCTATTTAAATAAACCTTCGCTTCCTCCAATGCATGGAAAAGCTATGTTTATTTCTGATGAAAAAGAAATTTCATGGAATGATGGTCGTGAAGAAATATTTCTTGAAAAACATGCAATACCACACACTGAATTACACAAAGATAGTGTTGATGTAGAGAAAAAGGGGCAAATAAAGATATTGAAACTTGGCAACGAGGGTGAAGAAATAAATATCAATATTGATTTTAATGGAGACATTACAGACATTAAAAATTTAGATGTCCTTGAGCAGCTTGAAGATCTTGGTATAGATACTGATGAGATAATAAGAATTATCGTTAAAGAAACAGACAACATCTCTGAAATTGAACCAAACAAATACGACAATGAAGTTCAATTGAAACTTAATATGCCGAAGACTTAAGACAAGGCGCTAAGATTCTAATCAAAACATTTTACTCCTTTGTCTTAGTGCTTTATGGGTTGTGGCTCATCTCAGCATTAATAATCATTAGTGAAGATGGCTTTAGTGCAAGATATGATGTGCCATGGTTTGTCTTTTTTAGCGCAATTCTCTTTATTTTTTGGGCAGTTAAGTACAAAGCTACAGGTGACAATAGATTTTTCTTTTATCATAATATTTCAGATAAACATCAAAGAATATACTTAATTTTCTTTGCTATTTTCTCTATTTCAATGGTGGTAGGTTAATAAATGAAATTCGCAGTAAGAAAAATTCATAAATACTTAAGTTTTTTTATATCTATTCAGTTGCTGCTGTGGACAGTCTCAGGCATATATTTTGCATTCAATAAAATTGAGCAAATTAGGGGAGAACAATATCGCGTACAGACAAATTTTCCAGTAAACCTTGCTGATTTTAATTTTTCTATCCCAGACCCTTCCTCAATTGAATTTTTAAATAGAAATGATGAAACAATCTTATTTGTAAAGGCAAGAAATGGTGCAAATTATTATTTTAAGTCAGGAGAAAAAGTTCCAATGTTAGATGTTAATGAGGCTATTTCAATTGTAAAAAAAAATACAAAACTAGAACCTAAATCTGCTGAAATAGTTGATAAGCCTGAAGCAGGCTCAGAATTTAGAGGCAGAACCCTTCCCCTTTATAGAGTTGTAAGTGAGAACCAGATGGGAGAGGAGATAAATGTGTACTTAAATATTTATTCAGGAGAGATATTAGCCATCAGATCAGCTGCATGGCGCTTATGGGATCTTATGTGGGGCTTTCATATTATGGATTGGCAGGAGAGAAAGAATATTGATAATCTTCTTTTAAAAATATTTTCAATCTTAGCATTAATAAGTTCTCTAACAGGAATTCTGCTATTTTTCAAAGTAGATAATCGTTAAATTATTCAATATTTTCACTGCAAAGATTGAATGCACTGGTTCCCGTAACAGTTTCATTAGTTTCAAGATTTGTGCATAGCTGCTGAAGGCCACCATCTTCAATAAATTCAATGTATTCCCAATTTCCCTTAACAAGTCTTTGCCTATCTCCCTCATATAGAAGATATTGGTTGTTAATGATGTCTGACATATTTGATGACATTGCTTTTATGTCATCATAAATAGCTGTTAATTGATCAATATCTCTTGCATCAAACACAGATTGCATTTCAATTGCAAAGTATGGATTTAATTCATTTGTTATTTCAATTTCATGTCCCGTCCATCGATCAGCTATAACAACATTATTCCAAATTGTTGTTTTTGAGGTATCTTTATTAATACGATAATAGGCATCTGATCCAGTAAAGGTGCTTATATCAATAAGGTGATATGGTCCTCGATTGCTATCCTCACTTTTTTCAAGCAAAACTTTCTTGAAATCAATAATATTGAAATTGGTCGTAACAATTTCCCTAACCATAAAATTTGAATTTAATTTAAGGTTATCAATGCTTAGTTCATATATATTGCCTTGGGCATCTAAAAGTTCACCTGATCTATTTGCTCTTATGTCATAAAAAGCATAGAGATCATAAGCATAAAAAGTTTCATCCAGAAATTCGGGATGAGTATTGCTAAAAAAAGCAAAACTAAACTCTGATATATCTTCGTTGGCAATAATTTGTTCAATTAATAATTGATCAATTTGTGTTTTTGCATCAAAACCATACTCAGCTTCAACTAAAAGGGTGACTTTAAAGGTGACTTGTAAAAAATCAGCAACCATCTGCCCATAGGCTGCTAATGTTTCATCACCACTTGCAATAAAGTCATCATAAAAAGTGTAAGCATCAATGCCAAATGAGTTGCTTAAACTACTCAATACCTCATCGACTCTATCAATAAGCTCAAGACCAACATTATTAGCAACGCTTCCACATCCATCAACATCTGCAATGTTTGTTGAGTCCAGTTCATTGGCAATATAGGTTAAAAACAATGAGGTAAGAGGCGTTACATTGGCACGAGACTCGCCTTGTTCTCCAGCACCATCAACAAAGTATGGAAAATAATACATTTCATATGCTTCTGTTACCTCGCCCCTATCTGAGTCGATTGCTCCAACAGGTATTTGTGCAACTCTTGGTCTAGCAAGAGCACAATTAATTGTGAAATCTTTTATTCCACTAAAATCTTCGACCTCAAAATAGTAAAGTTGATTTTCTATATCTTCATATGCGCTCGGCTCGTTAGGATCCTGCTCCAAGTTAAAGTTCATATCAATAAAGATATTGGCTCCTGATATATAACCATCAATTACCTTTGTTTTGCCAAATGTTGAAACAGTAGTTGTAGCTTCTGGCACTTCGGGTTCAATTGATTTTGGAGCATCCAATGCACATGAAATTAGTGTTAACACCGTAGCGCAGGTAATTACTCTGTTCATAAGTTTTATTATGTCAAAATTTAGCACCTATTGTTGAGTCGAATGCGTTTATTTATGTTTATATAAAATGCTAACATCCTTTAAAGCGTATTAAAGAATGTTTCAGGTAAAAAATTCAAGAGGAAAATACATTGGCTATTTTGCAATATGTTTCGCGTTTTTTTCTGCTTATGTCTATGATTTTCTTGATGTTAAATTTGGCTTGCTTGAGGATATGAATAATGAATTAGGCACTTTTTTTGGGACTATGCTGTATTGGGCGTTTTTGGCAATGAATATTTTTGGCATATACTTTTTTGGAAAAAATTCGCTAAAAAGTTTTAATGCTTTAAGTTTTGAAGAAAATGTATTCAAGTATGATCCGGGACTAAAAAAAGGTCGAAAACAAATTTCACGGTCAGAAATTGAAAATATTCAGCTTGGCTATCAAGAAACTTACGGGCGAAAAATACATTATTTAGTTTTTACACCTAATGATAAAAAACTTGTTGCTCAATGGAACAAGAGTGCGACTTTAAACACAACATGGGAATGGTTAAATCAACTTGATTCGCTGGCTGGATGTTCTTGGGACATAAACAAAAGAATAGGCATCCCTTTGCGTGGTCTGAATATGAAGAATGGTGAAATTTTGGAAAAAGCTAAAAATTGGCTTGCTGAATCCAAGGAGATATAAAATAAAGTATCTATGACAGAAAGACTTTCAAAAATTAAAGACTCATCACTATTTCAAATAGTTGTTACCGCAGTCATTTTACTATCATCTGTAATTGTTGGCATTGGTACTTACAGCTTCACAGATGATCTGTTCATCAGTACGCTCAATATTTTAGATATTTTCATTACGGTTTTTTTCGTATTCGAAATATTGATTAGATTTTTTGCAGAAAAAAATAAAGTAGATTTTTTTAAAGACGGTTGGAATATATTTGATAGCGTCATTGTTGTATCTTCGCTTATCCCAACTGCAGGTACATCTGTAATGGTTTTAAGACTTCTAAGGTTAGCAAGGCTGCTTAGGGTTATATCTTTTATTCCAGAACTTAGATTTGTCATAGAGGCTCTAATAGAATCACTTAAAAAAAGTGTTTATGTGCTAATTTTGATATTTATTCTGCTTTACATATATGCTGTTGCAGGAGTTATTCTTTTTGAAACAATAGAAGGTGGTAGATTTGAAGAATTAGGTGAAGCCCTGCTTTCTTTGGTTCAAATAATGACCTTATCCTCTTGGGAAAGTTTGATGCTTCCAATCACTGATGTATATCCTTATGCATGGATGTATTTTGTTAGCTTTGTAATTTTTTCATCAATAATTGTTCTTAATCTCTTTGTTGCGATACTTGTTGATGTTGTTGCAGAAAGAAGAAAAAGGTTAGAAAAAGAAGAGGCTGAAAATCTATCATAATCTTTAAAAATTCGATTTTTAGGAAATATTTAAATAAGATTATCTGAGGAGATATTTATGGATTTTAAAACTATTTTAAAATTTGCTGGTTATTTATTAGTTGCTGTCGGGGTTATTGATCTTATTCTTTTTTACTCTAGTGGCATGGAAACATATATCATTCCACCTGTCATTGTCTTTGCAGGCACAGACTGGACTACTTATGCTGTAATGATATTGGGCGGTGCAATGGCATCTGCTTCTGGAAAAGGAAGCTCAGAAGAAGTTACAGAAGATTTATTTGACGAGTAAGACAAAATACAACTTTATACTTAAGTGCATAATTCTTATTTTTGCTTCTAAGTTCAAATAATATTTTGTTACTATAAAAATATGAAAAAACTATTTTTACTAGCTACAACACTTTTTTTCCTAGTTTCTTGCAGTACGGATCCAACTATAAACAGAATTCAAGAAGGCACATTTAATGATTGCAGTAAGGCAACAATAGGCGATTTGGTTAACAATTTCTTTTCCAATCCAAAATGGGAGGCAATAGAGGCAACTGATGGAAATAATTATGTAAATCTTTCAGGTGGGATGACATACCTTGATGAGCCTGTAGATGCTTTAGTTCAGTTTACTGCTCCAATGACAGACTATGCTTCTTTTGAAATAGCTGCATTTGAATTGAATGGCATACCTCAAAATGCATTTATGATTTCTGGTCTAGTTATTGCAATGTGTGATGAGTACTAAGAAAAGATTTTAGTATAAATCGCACTGTGGAAAGCTATAAGTTGCTGATTTAAATTTTGTCATTTCAGATTTTGTATAGTTCAGATCTGTAAATTCAAAATATCCATCTTGGTCTTGAATTTTTGCTACTAACTTATTGGCCATAGCAAGATCGCCTATAAAAGATTTAATAAAATCTAGATCTAAAGAAACAACGCTGCCTTCAAAAAATATAAAACTATGCTCAAATGGCTCTTTCTTATCGAATCTGAAAGTTACATTTAAATTCACTTCGGATGTGTAAATATCCCTATCAGGCACAATAATAATGTACGGCTCAGAATCATAATTGCAATAGATTCCTATCAACGTGCTATCTCCTGTGTCATCTTCAAAAATACCAAGACCAATATCTTTTTGATCAGTGAAAGGATCTTCATCACTCTCATAGAAAAAAAGGGAACTACCAGCATTTAAGTGCCCAAAGGTAAATAACATTAGAAAAAGAAGTAGTTTGTGTTTCATGCTTATATACTAACTAAAAATTTAATAGATATAAATTCAAACTTAAAAAGTTTATAGACCCAGATCGCAGCTAGGATTATTTCTTGCTGATCTGATGAATTTGTTTACCTCTGATCTCATCTCTGATAAGTTAGAAAACCTTAATATTTCCGACTCATCGCTTCGCGCAATTCCGCTAGTACTACTAAGTATTTGATTTAATAATTTGCTTACTGTATCGATAGTTGTATTAAAGAGATTTCCATCGTAAACAAAAAAATCTTCACTGAACGCAGTATTTTTATCGAATCTAAATGTAACTACTTCATCACGGAAGGGCGTATATGTGTCATCATAAACCATCGCCATTGGGACATTATTTGAGCATGCAAAAGTCAAGCTTCGTTGCACATAGTTTGTATGATCATCTGAATAAACAAATAAATAGAAGTCCTTTACATCTGTGAATTCATCAATATCTTCGGAATATACAACGTTTTGCGCAGCTAACGGAAAGACCATTAAAAGTGATAGTAATAGTATTTTTTTCATACGATTAATCTAACAAAAATAAAACAAAATTAGTAGATACCTTGCTGCCAGCAAGTTTTTTGAGCAAGGTCAGTCAGCATGGCATTATCAAGGGCACTAATAGTAAATGCATAAATGTATTGCAACAGCTCCTCATCTTCTTCACTGACCCCGTTAAAATATTCTTCTAGCAGGTCATCAAGAGTATACTCCCTTTTATAATCATCTTCAGGGTCATAAAGCGTGAAATACGGTTTTTCGTAATCAGTGTGAATGTTAAATGAGTTAGATATATATCCACTATTTACCAACTCTTCATAAATTGCGATTGTCCTCTCTTTCTCATCTGAGAAATTCATCTTTTCAATCTTATCAATTGAATGCCAAACCGCACTGTCTGCTCCTTCATAAACATCTAACAACAACAACATATAATCAAGATCAAACCTGACTGGTGTTTCAAGAATTTTTGGATAACCTTGAAAATTATTTTCATCTAAGTTTGAATCTTTAATGAGAAGAATATTTGCAGCAATGCACTTTTCTAATTCTGTTTTTTGCTCATTGTCTTCAGACATATCAGAGCAAGATAAAAGAAAGAAAATTGATAATAAGTGGAGCCTCTTCATGAGATCCTTTGTTATTGATTAAGTAATTTTCCTACACAAGTGGTTGCGGCACTCATCAACTTTTCATTTGCAAGTGTTAGTAATAGTATCTCTTCATCTGATGCCCCAAAAGTCTGAACACCCAACTGCAAAAGTTCTTCAAAAGTTAAATTTTTTGAGATTTCGTTCGTTGTGCAGCCACAATACTCATATTGATCACCAACAGAAAAAATTGAATCAAAAGTTTCATCACTTTCTGAAACACAGCCAGTAAAGAACTCGGTTAAAACTTCCTTATCTTTAATCTCTGCATTCAAACTAAAAGCCGTAACTAATCCTAAAACGTAAATAAATGATATTTTTTTCATATAACTATGTTGCTCTTAAAAAGATAAATAATCAAATTAAAGCTTAATTTTTAACTTCTTTGAGAATGGTGCCCAGAGGTGGAATCGAACCACCGACACAAGGATTTTCAGTCCTTTGCTCTACCAACTGAGCTATCTGGGCACAAGAGTCAATATATTACTGTTTAATATTTTTCAAAGCAAAGGATTGTTCTACAGAAAACAGCATAATTCTCTTCCATTTTGGCATGGCTACACCATTACCAGAACCATGGCCAGCTCTTACTACGTCGTATAACATTACTGGATTGTTGCAGGCCTGATACTCTTGCTGTCTTGCAGTGAATTTATATGAATGTGATGGTACTACTCGATCATCACGTCGGGCTGTTGTGGTTAGTGTTGGCGAATAACAAACACCTGGCTTAGTTTGATGGTATGGAGATATCTTAATGTTTCTATCAAAATCTTCTTGATTAATAATTGGATAGCCATAATCTCCTCTCCAGCCCCAGCCTTCAGTAAATTCAGTGAACCTTATCATATCCATTACACCCACCGCTGGCAGTGCTGCTCCAAAGTAGTTTGGATTCTGTATTAAGGTGGCACCAACCAAAAGACCACCATTTGATCTTCCACTTATAACTGTCGACTTTCTATTGCCGATAGCGTTATCCTCCAGAAATTTTGAGGCATATAAAAAATCATCAAATGTATTCTGTTTTGTGTTCAATCTTCCAGCATTGTGCCAAGCTTTACCAAACTCTCCACCACCGCGAATATTTGCTACTGCTAGAACTCCACCCAGCTCAAGCCATGCTACATATTTAGGAGTAAAAGAGGGCCGGATAGAAATATTGTAACCACCATAAGCGTATAAAAATATTGGAGTATCCTTATTAAGCTTGGCAGAAGTTTTGTAAGAATAAGTAATTGGGATCATAGTGCCATCTTTGCTCTCATAATGTGTACTCACTTCTGAGAATTCATTAGGGTTAAAGCCTGGAATTACCTCCTCCCATAATAACGCGAATGAATTATCTGTATAATTGAATGAGAAATATCGAATGGGCTGGGTATAACTTGTTACGCTAAACATAATCGAGTCATCAGCAATGCTCTGGAATCCACCAATAGTTCCACTTATGCTTTCTGGCAAAGTAACATCAAGCTCCTTGCCTGATTGATCAAAAAATACAATTTTTGATCTCATATCGGCATGATCTATATAGTCAGCAATTAAGTAATCGCTAACAAAAGATACCGCCTTTAATGCGAAATCATTTTCTGAAATCACTTCAACGATTTCAAAATTAGCAAATAATACTTTTACTAACCTGTAATTATCAGCATCTAGATTAGTTATAAAAAATAATCCTTCATCATCAGCATGCACATAGCTAAAACTAGCTTGATTTATAGGTGTTATCGGTTCTAGGGCCTCAATATTGTTTCCAAAAAGATAAAAATTTTCTTCTTCTGATCCAGTGATTACTTTAATTAGTATTTTTTTATCTTCGCCGATAAAAGATACGGTGTAATTTTGTTCTTGATTGACTTGCCCGTAGAAAAGTTTTTCTTCCCCTGTTTTAATATCAGCAAAATATATAGCAGCATCATAACTTTGTTGGCGCAATCTGTTTTCTGGTAGAGGTTTTGGGTATTTATTGTAGTAAAAGCCTGATGAATCTTCTTTCCAAGTGATATCTGAAAATTTTACTTCTGTAATCTCAAAATCTAGCTTGTCATTGGTTTCTAGGTCCATAATTTTAATTGTTCTCCAGTCAACACCACCATCTGTGACTGAATAAGCCAAATATTTTTTATTTGGTGAAAGTGACACCTTATCAAGATTAAGTGTTTGGTCATCTGACCATTTGTTTGGATCAAGAATGACTTTGTCTTCCTCGCTCTTTTTCATGTACAAATGATGTTCTTCAGCACCAGAGTTATAAAAATAGTAATCAGTATCAGGATTAAAATAGCCCAAAGAATAGTACTCAGAGCTATAAGCCTTAGTTAAAATTTTTTGTATATTATTTATTTCTGAATCAGCTAAATAGGACTCAACTAAAGAATTTTGTTGATCAGACCATTCAACAACATACGAAGATTCAAAATCTTCCATGTACTTGTAGGGATCAATGACCGTAGAACCATGTAAACTATAATTTGATTGTTCTTTTTTTGCATTTGGGTAATCAAAATCTGATGCACATGAAGTAAGTAAAAAAACTATTAGCAAATATCTCATATCTGTCTCCTTAGGTTGCATTGAAGAAACTGCATAAATACAGTATTTTCTATTTTTAAACTGATAATCCATATTAATGAATTTAACTGAAAAAATAAAAGAATTGCATGCTTCAAAATATAAGTTTGTCATTGTTTCGAGTGGTGGAGGAAGCAATGCAATTGCATCTTTGCTGAAAGTACCAGGTGCAAGCAATACAGTATTAGAAGCTTATATACCATATGCGAAAGAATCATTAGATTTTTATTTAATGAAGAAGCCAGATTTTTATGCCTCAAAGGATACTTCATTAAGAATGGCTGCTCGTGCATACAGTGCTGCTAAAAAAATTGATCAAGAATCAGCACTTAATCATTTGCTTGGTGTCTCAATTACTGCTTCATTGAGCACAACTTATGAAAAAAGAGGTGACCATAAATTTCATATTGCGCTACAAACTCGAGATTTTTCAAAAAGCATTTCCTGTAAATTAGAAAAGGGGAAAAGAACCAGAGAGCAAGAGGAAGAGCTTGTCACTGCTTTTGTAGTTAACTTGCTTGCAGAGTGTAGTGAGCTTGATTACGAGTATCCTGATGTAACTGAAGAGGTAGTTTTTGATGAAGTAAAAGCTGAAAAAGGATGGGCAGAACTAATGAGTAATAAAATTAATTACGTTTTATCGGAAGATACCTCACCAGCATTAATTTTTCCAGGTGCATTTTATCCCTATCATGATGGCCATAAAGCTATGAAAGATTTAGCAGAGAAAGAAACAGGCAAAAAAATATTTTTTGAAATTTGCATTCAAAATGTAGATAAGCCACCCATAAGTTATCATCAAATTAAGAAAACAGTTATGCAGTTTGATAAATCTGAAAATTGGGTTCTAACTAAGGCAGGAAAATTTTCAGAGAAATCAAAATTATTTCCAAACTCTACATTTATCATTGGAGCTGATACTTTAGTAAGGATTATGGATGAAAGATTCTATGAAAGCAGAAAAGAGATGCTCAAAGAACTTGAGATCTTCAATGAAAATAATAACTATTTTTTAGTTTTTGGCAGAGAGTACCAAGGAAAATTTACAACCTTATCTGACGTACAGTTACCGAATGAGATAAATGCTAGATTTAGGGGATTTGACGAAGAAATATTTAGAAAAGATATTTCGTCAACCAGCATCAGGTTAAGCAAAGAGGAAGATTAATCTGGTTTTACAAAACCACTTGGTTTTTCGTATTTTTCATTATTAAGAAACAATAACATCTGATCATACAGCCATTTCCTATTTTCTTTTATAGAAAGATCAAGGTGCTTCTCATTAATCAGCATGGTTTGCAGGTCGACCCATGCATCCCAGGCTTCTCTAGAAAAATTTTGCATAATGCTCATGCCCTTTTCTCCTGGAATTGGTGGAAAAGGAAGCGCATCTAGCTCTTTGTTATATTTTTTGCAAAAAACTTTACCCATCTTGTAATAATCTATCAGAAATTGGTTTTGGAAGGGCAATATTATCTAAGTCTATTCGTGAAAACCATTTGCCATTGATATCAGCTGGTAGTTTCGATGTTTTTTTAAAACGAAAATAGATATGTCTGTGAGAAAGAGCATGCTTATTTGTTGCATCAAACTTTTTGACTATTTTTACAGGGGGCATCCATAGCTTTTTCCAGAAGCCTAGTACTTCTGTTTGGGTAAGAAAACATCTTGTACCATCTTTGTATAAAGAAAACTCAAGATATATATCTTTTTTGGTAGTTTTTTTTGTTTTAGGCAATCTAAAATCATTCCTTTCAAAGGCAAGACAGCTTTGATTAAGTGGGCACTTAGAACATAACGGTGCTTTCGGTGTACATAAAGTTGCTCCAATATCCATTATTCCTTGTTGATAAGAGTATGGATCTTTTTCATCCAAGCATTGTCTAGACAGGTTCCAAAATACGTCTTTCTTAAATTCCTGCTGCATAAATAATCTTGCAATTACTCTTTTTACATTGGCATCAAGTATGGGGAAGGGTTTTTTGTAAGCAATTGATAATATGGCTCCGGCAGTTGAACGTCCTATACCTGGTAATGTTATAAGCTCTTCATATGTGGCTGGAAATCTGCCATTGAAGTTTGCAAATATCATTTCTTTTGTCTGGTATATGAAAGAAGCCCTTCTGTAATAACCAAGACCACTCCACAGACCAAGTATGTCATCCTCAGTTGCAATTTTCATTGATGCAAGGCTAGGGTATTTTTTCAAAAATTTAGTGTAATAACTAAGAGCAGTTACAACTTGTGTTTGTTGTAACATCATTTCAGAGATCCAAACTTTGTAAGGTGTAACAGATTTTCGCCATGGCAAATTTTGCCTGCCATTTTTTTTGTACCACTGTGTTACTAGGGCGCCTGGGTTATGCTCTTGTAAATCTTCCATCTATAAATTTATAAATGATGGGCTGACCAGTTGCAATTTCTAGTTTCAAAATTTCAGTACTACTTAAATCTTCAATAAATTTAACTAAAGATCTCAAAGAATTGCCATGAGCAGCAACTAAAACGTTATTGCCGTCATTAATTTCTGGCATTATGTCGGATTCAAAATATGGTATGACTCGTTCATACGTGTCTTTGAGGCTTTCGCCGCCCGGTGGGGGCACATCATATGACCTTCTCCATATATGCACTTGCTCCTCACCAAATTTAGTACGAGCTTCGTCTTTATTCATACCAGTTAGATCACCATAGTCTCTTTCATTTAGATTAGCTGACTTAATTGTTGTGAGGTTTGATTCATTTAGTTTTTCAAGAATTATCTCACCAGTGTTTTGAGCTCTTTTTAATTCTGATGTAAACATGACATCAAAACTAAAACCCTGCTCTTTTAGCTTTTCGCCGGTATTCTCAGCTTCAAATGCTCCTTGATCGGTTAAGTCTGGATCTTTCCAGCCTGTGAACAAGTTTTTTTTGTTCCATATGCTTTGTCCATGTCTTACGAGTACTAGATAATTAACTTTCATTTGTTCTTTAAAATAAATTCTATATTGTATAAGCTATCTAAAAAATTGATATATGGATTTTTTCGTTTTCTTAACAAATAACTGGTATGCTTCTTTACCTTTATTAATAATACTTATCTCTTGGTACATATACGAAACTAATAAAGGTGGCAAAAAGATTGCACCATCAGAAGCTGTTGCAATGGTTAATGCTAATCATGCAATGTTTCTGGACATAAGGGATAAAGAATCCTTCGAAACAGGCCACATACATGGCTCTATTAATATTCAAAAAGAAGGTTTTGAAAAACAAGAACATTTGCTCAAAAAAGATAAGGCAGTGATAGTGGTTTCCGAAAATGGTCTTGATGCTGGTTCAGCTGGCGTTGAGTTAAAAAGAATCGGTATTGAGCAAGTCTATCTACTAAAAAATGGATTGATTTCTTGGTATGAAGAAAGCCTCCCACTGGTTAAGTAGAAGGCTCAAAAAATTATTATTTGGTAAGTGTTCCCACGATGTGAGCAATAATTTTGTATGGATCTGCATTTGAAGCAGGTCTTCTGTCTTCAAGGTATCCATTTTTCCAATTATTCTCCACATTGGCGATAGGAATTCTGATGCTTGCACCTCTATCACTTATGCCATATGAGAATTTCTCAATGCTT
>MDSW01219460.1_pt1 | contig 29347 bp, 25 predicted proteins | sample 811171 | NCBI WGS metagenome assembly MDSW01 (sample SAMN05326641, study PRJNA326480) | marine metagenome | isolation source: seawater | place: Atlantic Ocean: North West | collected 2012 | reverse complement strand
CTATTAAATATTTTTTTTTATTTACTGTTTTAATTTTATTCAAGAAAAAATTAAAACTTCAGGATAATAAGAAGAAAAAGATTGATATAATTTTAGATAATGTTGAAAAAAATTATGTCCTAGAGAAATTTAATAAAACTTTGTCTTATTTTGACTCATGTCTAATACTTCATAATAAATCGTTATCTAGAAAAAAAATTCATAAAAATACTCTTTTCTTTTTAACTCATTCATTTTTTTTTTCTAATTCAATTTTAAAAGGGAAAACAATTTTATTTTTAAAATTTATTACAAAATTATTTTATTTATCGAAAAAAAAAGAATTAAATTTAATTAAAATTTTTTTTATAATTTTCTATAGTTCACTAAAATATAATAAAATTTTTAGTTTGTATGAGTCAAATTTCTTAATTCATGATAGAATTTATCACTCATGTCCTATAAGAAATTATATTTTTAAAAAAAATGGAGGATCTAAAGTTTTTTGTTTACAATCACATTTAGCAGAAGGAACTATAAGTGTATTTAATGATATAGATGTTCTTGTTACATTTGGAGAAGAAAACGATACAAAAAAAAAGTTGGAATTATTAGGAGCAAAAATTAATGATAGTATTGTTTGTGGTTCAATTCGAATGGAAAGAGCTCTAAGTAATTTACAAAAATTAGATGAAATAAATGAAATTGATATTTTGTTAATTGGGATCAATATTGCAAATTGGGTAGGAACTTCTAAAAATATTATTGACATTTACTACAAACATTTAGAATGGATTACAAAAATTTCAAAAAAATATCCAAAATTAAAGATTACAATAAAACATCATCCAAATTATAGAGGTGATTATAAAGAAGATAATATTATAAAAAAAACCAATATTGAAACTATTATAAATCCCTCTAATAATTTAAATAGCTATCATTTTTTGCTCAAAAGTAAGCTAATTTTATCTTTTGGTTCAACTATGATCTTAGAAGGTTCAAGTTTAAGATCAAATTGTTTTTTTTTAGATCCAGATGGCAAAAATACCACTTTTTTTGATAAATTAGATTATCTTCAAAAAATAAGAATAACAAATTTTGATAATTTGGACTCATTGGTTCAAAAACATTTAATCAATAATAATAAAATTTTAGATTTGGATAATAATAAATTTTGTTTACCTCATCAAAACGCAAGCCAAAATTTATTTAAAAATATTAGTAGAATAGGCTTCCATGAAAATAAAAACATTAAATAATATTTTAGATAACAAAAAAATAAGCTTAACAACTAAGTCGATAAGTGCTTTTCATATAGTAAAACTTCACTCCTTATTTATTAAAAAAAAATTTAGTGTAATTAACATCATTTACAAAATTTTTAAAAAGATATTAGTAATTATTTTCATTTTTAATGATTTTTTTAAAAAAAAATATAATAAGAAAATACCTAATAAAAAAATATTAATCATTTCTCATTTAATAAACAAAAAACACCTGAATTCTAAAGATGACTTTTATTATGGAAATTTTGAAAATATTCTAAAAAAATTTAATAAATCTTATTTTAAGTTAATGATAAATCATACCGATATTAACTCTTCTTACCTTAATTTAAAAAATAGAAATAAAAATTCTTTTATTTTGGATAAAAATTTAAATTTTGAATATGAATGTAAAATTATTTTTAAAAAAATTATATCTTTGTTTGAACTTTTTTTCTTGTTTTTTTGTAGGAAATTAAGTTTTAAAAATTTTTTTTTATTAATTACGTCACTATTTGACAGCACGACTTCTTTTTCTTTGAGGATTAATTATCAAATCAAAGATTTCATTAAAAGTGTTAATCCAAGGTTCTGTATTTTAACTTACGAAGGATACTCCTGGGAAAGAATGTGTATTAACGGTGTTAAAAGTGTAGATGAGAAAATTGAATGTATTGGCTATCAACATACCCCAGTTACTCATCATCATCGGGCTATATTCAACTATATGAATGGGAATTTCAATCCTGATAAAATTTGGTGTTCACAAATAAATTCTTACAAAATCTTAAGAAAAAAGATTTATAAAAAACTTAAAAAAAAAAATTTTATTCGTTGGAAATTTTAAGAAAAATACAATCAAAAAGTCCAAAATTTATAATTCAAAATCATTTTTAGTTATTCCTGAGGGTATTTACTCTGAATGTGATATTTTATTTAGATTTTCTCTTCGCTTAGCGAGACAGTTCAAGAATTTAAGTTTTATTTGGAGAGTCCACCCTGTAATCAACTTTAAAAAAGTTTTAAATGATTTAAATATCAAAAAAAATAACTTGCCAAAAAATATTTTAATTTCATCAAAAAAATTTGAGGAAGATGTTTTAAGATGTAAATATGTAATTTACACGGGTAGTGCCGCTGTAATAAAATCAGTCTTAATGGGCAATTACCCAATTTATTTTCACTCTGACAATGAGAAAAATTTTGATCCATTAATTGCTTTTTTTGGAGACAAAAATTACGTAAATAATGAAAAAAGTTTTTTAAATTTACTTAAAAGAATTGAATACAAAAGTTATAAGAAAGATTTTAGAAAGAAAGTGTTATCTTTAAAAAATGATAGTTTCTCTAATCCAGATGTAAAAAAAATCATTAATTCTTTTAAATCTAGGTAAAACTCACCGAATATTACTTTATCTTTGTTAAATTATTAATTAATGTCTGGATATCAAAAATTAATTGCTGGTTATATTTTGAAAACTTGTTCAAAAAATATTTTCTAGTTTTTTGAGTTTTTTTGCTATACCACCAATTATCGATGTCATTCCAATTCTTGTTAATAAATTTTGCTGCATTTTTATAATTATTAAAAAAAATAAAATTTTTTTTCATTTCAGAAAATGCTTTTAAAGTTTCAGTATTATAACTTTCATTGTTAAAAGGTGTAAATAAAATTACTGGTATATTTGCAGACATTAATTCTAGAAAAGTGGTTGAAAAATATGAACAGACCACCACTTTAGATTCTCTAGCTTCATTAAATAGATTACTTTTATGTCTGTTAAAATCTATCTTACAGAAAGGGTTTTTTTTTTCCAAAAATTCTTTTTCATTCCAGTAATTATTAATACTAGACCTGTATATTAAATTTTTTTTTATATTATTCTTTAATGAAACATAGAAATTAGGACAAATTTCATGATAATAATAAAAAAGATTTTTAAGGTTAATTTCTGAGTCGATGGTTCTTAAATATCTACCTCTAGCTAGCATTAAAAACAAAATATTATTTTTTTTCCTATTATCTTTTTTAAAAATTTTTATTGGCTTTATGATTCCAAGATTTTTAATTTTAATATTGTTTTTCTTTCCGCCCCAGCCAATAAAAAAATCTGAAATATCAACCTCATGGTTTAAATGAAAAAAATCTTTTAAGTTCTCATATCTTCCACCATGTTGAGCTAAGATTAACTTTGTTCCATTTGAGATGCATTCAGCAATATATCTGGCTTCGAAAGATGAGCCATATATTCCGTTAGCTGTTAAAATTACTTTAGGTTTTTTAGGAATATTTAATTTTGAAATTTTTTTTCCTATATAATTAAAATTCTCTAAAAAATCTGTGGGTATATTTAATAATGAAAGTTTTAAGATCTCAGTATTTGTATCATTTTTTTTAAATTTTTTAATTAAAGACTCTCTTAAAAAAGTATCTGGATATACAAATTTTTTTTCCTCATTAAAATAAATTGGTAAACTTAGATTTTTAAAAATCAGAAAAAGTTTGTTTTTTAAAGACAAGTAAGAATTAAAAAAAACTAACGGCTGTTTTTTTATCAAAGGAAAAAAAATTAAATTAGTTAAACTTAATAAAATTTTTTGTAAAGTTTTTACATAACTTTTATTCATTTTTTTTTTTGATTCTTTGAAATTTTTGTAAATTTTTTTTTTAAAGGAAAAATTTTTTCCTATCTTTTTTTTAGAAATAATTAATTTAAATAAATGATCATTCCAACTTGAAGCATAAATATTCTTAGAGAAAAAAGTAAAAAAACTATCTGGGATTTGATTTTCATTTTTAAAATTTACAATTGGTATGATTATTTTTTGTTTTTTTTTTAATAAAATATCAACGGAAAGATTTTTTTCATAATAAGATGCTAAAAATGTATGAAGCCAAGGTCCAATAATTATTTTCCAGTATCTAAGATCCTTATTTATTTTATGATTTTCGTTTAGAGATTTAGCTATTTTTTGTAATACATAAGAATATATTTTTTTGATTTTAACAGCATCGTTTAAATATTTTTTTTTATTATTCCATGGATGATTTTGTATAATATTTTTTTTATATTTTTCTTGAAAAAGACTTAAACATCCATAACTGAGATATTTGTAATCTTTTCTGTGATGATTAGTTGGGGACGTAATTAATGTGTATTTATTCATTTTTTTTCAGGCAAAATAGTATTTTTTTTACATTTTAGTTCATATTCTATATACATAACGTTCAATTGTTGAACTGTAAACAAAATTGTTTTATAATTTTCAGCATTAATACATCAAAAATGTTTTTTCTAATCGATACATATAAAAGAATTAATTTTGTTTTTAACAAGACTTTCAAATCTTATATTCCTTTACTCTTTCTATTTATTCTTCTTACATTTTTAGAACTTTTGAGCATTGGACTAGTTGTTCCTTACGTTAATTTGATTTTAAATCCCGAGTCATTATTTAGTAGTAAATCTTTTGCAGTTATTAAGGATTTTATAACTATTAACAAAAGTCTAGATTTACAGAATTTAATAATACCTTTCAGCTTTTTGTTTGGGATAATTTTTTTGTTTAAAACTATATTTATAATTTTTGTAAGAACTCAAATTCAAAAGTTTTCTCTAGTAAATCAAAAGAATTTACAAATTGAATTGATGCAAGCCTATCAAAATATGGAATATGTTGAGTTTAGTAAAAAAAAACAATCAGAGTATATTAGAAACATAAGAGAGTTGAGTGCTAATAGTAGAGATTGTTTAGAAATGGGTTTAAGAGTTTTAAGTGAATTTATTATAATTTTAGCTATAGTTATTTTTTTAATATTTATTGACCCAGTACCGTTAATAATAATAAGCCTTATTATTCTTTTAAGCATTTTAACATATAATTTTTTCTTAAAACCGATGGCCGTTAAATGGGGTAAAGAAAAAACTGACGCCACTAAAATAATTTATCAAAGCGTAGATGATAGTTTTAGAGGATTTAAATCGATTCAAAGTTTAAAAAAACAAAAATTTTTTTCAGAATTTTTAAAAAGGGGTGTTAATAAAATTTTTAAAAATGATCTTAAATCTTCAATTATTATTTCTTCCCCTCGTTATTTCCTAGAATTGACTCTGGTAATTTTTTTAGTTTGTTATTTGAGTTTAAATATTTTAATTAAAGGACCTGATAATAACATTTTAACCACACTGATTATTTTTGCGGTTGCTGGTCTTAGGATACTCCCTAGTGCGGCAATAATTTCTAACGGTATTCTAACAATAGGTTATTGTAATGAGCCCCTCAAAATAATCTATTCGGATCTTCAAAAATATAAAAATAAAAAAAATCTGTTAGAAAAACAATTTTTTAAAAATCAAATAAACTTTATGAGTGCTATAGAACTTAAAAATGTTTCTTTTAATTATGATAACTCATCCAAAAAAATTCTAGACGATGTAAATTTTACACTTAAAAAAAATGATTTTATAGGATTAGTGGGAAATACTGGCTCCGGTAAAACAACATTCGTCGATATTTTGCTCGGATTTTTAAAACCTACTAAAGGCAAAATTTTAGTTGATACAAAAGAAAAAGATGCAAGAACTTTAAATTACTTTCTAAATATTGGTTATTTGCCTCAAGAAAACTTTATTATTAACGACACTTTAGTAACAAATATAACACTCAATTATAAAAAAGAAGAAATTGATAAAAAAAAAATTCAAGATATTTTAAATTCTTTAGAGTTAAATAATTTTGTTAATACTTTACCACAAAATATCGATACCTTAATTGGTGAAAATGGCGTAAAATTATCAGGTGGCCAAAGACAAAAAGTTTGTTTGGCTAGACTGCTTTATTACAATAAAGAAATTTTAATTTTAGATGAAGCTACTAATGCCTTAGATAAAGTATCAGAAATGAATGTGATTAAACTTCTGCGATCATTAAAAAATAAAACTATTATAATGATCAGTCATGATTTTGAAAATCTAAAGTTTTGTAACAAATTATATAAGCTAAGCAATGGAAAAGTTCAGCAAATAGGAAATTCAAATGAAATATAAAATTTTAGATTGCACTTTAAGAGATGGAGGGTATTACAATAATTGGTTATTTTCCAAAAAACTCACTCAAGAATACATTGATGCAATGTCAAGATCAGGGATTAAATATGTTGAGCTTGGTTTTAGATCTCCAAAAATTAATAAGTATAAAGGGCCAAATTGGTATACTTCGGACGAATATCTTAAAAAATTATCAATCCCAAAGAATCTGTCTATCGGAGTTATGGTAAATGTATTTGAAATTATTTCTAATTCTAAAGGTCTAAAAAAGACTATAGATTTACTTTTTAAGAGTACAAAATTTTCGAAAGTAAAATTTGTAAGATTGGCTGCTCATTTAAACGAAATAGATAATGCTTTTAAAATTTGTAAAATTATAAAAAAGAAAGGTTATAAAGTTGCTGTAAATTTAATGCAAATATCTGAACAATCTGAGAAAAGTATTGTTGAGGTTGCAAAAAAAGCATCAAAATCAAAACCCGATATCCTTTATTTCGCTGACAGTTTAGGAAGTATGAACGAGAAAAAAATTTCTGATGTTATTAAAAGTTTAAGAACTCATTGGTCAGGTGATTTAGGTATACATACACATGATAATTTGGGTAAAGCATTATCAAACAGTATTTTCTCAATGAAAAATAATGTAACTTGGATTGACTCAACAGTAACTGGTATGGGAAGAGGTCCTGGAAATGCTAAAACAGAGTCTCTTATATTGGAATTTAATAGTCTTTTTAAAAGCAATTATGACTTACTTCCAATTTTAAAAGTAATAAATAATCACTTTGATAAAATGAAGGAATTTTATAAATGGGGAACTAACCCATTTTATCATTTAGCAGGCAAATATTCTATACATCCTACATATATTCAAGAAATGTTATCTCAAAGAATTGAGAACTCGAAAATTTTAAAAATTATCAGTCAACTTAAAAATGGGCTTGGAAGAAAGTATGATATTAATTTAATTAGGTCTGAATTTCAAAAACCAATTAAAGTAATTAGCGGGGACTGGAAACCCAAAAATAAGTTTAAAGATAAAGAAATTTTACTTTTAGCCAATGGAGATAGTTTACTTAGTTATAAAAAAAATATCGAAAACTATATTAAAATTAGAAAACCTCTAGTTATTGCACTGAAGCCTAAAATCAAATTCCATAGTAAATTCATCAATTATTATATTGCATGTAATCCTCTTAGAATTATGGGAGAAAGTTCGACTTATAATAATTTAAAAAAACCATTAATAATACCTCAATATTTTATGCCAAACTCTTTAAAGAGAAGATTTAGTAAGGTGAAGACTTTAAATTTTGGTGCAGGACTTAAACCAAATAGTTTTAGTTTTAAAGATTATGGCGCAAGTATTCCAAAGTTTTATACTTTATCGTATGCTTTAGCTGTAGTTACAAGCGGTCATTCAAAAAAAATATCACTTGCTGGATTTGATGGATACGGGAAAAATGATCAAAGAACTAAAGTGATAGATGAAATTTTCGATATTTATAGAAGAAATAAAAAATCGCTTTCAATTTCTTTTTTAACTCCAAGTTCATACAATTTTTCAAATAAGTTTACTCATGAAATTAAAGAATAATAAATTTAAATCTTTAGAGAGTATCACAGTTTTTGTTCCAATTAGGAAAGGTAGTAAAAGAATTAAAAATAAAAACACTAAATCTTTGCCCGGACTTAAATTAGGTCTTACTGAGTTAAAGATTAATCAACTCAATAAATTAAGAAAAGAATATAAAAAAATTTATAAAAAAAAATTAGATATAGTCATTTCAACTGACAACATGAAAATTATTAATTTTGCAAAAAAATTTAACTGGTTGCAAGTCATCAAAAGAAGAAAAAATCTATCCACGGATGACTCGCTATCAAAACTCATCGGTTATGTTCCAAAAATCTGCTTAAGTAAATTTATTTTGTGGACTCATGTCACAAGCCCAAAATTTAATGAAAAAGATTATTTGGATTTTATTGGTAAATTTTTAAAAATAAGAAAAAAAAAACCCTCTTATAAGAGTGCTTTTAGTGCTGATTTAGTTCAAAAATTCGTTCTCAATAATAAAAATAAATGGGTTTCTCATAATTATAAATTGAGAAAATGGCCAAGAACTCAAGACTTAAAACCTATGTATATCATCAATAGTGCAGCTTTTTTGTCATCTAGAGATGTATATATAGGAGAAAAAGATAGATTGTGTAAAAAACCTTTTCCAATTATATCGAGAAGAAATTCTAGTTTTGATATAGATACTTTGGAGGATTTTAAAGAGCTTAAAAATGAATTTAACATTAAAAAATTTAAATCTTAATAAGATCAATGCCCCATATCCGATAGGGTATATAGATGATTTTTTGACTAATGAAAACTGCGAAAAATTATTTGAAGAAATAAGTTTATTCGAGGACTATGATGATTTAGTTATGAATGGAAGAATGCGTGTTAATAAAGGTTCCAATAAATTTAAAACTTATTTAGAAAAATCTCCAAACTTAAATCTTTTATATAATAAGCTTAATAATAAAGACTTTTTTATTGAAATGAAAAACAAATTAGATCTTTTAAGCCAAAGTAAATGGTCACCTGATATTAATAATTTCACATATTCAGAAAAAAATTATGGTGAACAAAGTTTCAATTTAATAAAATTATTTAGAAAAAGTTCTTTAATATCTAGATTTTTCAAAAAAACTATTAATCTTGATATAGATTTTTCTAGATCAAAAAAAGGTTATTTCAGAAAAGCACATCGAGATAGAGATACAAGAATTATTTCATTCCTTATTTATTTAAATACAATAGATAAAAAGTTTGGTGGTGAATTCGAAGTATACAAGTTTAATAATGAGGTAAGAAATGTGAAAGAGTTAAAAAGATTTCCTAAAGAGACTGATATTACTTTGGTAGACAAATTTTCTCCAAAATCTGGTCAAATATTTTTATTTACCTCATCACCAGAATCTTATCATGGCGTATCAAAATTTACATCTGAAAATCAAGATAGGGTTTTTATTTATGGAAGTTATTCTTTAGATAGAAAAGTTATTTGGAATTTCAATGCTAAATAAAAATATTTTTAAAAAATATTTATGATTAGTAATGAAAATAAATTTGAAAGTTTAATTAAATTTTTTATCTACTTCTTCCCATTTTCTTTTATCATTGGTAACAGCGCTGTAAATATTAATGTATTTTTAATAATTATCATATCTGGAATTTATTTTTTTATTTTTAAGAAAAAACTGAAACTAAATAACATAATTATTACAATATTTATTCTCTCATTTTATTTGACTTGTTTAACTGTTTTTAAGATTTTAAGTTCTCCTTCCTCTAGCTCTAATGAAATATTTAAAGCTGTGCTTCATTTAAGATATCCTCTTTTTTCTTTTTTTTTATATAATATTTTTCTTTACATGAATTTTAATATCAAAAAAATAATATATATTTACTCTTTAGCTGTTCTTATTTTAATTTTTGATTTACCTTTTCAATATATCTTTGGTTTCAATATTATTGGAATTGAGCCTGTAGAGAATTATTACAATTCCTTTTTCTTTGATGAAAAAGTGGCTGGGGGGTTTATTTTGAGTTTTCAGTTTTTTTTAATAGCAGGTTTAGTATTTTTTTTTAAAAATAAAAAGTTTTCAGAATTTTATCAAGCTCTGATCATCGCTCTAAGTCTTATCGCGATATTTCTCAGTCAAAATAAAATGTCATTATTATTATCAATATTAGGTCTTGTGATTTTTTGCTTACTTTATAAGAAAAATTTGCGTTCTATCACATTGTCTTTTTTTATATTTGTTTCCTTCATTTTAATATTTCCTGAAAATAAAATTAAAGAAAATTATGGTGAAATGATTAATAATATTAAATCATTTAAGCTTAAATCCAAGCTATTCACTATGTATTTAAACGAAGTGCCGCTTGAAGAATTAAAAAAAGAGTGGCCTAAATCGCACAAGACTGAAAAACAATATTACCATGGTATTGGGTCTGGGCATGCCCAAATCTTCAGTTCATCGCTAGTTATAATTAAGGAAAATTCAGTTTTCGGTACAGGATTAAAGCGTTATATGAGTGCATGTAAAAAGTCTAATAAAAAACTATGGTGCTCTACCCATCCTCACAATTATTACTTGGATATTGCTATTATCTCGGGTTTACCTGGAATTTTATTGATATCCATAATTATAATTTTAATTGTAAGAAAATTTTTAAATTTAAAAATTTATAGAAAAGAAAACTTTGATTTGAATGAATTATTTTACCTAGCACTTATTGTAAATTTTGTAATAATTTTTTTCCCAATTAAATCAAGTGGAAGTTTTTTTACTACAAATAATTTATCTTACATAATTTTCATTATTTCACTTATTTCTTTTTTTCAAAAAAAAATTAAAAAATAGAATGAGAGATCATTTGAAATTGTCTTTTAAATATTTTGCAATATTTTCAGATACAATATTTAGGCCGTAATCATTTAATCTGCAGCAAGAGTCTCTATAAACTGTTTTTTTTTCATTTTTAAAAACATATTTCAAATCTAAAGAATTACTTATACTTAAATTTTGAAAATTTATTAGTTTTTCATAATATTCTGATAAAATAGGCCTATATTCATTCTCGAAAAATTCTTTTTTTTCTTCATCTGAAAATTTTTTTGAGCCTTTTACATATTGACTAGGAGCAACTACATGAAGATAGAAAAAATTTTTCAATTTTGAAAAATTTTCGATCTCAGATGAAGACCTCTTCCAAATTTCATAAGACGTTTTAATTGTCTCATCGATATTCTTTTCCTCTATTTTTACTAACTTTTTCCAGTTTACCTTGTTGCCTTCTCTCTTTGAGAGTTTTCTTTGACAATTTCTTATGTAAAAATAAGAGATTAATTCTACAATTGGAATAAAACTATTTGACTCTGACACTTTATTATTTTTTTTTATACAAGATATATCAGATACCATTCCAGCTATTTCATCAGAATAGCGTCGTGGATAAATTAATTCGTCTTTAATCGGTACATTTTTAAGATAAGGGTGAACCAATTCTAAGGGGCCGTCATAATTAATCACGATGTCAAATTTTATTCCGATTAAACTTAGGTAATAAAGTTTAAAAAGCTGCTGAGGTTGTTTTCCTGATTTGATAGCTGCATTGTAAAAGATTATTTTTTTGTCTGGAAAATAGGAGGAAATTTTTTTTGCTAATATATTTTCACTTTTGGGATTAGTAACAATAATTTCTAGATCGTGTGCATTTTTTTGATTATTTGAAAAATTTATAGCTGAGGAGTTCCCAATCATAAGAATTCTTAAAGCCTCACTATTAGAGGAATTATTACTTTCAAAAATACTATAGAATAATTTTTCATTTGAAATCAAATTATCTTCATATTTTTGATTGTTTAAATCTATAGACCCAAAAAAAGGGTGAACGTGACTTAATACAGGATTAAAGATAAAAAAACTTTTTTTCTTTTCAAGATAGTTTTTACTATAAATATTTGTTTCAGTTTTTGAGTATATTAATAAATAGGCACCCAAATTTAAAATAATAAAAGAAACTGCTAAAAAAATAAATATTTTTCCAATTTTCATAAAATGAATTTTATTAGAGTATATTCAATAACTATAAATTTGTCACAGTAAAAAGCTGATAAGTCACATTAATTATACTTATTCTTTTTGTTGAATAATTATTTACATGATTAAAGTTTTAATTTATAGAAACTTTGATTAAAACTATAATTAAAATAAAATATTGTGATAAAATTAAAATCCAAATATTTGATATTTTCTGCTGTCTTTTTGTTGATTGTTATTCTTTTATTAAACTTAAGTTTTTTAAGAAATACTGCTAAAAGATATTTGCCAGATAATTTTAAAAATATAATTAAAGTTACTATATTTGGTGAAGAATATTTAAGAGAAATAAATCTAAATAAGATATCAAACTACAATCAAAAAATTTTACCCGAAACTCAATTTATTAAAATTTTATTTTCAAAAAGAAAAATTGAAAGTATAAACACTGGAGTGGAGAATTATTTTTATGCTATTAACAAGAAAAAAGGACAAGTCAAAAAAAAATTTTTTATCGATATATTTGAAGATGAAATCTATATTTTGGACTCAACTGGTTTGCTATTAAAAATAAATAATCTTTCAGACTTAAGTGAAAAAAAAGTAGAAAATAATATTGATAAATTAAAACCTTTAGATGTTAAAGATTTTCACATCTTAGATAACGAGATATATATTTCGTATTCTTTTAAAGAGGCTGAAGATTGTGATGTTTTAAAAATTGCGAGAGCAGAAATAAATAAGCTTCCTCTAAAATTTAAGACTTTCTTTGAGACAAAAGAATGTAATAACAATGTTGTGGCCGGAAAGATGACAGCGTACAATCATAAAGGGAAAAAAGGATTATTAGTTACTACTGGGTCAGATGGTCGAAGCAAAAAAAAATACGCTCAATTAGATGATAGCATTTATGGTAAGATTCTTTTTTTTGATTTAATTACAAAAGAATTTCAAATATTTTCCAAAGGTCATAGAAATCCGCAAGGTTTGTATGTTTTTAATGATTTAATTTTCTCAACTGAACATGGTCCAAAAGGAGGTGACGAAATAAACTTAATAGAATTTGGAAAAAATTATGGTTGGCCGATTTCCTCTTACGGCGAGCCCTATAGTTTCAAATATAATGATAATTCTGGTTATAAGTTTTTAAAAAATCACCGCAAACAGAATTTTCAAGAACCAATTTACTCTTTCGTGCCATCAATAGGAATTTCACAAATAATAAAAATACCAGAAAATTTTTCAATTTTTTGGAATGAAAATTTTTTAGTTTCATCTTTAAATGGTCGGAGTTTGTTTAGAATAAAGTTTGATTCGGATTATAAAAAAATTATTTACAAAGAAAAAATTATTATTGGAGAGCGTATAAGAGATGTTATCTTCTTTAAAAAGAAGAAACTAATTCTTATGGCTTTGGAAGATACAGGTAGCATTGGAATTATTCAAATTAAAAATGATGAATAAGATAAAATATAAGTAATGTTAAAAAAAAATATCAAATCTATAGTCATGATGAAATGGGCAAATTCACTATTTCCTATCAATAGAAGTATAACAGGCGCGGGACTTAGACAGACGATTAATTATATAAAAAAAATTAATAAAAACTTTAAAAAAAAAAAAATTAAAAGCAACACCAAAGTTTTCGATTGGAAAATTCCTAATGAATGGAAAATTACTTCAGCTTATATAAAACATATTGATGGGGAAAAAATTTGTGATTTCAAAGATAATAATTTACATATTTTGGGTTACTCTACGAAAATTAATAAAATTTTAACTTTCAAACAATTAAAGAAAAACATTTTTTATTCAAAAAAAAATCCTAAAGCTATTCCTTATTACACTTCTTATTACAAAAAAAATTGGGGTTTTTGTTTGAGCTACAACAAATTTAAAAAATTAAAGAAAAATTCTAAGTATAAAGTGGTAATTAATAGCTCACATTTTCGGGGGCAATTGGATTACACAGAGTTAGTAATAAAAGGTAAAAGTTCAAAAGAAATACTTTTAGTATCTTATATATGCCATCCATCAATGGCAAATAATGAACTTTCCGGACCTTTAATTATTATGGCTCTTTCGAAAATTTTACGACCAATGAAATACACTATTAGATTAGTATTAATACCTGAAACGATCGGTGCAATTGCATATATTAAATTAAATTTTTCTAGACTTAAAAAAAATTTAATTGCCGGATTTAATTTAACTTGCGTAGGAGATAACGGTCCTTTTACTTTAATTTCTTCAAAGGAAGGAAATACATATTCAGATAAAATTGCAAAAAGAATTTTGGACAAAACACCTAAATTTAAAGTACTCTCTTTTTTGAGCAGAGGAAGTAATGAAAGGCAATTTGGTTGTCAAAACTTAGGTTTGCCATTTGTGACCATCTGCAGATCTAGATTTGGTGACTACAAACAGTACCACACGTCTGATGATAATCTAAAACTTATAAGCGAAAATAACTTAAAAAATACACTAAGAAAAATGATTTTAATAATTGAAGAAATACAAAAAAATAAAATTTTTTTTAAAACTGTAAATTGTGAGCCTTTTTTTTCAAAACATAACTTGGTAAGAACAACAAGAAAAATTCCTAATTCTCTCGAAAATGATCTTTTTAATTTAAGCGCTTACGTAGATAGAAATTATGACGAGGTTGAGCTTGCAAAATTATTAAATAAATCAAGAAAATATATCAAAAGTAAAATTAAAATTTTGCAAAAAAATAAAATAATTCAAGAATTTGTATAAATTTATATTATTTTCTGAGAACAAAAAAAATTGACTTTTTTTATTTAAACATTTTTTAAAACTCGAGATAACTAATGATGATAAAATTTTAGTTTATTGAGATTTATAAAATTTTTTCTCTGATTTTAAAGCGATAGTTTGCTACTTTAAAGTAAAATTTTTTAGATCTTTTAGATCCTTAAATTCAAAGTATATTTTTTTTTCTGGTTCGTAAATATGATTTTGAGTTTTTGTCACTTCTAAGTCTTTAAAATTTTTATCAAAGTATTTAGAAAATAGAAATTGACTAGATAAGGTTTCTTGATTATTACGATTGTCTTTAATATCTGATTTTATAGCAAATAAAACTGAGTGAGTTGAGAGTAAATCTGATTTTTGTTCCCCTTTTGCGATACCTATGCCTGTATCTGAAGTAATTAGAATATCTATTTTTTCGAATAACTCTTTTTCTTTCAAAATATTTAAAAATTTTTTTATAAAAAGATTTGTACAAACCACTTCATGATAATAATTTTTAAGGTACTTTTTGTTGCTTTTCTCATCTTTTGGTCCTTTTATAAATGTTCTCATATGATTAAAAGAGCATCCTACATCATCTGTAAATTTAAAACCAAAAGGAATGTGAGGAACAACAATATGAAAAATATAATAGTTATATTCAGTATTATCTACAATTTTTACTATTTTTTTTAAAGTATTGTTAAGCAATGCTTTTTGATAAGAAAAATCTGATTTTTCATCAAATAAATTTAGCTCGAGGGAAACTCTCCAAAAAATTTTTAATATTATTGAATTAGATTTAAGTAATTTGTCAAAAAGAAAATCTTTTTTTTCAAACTTAAAACCTTGAATGAAATTAGAGTTCAGCTTATTTGAGGTAAATGTAACACACTTAGCAACATTTTTATGCTTGCATAAATTTAAAGCTAAACTCTGATTTGTTAAGATAAAGTTATTTTGATCAAAAAATTTGTTTTTTTTAATATACCATTTTGATTTACGATCAGTATAATTTTCACCGGTAAGTGTTTTTGTTAAATTTTCATTGTTAAAATTAAAATTTAACATATTTGGAATTGCGCCAACTGTATTTCGATATATAGAGTAAGCGTTTTCATAAATTTTGAAATCATTCATTTCAAAGGTTTCTTTAAAACTTTCTAATGCCTTTTTTCCCATTTTATGTCTATTTTCAATCGCTGCTGGTCCAACCATTTCATCTAACAAAATAATTAATTTTTTTTTCGCTATTTCATTTTTCACTATCATTTTGGAGTCGTTAAATTCAAAATCCCTTTGGACTTTAATACTGTGATTAATTATCGAAATAAAATTATAAAATAAAAGACTTGCTAAAATAATTAAAAATATATTTTTATTTTTATCATTTTTTTTTAGGATATAAAAAATTGTAAAACATAGAAGCAAAACAAAAATTATTGAAATTAAATAATTTAATTTTCCAGAAACAAATAAATCTCTAAAGATAAGCCAAAAACCAAAATTAACATCGAGTGATAAAAAAATTATTAAAGATATTATTATGTTTTTAATAAAATATTCATTCTTATATTTATAATTTAATAAAAATACTGAAAAATATATAATTAAAATATAAATAGGCAGTGTAATTATAAGTATTTGTCCTATAAAAAGATCTGCTCCAAGCCAAATTGGAAAAAAAGCTACTATTGGTAATAAAAAGTTAAATTTATTTGATGTCAACCTCATTATGAATGTAATTCTTTTTTTATTATATCAACTATTTTATTTGAAGAATTTTCAAATTCAATTTCATTTTCTTTAAAAAAATTTTTAATGTCCCGTTCAGCGTTTTCGTAGTCTTTTACTTTATGATCGATAATGTCATTTAAATTTTCAATTTGATTTGCCTGAACCACAAGACCAAATTTTTTTCTAAAATTATCTTCTAAAGTTTCTAGGTTCACTTTTTTAAAATTCTCATTATGAATCTTGTCTTTATAATCAATAAATATTACTGGTTTTTTAGTAATAAATGCGTATTCTAAAGCCATACCACCATTATCAGTAATTAATAATTGGCTTTGAAAAATTGGCCTTAAGTCAAAAATATTTCTATTTAGCAAAAAATTTTCATTATTCAAAAAGTTTTTTTCTATAAACTTTATCTTTTTGCTAGATTTAGATAAACTCTGAGGATGTGGCCTTAATATAATTTTTCTTTTTCTTATAATTGAATTGATTAAATTAAAGCCATGTTTTTCTAATAAATTATCGTTAAATTTTGACCATGAAGGAGCAAATAAAACAGTATTGGTAATCTCTTTTTGATTGATTTTTTGTTTTTGTAAAAACTCTAAATAAGAATATCCTGTGTTGAATATTTTTTTTTTTTGATGAGTTTATTTCCTCTAATTTAAGCAATTCTTTTTTTTGGTATTCTCCATTAGAGAATATTATGTCATAATTATTAAAAGCATTTTGATTGTAAGATTTGTGGGTGCTTACTAATGAATGAAAAATATAGGCATAATTTTTACAACGTATTGATCTTTTTAACTCGTGATTATTTAAATCTGTTAAAGTCATCAGCATAAAATCACACTTTAAAGATGTGAAAAAAAGAATTCTGATTAAGCCTTTACCAATAAAAATTGGTCTTGTATTTTCATTTATCGCCTCTAAATCTTTTAGATCAGAGGTAAAATAAAAAATCTTAATATTTTTTTCGTTAAGACAATTTATTATATTAATAAAATAATTTCTATAATTTAGTCCTTCAGAATAAATAAATACAGATTTTTCCTTATCATTGTTTTTTGAAATTTTTAAATATTTGAGATAACCTTTTAATGATTTAAAAAAACTCAACTTTTATTTTTATTATTAGATTTAATAAATATTTTTTTTAAAAAATTTTTAAACTTTTGCCAATAAAATGTCATATATGCTATGCATCCAACTATTGCTGCTATAATTGCCTGCAAGAACATAGAGATTACACCTGGTTCTATATAAGCTTGAGCCTGATTTATTAAAAGTAATTGGAAAGTTAACAATAAAAAGATAAAATTTTTCATTTATATATTGATTATGTTACTGGTAATTTAATTGTCAAATAATGTAAAGATAAATTTTATAAAACAATTTAATTTTATGGGATTAATTAATAAAATTTTTTTTTATTTTAATTAGATTATCAGGCCTAGGAAGTTTTTTTATACTATTATTTCTGATTTTTACTTCTAAAAAAGAAGGTGTTTTTTCCTTGAGAAACAAAGTTAATTTTTTTTTTATATCTTTATTGCTTTCAATCAAGTGGTATTTTTTTATTCCCAAGCTCTTTACAAGATTGGAAAAGTTTATAGTGTTTGCGTATGTAGGATGTCCTCCGACGGAGTCATGGGTTCCATTATTCAGCAAAATATATTTTAGATTACTTTTTGCAAATTTAGACACTGTCTTTAAAGATCCTAAATGCATTAAAAGCGAACCGTCTCCATCTAAACATATAGTTTGATTTTTTTTAAACAAAGAATAGCCTAAAGCAACTGAACTTGTATGCCCCATTCCTCCAACCATATAAAAATCTTGTCCTTTAGTAATTCTATATTTTTTTCTTATTAACATTATCTCTCTAGAATTAAATCCAGTACTAGAAATAATTTTGCTTTTAGCATTGATATTCTCTAGTAATTTTTTTAAAAAAGATTCTTTATTTACTGAATAAATATCTTTGGTATTTTTAATGCTATCATTAATTAAAGCTCCCTTTTCAACGAGTAGTGCTACAATTTTTTTATTTTTTTTGGAAAATGTCACTAATTTTTTAATTTTTTTTAGGTCATTATTTTTTTTTAAATTTACATATTTTATTTTCAAAAGTCTCAACAGATCTGGTGTTATAGATCCCTTAACTTTATGTTGAGGCTCGTCTTCTACTAAAGGAGATCCTCTCCAACCTATTATTAACAAAATTGGAATAGAATAAACTTTTGGATTGGCTATTGAAATTAAAGGATTAATTGCATTACTCAATCCCGAATTTTGAAGATAAACACAGCCTATTTTTTTTTTTGATAAATTGTAGCCAATAGCTATACCTACTGCGCTTCCCTCGTTTGATGCTATGATATGATTGTTATTTTTAGGAAGACAATTAATAAAATTTTTTAAAATACTGTCTGGTACCCCAGAGAAAAAATTTATATCATTTTTTTTTAATTCCGTTAAAAGTTTTTTAGGGGATATCATTTGATCAAAGTCAAAATCTCTTTAACTGAGATTATTTTCTTTTCAATTTCTTTTGATCTTTGGTGAAGGAGAATTTTTTTTGCAACTTCCATCATGGCTGGATAAGATGCACGCAATAAATGATTTGCATAAATAACAATTTTAAAACCATTTTTTATTAATGTTGACTCTTTGATTACAGAATAAGTTGATGGAACAGCTACCATCGGTTTAAAAAAATTACTCTTTTTGAATTTTTTAGCAAAATCTAAGATTTCATTTGGAGAATTATTTTTACTGTGTATCATTATCATGTCTGCACCGGCCTGGGAGTAAGCGTCAGCTCTTCTTAGAGCATCCTTCATTCCTTTATTTAATATTAAGCTTTCAATTCTAGCTATAACTAAAAAATCACTTGAAGTTTTAGCATCAGATGCTTTTTTAATTTTTTTACAAAAATTTTTGATTGAGTCTTGTTTTGCTCCACTTTGGTCTTTAAATAACGAATTTTTTTTTAATCCTGATTTATCCTCTATGATTACAGCAGATACTCCTAATCTATCGATAGTTTTGATTAAATAAGCAATATGCTCTGGTCTGCCTCCATTATCTGCATCAAAAATAACTGGTTTTGTAGTTACATCTAATGTTTCCCCTAATGCATTTATTCTTGTTGAATAATCTACTGCTTGATTGTCTGGCTTTCCTCTAAGTGTGGAGTCTGTCAAACTTGATGACCACATTCCATCAAATTCACTTTCTAAATTTCTGACATTTATTTTTAATTTTTCTATAATAAGACCTGTTAATGGGCTATGAGACTCCAATATTCTCACTATTTTTTTTGAGTTAATTAGTCTTTTTAGTCTTTCTCTGCGAACATTAGGAGATGAGCCAACTTCATAAATTTTTTTGTTAAACCGTGTTAAAGAAATATCTTTTGAATATTTTGGTTCAATTAATTTCCCACCCCATTTTGACAAAGTTTTTATAACTTTTAATCTCGTTTTTTTTAAAACTCCTGATCTCCAGTCATCACCGTGCACAACGTAATCTGGTTTTATTTTCTGAAGGTTTTCGGTATGATCTAGAGAGTGTTGTGAAATTACTTTGTGAACATATTTAATATTTTCTATAATTAGCTTTCTTTGTTCAAAATTTAAATAAGGGAGCTGTTTATAAGATGATATTGCTTTATCCGTGAGTAAACCAACAATAACATTTCCATATTTAGATGCAACTTTTAGAATATTAATGTGACCTTCATGTAAAATATCAGCAGAGATTGCAACATAAGAGAATTTTTTTTTATTTTTCATAAAAGTTGGATAACATTTTTTTAAGACTTTTATTTTTTGTTTTTCTAAGTAAAGACGCACTTATATCAATAAAATCTCCGCAAATACAATCTTTTCTGAAAACAATGGACATTTTTTTTTTACAATAAACTGGACTTCCACTATCAAGTATTCTTAGACCGATGTTTTTTTGTTTTTTTTTACAGTAATTAAAAGAGTCATACTCCTCATAGAAACCTTTGTACCCTGAATGATCTCTTCCAATTATATAAGAGTTACAAGAAAGATTTTTTCCCACTGTTGCATGAATTGCTGCTTGCCTAGGGCCTAAGAGAAAACTTGGTAATTTTATTTTTTTCAATATGACTTTTTTGTTTAAATTATTTTTTTTTAAAAATTTTTTATAACTTTTAAGACTTTGATCTGAATTAATTTTTTTATTTTTTGTGCTATTTTCAAAAATATTTACTATTAATTTGTGTTTTTTTTTTGAGGAAAAAAATTTTATTATTTTTTCATGGCCTTTATGTGGAATATTTCGAGTGGCAAATCCAATTAATTTTTTTTTTATAACTTTTTTTTTATCTTTTATAAATGGAGAGGTCTCTATCGCATAATTACCACAATTTAATATATAATCTTTGTAAGGGTGCCTTAAGTTCTTATTTTTGTTTGCAAATAATTTTTTTATTATTAAATTCTTATTTAGTTTAGAGACTGATTTGATTTTTACAGAGCCGTAGAATTTTTTTTCAGAAAATAAATCGACTTTATCTCCCTTTACTTCTCTAAGATCATTTTCATTAGCATGTAAAAAAAAAGGAAGAGAGAAAAATTTATTTTTATATTTGGAATGACTACAAACTTCTAATATTTCATCATTTGATAAAAATTTATCCAATGGCAAAAGTAGTTTTTCTCTGATAGATATAAAAGAATATAAAGTAAATTTATCAATGACCATTTAATATTTATATCATATGAAATTTAAAAACTTAAGTATAATTGGTGGAGGTCCTAATGCGGTTTATGCTTTAGATATACTTTTGAAAAATATTTTTAAAGAAAAAATTAAATCCAAAAAAAAAATTTTCATATTTGAACCAACCGGTTTGTTTGGATGTGGAAAGACTCATAGTAAAAATTTAGATAAAAATATTTTACTAAATAGAGTAGCAGGGCAAATCTCTTTGGGAGCTTATCCATTTTTAAAATTTCCAAAAAAATTTAAGAAGTTTGACTACAATTTTATGGAATGGAAATCCAAGCAAAAAAATCCAAATATATATAAACTCAAATCAACAGATTGGCCACCAAGAGCAGTTTTTGGAAAAGCCATGCAATATAAATTCTTTGATTTGATGTATCTTTTTCATCGCTACACAGAAATAAAAATTGAATTAGTCTTTGATAAAGTTATTAAAGTTGAAAAAAAAAATAAATTCATAATTGGTACAAAAGATAATCGGCGTTTTATTTCAGACAGTATATTAATAGCTACAGGAAATTATATATCTAACAAAAAATTACCCAAGGATATTAAAATAAATCAAATTTTTAAGAACAAACTAAAAATAAATCAAGAAAATAATTTTTTAAGTAAACTCGACGATCAATCCTATTGGGAAAATATTAAAAATAAAAAAATTATTATTTTTGGAATGGGTGTATCCTCTTTAGATGTCATTGAAAAACTCAGTAATAAAAAAAATAAAATTTATCCAATTTCACGAACTTTTCTTTTTCCTTTTGCAAGACCACTAAATCAAAAATTAAGAAGACCGGGTAAATTAGATCATAAATCAATTATATTTACAGAGGAAATATCATTAAAATTAAAAAAATTGATAAATGACAAAAAAAATCTAAATAAGATAAATTTCAATAAATTTATTTATCCTTTTCTTAAAATTGAATTTTATTTGATTTATTTTAAAGAATTTTTATTTGAAAAAGACTATCGTGAATTATTAGTCACAGCCAATAAAATCTGTAAAAATGAAAAAAACTTTCAAAAACTAGATTTTTCAATTTTAGAGGAAACAATTAATAATCTTTTAATTAATTTTTTAAATAACAAAAGATTGAAGAAAAGTTTTTATAAAAGAAATTGGTTTTCGAGTGAAGAAATTTTGAAAAATATTCAAAATAAAAAATATTGTTTTTTTGATTTCTTTTCAAACCCATTGCTTTTACAAAAAAATTTTTCGAAAAAATATGTTAATTTTTTAAATTGGGATATTAATGAAGCAAAAAAGGGAAATCTTTCAAGTCCCTTTAAAAAGGCGTCTGATGGCTTATGGAGAGATTTAAGACATTTAATCACAATTTTGTTTGATGATTGTAAAAATTTGAAATTATTAAACTATTTTTTAAATCATATTCTTACAGTGCATAATAGAATGTGTGATGGGCCGTCACTTCAATCAATAAAAAAAATAAAAAATTATATACTTAAAAAAAATATTATTTTAAGTCACAAAGACAATCGTAATTTTTCAGTCTTTAAAAAATCGTTAATTATGAAAACAAAAAATGGGAAAATAAAAATTGATTATATTTTTAATGCAATTGCATCGATTTATAAAAAAAATTACAAAAATGATGATTTAATAAATAATATGATAAATAATAAGTTAGTTGAAATAAATAAACAGATTAGAGGAAATTTAGTAATTGGGCTTAAGCTTAATGAAAAACAAAACCCTGTTGTTGGAAGTAAAACAATAAAAAAAATACGATTTGTGGGGCCAGCTTCTGAGGGGCCTAAATTTTTTCATCACACATTGTCAAGGCCTGATAAAAAACAGTCTAATTATACAGATTTAAGCGACTGGACAAGATCAATTTAGTTGAAGTTGTTTATTATACGTTTTTGCAAAATTATCTTAATTTGTTTGAAATTTAATTTAATTAATCCTAAAAAAAAAATTACATCATAACCTGGATTTAATCTTGGTTGATAAAATATTGAATTACTTAGATTTTTATTTTTAATTTTTTTTTTTTAATCCAATACCTATTAATGGCGAATTTTTGTAATCAATGGCATATTTTTCAAGATATTTTTTTGAAAAAATAATTCTTTGTTTAAGTTTTTTATGTATTTTTGATATAGCATACAAAGAGGCCATACAATTATATCCTAAAGTATACATGCTTTGTTGATGAGTTTTATAATTTAATAAAAAATCTTTAGACTCATTTAACTTTAATTTTTTTTTGTAAGCCACAAAACCTAAGCCTGTTGGTCCAAATAACCCTTTACAACTGCTAAAAAAGGATACATCGGCAAGTTGATGATTGGTTTCAAGACCAATTGATGCTGTAGCATCGACCATCAATTTACATTTGTTTTTCAAACAAAATTTTTTTATTTTTTTAATATCAAATTTCTTACAAGCTGCTGTCTCAACATATACAAGTAGAATCCAGTCATATTTTTTTTTTGTTTTTTTTTGAATAAATTCTTCATAAGATATTTCATCTAGCTTACTGGTTATTTTATTTTTTTTTAAATATTTGAGCCACCTATCTGAGTAATATCCTGTTTTAATAACCAAAACTTTATTTGTTAAAAAAGTATTAATTGCTACAACTGCAGCAGTGCTGCCTGCTCCAGCTACTGGTATAATTTCATCTTGTCCACTAATTTTTTTAAGCCACCTAATTGTATCCGATTTTAACTTCAAATATTCTTTGTCACCTCTTCCAAAATATTCTTTTTGGTGAGTAAACCACTCAGATATTACAGCGCCCGGGCCAGGACAAAAAGTAATTTTTGTATCTTTTGGTTTTTTCATTTAAAGATCAATATCAAATATTATTAAAAAAAAATATGAAAAAAAAAATTAAACTTGAAGCAGTAATTTTCGATTTATCAGGCACAATTGTAGATTTTGGCAGTTTGGCAACTATTGAAGCGATGAAAGAAGTTTTTAAAAAAAGAAAAATTATTGTAACTAATGAAATAATTAAAAAAAACATGGGTATAAGAAAAATTAGTCATATAAAAAAAATATTAGATAATAAGAAAATCAAAATACAATGGAGAAAAAATTTTCGTTTAAATTACTCTAAAAAAGACCTAAAAAATATTTCCAAAGAATTTGATAAGTGTCTTAAAATCCAGGTAAAAAATAGACTGAATGTAATACCCCATGCCGTCAAGATTTTTCAAATGTTGCGAAAAAACAATATAAAAATTGGTAGCACAACTGGTTATCCCAATAATTTAGTTAAGATTATAAAACCTTTTTTGTTTAAGAAAAAAATTTTACCCCAAGTAATAGTTTCTGTTGATAATGTAAAAAATGGTAGACCCAGTCCCGAAATGTGTATTAAAAATTTCCAAAATTTAAATATTAAAGAACCAAAAAACTGCTTAAAAGTAGATGATAGTCTTTCTGGAATAATGGAAGGAAAGAATGCCAACATGATTACTGCTGGGATGGTTTTTACAGGAATACAATTAGGTTATAGTAAAAATAAGTATTATCTAATTAACAAAAAAATAAAGGCTAAGATGAGGAAGAATATTGTCAATGATTTCAAAAAAATAGGTACTAATTTTATCATCGATGATTTGTTTCATCTATCTAAAGTTTTAAAAAAAATAATTTAAAAAAATTTAAAAAAAATGCACTCTTTAACATCAAATTTTAATTTAATATATTCTAATAGTAATTGGGAGTCTTTGAAAAAAGATGGAGTAATGATTGATAGCAATTTTGATAGTTTTTATTTAAATCTTATAGATGAACAATATTTAAAAAAATATGACACTTTTCATATTTTAATTTTTTTAGACAAGAAAAATTTTAATAATACGAAAAACAAAATTAGTTCATTAAAAAGTTTCTTTAATAAATATTCATATAAACCTTTTTTTATTTATTTTACTTTCAGCAATAATTTAAATAATCAAGAGATAAAAAAAATAAAATACAAACTTCTTAAATTGAATAAAAATTTAAGAAATCTCTTTTTGGAATTTTCTTTTCAAGATCAAAAAAAAATTTATAATAATAGAAATAATTCTATTTTAAAATTTCCATTTGATATTTCTATAATTTCAAAATTTACAAAAATTATAAGGAAGAAAATCAATATAATTAATTCAAGACCTTTTAAGCTTATAATCTTGGATTGTGATAATACTCTTTGGGGTGGTGTTTTAAATGAAGATCGTTTTCAAGATATTGAATATATTAATAAAAAAATTGAGTACTCCTTCAAAGATCTTCAGAAGAAATTGCTAAATTTAAAAAACAAAGGTTTCCTTCTTTCTCTATGTTCTAAAAATAATGAAAAAGATGTTTGGAAATTTTTAAAGAAAAAGAAAATGGAATTACAAAAAAAAGACTTTATTCTGTCAAGAATTAATTGGAATGAAAAAAGCGATAATATTAGTTTTATAGTAAAAAATTTAAATTTAAGATACGAAGACTGTATTTTTATCGATGATAATATTCTTGAAATTAATAAAGTTAAAAATAAGTTAAAAAAAATCAATACTTTTCACTTAAAAAATTTAGCTCAGGCAAAAGATTTTTTTGAAAATGAAAATAGATTTAAAAAATTTATTATTTCTAAAGATGATTTAAAAAAATATAGACAATACAAGTTAAAGTCTAAATTTACCGAGCACATTAGTAAAGATAGAAATGTAGTTTCTATTTTGAAGGGCCTGAAGCAAAAAATTACAATTTTAAACTGTGGAAGAAATAATATGAAAAGAGCAGAAGAACTTTTTAATAAAACCAATCAATTTAATTTCTCCCTAAATCGGTATAAAATTAGCGACTTATTTATTATCTTAAATAAAAAAAATTTTGAAGTTAAATTATTTAGTTTAAAAGATAAGTTTGGTGATCATGGTATTATTGGATCTTATGTTTTAGAAAAAAAGAAAGATAGTGTCTTAATCAGTGATTTTATTTTAAGTTGCAGAGTGTTGTACAGGTATGTAGAACAATATATATTGTATAATATCATTAAGCAAAATTCTAATAAAGAGGTAAAAATTTTATATAAAAAAACAAAAGTGAATTCAAATTTAATTCCAAAATTTATAAAAACACAACAATTTAATTTATCTAAAAAAAATAAAAATTGTTTTCTCTATAAAGTGAAGTTTGATAGTAAAAATATTGATGAAACAAAAAAAATATTTAAATAAAGAACTAAAAGAAGTTTTTAAAAAAGAACTTAAAATTAAAGTAAAAGAAAATAACAAAATTTATGATTATAATCACTGGGACTCACTCGGTAACTTTAATGTTCTTTTAGCCTGTGAAAAAAAATTTAATATTAAATTTTCTAATCAAGAATTTAGCAGTATTAGTTCTTTCAAGGAGATTTTAAAGGTTGTTGAAAAAAAAAAAATTTAAAAATAAAATAAAGAATTTACTAAAAAGTTTAAAAATTTTAAGAGGTGATAATGTTTTAATTCACTCCAACTCAGCTGGTATTCATCAGTATTTAAAAAGCCAAAAAGACAAAAATTTAAAATTCTTCATTGATATTATTTTAGATTATATTGGAAAAAAAGGAACATTAGTTATCCCTACTTATAATTATGATTTTACTAAAGGTAAGACTTTTAACAGAAAAAAATCACCCTCTCACGTTGGTGAATTGGGTAATTTTCTTATTAAGCTAAACCCATTAAATAGAACTTACGAGCCTGTTTTTAGTCACATAGTTTTTGGCAAATTAGAGAAAAATATTTTTAGTTGCGACTTGAAAGAGGCTTTTGGTGATAAAAGTATATTCAATTATATTTTAAATAAAAATTTTAAAATTTTGTGTTTTTGTTGTTCACCAGCTACAATAACTTTCATTCATTTTATAGAAAAAAAAATTAATGTAAATTACAGATATGACAAAGTTTTTAAGTCTTTTAACATTATTAATAACAAAAAAATTAAAACAAAATATATATATCGTGTAGGAAAAAAATATATTGATTATAGTTTAAAAGAAAAAAAAATTTATAGCCTGCTTGGCTCAAAATTAATCAAAAAAAATTTTGGATATTTTAGTTGTTCTCAAATAAACACTAAACTTTTACTCAAAACTATTAAATCGAAACTAAAAAAAGATAATCATTTTTTAATCAATAATGAAAATAAACTTTAAAAAATCAAAAACTTTCTCTTTATTGTCAAAAGATACCAACAAAATTCACCTTAACAAAGATTTTGCTAGTAAATATTTTGTAAAAGAACCAATAGTACATGGAGTTTATTTAGTAATTATTGCTTTATCAAAATTTTTAAATAAACAGAAACATGAAATTATTATTACTAATGTTTCTATAAATTTCAAAAACTTTGTTAGTATCAATGAAGATTTTAACTTTAAAATATTTAAAGATAAAATAATCATTTACAACAAATTTCACACAAAATTAGAGATTTATTTAAGATATAAAATAGCTAGTCAAATAGGTAATTTAAAAACTAAAATCAAAGAAAAAAAATTTTTAAAATATAGTTTTAAAAAATTGTTTAACTTTGAATTGATACAACAATTGCTTTATGCGTCTTATCATATTGGAACTGTTAAGCCAGGAAATGGATCTTTGATATTAAATATTAAATTAGATTTCAATAAACTTAATTCATCAAACATAAAGCCAAGTATAGAAAAAAAAATTAAAAATTTTTACGTCATAAGCTATCAATCAAATTTTTTTAAAGTTCAAATTTCAGCATGTAAATTAATACCTTTTGAAAAAAAAATGAAGAAATTTATATTGAGATCAAAAACATTAAAAAAAATAAAAAATAAAAAGATTTTAATTTTTGGGCCCAAAAGTGACTTGGCACAAAGATTAAACAAAAGTTTTTTCCATAAAAATAACTGCAAAATTTATGGTTTTAGCTTCAGAATTAACATAGATAAACCTAAAATAAGTTCTAATCAAAAAAAAATTTTAAAAAGAAAAATATCAATTATTAAACCAAATTATATTTTTTATTTTTCTTCTCCTAAAATTTATTATGATGAAAAAAAAAACAAAAAACTTTTTAATTATTACAAGGTCTTATTTAATGATTATTTAAAGACTATTATTAAGTTTATTAAAGAAAGTAAAACTCAGACTAAAATATTTTATCCCTCAACTATATTTTTAAACAATAAAAAAAAATACTTTAGATTTAAGAGTTATTTAACAACTAAGGAAATGGCAGAAAAAACTTGTAAATCTGAAAAAAATAGAGATTTTATTTCATGTTTTAGGCTGCCAAAATTAATTTCCAGATCAAATTATAATTTATTAGGTCATTATGAAGGTAAAAATATTGAAATCTTAGATAGCTATTTTGAAAAATTTTTTTAAAATTATTTTTTGATTTTCTTTAACATCACGTCAGGTTGTCTATTTTTATCTATGTATATTTTTTTATATTTTTTATTTTTTTTTAAAAAATCTTGTATTGCAAACCTCTCCGACCACAGCTTTTTATGACCTTCATCAAAAACTATCAATCCGCCAACTGATATATTTTTATCTATTGTTTCTAACGCACGTATAGTCGGTTCATAGAGATCCATATCAAAATAGGCTAAAGAAAATTTTTTCTTACCAAAAAAACCTGGCTTTAACGTTGTTGCGTCTTTATCAATAATTTTATAATTTTTGAAATTAAAAAAATTTAAGAAGGCCTCAATTTGTTGTTTTTTCCCAACAAATTTGCCCTTAAATTTTTCTGACAATTTTGTATCTTCTTTGTTGTAATGAATAAGTCCCTTAAAATGATCTAAAAGATATAATTTTTTTTTTATTTTAAAAATTGTTAGAATTTTCCTAATAAGCAAACTTGTATTTCCCTTGTGAATACCAAGTTCAATTATATCTCCTTTTATTTTCGATGTTTGTTTTAAAATATTGTAAATTGTTAAAGTTTTGAATAAGTTTGTATCCCCGCTAAAAAGACCATAGTTTGTGATTAATTCAAAATCGGAAAATTTAAATTTTTTTTTTAAATTAACTATTTTTTTATATTTTTCTTTTTTTATCAGGTGTTTAAGATACATATTTTATTTTTTTAAAATCGAGATTTTTTTAAAATTTTTTTCAGTGCATAAATCAAGCCAATTGAGCTATTAGTACTGGTCAGCTACACGCGTTACCGCGCTTCCACATCCAGCCTATCAACGTAGT